>Ga0182024_10005917_pt1 | contig 27117 bp, 24 predicted proteins | sample P32metaG_FD_120480 | JGI IMG/M metagenome (GOLD analysis project Ga0182024, IMG submission 120480) | Permafrost microbial communities from Stordalen Mire, Sweden - P3-2 metaG (Illumina Assembly) | ecosystem: Environmental > Terrestrial > Soil > Wetlands > Permafrost | place: Sweden: Stordalen...
CCGTGTCCATCGGGCGATTCAGTCTGCCGAGGAAAGCACCTCCGGCGACATCGTGGTCTACATCAGCCGTCGCAAGGTGGAGGATCCCCTCGCCGCCGCGAATCGCGAGTTCAGGAAATTGCGCCTGGAAACCGCCACGGGCAAAAACAGCCTGCTGATTTTTCTCGCGCCCAAATCGCAAAAATTCGCCGTTGTGGGCGGCACCGCTCTTCATGAAAAAATGGGCCAAGCCTGGTGGGACGAACTCATCGCGCTCCTCACGCGACATTTTAAGTCGAGCCGCTTCACCGACGGCCTGGTCGCGACGATCGAGCAGGCGGGGCGCGCCCTCAAAACCCATTTTCCAGCCGGCGTCACCGACCGCACCGGCCAGCGCGATATCGTCGAAGAATAACGCGTCTTACCAATTCTTATCCGCCGCGTATCCATACTCGACGAGCATGTCTCCCGCGGCCTTTTTGAGGGTGGTTTTCTTTTCGTCGGACAGCTGCTTCCATTTGCCGCGTCCGTCAAATAATTTCTGGTTGATTTGCCAGTTTCTATATTGATCGTGATGCGCTTGGGAAGCATCCGGAGGCTTCTCGATTTTTTTGGAATAGTAATATTTGGGCTTTTCATGGCTGCGCAGGACTTGCTCTTCAAAATCCTCGCCTATAAAGCTCAACGCTACCCTGATGGTTTTGTCGGTATTTTCGACGATATCCTCATATTTGAGCACGTGGACGTCCGCATCCTTCCAGAAAGGCTCGCCGGCTCGATTATCTTCTATCCAGCGCTTGATTCCCTCCTCAAGCGAGCCGTAGCGCGCTTCAATGGAACAGGCAACGTCCCGCCCATCCCGCAGGATAATAATGAATTTACAACCCGGAAAAAGTTTCCGTAACAGCGGAATACTAAAAATATGCTTCGGCGTTTTCTCGACCCATCTCTTCTTATTTTCCGAGATGGTCAGAAGATCAAAATAGGTGATCAACTGACCCGCGTCCTTATTCAAAATCGGAGTATTCGTGATGTAGTTATAGGCTAGGCGTGTCTCTTCGGGTATGGCGCAAATCTTTGAGTGAGTTCCAAGTACGGCCAATAACAGGGAAGTACCGCTATGCCCGCATCCCACGATAAAGATGGGAGGGTTTTCGAGCTTGTGCCGGTTATAAGTCAGGAAATGAAGAGGAAAGCGAAGGCACTTCATCCGAAGCCCCATGCATTTGAGCCTTAACGCGGCGTAAGCCAGAAAAGCATGTATTTTCTCTTTGATGCTTTTAATTAGTGCCACAACCGTCATGAGTAATGTCGACAGTTTTAACCGGAACGCTTGAGAGAGCCAAGCGATGGTAGGGAGAGGCTCCATTAAGTGTCAACGCCGTCCCCGCTGGATCACCCCTTGTTCTTTATCGAATTCGGGTTAAGGTAGCTCTAAATATGGGTAGGAAGAGTGATTCGCGGCAACGCCTCATGGATGCAGCTCACGAGTTGATCTGGGGATATAGCTATGGCGCCGTGACGATCGAGGCGATATGTGAACGGGCAGGAGTGAAAAAGGGAAGCTTCTATTACTTTTTCGATTCCAAGTCGGACTTGGCCGTCGCCGCCATCAATGCCTGGTGGGACGAACGCAGGGCCTTGGTTCAAGAAATGTTTCGACCGGAGGTTCCTCCCCTGGAGCGAATCAAAAAATATCTCGATTTCGTTGCTCAACTCCAAATCGAAGCCTACGAAGAAAGCGGCCAGGTACTCGGTTGCCCCCTCTTTACGCTTGGCTCCGAAATCTGCACCCAGGACGAACGTATCCTGATGCTCATTCAGGAAATTCTTTCCAGCGGCCCTCGTTATTTTGAGGACGCGATCCGGGACGCGCAGGCATCCGGCGAAGCCGAAGGAAGCAACGCCGCATTAAAGGCCCGATTGCTTTGGGGTTTTTACGAAGGCACCTTGACCCGCGCCCGGATCGAAAATAATCCGGAGCTGGTTAGCAATCTCAGTTCCGACGCGCTCGAACTGATCGGCGCTCGCCCATCGCTGGTCGTGGCCGCCTAATCAGCCCGCAACGCTTCGCGCATCGCCTGCACGGTCTGCGCAATATCGTCCTCCGTATGGGCGGCACTGATGAAGCCGGTCTCAAACTGCGATGGCGCGAGATAGATTCCTCGCGACATCATGGCGTGAAAGAACCGCGCAAAACGATCGAGGTTGGCCGTCCTTGCGTCATCCAGATTTCGGACGGGATGTTCGGTGAAGAAAAGGCAGAACATGGAGCCGAGGCGATAAAACGCGTAATTCAGGCCAGCCGATTTGAGCGCAGCGCGCGTTTCCGTTTCGAGTTGTGCGCCGAGTTTTTCCAGTTTTGCGAAAATGTCCTGCTCCTCCAAAATTTTGAGCTGGGCCAGTCCCGCCGCCATGGCCAGCGGATTACCGGAAAGCGTGCCCGCCTGGTAGACGGGCCCCAACGGCGCGAGAAAATCCATGATTTCGGCGCGACCACCCAAAGCGCCCACCGGCAGGCCGCCGCCAATCACCTTGCCAAAACAGGAGAGATCGGGCCGGATGCCGAGAAGCTCCTGCGCACCGCCGCGAGCGAGACGAAAGCCGGTCATCACTTCGTCGAAAATCAGGAGGGTCCCGTGGGCCGTGCAAAGTTCGCGCATCGTTTCGAGAAAACCGGGCGCGGGCAGGATCAGCCCCGCGTTGGCCGGGATGGGCTCGACAATCACCGCCGCGATTTCGCCCTTGTGCCGCTCGAAGGCCAGCCGCAGGGCATCGAGGTCATTGAACGGCAACGCGAGGGTAAGCGCCGCCAGCGCGGCGGGAATTCCGGCGCTGTCGGGCTGGCCCAAGGTGAGCGCTCCGGAACCGGCCTTGACCAGAAGAGAGTCGACGTGACCGTGATAGCAGCCCTCGAATTTGATGATCTTGTCCCGGCCCGTAAATCCGCGGGCGAGACGGATCGCGCTCATCGTCGCCTCGGTGCCGCTGTTGGTCATCCGCACTTTTTGGACGGAGGGCACCCAATCGCAGATTTTGCGCGCGAGTTCGACTTCCAGAGGATTCGGAATGCCGAAGCTCGTACCGCGATCCGCCGCCGCTTTCACCGCCGCAATGACTTCGGGATGAGCGTGGCCCAGAATCGACGGGCCCCAGGTGCAGACGTAATCAATGTAGACATTGCCGTCGATATCCTCGACGCGCGAACCGTAGGCCTTCTGCGCAAAGAAGGGGGTGCCACCCACGGCGCGAAACGCACGCACCGGCGAGTTAACACCGCCGGGAATGTAGCGGAGCGCTTCAGAGAAAAGTTCCTGGGAACGAGTTAAGGTCACAACCCGCATATTCTGAGTAAAAGCGCAAAAAGAAACAAAAGAAGAATTGCCAGGTGGATAATGAGGATTGCGGCGTAAGCACTATCCTCCCGCTGATAGATAGCATCCGCCGATTTCAGGCTAATCGTTCGCACATAAATATCACCCGTGTAGAGGGCAATGGCGGCATGGATTGCAATCGCCCCAAATGCACCAAGGCTATAAATCCAGCTCCAATGTTGGAGTACGCAAAAAATCATAAAGATGAACAAGCAAATGTAAAAACGCCGCTTAGGCTCCAACCAATGAGAATAATCCAGCCTTCGGTTGCTTTTGAGTTGGCGTTGACGCGCGGCGTCGCTCATGTGACCAGCATAGGAAATAGCTCTTACAAATCGAGGATGTTTCCCCTGGTGCTGACGGACGGAAACTGGCGTTTCCAAAAATAGCGGACGGAAGGCGTGGCCTTGAGCGGAAGCTTGCTCACAAAAGCGGCGTTTTTGATTTCCTTGGCTCCTAACACGAGCCGCCCTTTCCGCAACTTGGTCTGGAAGAGAACCGCCAGCCCCGATCGCAGCGGACGGTCAAAAAGATCAATGACCTTGGCGGAGACGACTGTCAGGCCGATTTCCTCTCTCAGTTCGCGACGCAAGGCCTGCTTGAGCGCTTCCGCGGAACGAACTTTGCCGCCGGGAAGCGACCAGAGTTGCTTGCCCGCCTTTTGTTGGATCAAAAGGACGTTTCCGTAAGCGTCTTGAATCCAGGCCAGGACGGACACTTCCTTGGCGGAAACAGACCGGACGTTATTGGCCAGTTGCTTGCGATTCGGCATGAGAATTCTATAGAGCAACGGACTTGCCCTGTCACCCCATTGTAACAAACGATTTGAGGTTGAGCCGGAAGACTCTCTTCAAGAATTCCGCCATTCCGGAGGAATGACCGAAAGTAGCCCGGCGATTTATCGCCGGGTTTGTCGATAAAAAAACGCGTCCCGGAGGGACGCTTGATCAGCACGAGTTTCATCCGTCCCTCCGGGACGGGTAACTCCCCTTTTGGGATGACCCGGCGATAAATCGCCGGGCTACTTTCAGATGTCCCTCCGGGACTTCAATCCTCTCTCAATCAGATTGTCGCAAAGGTCTCCTCCAGGAAGAGAGGTTATTTGACGCCGAAAGCGTAGACCGTCGAGGTCTTGTACGTGTCTCCCGGAACGAGAATCGTCGAGGGAAAATTGTCGCGATTGGGAGAATCGGGGAAGTGCTGTGTTTCCAGGCAAAAGCCCGTGTATTGGCGATAGACATTCCCGCCTGCGCCGGTGAGCGTGCCGTCCAGAAAGTTGCCGGTATAGAATTGAACGCCGGGCTGGTCGGTCGAGACGGTGAGCGTGCGCCCGCTCTTGGATTCGTCCACTTCCGCGGCCACGGACCAGTTGGAAAACCAACCTTTATTCAGGACAAAATTGTGGTCATAACCAATCGGGTTGCCGCCGGTTTGCTTCAAGTGCAATCCAATGGGCGTAGGGTTGAGGAAGTCCCAGGGCGTGTCCGCGACGGGTTTGATCTCACCCGTGGGGATGAGCGTGGCGTCGACGGGGGTGTAGGCGTTGGCGTGAAGCGTGAGGATATGGCCAAGAATCGTGCCGCCGCCGGCAAGGTTAAAGTAACTATGGTTGGTCAGATTGATGATGGTCGCTTTATCCGTGGTGGCTTCATAGGAGATGCGCAGCTCGTTGTCGTCATTGAGGGAAAAAGTGACGCTGACGAAGAGATTTCCAGGGTAGCCCTCTTCGCCGTCGGGGCTGAGTCGGCTGAAGCGGACCGCCGGGATCTCCGATTCGACCGGCTCGACTTTCCACATCCGTTTGTTGAAACCGCGAAAACCACCATGCAGGGAGTTGGGGCCGTCATTGCGCGGCAGTTGATATAGCATTTTACCGATCTCAAACTGGCCCTTGGCGATGCGATTGCCGTAACGGCCGATCGTCGCGCCGAAATATGTCGTGATGTGGAGGTAGGGGGAGAATTTGTCGAAGCCGAGGACGACGTCGTCGAGCTTGCCGTTGCGATCAGGCGCGAGGATTTTCACGATCGTGGCGCCGTAGTCCATAATACTGACGCTCATGCCGTTTTTATTGGTGAGCGTATAAAGCCGGACCAACTGATCTTCGGGCGTCCGTCCGAAAGGCTTTGATGTGACCGACCCCGTTTCGGGAGTCGAGGCGGAATCGGCCCAAGCCGCCGAGGCGGTGCAGAGCATGAACAGAAGAGCGAAACGGATCACGCGCGGGAAGGCGAAGAAATGAGACATAGTTCGTAGAATAATCGTCGATGCTCCGGATTTTCTTTCAACAATCGAAAGGAAACGATTCGTCAGGCGCTGAAGCTTTCTCCACAGGAACAATGCGCGGAAGCGGTGGGATTGGTGACCTTGAAGCCGCCTTTTTGGAGGTCGTCGCTATAGTCGAGGAGAGAACCCGAGACAAAGCGGGCGCTCTTGGGATCCATCACCACATTGACATTGCACGTGCGCACGAGAATATCCCGATTCGCGGGTCCGTCGACGAGGTCCATCTTGTATTGCAGGCCAGAGCAACCGCCGCCAATGACAGCCAGCCGCAAAGCGCCGTTCGGGCGGCCTTGACGCGTGAGCAAAGAGGTCAGCTTCTCCGAGGCCTTCTCGGTGATTTTGCAAAGCTTCTCGTTCCCAATCGTGATCTTGGGGGCGGGCTTGGGAGCTTCTGTCACTTCCATGCCTCTAATATGGTGCTTACCGGCGGCAGACGCAAGCTATGGGTGCTGCGCACGTCAGCATGGTCATGGTGAAGGCTTACCGTCACCCGCAGGAACTGCCGCCGCTGGAATTTTATTGTCGTCCGCAGGAATCTTACTGCCGTCCGCAGGACCGGCAGGTTTTGCCATCGCAGCGTGAAGCGCCTGGGCCATCTCTTCCGAGGTAAAAATGAGCATGTGCTTCTCTTTATCGTAGAGAACGGTGGCCTTGTCGCCGCGGACCCATTGCAAACAGGTGGGGTCGTCGCTGGACGCGGAAGTCCATGGCGACACCGTTGAATCGGCGTCCATAATCGTTTTCATCTCTGCATCGCTGAAAGCGCTCTTGTCCGTTTTGGAGACCCGTGCGCCCACCTCCTTGTTGTTGATCAGGAAAATGATCAGCGTGTAGCCAGCGGCGCTAAAAGCGACCGTGCCGAAGGGAGACTTGGCGCTGGCTTCCGAGTAACCGATGGGCTTGCCGTATCGCGTCACGCATTGCGCCACCGTCTCACCCAGGTTGGCCTGCGCGGGAATCGTCAAAAGAGAAAAAAGGATGATCGCGTATCGGAACATAAAAGGTTGTCGGCTCACTTGGAATTATCTCATAAATGCCAAGCCGTCACGCCACAAGCTGCTTTTTGCGATTTACATTTAGGGCGCCAGCGACCTTTTGGGATCGGAGAGGATGACCCCGAAATCCTTGACTTCATTGGCCCCGATGACGGTGACGGTTCCTTTATGGCTCAAATCATTCCACTGCTCGGGAGTCAGCTTGTCACCGTTAAAAACCAGCGGTCTTTGCTTGAGCCACGGATCATTGCGAATCAAGTCCCAACTGTACCAAAAATCGGAAGTTTTTATGATGATGAAGTCGCTTGGCCGGCTCGAAATATAATTCCACGTCAAGGCAAGCGGCCGCACCATGGCGCGTATTTCATAAATGCGATAGGGAATCTGAACCAGGAGGCTGAAGGCGACACTGGCCAGGAGCGCCTTCGCTACCTGCCCGCTCCAGCCTTCGCGACAAAGCGTCAGCGCACCGCCCGCAGCCGCAAGCGCCAGCAAACCATAAGCCGAGTGGAGGTAACGAAATCCCCAGCCATGTCCCTGCGGATGTGGAAAGAAAAGATAGAAAAAGAAGGTCAGACAGGCGGCCAGGAATCCATCACAAACCACGGCGGGTTGCTGCTTCCAGGTGAAGAGAAAGATTCCCAAAAAGGGAACCAAAACGGGAGTGGTCCAAGCGAGAAGCGTCACCGCATGAAAGGTGGCGAAAATCAAAGAGAGCAGCACCGGTATGATCGAAAATCCAGACGCGAGCAGGAGATTATTCAGGTCGCCGCCACTGGCAAAAGCGGTGGGCCGCAAGAGGGTAAATACCTGATACCATCCCCACGCTCCGATCAGATACCAGAACACAAACCAGGAAAAGTTTTTCCATTGCCGGGTATACATTAATCTGAGAACAAACGGAGCGGCCACCAGGGGATGAACATGAGGCTGATGCAGGCCGATCAAGAGCGCGCCCAGGATCGGTGTGAGCAGGAAGAGAAGTCGGTTGGGATGAGTAAGCAGCCACACCCATAAAAGCGTACTGCAGAGATGAGCGGTCCAGGCAAATTTGGTCATCGCCATGGCCAGAAATTGAGGACTTAAAGCCAGAAGCAGGACGGCAAGATTGGCCGCCAGCAGGGAATGATCTGAAAATATTCGTCGCGCCAAACTTGCCAACAAGAGAATGCTGAGCGCCGCCAAGGTCGGACTGAGAGCCCAACTGAGGTCGAATTCGCTGAAGAGATAATCGAGACTGGCAAACCCGGGCAGAAACCCCGATGCCCAATAGCCTTTGTCCGAATTGTAATTCTCATAAGGGACTTTCAACGCATTGCTATAGTCGCGCCATTCTTCCGGCATCGTCGCCACAAGATGATGCTGATCAAGGATCCGGACCTCAAAATCGTTGAGATATTCATCAACGCAAAGGTCGAAATTTTGATGGACCACAAAACGGCCCACGCAAGTCGCCGTCAGCACCCCGAGCGCGACCATCAGGGGAAGGCTTTTTAGATTAAGAAACCCGGACAGCTTGGATGAAAGCGAGTTTTGCCTGGACAAGACCAAGTAAAGACCGAGAAAAAACGCGGCGCTGGCATAGAGAGCGTAGGGTTCAAATCGAACAAAAGTATACTGATAAAAATCGGAATTTTGCGGGATGGTTGGATCGCATGCGACTTTGAAAACGGCCGCTCCCCGCGCTATCCATGCGCCAAGAACGGCGAGCAGGGCGCAAGTTCCACAAAGAGTAACGAAAGACCGAAAGCGATTGGGTGACTCGCGCGCCATATCATCAGGATTTTGCGCCGAATTTCCGGGAAAGTTCCTCAAAAGCGGAATAAACTTCGGCAACTTCGATGCGTTGGAGGCTCGGTTGCAAGGGATCGTGATGATATTGATCCGAGGGCGGCAAAACACCCCTGGCGTCCCGGACGATGCGGACATGATCTCCTTCCGGCAGCCAGAATTCAGCAGAAGACCCGCAAAGCGCGACCAGCGGTATTTTCAAGGCGTGCGCCAAATGCAGCGCCGAAGTGTTGACCGTAACGATGCCGTCCAGCTCCTGCAGGCTGGCGACGAGATTTTCCACGGATTCAGCCGGACGGGACACAAATCGCCGCCGCATCTCTTCGGGAAGTTGGGAGCGCAAAGACTGCTCCAAGCGGGCCACGCCATCATCCTTGCCCATAAGCACGATTTCAAAACCGGGGTTCTTGAGAATAAGTTTCGCCAACTCGAGCCAGCATCCATCAGGCCACTGGAATTCGGAAAGCCAACCCCGGCCGCTCCACGGAAAAAAACCGATCCGACGGCTCGACCCGCTCCTGGTTATCACCGGACAGGCCATGGCCAGGGGCATGTCCGTGCCTTCCATCCATTCGGGATGCTTGAAAAGTTCCGCGGCTTGGGCCAAATGACGATCGAAAATATAACGTCGCCGGGGCGGAGTAAGAACGTCCGCATTGTTGAGATTAAAATCAACGATGTAGGTCAGGGCTCCCAGTTTTTTTAAAATCCAAAAGAAGAAAAAAGCCTGAAGCGAACCCGGCGCCATGGGAACCCCAAAAATAAGACGACCCTCCTGTTTTTGTCGTCGCAACCTGGCAACCAAACCGAAAAATCCACCGATGCTGGCGACATTAAAAAAGCGGTCCTTAGCGTTCCCGGCAAAAGAGGATGCGTGAGGAGAATGCCGATGAGCCACCAGACTCTCGAACTCAACTCCCAGAAGATCGAATTTTCTCAACAACCCGCCGATGACGACAAAATCACCCAGGTGATGATACATCGTATAAACCACCGTCACCCTCTTCCCATCCAGTTTCCCCTGGGAAGATAAAGCCCCGGACTCGACGTCCAAGGGTTGTTTCGAATTTTCATCGATCATTCAATGATCGTCAGAATAGCCGTGCGCAAGAGCGAGGCGAGACGAAACCTGCCCTCATTTTTCCGCACTGAATTTCAGTGACAAATTTGGTTCAGGGCTTATTCTTACCCTCCCTGCACTCGTGGCGAAATGGCAGACGCGCACGCTTGAGGTGCGTGTGGGGTAACCCATGGGAGTTCGAGTCTCCCCGAGTGCACACCTCTTTGCGAAATGTTCCATTTTCTCCGCCAGGCAAAGCAGCAGCCTTTGACCGGCATGTGGATCGATGGTGCAGACGCCAACGAACGGCTCTCTAGGACGGCGTGCAGCGATATCGTCAGGCAGGCCCTATCGGACCTCATGACCACCGGCATCGCCATCATTCCTCAGAACCTATCGGGTGAAGCGTGCGACAAGATCCTGGCCGATTTCAGGGCTTATTGTGCCGAGCACCCTGTGCATGCGGATTTCTGCGACGAACACGGGCTTCACGACCGCCTCGCCAACCTTCCGCTCTACAGCGCGGCTGCGCGGCAAGTTGCTCTAAACCGCACGGTCCTCGAAGTTGTCGAGACTGCCTTCGGCAAGCCTGCCGATATCGTCGGATCGCTTTATTTCGAGAGGGGATCCGGCCAGAATATCCATCGGGACACGCCCGCCTTCTACACCATCCCGCTCAATAATTATTTTGGCGTCTGGCATGCGCTTGAAGACATTCATCCGGATTCCGGTGTTCTCACCTATTACGAGGGCGGCCATCACGTCGCGCCCGATCGTGAATATGTCGGCAGCAACAAAATGGAAAGCTACTTCACCGAGGTCGAGTCCGCATGCCTGTCTCATGGACTGCCCAAGCGCAAAGTCGTGGCAAAGAAGGGCGACACGATTATCTGGCATCCTGAGTTGCCGCACGGCGGATCGGAAATCATCGATAAGTCAAAATCGCGCCGCAGCATCGTCTACCACTACAAGAAGACTGGCCTTCCGATCTACGGAACTGCGGCATTCTTTGGCGATCAGGGCCGCCTCTCTCAAAAGGACAAGTTCCGTTACAAAGACATCGGCGGTCGCAAGTATGTCGATCACGGTGAGCCGAAATTTTTTCTGAACCGCAAGGAAGGTAATTTCAAAGAGCAGATCGCGAAGGCATAAGTTACTTGTTCGCTTATTATAAATGACCAACCATGACCCGCACGACTTGGAATGGCAGAGGCGCTATGAACAAAACGATACGCCCTGGGATAAAGGAACGCCCGCACCGGCTTTGCTCCGTTTTCTCCAAGGAAACGCTATTTCGGGACGCGTTTTAGTTCCCGGATGCGGAAGAGGACATGAGGTTCGAGCGCTCGGGACGCAACCCCATTGCTCGGCGGTTGGACTCGATCTTTCACCTGCGGCCATTGCCGAAGCCACGCAGCTCGCCGCTCAATCCACGGCAGACTCGTCGGTAAGCTTCATCGTCGGCGATTTTTTTCGCCTGCCTCCGGAAATGGTCGGATCGTTTGATTGGCTGGTGGAGCACACCTGTTTTTGCGCCATCGAACCTCGTCAACGACCCGATTATGTCCTCGCCGCCGCCTCGGCTTTGCGAACGGGCGGGAAAATATTCGGTATCTTTTATCTTAACCCGGACACGGAGAGCGGGCCTCCCTTTGCCGTATCGAAAGCGGAACTTTCCGAATTCTTTGCGCCTCACTTTATCCAGTTGGAGCAATGGGTGCCGAAGGAGTGTTTCCCCGGTCGTGAAAACCGGGAATGGGTCGTGATCCTGCAAAAGCGCTGAGCTTCACCGCCCGCGCGAACGCCGTCGCCGGATAAAGTTGTCTTCCCTCCTCCCGAGAGCTAAGAGAGAGACACGCCTCGTCATGAAATCCATTGTCATCCTGACCTGCCTCTATGACGACTGGACATCCGCGACAGAATTATTTGGCGCCGTGGGAGAAGAACTTGGTCAACGCCGCTGGCCGGTTCAACTTGTCATCGTCGATGACGGTTCCCTGGAGCCTCGCCCGGCGAATTTCTTAAAGGGAATTGCCGGTTTTTCTCTGGTCGAAGTCGTGACACTCAACCGAAACGTGGGCAGCCAGCGCGCCATTGCGGTTGGCCTTTCGCATGTCTTTGAAACCAAAACCGCGGATGCCGTGGTGATCATGGATTCGGATGGAGAGGATCGGCCGGGCGATCTCATCCAACTGATCGAATCCTTCGCGAGCCAGGAAAAGCCTCAGGTCATTTTCGCCGCACGAGTCAAAAGATCGGAAACCGCGCTCTTTCGCATTTGTTACCAATTCTATCGCGCCCTTCACTTTTTTTTGACCGGATATGGAATTCGCTTCGGCAACTTCAGCATTGTTCCACGCGCCTTGCTGGGGCGGCTGGTCGTTGATCCCAATCTCTGGCTCCATTTCGCAGCCACGGTTGTCTCGTCCCGAATTCCCTACACGACCATCCCCACCCGGCGGGGCCAGCGCCTGCATGGCAAATCCAAGCTGAACCTGGTCAGCCTGGTGATTCACGGGATAGCCGCCATTTCCTGCTACAATGAACTCATTGGCGTACGCCTTATCTTCTGGTCGTTGGGCTTGGGCGCACTTCTCACTTCATTGATCCTGGCCGTTATCATCATCCGACTGGCCACTTCCTGGGCCATACCGGGCTGGGCGACCTTCGCGGTTGGCGTGCTCCTGGTTCTGCTGGTCGAGGTTTTTCTCATGGTCCTGGCCTTCGCCGCCATTGCCATCAGCAACCGTAAAGCGCACTTCTTTTTCCCCATTCAACAATATAAATTTCTCATCCGTGACGTCGAATCCATCCGATGATGCCGTGGAAGCGAACCGGCAAAAGAGCCGGGCGATCGACGGGGCTCGAACCCGCAACAGCCAGTACCACAAACTGGAGCTCTACCATTGAGCTACGATCGCCATTAGTTCGCCAAACGAATGAATCCTCGAGAAAGAGGACTCTTTCGTAGCGCGAGGGCAAAGCTTAAATTCTATGGGGCTGGATTCAAGCCTAAATCCCACGATGCGCCGATGCGGGCTGGCGGGCGGGCGCAAAAAGGGTTTAGTCTACGCCATGAAGATTGTCGATTCGATGACGGCGATGCGGCGACAAAGCTCAACCTGGGTGCGCTCCGGCGAACTCGTCGGACTGGTCCCGACGATGGGCGCGCTGCACGAGGGGCACCTGACCCTGATCCGCCGCGCGCGCAAAGAATGCCGGCGCGTCGTGGTGAGCATCTACGTGAATCCGACTCAATTCGGACCCAGGGAAGATCTGGCGCGGTATCCGCGTCCCCGCCGGCAAGACCTGACGTTGTGCCGGCAGGAAGGTGTCGATCTGGTTTTCGCACCGGAAAATCTCTACCTGCCGGACCACTCCACTTACGTCGAAGAAACGAAATGCTCGCAAGGGAGGGATGGCGCGTCCCGGCCCGGCCATTTCCGGGGCGTGGCCACGGTTGTGTTAAAACTCTTCAACCTCGTGCGTCCGACGAAAGCCTACTTCGGCCAGAAGGATGCGCAGCAGGTCGACGTGATCACCCGGATGGTGCGTGATCTCGACGTGCCGGTGAAGCTGGTCGTCGTGCCGACCGTCCGCGATCCCGACGGCGTGGCGCTCAGTTCCCGCAATCGTTATCTCTTGTCCGGCGAACGCGACGTTGCGGTCGAATTTGCGCGGCTTCTTCAACAGGCCGCGAAAAGGAAAACCAATCCCGCCGGGTGGCTTGGGCAACACTTGAAGAAAACCTCCGGGCTTAAGCTCGATTATGTCGAACTCGCCGGAAATCGCCTCTGCGCTGCCGTGTTTATCGGCAAAACCCGGCTGATTGATAACGAGCGGCTTGGCTAAGGGCACTCGATCGCGCGACCCGCGACTTCCTCCTGCGCAGCGGCGCGGGCCCAGGCATCGGCCTTGAGAATATCGTCGAGGCTCGGATGCTCGACCGTCGTGTGCCGCTTCATCACCGCCTCGACCGTGTGCCAGATCGCGGGGAAAAGAATCCTGCCGTCCAGGAAAGCGGGCACAGCGATTTCGTTGGCGGCATTGAGCACCGCGGGCAGCGTGCCGCCGGTCGTCCCGGCCTCGCGAGCCAGCCGCAGCGCGGGAAATTTCTCCGGATCGGGCGCTTCGAAGGTGAGCGAGCCCATGGTCGCGAGGCAGAGCGGCTTGAGCCGATTCGGCAGCCGGTCTGGGTAAGTCACCGCGTACTGGATCGGGAAACACATGTCGGAATGACTCAGTTGCGCAAGTTGCGAACCGTCGACGAATTCAACCAGCGAATGGACAATGCTCTGCGGGTGCACAACGACATCGACCTGGCTCATCGGCACGCCGAAAAGCCAGCGCGCCTCAATCATCTCCAAGCCCTTATTAAAAAGCGTGGCCGAATCGATGGTGATCTTGCGGCCCATGTTCCAGGTCGGATGCTTCAGCGCCTGCGCGGGCGTGACCTTCGCCAGTTCGGACGCAGGCGTTTTGCGGAAAGGCCCTCCCGAAGCGGTAAGGATCAGGCGGCGGATATGCCGCGTCGGTTCCCCGACCAAACACTGGAAAATCGCATTGTGCTCGCTGTCGACCGGCAGGATCGCGACCTTATGCTTCGCGGCCTCGCGGGTGACTTCCTCGCCCGCCATGACCAGGATTTCCTTGCTCGCCACGGCGATGTCCTTCCCGGCGCGGATTGCCGCCAGGGCCGGCGCCAGCCCTGCGGTGCCCACGATGGAAATCAGGACCATATCCGCCTCGGGCATCGTCGCCAGCTCGATCAGCCCCTCGGGTCCGCCATGACAGGCCGTGCCGGCCGGAAGATGACCGCGAATCGTGTCGAGTTCCGCCGTATCATAAAGAGCCACCGCGCGCGGTTTGAATTCGGCAGCCTGGGCCAGCAGCGCCTGCGCGGAGCGTCCCGCCGCCAAGCCGATCACCTCCATGCGATCCGGAATATCGCGGGCGACTTTCAGGGCGCTTTCGCCGATCGAGCCGGTCGAGCCGAGGATGACAACACGTTTTTTGGAACTCATGGGATGGCAGGGCAAGGCATCAATCACCACTCCCTCGCGAGGAGGGTTTTGCGGCGCCCTTCTCCGTTTGGAACATAATGTCCGGATTGGGATTCTTCCCCGGTGTCACCAAGGACCGACCGAGAAAAACCTCGCTCTGCGTGCTTGACTCGTCCGGAGCCAGATCGGGAAAGGTGACCCAGTCGCCGAATTTAGAGAGCGGATCGTCGTCGCTCAAGACAACAACCTTTTGATGGCCAGCATCTTCGTCCCAGTTTGAAGTTCCACGATAGGGACGAACCATGACTTGGACACCAACCGCTTTGGCGTTGCCCACATTCTTGAGCGTCACAAGACATGTGATGCTCCCCGCGCTGGGCGTATTGTTCTCGACCACAAAATTGGTCTGCACAACATCGGCCCCGTCGTGATGCGCCTGCGTGGGCGCGGCGGGCGTGACTACGGCATTGGTAAACCAAAAGTGCTCCTGCTGGGGATGGTCAATCGCCGCCTGCGTGAGCCCCTGATTGTAGGTGTAAAACTGCCAGAGGAGCATGATCACAATGAAGATCCAAAAGGCGATGATCAATTTTCGCGTGCGCGACATGCTCCCTGTTTAGCCTTTCGTCCCCTGTCGGGCAAGCCCTGCGGTCCGCAGGAGCTTGCTTCGTCTCGCACGTAAGGCAGATTGATAGGCCGCCTTGTTTGCACCATGAGTTCCCGTTTTGAGAAGACCTTTTCGCGTTGGATGAATTCCCTCGCGTTGAAAGAGATTGCCCAGAGTCCCGAATCCCTTTCGCTGGGATACCTTCCGGCCTCCGCGCAGGCTTTTGTCCTGGCCGCGCTGGCGCGCCTCGCCCCGAACCAAACTTTCCTCGCTTTGGCGCCGGGAGTGAAAGCCCAGGAGGAACTGGCCAACGACCTCGAAGCTTGGGACGCGCCGCATCTTTTCTTTCCACAGGTCGAAGCGCCCACCGCCGAGACGTTGCCCGATCCTGAAACCTCGGCGGAGCGATTGTCGGCCTTGAACCGGCTCGCCTCCGGCTTTGCGGGCGTGGTGCTGGCCACGGCACGCGCGACGGAACAAGCCCTGCCCACGCCTGACGTATTGCGGGGCCAGCGGCTCAAGCTGGTGAAAAATACGCGCCTCGACCGCGAAGGACTCTTCCGCCAATTGCAGGAGGCCGGCTATACCCGCGAGGCGCAGGTGCAGGAGCGGGGCCAGTTCAGCGTTCGGGGCGCGGTGGTCGATATTTTTTCGTGGGACACCCAGCGCCCGCTGCGCACCGAATGGGAAGACGAGGAATTAATTTCGCTTCGCGAATTCGATGTCGATGCGCAACGCTCGGTGCAGACCCTCAAATCGGCGGAGATCAGCCTGGCGGGCTCGGGATTGAGCGGCAATGCCGATGATACGGCCACGTTGCGCGATTATTTGGCGGAGGGTTTTGTCACGATAGATCTTGGAGAGTCGGACTCCGTCCCGACGCTGCCTGAGATAGTCGGCGCAGGCCCTGCGCCGGATGAAGAAAAATATCGCCCTCCGCAGGAGTTCTTTGCCCACGATTTCCTCCACGCGCCGCGCGGCGACTTCATCCTCCAGGAAAATCGCCGCGATCTCTTTCTCGATCACTTGCGCGATTGGCTGGCCGAGGGCTGGGAAGTCGCAATCTTCTGCAACAACGAAGGCGAGCAAAAGCGGCTTCAGGAAATCCTCACCGACGCGCGGATTCCGGTCGATGCGATCACGTTCCTCCAACGCCCTCTCTTGCGCGGCTTCGTCTGGCCGGCGGGAAAACTGGTGGTCCTGAGCGACGCCGAAATTTTCGGGCGCTATCAGACCTTGCGTGCACTGCGGCAACAGGAACGGCTGGTGGGTCTGCGCAGCCAGCACCAGGCGCTTGACTTCACTGAAATCGCCGACGGCGATTACGTGGTGCATCTCCATCACGGCATCGCGCTTTATAAGGGAGTGACCACGTTGCTGGGTGCGGAAAGCACCGCCGCCCAGCGTGCGGCGGCTACCGGGGCAGAAGTCCTCGTGCTCGAGTTCGCCGAGCAAAGCAAACTCTACGTCCCGGTCGAGCAATCGTATCTTGTCACGAAATATGTCGGCGTGGGCCGACGCCATCCGCCGTTGGACACCCTCGGCGGCTCGCGCTGGGAGCGTGCCAAAATTTCCGCGCAAAAAGCGGTGATGGATTACGCCGCGCAACTCCTCAGCGTCCAGGCCGAACGCGACGCGCTGCCGGGCCATGCCTATCCGCCCGATACCGACTGGCAACGCGAATTTGAAGAGGCCTTCGTCTATGAGGAAACGGAGGATCAGGAACGCTCCATTTTAGAAACAAAGCGGGACATGGAAAGCAAGCGCCCGATGGACCGGCTCATTTGCGGTGATGTCGGCTTCGGCAAGACCGAGGTCGCGATCCGCGCCGTCTTCAAGGCGGTTCAGGAGGGAAAGCAGGCGGCGTTTCTTGTGCCGACCACGATCCTGGCTGAGCAGCACTGGAAAAATCTGCGCGAACGCTATGCCTCCTACCCGGTTCGCGTCGATTGCCTGAGCCGGTTGCAATCCGTCAAGAGTCAGCGCAAAACCATTGCGGGACTCAAAGACGGCTCGGTCGATGTCGTCATCGGCACGCACCGACTGCTCTCGAAGGACATCCATTTCAAGGACCTCGGCCTAGTCATCGTCGACGAGGAACAGCGCTTCGGCGTGAAGCAAAAGGAAAAATTCAAGCAGCTCTTCCGGCTCGTTGACGTGCTCACGCTTTCCGCCACGCCGATTCCCCGCACGCTCTATCTCTCGCTCACCGGCGCGCGCGACATGAGCACCATCGAAACCGCGCCGCCCAACCGGCATCCCGTGGAAACCATCGTCGCGCCTTACGATGAGCGCGTCATCCGCGAAGCCATCGAGCGGGAAATGGCGCGCAACGGACAGGTCTATTTTCTCCACAACCGGGTTCACTCCATCCAGGAAGTCGCGCAAAAGCTCAAGCTGCTCGTGCCCAAGGCGCGGATCGACATCGGTCACGGGCAGATGGACGCGGAGGAACTCGAGGACGTCATGGCCCGCTTCGTCGCCGGCGAAACCGACGTCCTCCTCTCGACCACGATCATCGAAAGCGGCCTCGACATCCCCAACGCGAACACGATCATCATCGACCGCGCCGACCGCTTCGGCCTGGCCGATCTCTACCAGTTGCGGGGTCGCGTGGGCCGCGCGCAGCACAAGGCCTACGCCTATCTCTTCCTGCCGCGCCATTTGATGACCGTCGGCGACGCGAAAAAGCGGGTCTCCGCCATCAAACAATATTCGCAACTCGGCGCTGGCTTCAAAATCGCGATGCGCGACCTGGAGATTCGCGGCGCGGGCAACCTCCTCGGCACGGCGCAAAGCGGACACATCACCGCTGTCGGCTTCGATCTCTATTGCCAGTTGCTCAAAACGGCTGTGGCGCGGATGAAAGGCGAAAAGCCGGGTCGCCTGGTCGAAACCAAGTTGCAGCTCGATTTCCTCGTCTGGCAGGAAAACGACGCCAACGAAAAAGCGGGAAAAGCCGGAGCGTTTCTTCCCCGCGCCTATCTGCCCGAGAGCCGCTGGCGGATGGAAGGCTACCGGCGCATCGCGGAGGCCAATACACCGGCGGACCTGGAAAAATTGCGGCTCGAATGGCGCGATCGGCACGGTCCGTGGCCAACGCCGGTCGAACGCCTGCTGCTGGCCACCGAAATCAAAATCGCCGCGTCGGAAGCGCGGATCCGCATCGTCGAAACGCAAGAAGAGAAGCTCATGCTACAACAAGGGCAGGATTACATCATGGTAAGCGGCAAGTTTCCCCGCTTGACCGCCCGCGACGCAATTTCTAGGATGAAAGAAATATTGTCATGGATTGTTTCCTTGAAAAGTTCGCCCTAGCGCGGCGTCCTTACCACCTTCGGTTACTTGTGGCTGTTCACCTTTTCGTGTGGGCAACGATGGCCTTTTTCCTCGTCCCCACCGCGCAAGGACAGATTCTCGCCGACGGCATTGCCGCGGTCGTCAACGACAAGGTCATCACCTATATCCAGATCAATCAGCAAGTGGAGGAAACGGAAAAGCTCCTGCGCCAGAACCTGCAGGGCGAAGAACTTTTTGAGCGCGTGAAAGAGGCCAAGCTAAACGTCCTGAAGTCGTTGATCGACCGCGAACTGATTATCCAGGATTTCAGGGACAAGGGCGGTTTTATTCCCGATACCTACACCAACGAGCGGATCAACGACGTCATTCGCGACGAGTATGGCGGCGACCGCGTGGCCTTTATCAAAACGCTCTATGAACGGGGCGTGACCATGCAAAAGTACAAGGACGAAATCCAGGACAGCGCGATTGTCGGCTACATGCGCAACAAAAATATCGTCCAGACCGTGCTCGTTTCGCCCTACCAGATCGAGCAGTATTACCAACAAAACCTTCGCCTCTTTCAGCAGGACGAACAGATCAAGGTCAGCACGATTGTCCTGCGCAAATCGCTTTTTCCGTCTCAAAAAACCGTTGATGGCCAGCAGGTCAGCTACGATCCGCAGGAGGAAATCGCCAAGGAAATTCTCTACAAGCTCGATACCGGCGCCGATTTTGCCGACCTCGCCAAGTCTTATTCCGAGGCCGAAAACAAGGACGACGGCGGCGAACTCGGCTGGGTGACACAGAACGGCAAGACCGCGATCCGGAGCGATTTATGGGACGCCATCGCCAAGTTGCAACCCGGCCAGCACACCGACGTGATCGCGACCGCCGACGGTTTCTATTACATTGTCCAGATCGAAGACCGGAAAAAGCCGGCCATGACGCCGCTGGAAGATGTGCGCGCGCAGATCGAGCAGACGGTGATCAACGAGGAAACCCAGGTTCGGCAGCAGCAGTGGCTCGACAGCCTGCGCGCCAAAGCCTTCATCAAGATGTTCCTGTAAGGTAGCCGGCGCAGGCCCTGCGCCGGTGCTGCGCACGGCAATAAAAACCGTCGCGCGGCGAGCGACAGCTACCCACTCTCCCGTGAAAAAAAACTTCCCCACCATCGCCATCACCCTCGGCGATCCCGCCGGCATCGGTCCGGAGATCGTCGCGAAAACCTTGCGCGATCCCCGCCTGCCCAAGGGTTTCCGCTTTGAGGTGCTTGGCAGGAAAAGCGGCAACGGGATTCATCCCGGAAAATTATCGCGCACTGCGGCCCGCTCGGCCCTGAACGCTCTCGAAGAAGCGGCGCAGGGTTGTCTCGATGGACGCTTCGCCGCGATGGTGACCGGCCCGGTGCACAAGCTGGCCATCGCCCGTCTTCCCTACGATTTCATCGGCCAGACCGAATTCCTCGCGCGCGCCTGCGGCCTTCCCGACGACGCGGCCGTGATGGTGCTCACCGATCCCAAACTCACCGTCGCGCTCTGCTCGAGTCACTGTTCGTTGAAGGAGGCGATCGACCGTCTGACGCCGGAGCGGATCATCTTTACGGTAAAAACCGTGCGCCATTTTTTGCAACAACGCGGCATCGAAAAACCGCGCCTTGCCGTTGCTGGCATCAATCCGCACATGGGCGAAAACGGCCTCTTCGGCGATGAGGACCTGCGCATCGTTCTTCCGGCCTGCCGAAAATTACGCGAAGAAAAAATCATTGTATGCCATCTGCCCGCCGACACGATCTTCTATTACGCCGTGCAAAAGAAAGCCTTCGATGCCGTCATCTGCTCCTACCACGACCAGGGGCTGATCCCCTTTAAACAAGTCGCGTTCGAGACCGGCGTCAACATCACGCTCGGGCTGCCGATCATCCGCACTTCGCCCGATCACGGCACCGCGCTCGAAATCGCTGGCCAAAACAAGGCTGATCACCGCAGCATGTTGGCCGCCGTTCAACTTGCCTGCCGGTTGGTCACCGCGAAAGGTCCTGCGGACGCCAGTAAATATAGAATCAAACCCAAATGAAAATTGGACTCATTACGTTCAGCGACCCGACGAGGTCCACGACCCACAACGACAATCTCACGCATGAAATGGAGCGGGTCATCACCTCCATTTTCTCGGAGCCCTCGCATTTCGTCCCGGCGATGATTACCAACGATCGCAAGCAACTCCGGACGGCAATCATCCGCTTGTGCGACGAGGAAAAATGCCCGCTCGTCCTCACCCTGGGCGGCGCGGGCCCCGGCCCGAACGACATCGTCCCGGATGTCACCCTCGAAGTGGCCGACCGCAAATTGCCGGGCTTCGGCGAAATCATGCGCTACTATTCGTATGAACGATTCAAGGTCTCCGTCCTGTCCCGGGCCGAGGCCGGCGTCCGCAGCCGGAGCCTGATCATCAATCTTCCCGCCAAGCCCAAGCCCGTGAAGTTTTGCCTGAGACTGCTTCAGGAAGGAATCGCCGAGGCTCTGGAACAGATCGCCGGTATCAAACCCGGACTGCGCGGTGACGAGATCGTCGTTCCCATCGACAAATACCTTCCCTTTCTCAAAAAGCTCCGGCCCAAGCCCGACCCCAGCGGCGAAAAGCATCCGTATATAGGCCAGTAGCTGATCACCAATTGACCAGCACTTTTTCGCGGCGCTGCGTCTTCTTGCTGAAATAAAAGACGCACCCGTACTGGAGGCCAAACTCGTGGACCAACCGCGTCGCCTTCACGTCGTAGCAGCAATACTTGGCAATCTCCGCCAGCTTGCCTTCCTTCCACCACTTCAGCGCGTCCAAACCATCGGCGGTTTTGCCGCAACCGAGCGTCTGCTCGCTGATGGCGTCGAGCCCCACCCGCAGGCCGATGTTCTTTTCCACATCGCGCATCAGGTCAAGCACCGGCACCTGACTCAAATCGAAAACGGCATAAGGCGCCAGCACCTCGAAGTCGAAATCGATCACGTTGTAACCGATCACCCGGTCGGCACGCTGGAGTTCCTGTAAAAGCGCATAAACGTCATCCTCGCGATAGATTTCATACGTGCCGCGCAGCGTGCTGTACGTGACGCCGAGGGCGACTTTCATCGCACGCTTGTTGTGCCAGCCGCCGACTTCCGCCGCGCTCTTCTGGGTTTCCAGATCGAAGTAAACGAGATTGGGGCCGGACATGAATCGAATCATGGAGATTCGCGCGGCGGAGAAAATGATTTTTTTGAGCTTTTGCGGTAACCGCCGCAGACTGCACCGCCGCCCAGCGTGCGGCGGCTCCCGCTGAGAAAGCTGGAAGGTTTCCCCTAAACGCGCTAGGTTCCCACTTCCCCATGAAAGTTTCCGACCTGCGCGGCATCCTGACCTACATTCCCGGTTTCCGGGAAAAGACCTTCGTGATCGCCCTCGACGGCGCCATCATCGCCGACGATAATTTCCCCAACATCATGCTCGACCTGGCGGTCCTCCGCTCGCTCAGCATCCGGCTCGTCCTCGTCCACGGCGCGGCCCATCAGCTCGAAGAACTCTCCAGGCAATCGAAAATCCCCATCAGCAACGCCGACGGCACCGGCATCACCGACGAGGAAACGCTCAAGCTCGCCCTCACCGCCGCCAACCGGATCACCCACGAGGTCCTCGAAGGCCTCGCCTCCAACGACCTGCGCGCCTGCTACACCAATGCCGTCATCGCCCATCCCTACGGCATCGTCGGCGGCGTCGACCGGCTCTTCACCGGCCGGGTCGAACGGGTCGACACCGAATTTCTCAACCAGCTTTTGGACAAGGGCGTCATCCCCGTCATTGCCCCGCTCGGCTTCGACGGCGACGGGCGCACCTTCCGCGTCAACTCCGACGGCGTCGCCATCGAAGTCGCCGAGGCCCTCAAAGCCGCGAAGCTTATTTTTGTCACCAACCGCAACGGCTTCACCAAAAACGGCGAAAAAGCCAATCAGCTTTCCGTCGCCGAAGCCGAGGAATTTTTCAAAAAGCACAAGGCCGACATTCCCGAGAACATGCTCTCCAAATTCGAGCACTGCATCCGCGCCTGCCGCAACGGCGTCAGCCGGGTCCACGTCATCGATGGCCGGATCGACGAGGCGCTGCTCACCGAAATTTTCTCCAACGAAGGCGTCGGCACGATGATCTACGCCAACGAGTACCAGGCCGTGCGGCGCGCCCTGAAAAAGGATGTCCGGGCCATTCGCAACCTGATCCGCGAATCGGTCGAGCAGGAAGAAATCGTCAAACGGACCCGCGTCGACATCGTCTCGCAACTCCACGACTATTATGTCTTTCAGATCGACGGCAACATCGTCGGCTGCGTCGCCCTTCATCTCCAACCGGACGGCGAAACGGCTGAACTGGCCTGCCTCTCGGTCAGCGGTGCGCACGAAAACATAGGCATCGGGCAAAAGCTGATGACCTTCGCCGAGGAAGCCGCCAAACAAAAGGGCATCAAGTCCATTTTTCTGCTCTCCACCCGCGCCTTCAACTACTTCCAGCAAAAGGGCGGCTACAAAGAGGGCTCACCCAATGACCTACCTCCCGCCCGGAGGGAGAAATACGACGCCAGCGGCCGCAACTCCAAGGTGCTGGTGAAGGCGTTGCTCTAGGCCGTAGCCGCCGCCGTAAGGCGGTGGTCTGCCAGGTTCTTACGAGCGCGGCTACTCCCGATCAAATACCTTATTTGCATGAAATCTTCCTTTTCCGCTTGCATTCCTAGCTCCATCTGGCGCAATAGCACTGGTTTATGCCTAATTTAACCAAACGCGATCTGGTCGTGCGCATCAGCAACGAGACGGGCATGGTGCAGCAGGAAGTACTCAACGTCATTCAGCGCACTCTCGATCATCTCACGGAAAGCCTCGCTCATGGCCAGGCCGTCGAACTGCGCAACTTCGGTGTCTTCGAGGTAAAACTCCGCAAAGCGCGCGTGGGTCGCAATCCCAACCGCCCCGAACACGACGTGCCGATTCCTCCTCGCGCCGTTGTCAAGTTCAAGGCCGGCAAGGAAATGAAGTCCAAGGTCATGAAGTTGTCACAGACCATTTCCGCCGACGGCGCCGCGCCTGCCGATGGCTCCAAGCCCGCGGCTTAGTCGTTCCCCTTCGGGTGGCCCGGGCTACTTGTTGCCCGGGCGCGCGAGAAGACATTTCGAGCGCGCAGGAAGCTGCCAGAAGCTTTTGCTTATCGCACTGCGTTCTAAGCTTCTTTTCCTTTTAACTTTTTCCTTTTAACTTTCTCCCCATGGCCCTCCCCGGTTTCCGCGACTTCTACCCCGACGACTGCGCGTTTCGCAATGCCATCTTCGCCAAGTGGCGCGACGTCGCCCACCGTTACGGCTTCGTCGAGTACGACGGCCCGCCGCTCGAGCCGCTCGATCTCTTCACGAAAAAGTCGGGCGATGAAATTGTCACCCAGCTCTACCATTTCAAGGACAAGGGCGACCGCGACGTGGCCCTCCGCCCCGAAATGACACCCACGCTGGCCCGGCTCGTCACCGCGCGGCACAAGGATTTCAAGAAACCGCTCAAGTGGTTCTCCATCCCGCAGGTCTTCCGCTACGAACGCCAGCAGAAAGGCCGTCTCCGCGAGCATTACCAGCTCAACTGCGACATCATCGGCGAGGCCGGACTTGAAGCCGACATTGAACTCATCGCGCTCGTCATCGACGTCCTCCGCGCCTTCGGCCTGACTGAAAAAGATTTCGTCGTCCGCCTGAGCGATCGCCAGTTCTGGACCGATTTCATGAACGCCAAGGGCGTACCCGAGGACCAACGCTACGCCTTCATCCAGGCCATCGACAAATCCGAACGCGAGCCGCGCGAAAAAACCGCCGAGAAGCTCGGCCCGCTCGCCGATGAAGTCTTCGCCATCCTCGCCGACGCGGGCAGTACCAAAAGCGACCGCCTCGAGACCATCGAAACCGGCCTGCGCCATCGCGGCCTGCACGATTACGTCAAACGCGACTACACAGTCGTGCGCGGCCTCGCTTATTATACCGGCGTCGTCTTTGAAGTCTTCGACCGCAGCGGCGAATTCCGCGCCATCGCCGGCGGCGGCCGTTACGACACCCTCCTCAAAAACCTCGGCGGCGTCGACCTCCCCGCCCTCGGCTTCGGCATCGGCGACGTCGTCCTCGGAGAGATTTTGAAGGGGAAGAAGTGGCGTTTCGCGGAAGAATCTCTCTCAGGAATCTACGTTGCCATCGCCGACGAGACTTTTAGGCCTAACGCGGAGAAGGTCATTCAGAAATTAAGAGAGAAATCGCCATATCCTGTCCATTACCCTTTTACGGCGACAAAATTAGGCAAACAATTCCAAGCCGCTGAAGAATTGGAATGCGCGTTCGCAGTGATCATCGACTCGAAAATTATCGGCAATCAAGTTGACGTGAAGAATCTAAAAAATCGCGAACAAACCGTTAAGGGCCTTCAGGAGGCGCTCGATACAGTGATAGTGAAAGTTAAAACCAGCTCTTTGCCGGAGAATGAACTCCCCGCCTGAATCTGATTATCGCAAAACAATCCGTCATCCTGAGCGGAGGCTCGCAGCCGCGAGCCGCAGTCGAAGGACCTACCCACTCTTCCAATAAGCGTGAGTAGCGAAGAAACGTCACGATTTAAAAAGGGGATGCAAACGCTCGTGGCCAAGCGACTCGCCAACGGCCTCTTTTTTGGCAAAACCAATAGCTTCCCCGTATACGCTGCCTGATACCAGCAAGGTCCTTCGACTGCGCCTCGACACCATTTCACCTCAAGACGTAATTTTCTCCTCGGCTCCGCTCAGGATGACGGATTGTTTTGCGATAATTTATCCATTAAACCCAATTCTTCAGCCCTCTGCAGTCCTCTGTGCGAAACCTGCCTTCCTTCCCCCAATTTGGTAATTTGGTTTAATTTCGTAATTTGGTCCTGCTTCCCTCATGTCCTTCATGTTCCTCCTGTCTAATAATTCTGTTAATTCCGTTAATTCCGTCTAAAAATTCCCCTCCCCATGTCCAACCCGTACCGCACCCACACCTGCAACGACCTGCGCGCTTCGCACGCGGGACAGACCGTCCGCCTCGCGGGCTGGATCCATAACAAGCGCGACCTCGGCGGCGTCCTCTTCATCGACCTCCGCGACCACTACGGCATCACGCAAATCGTCATCCCGCCCACCGCCGGATTCCAGGACGCGCTCTCGCATCTCCCCAAGGAAACCGTCATCAGCGTCCACGGCAACGTCCGCCCACGCCCCGAAGGCACACTGAATCCGAACATCGCCACCGGCGAAATCGAACTCGACGTCGCGGGCTACGACCGCCTCGGCTCGTGCGAACCACTCCCGATGAACGTCTTCCCCGAAGACCACACGCCCGAGGAAACGCGCCTCAAGTACCGCTTCCTCGACCTGCGCCGCAGCAAGCTCCACAAGACCGTCATGCTCCGCGCCAAGGTCATCTCCAGCATCCGCCGCCGCATGATCGACATCGGCTTCCAGGAATTCCAGACGCCGATCCTCACCTCGTCGTCGCCCGAGGGCGCGCGCGACTTCCTCGTCCCCTCGCGGCTCTACCCCGGCGAATTCTACGCGCTGCCGCAGGCGCCGCAGCAGTTCAAGCAGCTCCTCATGGTCAGCGGCTTCGACCGCTATTTCCAAATTGCGCCCTGCTTCCGCGACGAGGACGGCCGCGCCGACCGCACCCCCGGCGAGTTCTACCAGCTCGACGTCGAAATGAGCTTCGTCACGCAGGACGACGTCTTCGCCGCTATCGAGAAACTCATGGTGCCGCTCTTTGCGGAATTCAAATCCGAGTGGCCGACGAACGCATCGCCCGAGGGAACGTTCGTGCGCATTCCGTACAAGGAATCACTCCTCCGCTTCGGCACCGACAAGCCCGACATGCGCATTCCTTTTGAGATCGCCGACTTGAGTGATCTCTTTCCAGCAGGGGGTGAAGGTCCTTTTGCGGGAAAGTCCGTTAAAGCTATTGCAGTACCGAAGTTCTGCGCTGGACAGTCCAATACGTACTTTAAGAAAGTGGTCTCGCAGCTAGAAGCAGACGCTAGGGTGCTCGGGGCGGCAGGCCTCGCTAACTTAAAGCACGAAGAAATGTGGCCTGATCATCCGGTACCCGGAATGATGACGTCTGCTAAAGAGAAAGTTCAATTTTTGCGTGGGCCTCTAGAAAGATTTTGCAAAGGGCAAATTACAAAAGAAATTATTAGCCGAACGAAGAGCACGCCAGATTCTGTCGTGTTCTTTTCTGCTGACACTCACGAATCCAAAGCGTTAAGGATTCTCGGCGCGATGCGCGTCAAAATCGCGGAGCAGCTCGACCTGATCAAAAAGGATAGGTTTGAGTTCGCCTGGATCGTCGATTACCCGATGTACGAGATGAACGAGGAAACCAAGGACATCGAGTTCTCGCACAATCCCTTTTCCATGCCGCAGGGTGGACTCGAAGCGCTCGAAAAGCAGGACCCGCTTACGATTTTCGCTTACCAATACGACCTCGTCTGCAACGGCTACGAAATCGCTTCCGGCGCGATCCGGAACCACATCCCCGAGATCATGTACAAGGCGTTCGCGCTGGCCGGCCATCCCAAGGAAGTCGTCGACACCGAATTCGCCGGCATGATCAACGCCTTCCGCTACGGCGCGCCGCCCCACGGCGGCATCGCCCCCGGCATCGACCGCATCGTCATGCTGCTGGCGAACGAATCGA
>Ga0182024_10005918_pt1 | contig 27112 bp, 19 predicted proteins | sample P32metaG_FD_120480 | JGI IMG/M metagenome (GOLD analysis project Ga0182024, IMG submission 120480) | Permafrost microbial communities from Stordalen Mire, Sweden - P3-2 metaG (Illumina Assembly) | ecosystem: Environmental > Terrestrial > Soil > Wetlands > Permafrost | place: Sweden: Stordalen...
AGACCAAACACGTAGAAGCCCTTCAGTCCGCCCAGGAACAATTCGTCGCCGAAGCGATCGACCAGGATCGATTTGATCTGGCGCGCGGTGCGCTCGAAGCGCTGGTGGCTCAGAGCAAGGCCGACGAAGCCGAACCGTATGAAACCGATCTCAAAAATCTCGACGTCCTCGTTGCGAGATATGGCGAAGCAAAAACAGCTCTCAAAACACTCGAGATGAATGCCCGCGATCCCCAGGCGAACGAGAACGCCGGCGAATTCCTCAGCTTTTTCAAGCTCGACTGGTCCCGGGGTTTGCTCCTCCTGAGTCGCTCCGACAACGCCACGCTCAAGGAACTGGCTCGGGACGAACTGGCCCAACCCGACGATCCCAAAAAACAGGTGGCCTTGGCCGACGCCTGGTGGACTTTTGGCGATGGACAGTCGGACGAAAGAATCAAAGCCGCCGCCAAAGGCCGGGCCAGGTTCTGGTACATGCTGGCCCTGCCCGAATTAACGGGCGACGCTAGAGAAAAGGCCGAGAAGCGGGCGACTCTCGAAGCACGCGTCCGCCGCCAGTCGCTGGCCGCGACGAAAATCACCCCCCAAGTCCTGGCCAACAAATTCCAAGGAAAGGCCTCGTATGACGCCGAGTCAAATGAACTGACCATCGTCTACAACTTCGAAAACCCCACCGAACTGAAAGACTTCGAAGGCGATGCGAAGCTGAGCGACGGCGAGGTCGAAGTCCCGGTTGAACAGTCGATTCGTCATGTCGTCAAATTCAAGACGCTGAAGATGACCGGCGTCGTCACCATGAAATCCAAAGTGGGCGACGTGGTTCGCGGCTCGGGTGGCCTGCAAACTCATCGGGACGGTGTGTCGGTCAAAATCAGCTCGGGAACAGACGCCGTCAGTTCGAGCGATAACGGGCCAGCCGATGATGATCTGGTCTTGCCCTTCGAAATCGCTGCCAACGACAAGTTCGTCTTATTCCGACTGGGAGACGAAGTGGTCGGCAAACCGATGGCCAAGAACGAACCCGGCCAGGTCCAACTTTGTGGCGGCGAGGCCGGTGCCCAGTTTTCGCAGTTGGTGATCTCGGGACAGCCCGACGCAGCCTGGCTGACCGAGTTCTTCGATTTGCCAAAACTTCGCGCGGAAAAGACTCCCTCGTCGGGCGCGGCTTCGTCGGCCAAGACCGCGGCAAAGGCGAAGCCACCAGCGAAGTATGGGCACATTGCGCAAGTCGTCCTTTGGAACGAGCACAATGCGCACCACAACGATAGTGGCACTCGCACTTGCAACCTGATTCTCAGCCGCAGTGGAAAAAGTGTGTGGCAGAAGAAAGATCTGGAAGTTCCCTGGGAGCCCAATCAACCGACGAAATTGGTCGTCGAAGTGCCCCAAGTCCTTGCCGATAGCGTACGCGTGGTCATTACAGCATGGCATGGCGAGAGTGGTGGGTTGGCCGAAGTCGAGGTGCTCGACAAAGCAGGCAAGAACCTGGCCGCCGGCGCGCAGGTCTTTGTTAGCGCCGAGCACCGCCCGGGAGACCCGCGCAACGGGGCCACCCTGATCGATGGAAACACCGATTCCCAGACCGAAAAAGTCGGCTACTGGCTGACGCTGAACGAGCAGCCAGGCTGGGCCGACATCCGGCTTTTGCCCCAGGAGGGCCCGCCGCCGGCTCCCGCCAAGACCCAAGTAGCTACTTCCAAGGAACCGGCAAAAGCCACCGGCAAACCGAGTCGCAAATCGCTCGATGCAAAAATCTTTGTCTGTTGCGACGATGCGTTCGAGTTGAACGTCAACGGCGTGCCAGTGATGGATGGGAAGGAAAACGAACTCTTTTCCGCGGGTGTTGCTTTGGCAGCCGGCGATGTCATCGCCGTCAAGGCGACCAACTTCGAGGGGAGCGTTGGGTTTTGCTGTGTGATCAAGTTTTCCAACGGACAGGTCATTACCACCAGCGATGGCTGGCAAGCCTATCTGCCCGCCAATCCCGGGCAATGGTCGGCGCCCAAGCAAATCAAGGATGCGATTCCGGCGATCGAGGGGGATTCGGAATGGCCGCCCAACGCTTCCGTAAAAAGGGCTTCCGGGATCAACGCCGCACAGATTTGGGGACCGGGAAAAGACAAGACCTGCTACCTTTTCTATGTGGTCGGTAAGCTGGACATCCCGAAGAAGAAGACCGCGGACTAGAATCCGCGGCTCTTGGTGTCAGTCCTCTGCACGCCGCCGCGCCGGCGACTTGCCGCTTGGCTTCCGAAAAGTTAGATTGCGCTGAAATTCCCCCCTTTCGCGCTCACCACTGCTCAGGGGAAGGTCAGGTATTGCATGCGCCCGCCGTTTGCCTCGCTCTTGTGCGCTTTGCTCGTCTCGTCGCCAGCCGCGGCCGCGGATTCCTGGCTGGGCCAACAGGTCTTTTGGAAGCCCGGCGCCAAGGCCAAGGTCGGCACCGCCGAAGTCGCCGTCGAAACGATCCCGTTTCCGGCCACGGTGGAAGAGGTCAATGGCGATTGGCTTTGGCTCGGCAGGGCCTGGGTGCAGAAACAGGACGTCGCGACCGCCGATCAAGCCATGGAAGCCTACACGGCGCAAATTCGCAGCCAGCCAAAAAACGCCGTCCTTTGGACTTGCCGCGGAGCCATCTGGCGCGCCAAAGGCGATTACGAGCGAGCCATAGCCGATTTCACCGAAGCGATCCGGCTCGATCCCCGGCAACTGGCCGCTTTCAACGACCGAGGGAGCGCCCACAGTCACGAGGGCCGCTACGATAGCGCTATCAACGATTTGAGCGAAGCGATCCGGCTCGACCCGGCCTTTGCGCCCGCCTACGCCAACCGCGGAATTGTCTGGTGTCATCTCGGCGAGTACGACAATGCCATCCGCGATCTGAGCGAATCCGTGCGGCTCGATCCGAAAGCGCCGGAGATGTATCACAATCGCGGCGGTGCCTGGGCCGCCAAAGGTGATTATGAACACGCCATTCAGGATTTCAGCGAGGCGATTCGGCTCGACTCGACTGATGCCCTGGCGTACTACAACCGCGCCGGCGCTCGAAAGGAATCGGGCGACTACGCCGGCGCGCTCAAGGATTATGGCCAGGCGGTCCGGCTCAATCCACAGGATGCGGACGCTTACGCCGATCGCGGCAGTGTGTGGGCTCTCCAGGGCAAATATGAAAGCGCGCTGCACGATTATCGCGACGCCCTGCGGCTCGATCCGCAATGCGCGGCGGCTTACAACAATTTGGCCTGGCTCCAGGCGACCTGCCCCGACGAGAACTATCGCGATGGCAAAAAAGCAGTCGAAAACGCCACGCAGGCTTGCCAACATACCGAGTGGAAGGACTCAGCCCGGCTCGATACGCTGGCCGCTGGCTATGCCGAATCGGGCGACTTCGACAGCGCCCAGAAATGGGAAGAGAAGGCCGTCGAGCTAGCCGCCGACGCCGACAAGGAGTCGTACCGGGCTCATCTGGCGCTCTATCAGGCCGGCAAGCCTTGTCGCGCCGAGGCCAAGAAATGACGGCATTCCGGCCCGCGACGTGGCTGACGGTTCGTTCGACTCTCGGGAGAACGCATCGACGTGTTTGAGCACAACCGACAGCCGCTGGCTTCGAGGACCGTTTTTCTCTTACGCCTCTTCTACAGTTTTTTGATGACCCTGCTGGTTATCATCCTGTCCCTTGGATTGGGCACCTGGGGTTACCACTCCCTAGGCGGGCTCGATTGGATCGACGCCTTGCTCAATGCCTCGATGATTCTGACCGGCATGGGCCCGGTCAACACCATGCAAACGAACGCCGGAAAGCTCTTTGCCACCTTCTATTGCCTGTTTAGCGGCATTATCTTTCTGACGATGATGGCAATCATGCTCGCCCCGGCCTATCATCGCTTCATGCATCGCTTTCATATCGAAGACGAGGCATCGGCGTCGGACAGCTAAAGATATCAAACGAGGCGCTGAAAGCCTTCGCGGTATCCGTCGCCGGCAATTTCACATCTTTTCGCATTTTGTCTTTGAGAATCCGGGCCGGCGGCCGTCTAACAGGGCGAGCAGTGCCCCGACAGCGGATCGAGCAGCAGAGGCCGACTCGTGCGCAAAGGTGCATCTCTCGATCAACTGGTACTCGAGCATTTGCCCGCGGCCTTGCGGTTTGCCACTCGATTGACCGGCGATCCACATCGCGCCGAAGAGCTCGTGCAGGAGTCGCTGCTGCGCGTGGTGCGGCGTTTTGCGACGTTTCGGGGCGATGCGGACTTTCGAACCTGGTTTTTTCGGATCGTGATCAATGTCTTTCGCGACCGCTTGGGCACACCTGGCGTCGAAGACGTATCGCTCGATGAGAATCGGCAAGACTTGATCGATCCGGCAGGTCCTGGCCCGCCCGAAGCCGCGATGGCGACCGAGCTTGCCGAGCTCATCGCACAGGAGGTCTCGCGCCTGCCGCCGAGACAACGGGAGGTATTGGTTTTGATTACGTTCGAGAACTTGTCGGTAGGCGAAGTGGCCAAAGTTGCCGGCATCAGCGAAGCGAATGTCTATTCGACCCTGTCGGCCGCACGGGCGCGATTGAAATCACGGCTCGCCGCTTATCTCGGTTCAGTGGAAAAGTAATCCATGAACTCGCAAGACCGACTCGGCGAAGAGCATGAATTCGATCGGCTGCTGCGCCGGGCCGAATGGCCCGAGTCGCCACCCGAGCAGATTGCGCGGCTCGGCGATCATTGGCGGGCAATCGCTCGGCGCCGGCGTGCGCGTCTTCGTTATGGCGCCGTCGCGATGGCGGCGAGCATCGTGCTGTTTGCCACGGTTCTCGCCCTGCGTCAGAGTGGAGTTCCACGGCAAGCGATCACCGCCACGCAAAGCGAGCCGGCAGGTATCGACCGCGCGAGCGCTCGGACTGAAATTGCCCATGTCGAACCGTCGCCCGTTGACCAACCACCCGTCGACCAGCCGCAGCAGCCCGCCGATTTGCGGCCGGCTGTCCCGGTCGCGACGGCGGCTACTCCACAACCAACTGCCTTGCCGTCGCCTTCGGCCGCCCGATCGATCGAGCCACGCGATCCCACCCCTTACGAGCGGATCGTTTTTTTAAGCACTGTCGCCAGTCGCCGGCATCATCGCGGCGTGCCGACCCAATCGGCAGGAGTCGAGCAGAAACGAACGAAGTTGAAACAGGACTCCGAACCGCTAAACGAACTGATCGCGGCTTTGGCTGCCGATCCGGCGGCCGACGTCGACGCGCGATTGGCGGCCGTCGAGAGCGATTTCTGGCGAACCGAGCCCTCGGCGTGGGAGGTTATCGAGCGAGGGAGTCCCGAGCGGCGCCTGGCCGCGGCCCAGGTCATTGCTCGGATCGGCACGGCGCGATCGTTGCCCGTGCTTGCCGGTTTGCTCGGCGATCCCGCGACGCACAAAACCGCGATCGCCGGCCTTTGCCGATTGGCCCGTCCTGCCGACCTGAAAGGATTGGCGATTGCCGAACCGAATGCCGCACTGCGGCAGCAATTGCTCACGGCGCTGCTCGCCCGCCGGACCGAGGAGTCGGTCGGGCTGTATTTGGAACTTGTCAACGACGGCTTTCGGGCTGACGCGCTAACCGCTTCCTCGGCGATGGCCGATCCGCCAGTCGATTTGCTAATCGCGTTTCTGGAGAATCCACAACGGCCGGTGCGACTGGCGGCTGCGCAAACGCTAGGCAGCCTGCCGGAGGCCGATATTGCGGCGCGCTTGAGCGATTCGGTATTCCGCGGCATCGGGCGGCAAGAGGCCCTGCTGGCCCTGCTTTTGAGCCCAGACGCGCAATCGGCCAGATTCCTGGCCGCCGCGCGGCAAAATTTCTACTTGATGGCGTCGGTGTACGCAGCGGAACAACAGCTTCATTCTTTAACTCTGACCGAGAGGTAACCTCCGATGATTCGCATTCCCAGTTGGATCACGTTTTGGCCTGTCGTCGTTTTCATGTTGTCTATCAGCCTGAATGCCCAGGAAACGAATCAGAAAGGTCCCCAACAGGAAGCCAAGCCGAACAAGGATGGGCCGGGGGAGCCAATGGTCATCAAAGTTTATCAGGTCCTCGACTTGGTCACGCGGGCCCCCAGCTATCCGTACGAGGGTACTTATCTCCCCGCATTGCGAAATGGACTCTACTCGTGGCAGTCGTCGACAAGCGCCCCAGTGGGCGGCGGCGGAATGGGAGGCATGGGTGGCGGAATGGGAGGCATGGGTGGCGGAATGGGCGGTGGCATGGGTGGCGGCATGTTCCAAGTCCCCGCGGAAGCCAATGCTGCGGCAGCAACGGCCCTCGGTCAGCGAGGAGCTGGCGGTGGGGGTGGCGGAATGATGGGCGGCACGCCGCCGGGAGCAAATCTAGGATCCGGCACGCGGCATTCCAATATGCAGCAATTGATCACCGCGATCGTCGATAACTGCGGACCCAACACCTGGAACGAGGTTGGTGGTCTTGGAAGTATCGGATCGGTCGGCACCGCGCTCGTCATCTCACAGTCGGCAACGGTTCATGCCCAGATCAAGGACCTGCTCGAACAACTGCAGCACGAAGGGGGCACGTTTCAATCGCTAACGATTGATGCCGAGTGGCTCCTGCTGAGCAGAGATCAGTTGGCCGAGCTCAAGATGCTGGCCGACCCCAAAAAGCCTTCCGCGCACGGCCGATCGCTCAACAGGCAGGCCCTCGGCAAACTGCCGGCAACGGCCCGTCGCCATACCGGTCAAATCACTTGCTTCAATGGCCAGACCGTCTACATCGTTTCCGGTCGGATGGAGACCTCGATCCAGGGCGCTATCCCGGTCGTCGGCCAGATCCCTGCGTATCAGGCGATTTTGCTGACGCCGCAAATGGGTGCTTTGTTGCAGGCTACCCCTTCGATGCTGCCGGGCGATGAGGGGGTCTTGCTCGACCTGCGCAGCTCGGTCACGCGGGGAGATGAACCCGGAAAGTCCGCGAAGCTACAAGGATGGGCCGACAGTGACGCGGAAGACCAGCCGGCAGTGCAGATCGATCGGCTCAACGTGGCGGTCCAGCAATTTGCAACCACCGTGCGGATGCCGCTCGGTGAGCCCGTGCTGGTCGGCGGCATGACTTTCCCAGGCCGCGAGCCCGGCTCGCCGGACGAACAGCTTTATCTGGTCGTCGAAGTCGAGGCCGCCAATTGACCGCGGGCGCGTAGCTCGAAATGCGTGGCTGATCCATCACGAAACGAGTGAACGATTGGGGCCGCCGCCGATCAATGCTCGCTCGAGCCCCTGCCCTGCTCGAGTTTGCGGGCTTGGCGGTTTTTCCGGTAGTGACGCGTCGGCAAGCCGCCGTGGTGGGTAAAATATTTGCCGATCGGGCCGGCCAGCATGGCGGGCGTCAACACCAGGTCGGCCACCAGGCCGCAACAGAGCAAAATGCCCATCAGATAGCCAAAACGTCGCGTCGGCATGAAGTGGCTGAAGGCAAAGATTCCCAGCCCCATCGCCACGATCACCGTGCTTTGATAGATGGCGCCGGCCGAGTTCTCGAACGCCACCACGGTCGCCGTGCGGCGGTCGAGTCCCTCGCGCGTCGCCCGGCGAAACCAGTTGGCAAAGTGGACCGTGTCATCGACGCAAACGCCCATGGCTACGCTGGCGGTCATCATGGTGCCGATGTCGAGCGCCACGCCGAACCAACTCATCAGGCCAAACACCACGGCCACCGGCCACACGTTGGGCAGCATCGTGTAGAGCCCCGCCCGGACGTCGCGAAACACGGCGGCCATCATGGCGGCGATCATCGCGAACGCCACGAAAAAGCTGTCGATCAGTCCGTCGAGCAGCTCGCGCTCGGCCTGATAGACCACCGGCACCACCCCGGTATAAACCACGCCGACAATCCCCTCGACGCCATTCTTCTGCTCTTTGACGACCACCGGATCGACCCGTTCTTTCAGGTCATGGATGAACTGGCCGTAGTCGATGTCGGCCAGCGCGGCCACCCGGATGCTGATCCGCCACAATTCCCAGTTCTGCTCCGGATCGTCCGCCAGATAGTCCCCCACCAACAGCTCGCCGCGATGGGCCTCCAGCCGCTTGTCGAGCGTCAGCCGTCGGGCGCTCGGACTCATCAACGCTCCGGCCAGTCCGCCGGTCTTCTTCGGGTTCAGATCGGGGACAAATGTGACGGCCGAGAGCGAACTGCCGACGTGCGGTACTTTGGCAATGGCATCTTGAATCCGCTCGACCAATTCCAATCGCTCAACCAACGTCAGCTTGGTTTCGCTTTTGTCGAGCCTGAGCACGACTTCCAAGGGGACCATATCCCCGATTTTTGCTTCCAACCAGCGATAGTCGTCGATGATCGGCGCGTTGGGCATGAACAAGCTCATCAGATTGACCGTGGTCTTCATGCGGTAAAGTCCCGAGCCGCAAACGACCATCAGCGTCATGAAGACCGCCCAAATCCAAATCGGCCGGGCAATAATCCGCTCGGCGAGCCACCGCATCTGGAGCCGGTGCTTCCGATTCAGGGCGCTGGCCGCGTGGGCCGCCGCCGGATCGGCGTGCATCGGCGGTGGCCAAATCTGCAAGGCGGCCGGCAGATACAAAAAGATCAAGCCGACGGCCATCATCACGCCCACGGCCGAATAGAATCCAAAGGTTCTGATCGGCACGATCGCGCTGGTACACAGCGAGATCAGCCCCAGCGACGTCGTGCCAGCCGACAGCAGACACGGAATCCACGCCGCCCGCAGCCCCCGTTCGGGCGATCCGGCCAGCCCATGCCTCGCTCGGTCATGGCGATAGTAGTTCACCAGGTGGATCGCCGCCGACAGGCCGCCGGTATAGGCGACGGCCGGCATGGTGAACAGAACGGAGTTCATCGTTCCGCCCAGCAAGGCCACGATGGCCAGCGACAGCACGGCGCTGTACGAGCCGCCCAAAAAGACCATGATCGCCAACCGCAAGTTGCGCAGATACCACAGCGACAATCCAAAACCGAGCACGCCCGCCAGAATCATCAGCGGTTGGCGCATGCTGTCGCTCACCTTGTCGATCGTGGCGTTGTCGACGGGGGGGCCGGCCATGTGCAGGCTGTCGCGCGGAATTCCCACCTCCGCGGCCGCCTCTTCAATCGCCGCGATCATCGGCACCAGATGCTCTTTGCCGTACTCGCTCACCGTCAGCACGATGCACGTCTGCTCGCCATCGGGTCCGATGAGCGCGTGACGCAGCCGATCGATCGCTTGCGCCCGTGACAACATGACCGGCGGGCTGGTCAGCCGATCGACCAGGTTGGCGCCGGTCAGTGCTTGGGTGAAAAAAGCGGTCGGAGGGACCGGCTCGCCAGGGGGCGGGGACAACTTTGCGGCCATTTCGCCGAGCCGCGGGTCGTCGAGCGTGCAGCCTTCCCAACTGGCCTCAATGAACGTGTCGTTGGAAAACTCGCGCTCGAAGCGATGATATTCTTGCGTCTCTTCGAACGACTCGGGCAGCCATTCCTTCACGTCGTTCCGATTGGTCCCCATCGTGATCAAAGCGCCGGCCAGCGCCAGCGGCAACAGCGCCAGCGCCAGTGCGATGATCCAGCGACTATATCGGGCGAAGAAGGTATTCTGCCGATCATCCATTTCGTTGGTTGTCCAGCCACTCGGTCAAGCCCAGGGAAGAAACTCCTCCGAGCAAATCATGCCAAATATGTCCAGACCCCGAACCGCAGCGGGGGGTCGGCCGAGCGGAGGCCTCTTGCAAAGCACGTGCCAGCCGCACCGTGGAAGTCGTAGTGCTTCGCGTCGGATAGGACCGTCCGGTAAACACCGGTTGGTCAAATCAGCCGACCTATCCGCCTCCAGCCGATACATCTGTACCCGCTAGGCTTCGACTCTTCCAGCCCCTAAAGGAGTATTCGGGGCAGGTTGCTGCCGCCGGAGCGTCTCCGGCTGCCGGCTGTCCAAAGGTCCGCCAGCGATCCATCGGTCGCGAGGCCCATTCTACCGCCACGCACGAAAGTCAGGTAGAATTTGCGCTTTCGCACTGGACCATCGAGCCAAAAAATGACCAAGAAGCAAAGACCGACCGCCCGACAGCCGGCGACCAAGTTTCCGAAACTGCAAAAGAAGCTACAGCAGCAAAAAGATGCCCAACAGAAAGTTGCGCAGTCGCAGAAACCTTGGAAAAAACTGTGGTGAAGCCCGCGCGGCTTCAACCCAGGCGACCGCAAAACCACGCTCCCCAAGCCGACGCAACTAGGTGCCGGTTGGCGGGGCCGGCTCGACGACGAGCTTTTCGACCAGGGCTTTGGCCGATGTGTCGGGAGGAAACAACGGCAACACGAAGTCGGCCACGGCCAGGTTGTAGTCGGTCAAGGTCCCGAGAAAAACCTCCGTCGCGCGCATTTGTCGATCGATCGCCCGCAACACGCTGTCGATCTCGGCTGGCAGCCGCGGTTCGGCCGGAGTGTGCAGAGCCCGAAATTCGTCGGCAAAGACCAGCGCCCGGGCGCGGTGGGTCAACTCCGTGTGCAATACCACGACCCGCGTGCCAGCGCGGCCGAGCGAAGGGGGTTTATCCGGCGCTTGATCGGCACCATTTCGACCGCTGTCGCTACTGGCAACCCGATAGTCGCCGCCGTGCGGCGGGGTCGAGGGAAGCGGCCAAGGTCGATCCGGCGGACTGTCCAGCAACAGCACCAGCTCGTACTGCGCCGTGAGCAGCCGAATGTGCTGGTCGAGCACGGCGGCCTGGGCCGCCTCGCGCGCTCCCTGCAGCCGAAGCATCGCGGTGGCCCCTCCCGGCTCGGCCCGCAGCGCCAACAGCTTGGATGCGAGCGCGGCGACCGATTCGCTCCGCTCGCCCAATACCTGATAAAGGGCCAACTGCTCGCGAGTGTTCCAATAAGCGGCGATCGCGGCACGGCGCTTCGCCGCGGGAACTCGCTGCAGGCAATCGACCAGAGTCAGCTTTTCGCCAGTGTCGGGAGGAAGTTCACGATCCCAATGCAAGATCCCGGTCAGGCCCTGGGCCTGCAGCGACCCTTCCGACCCGAGCAGGCCTTGGTACAAACCACCATGAGTCGACTTACCGCCATGATTGGGCTTACCGCCATGAGCAGGCTCGTCCGGTGTTTCGACGCCGATCAGCCACATTCTTGGATTCCGCAAGCGGGTGACCGACGGAACGTCCTGCGAGCGGTGGTCGGCCGCCCCGCGCGGATCACGGAACGTGCGGGGACGTCCTTCCTCCCGGGTCGAATTGGTATTGAACGTGTCTTCCGCCGCGCCGGGCTCTTCCGACGGCGGTGGCTCGGTTCGCGGACGACTTGGGGGAGCGGGCCGAGTGATCAGCCGCTTGGCCAGAAAGCCGGCGTCGGCCGTGGCCGGCACCGTGAAAAACGCGTACTCGGCAATGTCTTCGTTGTAACGCAGCACACTCGCCAAGAAGGCCGTCTGCTCGGCGATCAAGCGGTCGAGCGCCGCGGCCAGGGTCAGATAGTCGGCCTTTTGTTGGTGATAATCGTCTTCGGTCTCCTTGAGCGCCTCTTCGGCCGCCACCAACGCCGCGCCATGCACGTCGATCGCTCGGCGGCTGATCGGCAACGTGCGGTGAATCAAGCGGAGCCGGGGGGGGGCCGCGTGGCTTCGGAACAGGGCCTCGAATTCGGTCCGATAGTCGCCGACGTGCGGCCGGTCGACGGTCTGAGGGATTTGATCGTTGTCTGGCCACCCGACGCGCGTTGCCAAGGCTTCGCCGTCGTTGATCACCCGAAACTCGGCATCCTCGACCGCCGCTTCGGCCGCGGCTAATTGACTCTCGATGAGCAACGAATGTTTATGCCCCGGTTGGACCCAGCGGCGCAGATGTTCCAGAATGCCACGGGCGTAATGAAGCTGCGCCTGGGCGATCGCCGAACGCCAATAGGCCACCGCGATCTGCCGCTGCTGCTCGCGATCGGTTGTCCGGGCCAGCGCGTCAACCAACGGCAGAGGCCGGCTAGGCAACCGTCCTTGGTGCGGACCGGAAAGGGCATCGGCCAACAATTCGGGTGGACGCAAGTGGTGCGCTGCCGCGTCGACATGCCCCAGCTCCCCCTGGCGGTCTCCTGCCATGCCGCCGGCTGCGTCGAACTCTTCCAACGCTTGATGGGCTCGCGCGCGGTCGTCGGCCGAGGGGGCGCGGCGACCTCCCGCGGGTGCCGACTGCGAGTCCTCGGCTCCCTCGTCAGGCGGATTCGTAGCCGGCGCGGTGTGCGCCTTGCGCTTGCTGAATTTGGGCGTTGGACCCGACGGCGTGTCGGCGGTCTGAGCCAACAGGCAACAACTGACTACCAGGCAATGGACGACGATCATCAGGCATTCCTCCCAGGACGACGCGGGACGGCCGTTGTGCCCAAATCCCATGGCGCCCTTGCGCCACGGTTCTCTAAAGTGACATCCCCGGCTGGAAACGTCAATCTCGCCCCGGCCGGCCACCCAGGCCTCCCGGAGGCTAGTCCCCCGAATTACGCAGCACGAAAAGCTGTTTATACAAATAGGCTTCGGCCGGCCGGGGCCAACTCAGTGCCGTCAACCGGGCGGTCAACTCGGCATCGACCATGCCGTCGACCGCCGCCTGCACTTCGTGGTCGCCGCCGCTGGCCGCGACCAACAGACAGATCGAACGCAAGGCAAAATCGCCGGTCTCGGGCCAGCCGCTTACCACCCCGCGCAGCACTTCCAGCACCGAGCGATAGAATGCGGCCGAGGGGTCGAGGTCGGCTGGGAGCTTGCCGCGGACTCCCAAGCGGCCGGGAAAAAAGTTCCAACCGGCCAATTTGGGTGGCAGACGCGATCGGCGCGTGTTCACTGGAGCCCCCAGTGCGGCTAGCACCGGTGCGGCCACCAGCAAATGCCACTCGGCCACGGCCGCCTGCATGGCGCCGGCCGAATCTGGGCCAATGCCAAGCGTTCCCATGCGAAACTTGTTTCCCTCGTCGCCGTCGAGGTGAAGCTGAATTTCCAGCGGAGCGATCGTCTGATCCCCTTGCTGCACAAAGCCATCGAACGTGACGGAAATCCCCAAGCGATGGCCGGCCACGGTCAACTCTCCGTCATCGGCCTGATAATCCACGCCGGCATGATCGAGCTGATGCCGCATGGCCGCCAGAGCCAATTGGAAGAAGTCGTCGGTCATCGCTTCGATTCCCCTCCCCCGCGCACCTCGGCCTGCACAGCTCGGCGGGCAGCGTTCCCCCGATTGGTCCGCTGTGGGCTCGCGCCGCCCGTGCCACAGCCGCGCCGACAGGAAGACTACCCCAACCGGGGCGACCTCGGCAAGCGCCCATCGCCCCGGGGCCAACGGAACCGCTGCGGCACGCCGGTGGAATTAACCTGGCGTGTCGAGATAGGGATTCTGACCCATTTGAATTTGCATCTTGCGACGTTCTTTCTCATGGTACATGAGAATCCGCCGGTCGCGAAAATGCCGTTGCTCGATTTGCCGTTGGGCCAGCCGAAACAGTCGGGTGTAGCGGTCGAAATTGACACCCTCCTGCTCGCCGATCTCTTTCAGTTCGTCGGCCCGCTCGGGCCCCAGTCCCATCAGCAGTTCGTCGTCGAGCGAGAGATACTGGCGGTAGGTTCCGGGATCCCCCTGCCGGCCGCAGCGGCCGATCAACTGTCGATCGATGCGCGACGAATCGTGCATTTCGGTCAGGATCACGTGCAGTCCGCCCAGTTCGACGACGCCTGGCCCGAGTTTGATGTCGGTACCGCGTCCCGCCATGTTGGTCGAGACGGTCACCCGCCGGTGCTGCCCGGCCTGAGCGACGATTTCGGCTTCGCTGGCGATGTGATGGGCGTTCAGCACCTGATGGGCGATTCCTCGCGCGGTGAGCAACGCCGCCACGATTTCCGATTTATCGATCGAACGCGTGCCGATCAATACCGGTCGGCCGGCGGCGTGGCTCTCGGCAACTTCGTCGGCGATCGTTTCCCATTTGCTCTCGCTGGTGCCAAAGATTCGTTCGGGCAGCCGCTCGCGGATAGCCGGCCGGTTCGTGGGAATCGGCACGACCTGCAGGCGGTAAATCTTGCGCATTTCCGTGGCGGAGTTGGAGGCGGTGCCGGTCATCCCGGCCAAATGCGGGAAGAGCAAGAAGTAGTCTTGCACCGTGACGCGCGCTGCCTGACCGGTTTCGACCGTGACTTCCACGTCCTCTTTAGCTTCGATCGCCTGGTGAATGCCGTCTCGCCACTTGCGTCCCTCGGCGATGCGCCCCGTGAACTCGTCGACGATGACAATTTCGCCCTTGAGCACGACGTACTGCCGATCGCGAATGAAATCTCGCGCGACCTTGACCGCTCGTTCGGCATACTCGTAGGTGGGAAACATGCCGACTGCGTGCATTGCCCCGGGCTTGGGGAGTTCGCGGACCAGGCGCCGGCCTTCGGCCGTCAGTTCGACGCTGCGCTTTTCGTGGTCGTACTCGTAATGCTGGTCTTCGACAAATTGCGACGCCGCGGCCGCGGCCCATTTGTACGCCTCGAGGGCGATCCGCTGGGCCTCGGTCGGCAGGGCGCTGATGATCAGTGGCGTCCGCGCCTCGTCGATCAGGATGCTGTCGGCCTCGTCGACCAGGATGAAGTGGGGCAGTCGCTGGACCGGCTTGTCGCCGCCGGCACTCCCGGCGTGGCCGAGCATGCCCCCCAGAAAATCGGATTGTCCTTCATCGATGCGCCGCTCGAGCAGCTTGTCGCGGAGAAAGTCGAAACCGAACTCCTTGGACGTGCCGTAGGTGATGTCGGCCGCATAGGCCTTTCGCCGTTGGCCCTGTTGCATTTTCGATTCGATGACGCCGACCGTCATGCCGAGCGCCTCGAAGAGGGGTCGCATTTGTTGCGCGTCGCGGCCGGCGAGATAATCGTTCACCGTGGCCAATTGCGCCCCCTTGCCAGCCAGTCCCTCCAGGTAGAGGGGGAGCGAAGCGGTCAGGGTTTTGCCTTCACCGGTTTGCATTTCGGCGATCGAACGGTGGTGCATGGCGATGCCGCCCAGCATCTGCACGTCGAAGTGTCGCAGCCCAAGCTTGCGCCGCCCAGCCTCGCGCACCAGGGCGAACGCTTCGGGCAGCAACCGATCGAGCGGTTCTTGACTCTTGGCCCGATAGCGCATTCCCAGGCTGCGTTTCAGCAACTCCTGATCGCCTAGCGCCATCAATTCCGGCTCGAAAGCGGCAATCGTCGGTAGCAGGACCTGCCAACGCGCCAGTCGGCGGCGAACCGCGGCTTGCGAGAATGCCTGTAGCCGGGCTTGCAAACGTTCGGAAATGGTCGCCCAGGCGTCCGACTTCATGGCAATCTAACCGCGCGATCCTGTTGTGCCCGGCGGTCCAGACAGGCGAGTCCAGCCAGCCGCCAGGCAATCCTTCATTCCATCGCATTCAGCCCATAGAGTGCATTACAGCACATTCGCCCGGAAGAAGGCCAGTGGCAAAGCCGCCACGCGGCGGGGCAAGGGTGCCACTTGCCGCGAGAAAGGCCGATCGGCAGCGGAGCATTCCAGCGGGCCGAGCCGTGCAACTTTTGTCGCGCTTTGTGCCCGCTGGCCGAGCACCACAGGCATCGTTTCGCCCACCGACGTCGCGCGAGCAATTCGTACCAGGCGGCCAGGGTCGCGGTGCTCGCGCACGAATCGTCAGTTGGAACCGGCAGCCGACTCGATCGACGCCACTTCGTAGCGCGGCGAGAAACCGCGGCCGGTTTGCGAGGCGCCGACGACCCGGCCTTGGGCCGTCACGAAGTCGCCCGCCCGCAATCCTTGGGTCGCGGTGCCGTCGGCCAGCACGACGCTGCCACCGAATTGGTCGGTGGCTCCATCGATTGGAATATAACGCAGTTTCCACTGCTGTTGGCTGGCGGAATACTCCAGCCGACCCCGTAGCCATCCATAGGCCGGATCGTAGGCATACGCCTGACTCGCGCGAGCCGCCGAACCATTGGCCCGAGGTGTGCCGGCAGTCGATGCCGGCGTCGACACTTCCCCGGCCGGCTCATTCCAACCGGTCTGGACCACGGCCGATGGCGCCTCGGCCATCGCCAGGGTTGCGTTTTGATCGTTCGGCTCGATCGAGCCGATGGGCGTGGCCGGCGCCGGCTGATTCCAGGTCATCGACTGCGCCAACTCGCTGCCGGCGGTGTTCATTGCATAATGATTGCCGTTGATGGGAGATGCCGCATCGTTTGCGTCGTCGTCGGCATCGGATTGGCTGGCCAGTTCGTTTTCGTGGGGCGTGCCTGTGCCGGCGTCTTCGGTGTCGGAAACCTCGTCGCTTGATGGCCCGTCGCCAGAAGCCCTGTCGCCAGAAGCCCTGTCGCCAGACGTTCTGTCGTCGGCGCCGAGAATGCGGAGCGTACTGGCATTGGCAGCCAAGGTTTGCTCGGGAGCACCGCCGCCCGAGGACCACTGGCCCGCGCTGGCCAGCGGCAGGTGCCGATCGGCCTCTTCCTGCTGATTTTCGTCGCCGGCCGGCTTGTTGGTGGTGGCATCGGGCGTGTCGGCAAAGGCCACCGCTGCCCCCTTGCTTGGCTGCGCATCGGCCATTTCTGTGGAGGCATCGGCGGAACTCTCGTCCGAGCCCTCGTCGGGCCTGGCCGTGGCCAGCGAGTCGGCCGCAGGTGTTTCTTTGGGTCTGGCGGTTGCTGCCGCGGTCGTAGCGCCGGCGGCAGTGGTGGCACCCGTCACTTTTGCGGCGGTCAATTGCGTGTCGACCGTCGTTTGTCCGTGGGCCGGCTTGGCCAACGAACGCCGGGCGATTGCCGTGCCGCCCGCCTTCAGCTCACCGGTGGTCGGGTCGCTCACTTTCGAGCGATCGATCGAGCTCTGCGGCAGGTTGTACCCGCCGGGCGGTCCGTATTTGTCGGGCGGCGTGGTCCGCATCGAACTGGGCGTCGTCGCCGGCGGCCCGGCCGCCGGAGGCATGCTGGCCGGCGGTGCCGAGGTTGCCGGCGCCCCTTGATAGTAAGAATCGGCCGGCACATTGGTGCCTGGCGGCGGAACACGGGTCCGCATGAAGGGAAGGAACGGATCTCCTGGATTGGTTTGCTGGCTTTGACAGCCGGCCAACACCGCCAGTAGCGCGGCCGCGCAAGCGACCAGCGAAACCGCTTTGGGCCGATGGATTTGCTCCAGCCATCGGTTGAGCGATTGTGCTGCCAACCGCGGTACCCTCATGGCCAAACTCCTTTCCTGGCCGCTCGACTGTGGCGGCACGACAACGGATGGTCCGATCGCGGCCAGCGCAGTGCGGCCGCAAAAATCTTTTATTCGACGCGAAGTATTTCAGAGTTGTCTGTTGATATTTCAAGCTGTTGGAATTTCGGCAGTTTGCCGTCGAATCTTTTGCGTTTCCCGTGCGGCGCAATGCCACACCCGGAAACCGAGCCACGAAGAGCAAAACCGAACGAGAACCGCAATCGAAGTGTCGCGCCGCGCGGGCCTGTTTCGGTCGACAAACCGGCCGGCGGGGCGATAGATTAGCGATTTCCGCCGGTGCGTCCAGACCGATTTGCCCCGCACCCCCGCCAGCGTCGGGGGCGCCAGCGGTTCTTCGGGCCACGCGGTTACAGAAAGAGAAAACCCATGAACGCAGTCGACGTCATCCGACGCTTGCACGAGCATCGCTTGTGGACCAACCATCACATCCGAGAGGCGGCCGCCAAACTCTCGCCCGAGGCGCTGCGGCAGGCCTACCCCATCGGACAAGGATCGATCTGGAAATCGCTCTGCCACCTCTATGGCGCGGAAAATGTCTGGCTCGAAGCCCTACTGGGCAACGCCGGTGCGGTGACGCCCGGTGACGTCGCCGGCAAAATACCGGGCAATCAAGAAGGGCCCGACGCCATCCCGATGCTCGATCGGCTTGAGGCCGTTTGGTCGGCGCTCGACACTCGCTGGCAAAGCTACCTGGCCGGCCTGACGGTCGAGGCTCTCGACCAGCCGGTCGCCCGGCTGGTGTCCGCGGGAAAGTTGGCGGGACAGCCAATCACGACGCTCCGCAGCGATGCGCTACTGCACGTTTGCACGCATGCCGCCTACACCACCGCGCAGGTGGTGAACATGCTACGCCAGGCCGGTGTCGCGCCGCTCCCCGACGCCATGCTGATTTCGATGGCCCGGCGGCAAATGGGCGACCACCGCTAGCGTAACCGCGCCCTCCTGCACCCTTCACGCGGGTCTCGACGGCCGCTGCCCTTGACCCTCTCCGGCCGGCCGAGTACCGTTTGCCGCCCATGTCTTGCCTTGCGCTTGCCCGGTCGCTTCGACAAAAGCGGCAGTGGACGAGCGCGGGGAGTCTCCAATCAAATATGCCGCGCGGCGACCCAACAGAACGCCAGCGCGTCGGACCGGAAGGTGGACTGTGCCCAACGCACGTGCTCGCCGAGTTTTCAATTCCATGCTACGGCTCGTCGTGGCCCTGGCGGCTCTGGTCGGGCCAGGATCTGTCGCGCTGCGAGTCCGCGCCGACGACTCACCCTTCGGGCCTCGGCCAGGCGTGTTGCTGCTGCGCAACGGCGAATTGATCGAAGGCGACATTACGCTGGCCGGCGATCGCTACGACGTCACCGTTCCGAGCGGTCAAATGCATATCCGCCGCAGCGAGGTCCAGTTCGTTGGCCAATCGATGCTCGAATGTTATGAGCGACGCAAAGCATTGATATCGATCGATAAAGTTCAGGATCACTTGGAACTCGCCGATTGGTGTTTGAGGCACCATCTCTACGAACAAGCGGCATTGGCGTTGGCCGACGCGGTGGCGACCGATTCGAGCCACCCGCGCATTGGATTGTTGGAGAGGAGGCTCAAACTCGAACTGGAGCAACAGGCTCCCACCGAGACGCACGCCAAAGATGCCGACAGCGAGCTCCCTTCATCGCGAGATCTGGATCGCATGGTCCAGGGATTGCCGGCCGGAACCGTCGAAGTCTTTACGGCCACGATCCAGCCGATGCTATTGAATCATTGTTCGACGGCCGGTTGCCATGGCCCACAGGGGACCGCGTCGCTGCGACTGCTGCGCATTCCGACCGGAAAGGCACCCAGTCGCCGGGCCACCCAGCGCAATTTGTACGCGGTGCTGTCGGCCGTCAATCAGGATCACCCGGCCCAAAGCCCGTTGCTCACTGCTCCCATGCGTCCGCATGGGCAGTCCAAAAGCGCGGTCTTCAGCAGCCGCGAGGCGATGCAATATCAGCAGCTTGCGCATTGGGTCTACATGATTGCGAATCAATCTTCTCCCCACTCCGGTTCGGTGGGGCTGAGCGAGCCACACCTGTCGCGCTCGGCGATGCGGCATCGCACCGCGAAAGCTACCGCCCGCGCCACGAGCAAGACGGCCGAGCCTGGCACGGTGCAGACCGGCATCTCCCACCTGGCCAACCCATGGAATATTCGCGCTTCCAGCGAAGACAAACAGGCGGCCGACAAGACGGCCGACGACAAAACGACGGACGGTAAAGCGCCGGCTGATAAAGCGGCGCGCGAAGCCGCCGAAGAGACCGCGGCGGCGGCCGAGGGCGATCCCTTCGATCCGCAGGCGTTCAACAACCGCTACCTCAAAGGTCCGGCCGAGTAGCGCTGGGGCGCTCTCAATCTTCGGCTGGCTCCAGACAAATCTGCCCGGCCGCAAGGGCGTCGAGAAACGCCAGATTGCTTTCCAGCAGGCCCGGCAGGCGGCGCATCGCGTCGGGCGTATACCAAGCCCAACTCGCGACTTCGGCCGGATTCGGCACCGGCTCGGCCTCGGCCGGTAGCAGGACGTGCCACCACGCCAGGTCGACTTGCCACGGGGTCACGCTCTGCCACAGCCTCCGCACGGGCACGATGTCGAGCCCGAGCTCTTCCTGGATTTCGCGGGTCAGTGCTGCCGACTCGGTCTCATCCCCCTCGATTCCGCCCCCCGGAAAGCAATAGGCACCGGGCGCCACGACCAGCGCCGACCGCCGAATCACCAGCAGCCGATCGCCGCGCGGCATCACCGCCACGACGCCCCGCCGCAGGGGCGCCATTGGAGGGGGATCGATGGAAGGTGGGATTTGATTCACGGTGCGGTACGCGTGGTGCCGTCGACTCATCGCCGGATTTCGATCGTACCACAATCGGCACGACTCCGAATTTGGAACTTCCGCGAGCACGACTCGGCCCGCATCTTGCGCCGGGCCAAAGCCTGACGGAAAGAATCCGCTGGCTATTGACTTATTTTGAAATCAAAATATTAATGACGCTGCCTTCATCCCTGAGCCATTCGTCAGAGATCGGTTGTGAAACTCGTTACTCCAACGGCGTTGTCCCCGGCCGCCAGTTCGCGCTGGTATCGCGGCGTGAGCCGGTATCAATGGCTGGTGCTGGTCATTGCTTCGGCCGGCTGGGTATTCGACGTCTACGAAGGACAGATCTACAACACCACCCGCGCGTATCTTCTCGATGAGATGATCAGCGCCGATTCGCCGACCGAGAAGCAGGCAGCCGTCCTGCGGGTGGGAGATGCCTTTTTGGGCATCTTTCTGGCCGGCGGCATGGTGGGAGGAGTCCTCTTCGGCGCGCTGGGCGATCGCTGGGGTCGCAAGCCGGCGATGATGCTGACGATCCTGATGTACTCGCTGTTTTCCGGCCTCACCTATTTTGCCACGTCCTTATGGCAGGTCGGCGTACTGCGGTTTCTGGTGTCGATGGGAATTGGCGGCGAGTGGGCCGTCGCTGCGGCGTTGGTTGCCGACGTCTTTCCGCGCCATGCCCGGGCTCAGGCTTCGAGCGTTTTCCAGGCGTCGAGCACGCTAGGCACTTGGATGGCCACGCTCGTTGCCCTCGCGATTGGCAGCCAGTGGCGTTTTGGATATCTGGTCGGCGTTCTGCCGGCGGTGCTTGTTCTCTGGGTTCGCTCGCGGCTCGAAGAGCCTGCCGCCTGGAAGCAGTTGGATTCGGGGCCGCCGCGAAAAAAGGGAAGTCTGATTGATTTGTTCTCCGACGTGCAGTGGCGGGGCCGGGCGATTGGTGGCATCCTCTTGGCTGCGGTTGGCCTGGCCACGTTTTGGGGCGTGACCGTCGCGGGACAAAACCTGGCCGAGGATTTTGCCCGGCGCGGCGGCGCCGATCCCGCCGCTGCCAAGAGCATGGGAACATTCGCCTACGGCCTCGTCCAAGCGACCGGAGGCGGCATTGGCCTGCTCGCGTTCGGCCCCGTGTGCCAGGCAATCGGCCGGAAACGGGCGTTCATACTCGTCCACTTGCTGGGGATGGCGATTGTGCCGTTTGCCTGCTACGTGCCGAATACCTATACCCAGCTCCTGTTTATTTTGCCCTTCTATGGTGCGTTTACGTTGGCGGTGCACGCGGGCTACGCCGTCTATTTTCCCGAGCTGTTTCCGACGCGGCTGCGAGCACTGGGCTCGAGCGTTTGTTTCAATGGTGGCCGAATTATTGCCGCCGTCATGCTGCCGCTTTCCGGCTATGTGAAACAGCAACTCAGTCCGAATCTTCCGCTGGCGTTGTCGCTGTTGTCGTTGACGTTTTTGCTGGGGCTGGTCGTGATTGCCTTCATGCCCGAGACCAAGGGACAACTACTTCCCGAGGAAGAGTCGTCATCGTGACGGAGTCGTACGTATGTCCAAGGCGGTGAAGAAACTGCAAGTCGTGTCCGATTTGGAGTCGGCGATGATCCGGCTGGTTCGCGCGCGCGGCGGCATTTCGCGCGCCGAATTGGCTCGCAAACTCAAGCTCGTGCCGTCGACGGCCGGCATCTACGTCGATCGGCTGCTGGCCGAGGGCTATTTGGTCGAAACGGCCGTCTCGGTGCGCGGCGTGGGGCGTCCGCCGGTCGTTGTCGAACTGAATCCCCGCGTCGGACGGTTTGTCGGTGTTGATTTCGACGCCAGGCAGATCTTCGCCACCGCGGTCGATTTTGCCCACCAGCCGTTGCAAGAGGCGCGGCGAACCATTCCCGCCCGGGCGTCGGTCGAGCGCGTCTTGGAGATCATCGCCGATGCGATTACGGAAGTCGCGGGAACAAACGAGCACGAGTTGCTCGGCATCGGGCTCGGCGTCCCCGGACCGGTCGATGCGGCGCGCGGAATTTCGTTGAGGTATGCATTCTTGCGAGACTGGCACGAGGTGCCGATCGGACCACGGGTGGCCGAACACTTTCTCGTGCCCGTTTCGGTCGAAAACAATCTCCGCTCGATCGCGCTGGCTGAATTGTGGAGCGGCCAGGGGCGCGGTTTGCGGAACTTTGTTTGCCTGGGGGTCCGCAGCGGCATCGGGTCGGGAATTATCGTCGAGGGACAATTGCTCAAGGGTGCCAATAACCTGGCCGGGGAAATCGGTCGCTGGGTTTGTCCCGAGTCGGTCAACGACAGCTCGGGGCAAGATGCGCAAACGATCGAAGATGTCGCGTCGCTGACCGCCTTGCTGAAGGAGCTCGAATTGCCGACGGTTGCCGATCTGCTGATCGCCCTCGAGCGGCGCCAGCGGCCGGTCGTCGCGGCGGTCCAGCGGGCGGCTCGTTTTCATGGTTGGGTCGTCCATCAATTGGCGACACTATTCGACCCCGAACGGCTCATCGTCGCCGGTCCGCTGGTCGAGCAGGAACTCTATTGGGCCGCGCTCCAAAGTGCCGCGGCCGACTTTGGTGGGGCAGAGCTTGCCGCCGGCTTGGCCCCCTCGATGCTGGGGCCCTACGCCGGAGCCACGGGAGCGGCGGCCCTCGCCTTTCAGCATTGGAAACCACAACGATGACTTCGATTTCAACCCTGCGACTCGCCTCGGGCGCCGCGATGCCAGCCGTCGGAATGGGCCTTTGGAAAATCGCTGATTCCGCCGTGGCGGAACTGGTCGAGCAGGCCGCCGCCGTCGGCTACCGCCACTTCGATTGCGCCTGCGACTATGGAAATGAGGCCGAAGTTGGCACCGGGCTGAAAAAAGCGATCGAGCGCGGATTCTGCCGGCGCGAAGAGTTGTGGATCACTTCGAAGTTGTGGAACACCTATCATCGCCACGATCATGTCCGGCTGGCGGTCCAGCGGACCTTGCAAGACTTGAAGCTCGATTATCTCGATCTCTATCTGATTCATTTTCCGATCGCGCTGCAATATGTGCCGCTGGAAAACCGTTATCCACCGGGGTGGTTCCATGACCCGGCCGAGCGCGCGCCGCAAATGAAGTTTGCTCCCGTGCCGCTGGCCGAAACTTGGGCCGCCCTGGAAGAGTTGGTTGCCGCGGGCCTGGTCAAGCACATCGGGGTTTGCAATTTCAACTGTGCGCTTTTGCGCGACTTGGTGAGTTATGCCCGAGTGCGTCCGGAAGTCTTGCAAGTCGAACTGCATCCCTATCTGACGCAGGAGAAACTGCTCCGTTTCTGTCGAGAAGCGCGGATTGCCGTCACGGGTTTCTCGCCGTTGGGGGCATCGTCGTACCTGGCCTTGAACATGGCGACCGCCGACGAATCGGTCCTCCGCCAGCCGGCGGTGACGGCGGCGGCCGAGCGACTGGGCAAGTCACCGGCCCAGATTGTCTTGCGGTGGGCCATCCAGCGCGGGACGGCCATTGTCCCGAAGACCTCTCAGCGCGAGCGACTGGCCGAGAACCTGGCATTGTTCGATTTCGAATTATCGAGCGACGAAATGCAGGCGATTTCGTCGCTCGATCGGGGCCGCCGTTTCAACGACCCCGGTCTGTTCTGCGAGTCGGCTTTTCACACCTTTTGTCCGATTTACGAGTAATTTTCCAGACCAGCGCGAGCGCTGGCCGACGCAAAGGAGTTCAGCGGATGTCACCGGCTCTCACGAAACCGAACGTCGTCCTTGGCGGTGTCGCCGGACAACAGACCCACGCGGGAGGCGTGTTCCCGCTTGTCTATCAGTGCCGCGATACGGCAATCGATGTCGAGTCGGCCTGCGCTTGGGTCCGCGCGCGGGCCGGCCAGTCGTCGGACGAAGCGTGTCGCCATGGCGCCGTCCTCTTTCGCGGTTTTGGCCTGCATACCGCCGAGGATTTCGACCGCTTTGTCTCCGCCTTCGGTTTGCCGGCATTCACTTACGAAGATTCCATGTCGAACGCCGTGCGTCTGAATCGGACACCGCGTGTCTTCACGGCCAACGAAGCGCCGCCGTCGGTATCCATCTTTTTTCATCACGAGATGGCCCAAACGCCTCTCTATCCGATGAAGCTTTTTTTCTTCTGCGAGCAGCCCGCCGAAACCGGCGGGGCGACGCCTCTCTGCCGCTCGGACGTGCTTTGGCAGTTGCTCGTCGGCCATTGCCCACAGTTTGCACGCGACATCGAGAGCAAGGGTCTGCGATACGCCAACGTGATGCCGGCGGAAATGGACCTGGCGTCGGGCATGGGGCGCAGTTGGCAGAGCACCCTCAAGACAACGACCACCGACGGTGCCGAAGCCCGGCTTCGCGGGTTGGGTTATACGTGGCAGTGGCTGCCGGACGGCGCGTTAAGAGCGCGAACGCCCGTACTGCGCGCCGTCCGCGATCTGCCCGACGGCCGCCGTTCGTTTTTCAACCAATTGATCGCCGCCTATTGTGGTTGGAAAGACGCTCGAAATGACCCATCGACGTCGATTACCTTGGGGGATGATTCGCCGCTCGACGCCGGCGCAGTCGCCGTGGCCATTCGCCTGTCCGAGGAGTTGGCGTTCGAATTGCCCTGGCAGGCCGGCGACGTCGTCCTCGTCGACAACTTCGTAACGATGCACGGTCGGCGGCCATTCACGGGCACGCGGAAGATCCTGGCGGCCATGGTTTAAGACCGATGACCTAATGAACACCAGACGGTTGCCGCGGAGGGCGTGATCACAGTGGGTGCCGCGGGTGGGTGTATGCGGGAACGTCCGGTGCGAACCACGGTCGAGCGTTGGGCTTGGCGTCGCCGTCCGCGGCGCCGACAAGCCGGAGTCGCTGAATCAGTCGTGTCTCGTGTCCCGTTTTCCTCCCTCAAAGGGATCGCTGAACCCCACTACAAGTATCAAGAGCAGCTTCAGGTCGGGTTTCGTATGCGATACACTACGAGTGTTTCGATTTCATCAGCAAGATTCGAGAAAATGGTTGAGATATTCATTGCACTGATTCGCAACTTGATCAGTTCCTCGTTCACCAATTTACGGTCATTGGTAAGAGCGGCTTCTAACTTACTCAAATTGACCTCAAAGATGTTCTGATCGTGGGCCAACTCGGCGTCAGCATCTCGAATTTCGTTCGCAATTCCGACGATGTCGCAACGATGGCCAACTGTTCCCACGATAACTTCTCGCAATAGTCGGTACGCCTCCGAAAGATGAACTGTCATTCTAGAATCTCCACGTACTTGAGCGGACTCCAAACAAGCGAGCGTATCCAAACGACAGGCATTTAAGCCAAAACAAGTCTAGCGGTCGAGGACACAAATGCAGACACCCACAAATCGGACCCGGATTGGTGGCGTTGGCTCCTGTCGGGTCAAATGAGGGTCGCTCAGCGACGCGTAAGATGCCATCGGCCGCTTGACGGCTGACGTGTCGGCGACAAGCAGTCGGCAAAGATGTTGGCGGGCAACTAACGGCTTTTTGCAACCAGTTAACGCCGTGGGGCCAATGCTGCCCCAATCGCCCGGCAGATCGGGCCAAGCCTACGGCGCGGCCTGAGAATGGCGGGCCGGTGGCAATTGTCGCACCTGGGCCAGCGAGACGGGGGCAAACGCGGCGCCCACCCATCTGGCCGCTTGCGACCGCGGCCGGCGGCGAGTAGAATCGTGGCAGTAACGGGATTTGCGGCCGCTTGCAGCCTAGACTGCTAAAGTGCCATTGCTCCTTCGGCCGTGAGTGGCCGGCCGGGCAATCCAACTTGAACAGATCAGCCGCGGTTGTCTCTCCCGACAGCACGCGGCTTTTTTATTGGAACGATAGAAAGCGTTGGCCACAGCCATGGCAAATGATCCTCACTCGGCGGACCGATTCGAACGCCCGACCGAACTTCCCGCCGAAACCGCCGACGGCCCCGGATTTTCGACCTTGGCGGTTCATGCCGGCGAGGCGCGGCAAAAGCCCGGCGACTCGATCACCGATCCGATTTTTTGCGCTTCGACTTACACTTTTCCCAACACGCAGTCGGTGATCGACTTCATCGAGCAAGATCTGCCGCGCGAGGAATACGGCCGCTACGGCAATCCCAGCGAGAAAGTGGTCGAAAACAAGTTGGCAGCGCTCGATCATGGCGAAGCGGCGGTCCTGTTTTCCTCGGGCATGGCGGCTTTTGTCAGTTTGCTGATGGCGAAGCTGAACCGCGGCGACGAAGTGATTTTTTTCAATGAGTGTTACCATCGCAGCCGCGAATTTTGCACCTCCCACCTGGTGCGGTTTGGCGTTGTGACCCACCAGGTCCCGGCCTGCGATTACGCGGCGATGGAAGCGGCGATCACGCCGCGCACACGGTTGTTGGTGAGCGAGTCGCCGACGAATCCACACTTGAGCGTCGTCGACATCGAGCGTTTTGGGGCTCTGGGACGCAAACATGGCGTCGAAACGTTGATCGATGCCACGCTCGGCACCCCCTACAATGTCCAGCCGCTGGCCGCCGGCGTCGACTACGTCCTGCATTCGGCGACGAAATATCTCGGCGGTCACAACGATCTGTTGGCCGGCGTACTGATCGGCAGCGCCGAAAAGTTGGAAGCGGTTCGCAAGTTGCGCGGGATCATGGGCAATATCAACTCGCCCCACAACATCTACCTGCTCGAACGCGGGCTGAAAACGTTCGAGCTGCGCATGGCGCGGCATAACGAAAACGGCCTGGCCGTGGCTCGGTTCTTGGCCGACCATCCGCGCATCGAGAAGGTTTTTTACCCCGGACTGCCGAGTCATCCCTATTTCGACGTGGCCCGCGGCACGATGCGGGGCTTTGGCGGGCTGGTTACTTTTTTGGTGCGCGATGCCGACTGGCGCGAAACCGCGGCCGTGATCGACAGCGTGCGAATTCCGCGAATCGCGCCCAGCCTGGGGGGTGTCGAATCGCTGATCGAGCAGCCCCTGGTGATGAGCTATTACAAGTGCACGCCCGAGGAACGCCGCCGATATGGCATTCCCGACAACATGATCCGGCTCTCCTGCGGCATCGAAAATCCCGAAG
>Ga0182024_10005919_pt1 | contig 27111 bp, 23 predicted proteins | sample P32metaG_FD_120480 | JGI IMG/M metagenome (GOLD analysis project Ga0182024, IMG submission 120480) | Permafrost microbial communities from Stordalen Mire, Sweden - P3-2 metaG (Illumina Assembly) | ecosystem: Environmental > Terrestrial > Soil > Wetlands > Permafrost | place: Sweden: Stordalen...
CCTGCGCGGGAATCACCGTCATGAGAACCGTCGACGGCAAAGGATAGCGCCCTCCCGGCACGTAGCATCCAACCGACTCCAGCGGACGCACCAACTGGCCCACGCTGACACCAGGTTCGATTTCGCGTCGCCACTCGTTATTCTTATTCTGATCATTCCTATCTACATCCTTGCCCTTGGACAATTGCCATGCCGCATAGCGCCGGATATTGTCCGCAGCGTGCTTGATCGCGTCCTGCAACTCGGGATCGGCTTGCTCCCAAGCCTGATCGAGCTCGTCCTCGGAAACGCGGAGCGGCTCATTCTTGCCAAATCTGTCCCATTTTGTGGAGTAGCGGCGCAGGGCACGATCGCCGTTACGCCGGACGTCGCCAACAATGCGGCGCACAGCGGGCTCGACCTTCGCCAGATCGGCTGCGCCACGCCCGGCCAGTGCAGTCACCAGGCGATCTCGCTGGGAGCCATCGAGAATGCGCATAGCGACGTTGCGCTTCACTTTCTTACGCATCGCTTTATTGCGCATGGCCTTCTTGCCAATCACATGACCACCTTATTGAGCGGATATTCGACGATGCCCTGAGCGTTGGCTTGCTTCAACTTCGGAATCAGCGACCAGGCGGTTTGCTCCTCAATGACCGTGTTCACCGCGACCCACTCGCCATCGGCCAGCGGCGCGACGGTAGGATTTTTCAGCGCGGTCAGAAGACTGAGAACAGCGGGCAAGTCTGACTTGCGCACATTGAGCATCAGGCCGACTCTTCCATGCGCGGCCATGGCTCCGTTGAGCATGACGGCGAGATTTTCAATCTTTTCCCGTCGCGCCGGATCGGCCCAACCGGCCCTATTCGCGATCAGTTGTGTGTTTGACTCAAGAACGGTTTCGAGGACTCGCAAATGATTCGCGCGCAACGAACTCCCTGTCTCCGTGACCTCGACAATCGCGTCGGCCAGTAGCGGCGGCTTGACTTCGGTTGCGCCCCAGGAGAACTCGACCCGCACAGCAACATTCCGGCTGGCAAAATAATTGCGCGTAAAGCCGACCAATTCGGTGGCGATGATTCGACCGGCCAGGTCTTCGAGTTTCTGAAAGCTTGAATCCTCCGGGACGGCCAGCACCCATTTGACCCGGCCCATACTTTGCTTGGAATAGATCAGGTCGGTGACTTTCACCACATCGAGGCCGCTTTCGAGCACCCAGTCCAGGCCAGTCAAGCCCGCATCCAGCGCGCCATGTTCGACGTAGCGCGTCATTTCCTGAGCGCGAATGAGCATGCATTCGATTTCGGGATCGTCCGTAGCCGCGAAATAAGAGCGGGCGTTGGTGTAGACACGAAGTCCGGCGCGCGTGAAGAGACTCAACGTCGCTTCCTGCAAACTTCCTTTGGGGATGCCTAGCCGCAGTTTCATCCGTCAGCCCTCTTTTGCGCAGCCTTCCCTGGTTGCGCGTCTGTCCGCAAGCTTCCTAGGGGAAGTTCCTGCGTGAAGCAGGAGCGCGTCCCGTTATGGCAGACCTTGCCTTCGCCCAGCACACGGACGCGCAGCAGTACAGTATCCCGGTCGCAATCCGTCCAGGCGGTAACCACCTGCAAACAATTACCGGAGCTTTCTCCTTTGGTCCATAGTTTCTGCCGGGTGCGGCTGTAGAAGGTCGCAAATCCAGTGCCCAGCGTCTTCTCCAGCGCTTCTCGATTCATAAAACCCAGCATGAGCAGCTCTCCGGTGTCCGCATCCTGGATGACGGCGGGGGCCAAGCCCTGCATCTTGTCGAAGTCGATCTCCATCGGATTCTCCCAATCTTCATCTAATCTCGGCATCACTTTTTCAGAACTCGCGCGAAAAAGCAAAAAGCCCGCTGCGCGAAGTGTGCGCCAGCGGGCTTGGATTTCCTATAATTGCTTGGCTATCCGCATTCCCCCGCCGACACGCTCATCGCATGGTGATGATCGTGACGGCGATGGGTCAACGGAGACATGTAAACATTGATACTAGGGCAGCTGAGATGTCGTTGTCAATTGCTTCCCCCGGTTTACCACGACGGCTGCGGGGTAACTATCGGGAATATAAGCCCCAAAACTTAGCGCTGCACCCCGTCTGTCCTCTTGCTATTCTAGTAATGGGGGCCGCAGAGGGCAGAAGCGCCGGCCCAAGCCAGCAGCAGCTTCTCGAGTTATCAACTGCATGCAAATGGTGTTCAACGTGGTCGCGCAGATTTTCGATACACTCTGGGCGCACAAGCTCCGTTCGTTCCTCACCATGTTCGGGATTGCATGGGGAGTTGGATCCCTGCTCTTGCTGGTTGGCCTCGGTGAGGGTTTCCGAACCGGCAACAAGCGCAACCTTTCGGAGTACGGCGAAAACATCATGATGCTCTTCCCCGGCCGCGCTCCCGCCGTTGCGGGCAGCATGAACTCCGCCCGCCAGTACCGGCTCACATACCAGGATTACCTCGACATCCGCAAGGAAGCTCCGCACATTAAGGCCATTACTCCCGTGCTCACCACCAATGATGTCCATGCTGTCAGTGAGTTCGCCAGTGCCAGCGGCCAACTCACCGGCGCTGAACCGCAGTACAACGGAATTCGCTTCCTCCCGCTGAAACAGGGGCGCTGGCTCAACGAACTCGACGAATCTCAGAAACGCGACGTCGTCGTCCTTGGGGATGAGATGACGCGCAATCTCTTTCCCGGGCGTCCCGCGATCGGCTCATTCATCCTGCTCAATGACCATCGCTTCGAAGTGGTCGGCACTCTGAATCGGGTCGGGCGCGGCGACGACAACTCCACCAATACCCGCTGCTACATTCCCTTTCAGGTCATGCGGAGTTATTTCCCGCTTCCGGGCGAGGAGGCCTTCGACGCGATTTCGTTTCTCAACTATCAACCCCGCGTTGCCGATGAACACTTAATCGCCCAGGATGAGGCGCGCCGTGTCGTCGCCCGCAATCATCACTTCGATTTTCACGATGTAGACGCCTTCGAGGGCTGGGATACCGTCAAGCAAGCGCAAATGATGGGCACGATTTTCGATGCGATGAACGAATTCCTCGGCACCGTCGGTCTGGTGACGCTCGCTCTCGGCGCAATTGGCGTCATTAACATTATGCTCATCGCGGTCACCGAGCGCACGCGCGAAATCGGATTGCGCAAAGCTCTGGGCGCCACCAACCGCAGCATCATGCTGCAATTCTTCGCCGAAGGCATCCTGCTCACTCTGGTCAGCGGACTCATCGGCATGGGTATGGCGGGCGGCCTGATGGCGCTGCTCGGCAGTTACAATGGTCCTGGCGGCTTCGATCCCCCGCGGCTTGTTCCGAAAACCGCGACCCTGGCCATCGTCAGCCTCGCTCTCGCCGGCGTCGCCGCTGGACTCTATCCGGCGCGCAAGGCTGCCCGGCTGGAACCGGTCGAAGCCTTGAGGAAGGAATAATGGCCTTTGATCTCCAGCCCGTTTTGAACGGCGGGCTTCTCCGACTTTCTTGTGGGTCCACAAAATTTTCGCTCGCAGAGAGCAGTCGAAAAAATAGGTGGGGTTCGGGTGGGAACTAAGCCCAACGAGAGTGGCCGAGAGTGCTTCGTTTACCAGATCACTGGGTCAACTTTCCTCGGCACGTTCGCGAAATCGCAAATTATATGATGCGCGACCTGCTTCACGAATCCTACAACGCCATGCGCCACAACCGGCGCCGCACCGCGCTCACCATGCTGGGCATGGCCTGGGGCATTGCCACCGTCGTCATGCTTCTGGCTTACGGAGACGGCTTCGGCCGCGCTTGCGCCAGCATCTTTGCCAACTTCGGAACCAAGCTCTTCATCATCGTACCCGGCCGCTCCTCCATGCAGGCCGGAGGCGAGAAGGCCGGCGCGCAAACCCGCATCACGCTCGATGACATCGACTTGCTCACTACCAACATCCCACAGATCACCCACATCACTCCCAGTTGCGAAAAGCAGGCGACCGTTCAATACGACACTCGCTCTTACACCATCGGTGTTAATGGCGAATACCCCAACACCTTCACCATCCGCGCCCTGAGCCTCGACCAGGGGCGTTTCTACAACACCGAGGATCAGATCCAGCACGCGCGTGTTGCCGTCATCGGTTCCGAAACCAAGGAAAAGCTTTTTTCTGGACGCAATGCCCTGGGGGAGCACATACGGCTTGATGGCATCAGTTATGAGGTCGTCGGAGTTCTCGCCCCCAAGATGCAGGCGGGCGACGACAACATCAACCGCGTTGTCTACGTACCCTTTACCAGCGTGAGCGATCTCAAGGACACCCACTACCTCGACTCGATCTGGTTCAATTATGAAACCAATGACTATATACGGATCGAGCAATCGGTACGCTACATCATGGCGGCACAGCACAAATTCAACCCTACCGACCGCCGCGCCCTCTATGTCTTTAATCTTATGGAACAGGTTCACCAGTTCGAGATCATCACCCTCGGGCTCAAGATCCTGCTCGCTTTCATCGGCACTCTGACTCTGGGCATCGGAGGCGTCGGCCTGATGAACATCATGCTCGTCTCCGTTACCCAGCGCACCCGGGAAATCGGCGTCGAGAAAGCGCTCGGAGCCCGCCGCCGCCACATTTTCCTCCAATTTCTGGCCGAGGCCCTCACTATCACCTTCATCGGCGGACTCTTCGGGATCATCCTCGCCTACGCGGTGGCCTTCTCCGTCGGCAGACTCACGCTTTACAGCGCCATGGCCAAGCACGCCGAAGCGGGCGACATCCGCCTGGTAATCAATCCCCTCACTCTGCTCGTCGCTATCCTGATCCTCAGTGCCGTTGGACTGATCAGCGGCATGGTCCCGGCCATTCGCGCTTCCCGCCTCGACCCCATCGAGGCCCTCCGCTACGAGTAAACAACCGCTGTCGGACCGTCCCGTCTTGCTCTTTCCTATCCAGTTTTGCGGGGGCGCGGCAAGCCGCGTTTCTACGAGAGTTTTCCTTCCAATCGGAGTTTAGATAAATGCTTTTCCTTCCGACTGCCCGACTTCGCCATTGCTACAATCCTGGGAATCCGCAGAAACATCTAAACCCGAGTAGGGTTATCCACTTATGGAGGACAATAACAAAATGAAAAAGCTGATTGGATTGCTCGTGATATGTTTCGCGTTTTCTCTTTCAGCGGTCGCGCAACACGAAGGCCATCAAGGCGGTGCCCGGCCGGAGGTCGGTGGCGGCCGTCAAAACATTCCTGCACACGGTCCGGCGCGCGTAGCCACTCCGCATCCCGCCGAGGAAAACCGCCACTTCGACGACAAGGCAGGACATCCTAATGCTCCCCACGTGCACAACGGTAAAGAATGGGTCGGCCATGACACCGGCCGCGGCGATCCTCATTACCATCTGGATCATCCGTGGGAGCATGGCCGCTTCACCGGAGGGTTCGGTCGCAGCCACGTATGGCGCCTCGGGGGTGGTGGTCCCGGCCGCTTCTGGTTCGGAGGCTTCTACTTCTCCGTGGCTCCTTATGACGTTGGCTTCTGTGACGGCTGGCTCTGGGATTCGGACGACATCGTCATCTATGACGATCCCGATCACATTGGCTGGTATTTAGCCTATAACGTCAGGCTCGGAACCTACGTCCACGTGATGTATCTGGGAAGGTAGCACCACGACCGTTTGGTATGTACAGCAGGGCTGCGCCGGGACGTGTAGCGCCGCCGTCCCGGCGGCTGTCCGGCGGGCGCCCTCGCCCGCCGAGGGCGGGGACGCCCGGCGCTCCACCGTCATGCCTAAACCATTTATTTCTTGTCTTCGGGTTTCGCGGTCTTGTCGTCCTTCTTTTCGCCCTTGTTTTTGTCCGCATTCTTATCCGCAATCGAGAGCAGTTCGACCTCAAAGATCAAGGTTGCGTCGGGACCAATGTCCGCGCCCGCGCCCCGCTCGGCATAGGCGAGGCTCGAAGGAACAAAGAGCTGCCATTTCGATCCCACGGGCATGAGCTGCAGCGCCTCCGTCCACCCTTTGATGACTTGACCGACGGCAAACGTCGCCGGTTGACCGCGCTTGTATGAGCTGTCAAATTCCGTGCCATCGATCAGGGTGCCTCGGTAGTTGCAAACGACCGAGTCGCTCGCTGTGGGCTTCGGGCCAGTGCCGGCTTTCAGAATCTTGTACTGCAGACCGTCGGGCAAAGTGACGACGCCTTCTTTACTCTTGTTGGCCGCCAGAAATGCTTCCCCTTCGGTTTTGTTCTTCGCCGAGGCCTCTTGCATTTTCGCCTGTTGTTCTTTGCGAACTTCGTTCTGCGTCTCGGTGAGCACAGCCTGCGCTTCTGCTTCGGTCAAACGCGGCTTGGCGCCCGAGAGAGCGTCCTTCATCCCCTGGGATACAAGATTCGGGTCTACTTCCACCGCCTGCTTTTTCAGGTTGCCGCCTACTTGCGTCCCAATGCTCATTCCCAGTGCGTAGCTGAATTTTTGTTTTTTCGTCGTAAGTGCCGGAGTCGCCGCAGCCGTTCCAGGCTTCTTCGCGGGAGTCTTCGCCGTGGTAGTTGCTTTCGGAGTTGTGGCTGCGGGAGCCGCTGGTGTCGTTGCCGCCGGAGTACTTGCTGGAGTCTGCTGGGCATAGCCAGTTCCAGCCAGCATCATCGCCGTGGCCAATAGGAGCGCTGTTATGAGAAATCTTTGCATGCATCTATTGTCCCATTGCCCTGCATTCTGCGCCATACCTGGGCCAATGCCAACCGAACGCCGGCGTCGCCCCGAGTTTTCGCTATAATTCCCCCATGAGAACCAGTTTGTTCCCGATCACACTGCTCGTAATGGCGCTTGCCTCGGCCAGTTCGGCTAAGGTTGTGATTCAACTCACCGATGCCCAAGGCAACGCGGTGGGCAACGCGATTCTTTGGAAACACGCCGCCCCAGGAATACGGATGAAAGTCAATCTCAAGAATCTGCCTCCCGGCGAACATGCCATTCACTTTCATCAGAACGCGAGTTGCGACGCTCCCGACTTCAACTCGGCCGGGCCGCATTTCAATCCTGACGGGAAAAAGCACGGATTGGACAATCCGGAAGGCCACCACGCCGGCGACAATCCCAACTTCACCGCGGATGCGGATGGCAAAGCCCATTTCGAGTGGGACAATAAAGATGTCAACCTCGGCAGCGACAGCCATTCGCTGTTCAGCAATGGAGGCACTTCCCTCGTCATCCACGCTAAGGCTGACGACCAGAAGACCGACCCCTCAGGCAACTCTGGCGACCGCATCGCCTGTGGCGTGATCACTAAATAAACGTAGCGCCGGCGTCCCGCCGGCTATTTCGGCTGGAAGGCGCTTTCCCTCGGAGCTGAGAGCTCCGAGAGCTGATTCTTTACTGTCCTGCCGGCACATACAGCGCCGGAATATTCTGCTTGCTTACCATCTCATTTAGCGCCACCAGATCCTTCGAGATCAACTCGCGGTACTGGGCCAGCAACGGTTGCTCCTCTTTCTCAAGATTGTCGAAGACCTCATACTGCTGTTGGGTGGGCGCGGCATCGGCGGATTCGATGCTGCCGAGCAGGGAGTGCAAGCGCTCATCGATCAGCACCGGATAGTTCAGGTTCGACTCCGAACTCTTCGAGTTGACCTGGAGCAACTGCGACTCCAGATCGAGGCTCTTCTTGTCGAAGTCCTTAGCGGCTGAAACGAGCGAGGCGTAGCGTGGGTCGTTACCAGAACGCTCGTTACCAGAACGCTCATCGCCCAAACGCCGTTCCAGCAGGCGAGTCTGCGCGCGCACCTCGCGGATGGTCCCAGCCGCCTCGTGAATCTCGGAAACATGCGCCACGATCTTGCGTCCCAACTCAACCTGCTTCTGCACGTCTTCGTTCGACGCTTTCACCCGGGGATCCAGCTTCAACTCTAACGACGATGTGTACGATTTCCCGTCCACCGTGAGCCGCACCTGATACGTTCCCGCTGGCACCATCGGCCCACGATTGCGGAATTCCGCGCCCGGTTCGCCTGCCAGCGGCGTCGCTCCCTGCTGACGCAAATCCCAAGCGAACCGGTTGACGCCCACGTCGGTCGGAATCTTTTCATTCGGAGGCGTCTGATCGGGCCACTCCGGCGGGGTTTCCGCCTCTTTCTTTTCTTCGTTGGAGTAGCGCCGCACAACTTTGCCCGACGCATCCAGAAATTCGAGCGCCACCACGCCCTTCGGCGCAGTCGGCAGGTAGTAATAAACAATGGCCCCGGTCGGCGGATTCTCGCCCACTGGCTGCCGCCGCTCGAAGAAGTCAGGCCAGCGCAGGCGATAAGTCAGGCGCGGCTTGTAAAGTCCGGCTTCGGTCGCAGGCTGCGCAGTGGCTGCGCGTAGCGGCGTTAGGTCATCGAGAATCCAGAAGGAGCGCCCGTGCGTCGCCACCACCAGGTCGTCATTTTTTACGATTAGGTCGTGGATCGGACTGTTCGGCAAATTCAGTTGCAGCGATTGCCAGTTCGCTCCGCCATCGAACGAAACGTAGATCCCGGTTTCCGTGCCCGCGTACAAGAGATTCTTTCGCGCCGGATCCTCGCGCACGGCGTGCGTGTACGCGCCATCCGGAATGCCGCTGGTGATCTTCGCCCACGACTTGCCGAAATCCGTGGTCTTTACAATGTACGGTTTGAAATCGTCGAGCTTGTGCGTGTCAATCGCCGCATACGCCGTGCTCGCATCATGCGGCGAAGCTTCAATCAGGCTCACCAGGCTCCACTCCGGAAATAACTTGGGCGTTACGTTCGCCCAGTTCTTGCCGCCATCGCGCGAAACGTGAATCAAACCGTCATCGGTTCCCGCCCACAACAGATCTTTCTGCACGGGCGACTCGGCGATCGTGAATACCGTGTCGTAATACTCGACTGAGGTGTTGTCCTTGGTCAGCGGCCCGCCGGAGGAAACCTGCTTGCTTTTATCGTTTCGCGTCAAATCAGGGCTGATCGCGGTCCAGCTCTTGCCTTCATCGGTCGTCTTGAAGACGCGCTCGGACGTCGTGTAAACCACATTGGGATCGTGCGGTGAAATCGCGATGGGCTGCGTCCATCCCAGGCGGAATTTCATATCGCCCACGCCGTGACCCGCGGCATCCTCGGGCCAGACCGTGATGTCCTGCTCCTGATTGCTGCGCCGATCGAGACGAGTGACCGCCCCGCCACCCGAGCCCGCATAAATAATGTTCGAGTCTCGAGGATCGGGCGCAATGTAGCCGCTCTCCCCGCCGCCCGCGTCGAACCAGTGCTGACGTCCAACATAGCCGTCGTCGGTGCGGCTGAGGATGCCGATGGTCGAGTTGTCCTGCTGCGCGCCGTACACCTTGTAGAGAAAATCGTTATCTGCCGCCACGTGGTAAAACTGCGCCGTGGGCTGGTTGTACTGCGTCGACCAATTCTTTCCGCCATCGACTGAGATGGTTGCGCCACCGTCATTCGAGTTGATCATGCGATTTGGATTCTGCGGATCGATCCAGAAGCCGTGATGATCGCCGTGCGGCGCCGGCAGAAGGTTCAAAGTCTTGCCCCCATCGCTCGAGCGAAACAGGCCCGTGTTCAACATGTAAACCGTGTCCGCGCTTTTTGGATCGGCAAAAATGTGCGTGAAATACCAGGCGCGCTGCGTGAGCCGCTGGTCATCGTTGACGCGCGACCAGGTCTCGCCACCGTCATCGGAGCGATACAGCCCGCTCTGCTTCGACTCGATGAGCGCGTAGACGCGATTCGAGTCCGCGCCAGAAACGCTGACCCCAATACGCCCCAGAATGCCCTCCGGCAGGCCCTTGCCCTCGAGGTGCTTCCAGGAATTTCCGCCGTCGGTCGAACGGTACAACCCGCTGCCCGGGCCGCCGCTTTCCAGGCTCCACGGCGTGCGCTGGATCTGATACAGCGCGGCGAACATCACGTTGGAATTATGCGGATCGACCGCGAGATCGATCCCGCCCGACTTGTCGTCCTTGTAAAGAATTTTGTCCCAGGTCTTGCCGCCATCGGTGGTGCGAAAAATGCCGCGCTCCGTATTCGGCCCGTAGGCGTGGCCGAGCGCCGCGACCAGCACATGATCGGGATTGCGCGGATCGATCCAAACTCGCGCAATGTGCTGCGTGTCCTTCAATCCGATGTGCTGCCACGTTTTGCCGCCGTCGGTCGTCTTGTAGACTCCATCGCCGTAAGAAATATTGCCGCGTAGACAGGATTCGCCCGTCCCCACATAAATCACGCTTGGATTCGATTCCGAAACGGCAATCGCGCCGATCGACGAGATCACGCTCCCGTCGGAAATCGGTTGCCAGCTCACGCCACCATCGGTGGTGCGCCACACCCCTCCAGCCACAGCGCCAAAGTAGTAGGTGAAGGGACTGCCGGGAATTCCGGTCACGGCCAGCACGCGGCCACCGCGATAGGGCCCGATGTCGCGCCACTTCATTCCCTTGAACTGCGCCTCGTTGTACGGCTGCGCCACCGCCGAGATTCCGAACGCTACGACCAGGAAACACCACATCATCAGACCGCAAACCTTCATAGACGACTCCCGAAAACAATTATTTCTGAATAGAAGACCGATAATAATAACTCATGAATCTTCTGTAGAGACGGGGCTTGCCCCGTCTCCGGGACAATCACCGGCCCCTAACTCTTGGAAGCCTATGCCGGCGCTCCACCATCTGAATAAAGAAACTCCAGCGCCTCCGGAAACCGCGCCGCCCAAGCCGATTCGTGGTGTGTCGCCCCATCGTCGATGCGAACTCTCAACCGTCGTTCGTCCATGCCGGCCTCGCGCAGAATGGACTCCAGTTCGCGGACATCGGCGACAATCTTTGCGTCTCTCTCCGCACTGCCCGTTTCATGCGTCCCCGTCGCCAGGTAAATACGCGCTGGCCAACTGCGGAATCGGCGGCTCTCTTCCAGAATTTTCCGCTTCGCCACGAACAGCGACGGACTCTCAATCAACAATCGCCCAAACACTCCGGGTGCTGCCAGTTGTGTGTACAACGCGATCAGGCCACCGAGGGAGGAACCGCCCAATGCCATATTTTCCGGGCCCTTCAACACGGGGTAGTATCCTTCGATCAGCGGCATCACTTCGCGTTGCAGAAAATCCGGATAGTCCTTTCCCTTCGCGTTCCACACCCTGGGATCTTTTGACTTATAGGGAATGTATTCGTTAGCGCGCCACTTGGTGTTGTCGATACCGACTATGATGAGCGGCCGAATCTTTTTTTCAGCGATCAAACGCTTCGCGGTCTCACCCACCTGCCAATGCACTCCGGCAAACGCCGTTGCCGGATCGAACAGATTCTGTGCGTCATTCAAATAAAGGACCGGATAGCGCGCCGTACCCGAGCCGCCATAATTCGGAGGCAGCCAAACCCGCAACAGTCGCGTATTTCCAAAGATGCGGCTGTTCAGTTCGTGCACCCAAAGGTTACCGGCTACAATGGGCATGGACGGGGTGGCGGCACGCGTTGTCTTCCGTTCAAGTTTTCGCGGTGTAGGCGGGGACATGGAGTGAATAGGTTTCGTATCAGGGTATCGCTTCAGCGATACCGCACGTTTTCGACATTAGACGCCCCTTTAGGGGCTGGGACTCGCTACTCTCTACTTGCCTTCCACCAGATCAACGCTGCCAAATTCGCCTCCGTTGCAATCAACGCCAGCGAGCTTAGACACAGAATGCACCACACTCCCAGCACGCGCGCCTCAATATAAGTCAGGTACAACGCGAACGCCAAGCCCGCCGCCGCCGCGATAAAGAGTATTGGTGGAGTCTCGCGGCGCTCGCGATACACCGTGGCCAGCCCTGCCAATGCCGCGTATCCGAGCATCCCAATCAGCGCGACCGGAACTCCAAGAATCGACGAATACTCGCTGCGGTTCACGATGTCGCAATTGAAAGTTTCTCCGATATCGCAGTAAGCCGTCTTTGAGGTCGCGTAATGATGCTGCAGTGACACCGACGACACCACGGCTCCGCACACCGCCAGAATGGCAACCAGGTTCGTCAAACGCTCTCTCCAGGGTTTCACGGCAGCGCGCACCCCGTCCGGTCGCTCAGTTCCTGCAGAGTGAAAACGCGCTCCTCTCTTTCGCCCGTCGGCGGAAACTGCCAGGTGGGATAACCCTTGATGTCTTGATCTTTGCAAACCTGCGCTTTACCTCGCAGGTCGCCTTTAATGCCGCACTCCGTATAAGGGGCATACTCGAATGAAGCGCCGAACATTTCTTTTTGGTCCACGCAATGCGGACACCACCATGCCCCGTACATCTTCACGCCGCGCCCGGTTAGACAGCGCGCAAACGCATCGTGCTTGTGCTGGCTGCGGTGGTCAAGAAAGTAGGCGAGGCCAATCACCGCCCCGGCAAGCACCGCAAAGAACGCGACGCGCTTCCATTTCTGACTGAAGGTCCTGGTCCCTAGTCTTTCCTCTTGTCGTTCTCTTCGCTCTTGCGACATTCGTTTTTTATATCATGAGAGTGCGCACGGGACTTGCCGCGTCTTCGTTGGCAGCCGGAGACGCGGCAAGCCGCGTTTCTACGGAGAATTGGTATTTACACCACTACGCGGAGCGCCGAAGGCAGCACGTCAATCGTCCGGCATTGCAGCGTCAGCACTTCGCCGTCCACCATCACATCCACCGGCGCATCGAGTTGAAACTCGACCTGCCGAACCGCGTGCCGCTCCGCCAGCGGATGCCGGGTGTGCGTGCCATCGTAAAGTGTCGCCAAATTGCGAATCAGCCCCAGTCGCCCAATTGGTCCCCACCGCACATACTCAATCAATCCATCGTCCGTGGCTGCATCGGGCGCGATCATCATCGTACCGCCCGTAAACTTACTGTTGTTGAACGCCAGAAATAAGCAGCGCCGCGCATCAAACTGTTGCCGATCGTCGAACCGCACCGGAAACGACCGGCGCTCGAGTCGCGCCAGACCAAGAAAGATTGACAACAAATACCCAAACTGGCCCAGTCCCTGAAACCGCCGGTGGCGCAGCGCCGCCACGTCCGCTGCAAAACCCAAGGTCAACAGATTGGTGTAGTAGATCGCGCCGTCCTTGTGCGTCAACCGCAAAACGTCACAGTGCCGCGAACGCTGCGCCTCCAGTGCCCGAAGCGCATGCTCCAAACCACTATCGCCGGAAGCGGTATCCTCGAAATCCCGCAGAAACGAATTGCCCGTGCCCAGCGGAAGAAATCCCAGCGTAGCTATCCGATCTTCCGCCTCCGAAATTTCCAAAGGCCTGCCCTCTGGAGACCCGCTCTCCGGAAACAGCCCATTGACGATCTCATAGGAAGTCCCATCCCCGCCCACCGCAAGAAACTTCCGCAACCCGCGCCCGTAAGCCTCGCGTGCAATCTTCGTGGCATCGCCGGGCGCACCAGTCTTCGCCGTCTCAATCGCAATGCCCGAGCCCCGCAGTCGATCGAGCACGGCCGCCACTCGCTCGCCGCACCGTCCCCCGCCCGCCGCCGGATTAATAATGGCAAGAAAAGTCTCGTTCACAAGTTAAGTGTTCTGTGGTGGATTCGCTGGTCAAATCTCCACGATGGATCCCCGCGCCGCCCCCGCGCCAATCTCCGCCGCCAATTCTCCGCGCTTGATCTTCAGCGACGCTGTCCGCGGAAAATCCTTCTCCCACACCAGATAGCCGCCCACGCGCTTAAAATCAGCCAGTCGCCGGTTCCGCGATACGATTTCCTCGCGCAAGCGATCGTCGAAATGCTGGTTCTGTTCCAGGCGCACCACCAGGACCAGCATCTCATTGCCAAGGGTCTTCTGCGGCCACAAATAATTCGCCGCAAACACGCAGTTTTCCTTCACCGGCAGGCCATCAAACACGGCTTCAATGTCCTCGGGATAAATATTCTTCCCACCCTCGGTGACGATCATATTTTTCTTGCGCCCAACGAGTTGCAGATGCCCGTGCCCGTCAAAGCGCCCTTGATCGCCCGTCGCCAACCAGCCTTCGACGATCGTCTGCGCCGTCTGCTCCGGATCATCGAGATAGTGCGACATGACCGCGCGGCTCCGCACCGCCACTTCCCCAATGCCATCCCCGTCCGGATTCAACACGCGCACCTCGGTGCCAGGCAATGGCTTGCCCACAGTGTCGGAACGAAAGGGTTTCAGATCGTTGAGTGTCACCGCCGTGCAAGCTTCGGTCAGTCCGTAGCCGCACGTCACTGGAATTCCCAAATCGTAAAAAAACTGCGACGTCGAAGGATCCGTAAACGCGCCGCCTACAATCAACGCCTGCAACTCTCCTCCGAAAGCCTTATGCACTTGCGGCAGCAGATTCCGGCTCAACGTCACCCGCGGACGCCCTCGCGTCAACATTCTGTTCAACCCGATCAACCGGTCCAGCATCCATCTTTTACGCGGATTCAGTTCATCAAACTTTGCGCGCAGCCCGCGTTCCAGATTCTTCAGCACCATCGGCACCAGGCTCACATAAGTGATGCGATAGCGCACAAACGCATCGCGCACAAATTCCGGACGCAGCGTCCGCAAATGAACCACGCAGGCTCCGCAGATAAACGGTCCGATAAATCCAACCATGAAGTCAATCGCGTGATTAGTGGGCAGAATGCTCAAATAGCGCACGCCCGGCCAAAACGGATACAACGCCGTGAGCGAGGCGCACTGCTCCAGATAACAGTCATGTGTGAGCACGCATCCCTTCGGACGCCCACCCGTCCCCGACGAATACACGATGCAGGCCGTGTCCTCGCGCTGTCGCGCTACAAACTGCGGATCGCCCTTCCTCTTGAATTCCTCCCAGCGGTAAGCGCCGTGCAAGTCCGCTCCCGCCGGTGCTTCCGTGACCAGCACAATCTCGGCCGTAAGTTTTGCGAATTCCGGCGACTGGGCAATCGCCCGCCACAGATAGTATTCGACAACCACAAACCGTGCCTTCGAATGCGCCAGCAATTGCAGATGCTCTGATGCGGTCAATTTGAAGTCCAGCGGAACCAGCACGCCGCCACAAAAGAAAATCGCGTACGCCGAAATCAGCCACTTCGACTGATTCGTCATGATGATCGCGGCGCGGTCCCCCGCCTTGAATTCCGCGTCCTCAAGCGCGCGGCAAAGCGGACGCGCCATCTCTTTAAAGTCAGAATAAGTAAGACGCACTTTTTCGCGGTCGCGATCGGCTTCAATCAGGCAGGTTTCATTCGGCCAGCGCTCCAGCGCATCTTTGAGCGCTGCACCCAGGCTGGCATATTGTCGGAGATCAAGCATTCAAATGTTTCTTTGAAAGGGCCCGGCTTCAGCCCTGCCGCAATGAGACTTACAAACAACGGGCTTTAGCCCCCGAGGGAACTGCCGTATCCTCCGAGACTAAAGCCGCGCCTGAATCCGGTTCGCCAGAGTGCGGAAATCCGATACGCCCTGCAGTTCGTAATCCGGCAACTCGATGCGGAAGTGATGCTCAAGCCGTGTCAGCAAGTCGAGGGCCTGCAGGCTGTCAATTCCGAGCGTTTTGAAAAAGTCGTCGTCGGGCGTGAGCTTTTCGCGCGGCACCTTAAAATGGGTCGCGGCAAGATCGAGAATCTGGTCGAGCGTGTGATCGGTTGTCGGCATCGGCATATTTTATTCTCTTGTTTAGGCCGTCTCGAAATGGCGGCCGCTAGATCAAACAACCTGTTTGTGGCGAAGCTCAAACGCTCTGACTATCACGAATGCAATCAGTGCTACGACAAAGAACACCAACAACACCAACGCCAGCCCTTGCAGGCTCTCGATGATTGTTCGATACACTTCGAGCACCCATCGGTCGCGAGTCAATTGAAGGGAAGGTAAGTTCGGTCGCGGGTTTATATAATTCGAGATTCCAAATCCGAACCCCACTCGAAATCCCCACCACATATATGGCGAATTGAAGATAGCGAGTCCAGGCGGAACTGATCGAATCGTTAATGATGCGTTTGAGAATGTCATCAATCGGTCTGGCAAAAACCATCGCGACTATCGCGGAGACGATCAGCGAAATGAAAAAGGTCACTATCAGCAGCGTCAGAAACATTCTGTGACTCCTCCGCCCTTCCTAACTTAGCCCCAGTTACCAATTACAAATCACCAAGTACACATTCACGGCAAGTACGGCTGCACACCCTCGTTCTCCACAAACTTTCGCAGCCCTTCTTCGACGGCCGGATGCGAATAAAGGTCGCAGAAAATATCAATTTCCCGCTTCAACTCTTCATACGGGATGGGCTTCATAAATTCCTTCGCCGCCGCTGCCGTCCGCCGGTCAAATTTTCCGACTTGGCTGGCCGTAGCCCGTGCGACCCGCAGCGCCTCGCCCTCGGCGGCAATCTGGCTCACCAGGCCAATCTGTTGCGCCTTCATCACGTTGAAGCTGCGCCCGGTGAGCAGCAGATCGCGCACCACCGCATTGCCCAAATCCCGCTTCAGACGCGGAATCCCACCGAATCCAGGAATCAGTCCCAGCCGCAATTCCGGGAAGCAGAATCGCGCCATGCGGTCCGCAATAATGATGTCGCAAACGAGAGCCAACTCGAACCCGCCGCCAAATGTCACCCCGTGCACCGCCGCAATCGTCGTCAGCGACAACACGTCGAGGGCGTTCATCACGGCATGAATACGCTCCAGAAACTCTCTTACGCCGCGCAGTGCCGCGCCTTTTTCCATCGCTTGCGAGCGCTGAAACAACTCGCGCAAGTCCGCTCCCGCCGAAAAGCCGGCCTTCAACGTCGAATGGACAATCAGCGCATGCGCTTCGCTCGACAGCCCGGGAAGAACAGCCGCAAATTTCTCCAACTCGTCCAGGGTGAGCGATCCAATCTCGTTGCAAGGGCCGCGATGCAGCGCCAGCTCAATCGCTCCGTTCACGATCTGCCACGAAAGTGTTTGCCCTTTGAAATCGTTCATGCCGTCGTCGCCTGGTCCTTCGGGGCGTGCTCCGTCGAGGTCTGATCCTTCGAAGCCAGGCCCTTCGAAGCCTCGTACATCGCGTCGATGTCGCTTCGAAAGCGCTCGGCAATCAAATCGCGCTTCAGCTTGCCATTCGCGGTCAGCAGGCCGCTCTCGATGGTAAGCGGCTCCTCTACCAGATGAAACGCCCTCACCTGCTTGTAATGTGGCAGGCCAGGATTCACAACATCCAGCGCCGCCTGCGTCTTCTGGGCGTTCACAGTGCCCGTGACTAGGGCCGCCAGATACCCGCGTCCATTCCCAACCACTACCACCTGACTCGCGCTCGGCAACTCTTGCAAAATCTTATCCTCAATCGGCTCGGGCGCAATGTTATGCCCCGACCCCAGAATAATCAGGTTTTTGATGCGGCCCACAATCTTCCAGTTTCCGCTCCCATCCTTCTCGCCCTGATCGCCCGTGTAAAACCAGCCATCGCGCAATACCTTCGCGGTCTCCTCCGGACGGTTCCAGTATCCAGGAAAAATATTTGGCCCGCGCACCACGATCTCCGCATTTATCGCAGTTTTCATCTCCACGCCCGAAATCGCCGGTCCCGCTCGCCCCGGAACGACCGGCGCATCCGGATCATCCATGGTGCAGATCGCGGTCGTCTCGGTCAATCCATACACCTGCAAACACGGAACGCCAAGCATCATGAAAAATAGCTGCGTCTCCACACTTAGCGGAGCCGAGCCACAAATCAGCGCGCGCAGTTTGCCGCCAATCATTTTTTTTCGAATCGTAGGAAACACGAGCCGATTCGCCAGCCCCAGCCACACGCCGTCCCCAAACTTAGATTTATCATCCTGCCGGCGCACCCACGCGCCCTTGGCCTTGGTGTACACCTTCAATGGAAATCCGCCCGTCTTCCAAAGCTGCTCGTCGACGGCTTTGCGCATGCGCTCGAGAAGCGCGGGAACATTCAGAAAATAATCCGGCGCCGCCAGCCGCATCTCCGCGGCAATTTTCCCCAGATCCGTATTCAATGTCAGCTTGCTACCACGCAGCAGGCAGGTCAGCATCATGATCCACGAACCCGCAAAGCACAACGGCAGGTAATGAAACACGGCGTCCTGTCCCGGAGGGGATTTCATCGGACCATCAATCGCACGGCCAGTCGGATGAGCGGACGGACGGTAGATCGGACGGACGCGCATCAACTGATCCAGTCGCCCCGAACTGCAGCCCAGCATGTATCCGACGTTGCCCGCGTTTAGCATCACGCCCTTGGCTTCACCTGAGGTGCCCGAGGTGTAGATGATCGTCACCACATCTTGTTCTGTCACTTTGAGCGCTGGATTCTCCACCGGCCCGCGGCCTGCAGTGAAAACATTCTCGAAGCAAAAACTTGGGGGCGCTTCCGGCCACGCCTTCACGATGCCGTCGGCCAGCGACTGCTCGCCGCAAGCAATCACCGACGGCCAGCAATCCTTCATCATCGCCACCAGTTCGGCCGGGGATTGCCGCGCGTACAGCGGCACAACAGTCAACCCTTCCGCCATGACGGCCAAATCCATTGCGACCCACTGCATTGAGTTATGCGCCAGGAGCGCGCACCGGTCGCCCTTCTTGAGCCGCAACCGTCGAAGATAAGCCCGTGCCACCAGCACCTGAGCCAGCAACTGCCGCGCTGTAAGCGAAACCACCTGCCCGTCGCGGATTTCCTGCAGCACGATGGCATCACCGCTGTGCTCCAGGCTGGCAAAGCTTTGTTCAAGGAAAGTCATCTATTTTTTGAAGTGTCACCGTGAGCGGAGCGGCCGTTCGCGAAGCGAATCAACTGTGGAGTCGAAGAGCCTGCCCTGTTTTTTGCCGAAGCCCCGAGCGAAACCGAGGGGGAAGCCGAAGGGACCCCTACACCCAAACCCGGCCACCGCTGCCGAAAAGCATTCTCCCCGCGACCGTCTACCCGTACGCCGCCACCAATTCTTTCAACCCTTCGCTCATCGGTGGCAGATAGTCCTCCCAACTCCACTCGCCGCGCCGCGTCGGAAACTCCGGATACCGCCGCTGCACTTCTTCCTCGAAATACACCCCCATGCGCGCCATCAGCTTCAAATTCCGTACCACTGTCCGCGCGATTCCGTCGGCAATCCGCTCACCTTCTCTATCCAGGATTTCGAGCGCCGCCAGAGTTCGCGCCTCCAGGTCCGAATCATCCACATTCATCAGCAACTCCTGATGCCCGCGATCATTCATCAGGTTGCGTATGCGCTCGTCCATGGTGATGCCTGCAGACGGCACCAACGCCGGCATCGAAGTCACAATTCCGTGATAGCGCGAAGACACCATCATGCGGCAAGCGCGCAGAATGCTGACTAATTCGTACATGTTGTAGTCGTCCGAGGTCAGAATTGGAACGCCACCCAGCCTTTCTGAGATGCGCCGGCAAGGCCGGGCATCCATACGCTCGGTCGCGGCCATGATCACAAATACATTCTTCTTCTGGCGGAACGCGGCCACCGCATTGGCAATCGAACTTAAATAATGTTCGTAGGCACGGTCCGCCTCGGGTCCCGCATTGTGAAAATAGGGCCCGCGGTAGTGGCTCTCTTTGTATGCGCCAGCCAGGTTATGCAGCGCGGCCTTCGCCACCGAGGCTTTCACCGGCCATTCAAACGGATTGATCGGACACACCACCAGCACCGGCGTCTTCCCATCCCAACCCACATCGCGCAGCGCTTTCTGGCCATACTCCGCGCCCAGAGGCTCAAACGTCCATGCCGTGTCCGTACCCAACTCCGTCGGCACTCCCAGTTCGCGCAGGATTTTCCGCGACTCGTTATTGCGTGTGATCACCAGCGAATTTCTGCAATAGCGCCCGCACATCTTGGCGACCAGCGGATCCATGTGTCCGGCCTCGGCGCCATAGCCGATCGACAACTTGTTCTCCGCCGCCGCAATGCCCAGCGATCCGATCATCATCGTCGCCAGCGCATTTGCGAATTTCGATTTGAACATCGAACCTTCACACGCCACCACGCCGTGATGCTTTGGAACTTCATTCGCCAGAAACCGAGGAAAAATATCCGGCAGCCGCACCTGCGACGTACCTTCGAAATATCCTCGCGACCGGTCAAAGTTAAAAGTCATCATGCTGAGGTCCACATTCTCCGGCCCGAGAATGCGCCGGATCTGCCGCAGCATCTCTTCCACGCGCACATCCGACCCCGTGTTGCGCGTCCCGTTATAGCCCGCAAATAACAGCTTCAGCTTTTCGCCGGGCTGCCATGGCTCCCGCTTGCCCATCATCCACTGAATTTTCTTGCCCTCGATGATGCCCGATACCCACGCTTCCAGAAAGAAGTCCATCATGCGGCGGACCCTCCTGCTTTCGCGCTCTCCGGCCACGCTTGATACGGGTATTCAAAATTGTGCTCGCGGCTGAACCGGAGCAAGGGAAAGCTGTATTGTGAAAACGGCGCCGGCTTACGTCCCATCTCCGTCGTGACCCGCGTATTATCGAAAACCGTATTCCATGTCAGATACCGCAGGAAGACCTTCATTAGCGCCGCATTGTGCCCCACCGGACCCTGGCGGTTCGCCAGCGCATTGACGATGGAGCCAAATGGCTTTTCAAGGATCGGCAAAAAGACCGGCCCACGCTTGTTCTGCTCCGCCGCCAACGCTCGAGTCAATTGCCGAAACGTCTGCGAATCATTGCCCGAGGAAAGATGATAGGTATCGTGCTCGGGATTGGTCTTCATGTGCAAGGTAGAAATCGCATCGGCCACAAAATCCACATTCACAATGTCAATCTTGTCGTGCGGACGAAAGGGCAGCACGGGTAATCCTGCCAGAAACACGAACGAACGAACCATGTCGAACTGCGTCGTCTGCGGATAGCGGCTGTCTCCCAGGACGATGCTTGGCCGGAAAATCGTCAGTGGGACGTCGGGCAGCAATTCGCGCACCATGTGCTCGCAGAATTTCTTCGTTCGCGCATACGGATCGTAGTCCGACCGTTCCCACTCAATTGAGTGGTCTTCCAGAACAATCTCGTGGCTGCGCTTCCCCGCCACCGCTACCGTGCTCACATTCGAAAACCGGCGCAACCCGTGGTAGTACTGCGATCGCCTCGCCAGTTGCAGAACTTCGAGCGTCCCGCGCAGATTCACATTCAAACAACTTTTTTCCGACTTCCGATTCAGCGAGGCCGCGCAATGGATCACCGAATCGGTAGTATGTACAAGCCGGTCGTAATCGCCAGGTTCGAGCCCAAACTGTGGCGACGTGAGGTCGCCGCGAAAAATCCGGATCTTCGCCTGCAGGTAGTCGTAAAAGAGAGGAAACGACAAGTGCAGTTGCAACGCCTGCCAGAGCCGCAGCTCGGCGTCACGCGGATCGCGGCCACGCACCAGCAGATTCAAGGTCGCGTCATGCTGCTCCAGCAGATTCGCGGCGACATGCGCGCCGATGTACCCGGTACCACCGGTCAGGAATATCGCCACGTTGCTCCGTTCGTCCCGGTCTTCACGGCGTCGCCATTTTCAGTCATTGTCTCAGTCTCTGTCTCGGTCGCCGTCCTCGGCGGCGGCATCTGCAGCACCCGCGGCTCGCGGGCTTCCAGCGGCCGCCCTTCAATCAGCGGATACGTCCACCGCCGCAATGCCGGAATATGAATGTCGATCCAATACTCCCACCAATCCAGCCCTGCCGTGTCATATCCGAAGATTTCTTTCTCTTCCGGTGTAAGAGCCTGCGACAGTTTCTCCACATTGTCCGCGACAAAATCATGCTCATTGTGCAGAATAAACGGTTCGAACAGTTCCACTAATTTCTCCACGCGCTCAAGGTTCCGCTCCGTTTTTGCCAGAGGCTTGGTCATCGAAGACGGTAGCGAAGACATCGCGCGCTGAATCGACTTGATAATCATCTTCTGCGCCGGCGCCGACATGCGGTTGTAACGCTCTTTCGACACTGGAATCGCATCCATCCGCAACCGCAGCCAGTACTCCAAACCTTCCTGCGCGCGATAGTGGCGCCGGTGGCCGAGGCTCGTCAACTCGATTGACCGCCCCATGTCGCAAGGATTCGTTACCGATGTCGCCAGTTGGTACAGGGGATCATGCCGCCGCTCCACCAGCGCCGCGCCAATCAGCGTCATCCCGGCGCACACCGCGTCCACCGGAATAATGTCTAGCCGTTTGCGCTCGTTCGAAGGCAGTTGACGGAATGCCGTTCCCAGCAGATACGACAATGACGCCGAAGTGTTGATCCCCTCATTCCATCCGCGGAACGGTTTCGTCACGGAAGTCTCGACAATCGCCGGACGGACAATTGCAATCGGAAGCCTCGCGCCATCTTTCGTAATATGTTTCGCAATCAGCGATTCCGCCAGGCTCTTGGTGAAGGTGTAAGTGTTCGGCCAGCCCAACTCTTTCGCGCGCCGCGTACCTTCTTCCGCGAGATAATTCTTCAACCAGCGCACACGGTTCTTGCGGACCTGGTTTTCCAATGCCGGTCCGCTCAGCCCTTTCGCCGCGTGCTCTTTCTCCAGCGCCTGCTTCCTCAATTCCTCGGTGACCTCTGGACCCTCCACCCGCGCTTCGGCCGACTTCACCAATTCATGCAGGCGATGCCATTCCTTTTCCGCGTCGAAGTCCTTCAAGTGCGACGGCGTGTAATTGGGACGCACCCGCTCACTCACCCGCCCATCGCGCTGTCCGGCTACATAGCAAGTCGAAAGATGGAGCAAGGCCGCGTGCTCCGAGCTACGAATGAATTCGATCAGGTGATGCGTCGAATCCACATTAACGGCCAACGCGTCCCGCAGATCGGGATTAAAATCCGTCAGCCCCGAACTGTTGATGATCAGATCCAGATCCGCACGCAAGCGCGCGGCCGTCTCGGAATCCAGCCCCAGCCCGGCCCGCGAAACATCGCCTTCTACAACATCAATCTTTTCCGCCAGCAGCGTGCCCAGCCGGTCGCCGTATTTTTCAAACACGGGATCAAAAACCGGCGATCCTTCAATCATCTTCTCAAAACGCTGCTGCGCCGGACTCGACTTCTGCCGCCGGATCAGCAGATAGAGTTTTCCGATCTCGGGCAAATCCATCAGCGTATTCGCCAGCCACACCTTGCCGATAAATCCGGTAACGCCGATCAGCAGCACGCGTTTCCCGCCCAGCGCCTTCCGCACCGAAAACTGCGCCGGATACCGCTTTTCGTCGAAATAAACAATGGGACGAACCCGGGGCGTCTCCACCCGCACCGCAGGAACAATTGCCGAGGCCAGAGCCTTGGGACCGCGCAAACCAAGCGCGCGCACCCAACGCGCCGGACTTTGCTGCCCATCCGGCCCCGCTTCGCGAATCCGCGCAAACAATCCCCGCGGCCGGATCACTGGACTGAGCAGCCGTCCCGTCGCGAGCCCATCGCGAAAATCGAGGCGATTCGCAATCATCCACCGCACCCCCAGATGCCGCGCCAACGGCCGCATCACATGGTCCAACCCCTGGCTTACCAGAACCACGTCTGCGCCCGTCGCCTGCAACGCCCTCAGGCGCCGGACTCCTTCTTCTTTGAGCAGCGGCTTCAGCTTGTATTCGAATTCTTCTTCGCCCAGCAGATCGAGCCGGTCGCGCGTAATCCCGCGCAGCACCGCGTGGACGATTCGAGTAGCGGCGACGCGGTTCGCGGCGTACAAAAATGGCCGCAACAGCGCCATCAAAAGCACCAGGCTGCGGCGCGCCGCCCGCGCGATAAATGTCTGGCTGTTCCAGGTAAAAAAGGCGATCGGCCGAACCGTGGTCAGTTCCAGGAGGCTTCCCTCCACCCGCCAATAAACCGGCGAGGAGGGCCGCGAGCAAGGACCCGGCGAAGCGGCGGGAGAGGCGACGCGAAGCGAACCAGACGGCAAGCCCTCCACTGGCGCATCGGCCCCAAGTGACGTCCGCGCTCGTCCTCTCTCGAGTTGGTTCATAGGTTCCACGATTCGCTATCCGTCCAGCGGTTCAGAGACAACCGAAGATGATCTTCTCCCGGCTCACAGTGGCCTCATGAAGCGGAACCGAATCCCCTATTTTAACCTCTCGTCCGCAAAGGGTGCCAAATAACCGCGAGATCGTCTCCTCCGGAGACATCCCCGCCATCCTTTTGATAACAATGACGTTGCGATCCAAGTCAAGACGGCCACCTGCCAAGGGAAAACTGAAAGCGAGGCGGGAACCCGCCCTTCACCGAGCCCGCGCCAGTTCGCGTACCTGATTCAAGTACCCGACATACACCGGGATCGGGATATCTGGCGAGTCTCCATCGTTTAGAAAATGGGACAGACGAATCTCTTTCGGAATCGAGCTGATAACTTCGCGGAACCGTGCCATCTTCAAAAATTTCACGCGCCAGATTTCAAGCATCAAGGAACGAAATTCTTCGCTGATAAAACCCATCCTGCGCACTCCCAGATAAACGGCGTCGAAATGCCGCGCCGCAAGCGCCGTTCGCACGGGATCGCCAGGCAGAGAGAACGTGTAGACCAGATGGAAAACATCCGCCAGGTCGCCCCACAATACTTTTTCTTCGAACGCGCTGAAGCGGAAGGAAGCTGCACCACGCTGCTGAACAAACCGCGTATGATCGCTAGCACTCAGCGCATGACGCCGCAGTTCCTCACGAAACCATTGCAGTCGATCGCGCTTAAGGTTGTGCCGCAGAAACTCCACTGCGTAAGCGTTCGGCAAATATATCTTGGGATCACCATCCAGGCGCGCCAACCACGGACCCCAATCCTTCTGCTCCAACATGCCAAGCAAGTCCGTCAGATCCGCCACTGTAACGTCGGGATGATATTTCACCGCCTGCCAAAAATGCTCGGTCGAATCGTAGGTCGCGCCATAGAGCTCGATGCCTTCCTCGATCGGATACCAGTTCGACAGCACGCGACCGGGAATCGACGGCGAAGCGCTCCAGCAATTCAGTGAATGCTTCCATTTCTCCTGAACAGCCAGAAATGCCTCGCCATACCCCGGCGGAACCGGCTCATTTACGCGCGCGAGCGCCTGCCGCAATTCTTCGCTGGTATGCGTTACGAGCGTCTCCAAAGGCCGTTCGTCTTCCATTGAGACCACCCGGCTTTCAATCCCGCGCTGGAGTAGTTCGTCAGCCAGTTTCCGCCGCTGCTCTTCGTCCAGACCGCCACGAACATTCCAGCGCCGCGTCTGCGACTCGATGTAGGGGGACAACTCGGCCAGCGACGTGAATTCAACAAAACCATGCAGGGCGAATTTCACGGGCCGACCGTCCTTGACGATCGTGGTAGATGGCGTGACCAGTGCTTGCAGAGAAACCGATTCAGCGGCTAGCGGCAGGCTCACACTGAAGACCACCAAGGCCGCGCGCAAGAACCATCTTCCCGCCATCGCTAGTTTTCTAGAGCGTTCGTGCACAAAACCCTCATCACTGCCTTCCAACAAAAAGGAGCCGCTCCGTTGCATTCTTCGGCTGTTCTCATTCTGACGCTTCGCTTTTATCGCAGTCCCCAGCCCATGACAGCTGCCCCCGCAATCAACCATGCAGAGTTCAGCCGAAACCGTAGCAGTACGATCAAGCTGAGGCCGAACACGATCAGCGTTGTCCGGTCCACAATTGACGCCTTCCCTAGTTGCCACGTCACCACCGCCATCAACGCGAGCGACCCCGCGATGATGCCATCGAGCGCAGGCGCCGCCACCACCGACTTTCGCAGCCGCGGAATCAGCGGCCCACTCACCGCCACCAGCATGAACCCAGGCAAGAAAATTCCTACTGTCGCCACCACCGCGCCCACCCAGCCCGCCACCACGTACCCAATAAAAGTCGCAGTGGTAAACAGCGGACCGGGCGTAAACTGCCCCACCGCGACCGCATCGATCAACTGCTTATCCGTCAGCCAGTGCAGACGCTCCACAAACTCGGCCTGCAAGAACGCTAGCAGCACGTATCCGCTGCCGAACACCACCGACCCAATTTTCAGGAACGACAAGAACAGCCGCCCCAACCCGACCGGAAAAGCCGCGCCCACAGCCGCCACAACCATAGCCCCGGCTACAACTTTCGAAAGCCCCAGTGCTTTCGGAAGCTCCAAAACGCCTGCGCCCACCAGACGATTCTTCATCCCCGCAGTCGCCGCCGAAACCAACCCGGCAAACACCAGCACCAGAATTGGACTGATTCCCACCAGACTCAACGCCGCCGCCAGCGCGGCAATTACCGCTAGTCGCGGCGTCCGTACTCCCGTCCTTGCCAGCTTCCCCAATGCCTGGATGACGATTGCGACCACCGCCGGCTTAATCGCGTAGAGTATGCCTTCAGCCTTCGGCAGCGAGCCAAAACGCACGTAGCCCCACGCAATCACCGACACAATTGCGGCCGCCGGAATGATGAAGCAACAGCCCGCCACAATCAGTCCGCTCCAGCCGCGCTTCAGTTGCCCCGCGAAGATTGCGACTTCAGTCGAGCTTGGTCCCGGAATCAGATTCGCCGTCGCCAACCGGTCGAGAAATTCGGCCCGGGTGATCCACCGCCGCCGCACGAATTCTTCTTCCATCATCGCCAGATGCGCCGCCGGACCTCCAAACGCAATCGTGCCCAGCTTTAGAAACACCAGGCCGATCTCCCCCAGCGACGCCTCGCGGATTTCCGAAGACTCACCCATAGCCCATGTAGCGCGGACACTCCTGTCCGCGAACACGCCGCAGGAGAGGAGTATTCGAGATTAACGCAAATTTGTCCTAGCTGGGGAGTAACTGTCGCCGCAAGAGTCTTTGCATCCATAATTAGAAGCCGAGTAGTTTAACGCGGAACCAGATGTCTGCGTGGATTTGTCTCAGAGTTTGTTCAGCCCGTCGAGCGCCGCGACTTTATAAGCCTCCGCCAGCGTCGGATAGTTGAATACCGTATCGCGGAAATATTCGATTGTGACGCCCATGGTCAACACCGCTTGTCCAATGTGGACGATTTCCGCCGCCCGATCCCCAATGATATGTACACCTAACAATTTTAGAGTATCTGGATCAAACAGAATTTTCAGCAGCCCCTGATCGTCGCCCAGCATCTGCCCTTTCGCCAATTCCGAGTAGCGCGCCAGACCGCTTTCATACGGAGTCCTGTTACGCGTTAGCTCTTCCTCCGTGGCGCCCACCATGGAAATTTCCGGGATGGTGTAAATGCCATACGGAATCAGATTTGGCAGCAGCCGGCTGGGCTTGCCGAAC
>Ga0182024_10005920_pt1 | contig 27106 bp, 19 predicted proteins | sample P32metaG_FD_120480 | JGI IMG/M metagenome (GOLD analysis project Ga0182024, IMG submission 120480) | Permafrost microbial communities from Stordalen Mire, Sweden - P3-2 metaG (Illumina Assembly) | ecosystem: Environmental > Terrestrial > Soil > Wetlands > Permafrost | place: Sweden: Stordalen...
GACGACGACCCCGTTGTGCATACCGCGGTCGTTGGACGCGCCGATATTCTGTGCACCCTAAACCGTCATTTCTTCGCTCGTGATGTACACGATTACTGCCGGGAACGTGGCGTCCTGGTGGCGAGTGAATTGGACGTGGTCGAATTGCTGCGCAAGGCGACGTCGACCTGAAGCGTGACTTCAAGCGGGGGGGCGACGGAGGCCTTGGACAATATTACGCAGGCCGCGCAGGCGCGCGGCCGTCGACGGATTCAAAAACCTCTCTTCCGGACGCGCCGCACGAAGTGTGGACCGTCCGCTAGCAAAATGCGGGATCGGCCTTTTCCACCGCTCCAAGACGGCGCCAAGTGAGGTCTTGCGCTCGCTCGATCCCCATGAAGGTAACTTGCAAAGAACCGGCCACTGAGACTTCGATCAGTGGCAGCCTCTCAACTCCCCCCTAAACCTTGCTCTGGGACGCACGTGTGTGCAGTTTGTGTGCCCAGTTTTCGAGCCCGAGGCCGTCTTCAAGGCGCAGCCGCAACTAGACTCGATCAATACCTGGGTCAGTGGTTAGCAGCATCGGCCAAAGCCAAGGTTACGGCCTAAAGGCTTTATCGTGTTCTTCCCGTACCACGAATTCGGCGCGGGGCAAATCATCCTGAGAACTCTGTCCAGTGCCAACGGAATCGATACCACCGCTGCTTTGGTTTCACGTTGGACGGATGCCGGCATTGCGGACGCTGGGCAGCGCTTTGCTTTCCATGATCATCGTGGGTATGGGAGTGTCGTTGGGCCGCGAGGGGGCGCCGAAACAGGCCGGCGCGGTGCTTGCCAACTTTTTCGCCGACAGAGTCAGTTTTCTCGACGAACAGCGCCGGCTCCTGGTTGCCTGCGGCTCGGGAGCCGGAATGGCTGCGGCCTATGGCGTGCCATTGGGCGGAGCGCTTTTCGCGCTGGAGGTCATGCGCGGAGTGCTAGCCCTCCGGTACGTACTGCCTGCCCTTTTCACTTCGCTGGTGGCCGGACCTATCGCGGGTTTGGCTTTGGTCGGCTATGTCCGGATCATCACCTGGGCCGATCGCAACAAGCCGCACGGCTGGCGTCGGATTACCGCGCCGGTATTGGTGTTGAGTGTGCTAGGAGCGGTCTCGATCCGATTCCCGCAGCTGCTGGGCAAAGGCAAGGATATCTCGCAACTTGCGTTTTCGAATCAGGTCGAACCGGTTTTACTTCTAGTCCTGCTCGTGCTCCGGCCTCTCGCCACCACGCTCTGTGTCCACAGCGGCGCCCCTGGTGGCTTGTTCACACCCTCCCTGACCGTTGGCGCATCGCTGGGAGCCGTACTAGGGCATGCATGGTCCTGGTTCTGGCCGGGCGTGCCACCTGGACTGTTCGCCCTGCTGGGCGCGGCAGCCGTGCTCGCAGCCACTACGTAGGGACCGATCTCGATTGTGGTGCTGATGATGGAACTGACCGGGCGAGATCGATCCTCTATCCCCCCACTCCTGCTGGTCGTGGGCACCGCCACGCTTGTCGCTCGCAGCATCGACTCTCGCTCCACCTATGATGCCGTCTAACAGATGAAGAACTTGAGGCACGTCGCCGCGCACGCGAGTTGACGCCGCGATTGGCCACGGACTTCTCTCAAGCCTGAGTCCGGCGCGCGAGATATGCTTTTGCGGAATCTGCCAACGTCACCACGGCCGCTCCAAGCATAATGGCGTCCTTAACTACCAGCCTGCCCACTCCGGATAGATAAGGAAAGCCGTGCGCCGCGTCGCCGAGCGCAGGTACCCAGGCCTCCGGCGTGGTCACCAGAAACGACAGGGTCGTGCAAGCCATCAGTATGAGTAGAAAACTGCCCACCGCGGCCAGTTGCGGCAGCACCGGATGCAGCGCAATTAGTAAGCCAATCGAAACAATCACTAGCCCAAGGCCGTAAGCGAACGGATAGGTTCCGTTAGTCCCATGCCACTGCCGGTGAACCGGATTCAGTTCCCCTTCTTTGTTCATGTAGCGCCGATAATCCGGCGCCGGATGGTGGTAAAAGAAGCCCATCAACGGACTGTTCGCCACCAGAGGTACGATGCTGTCGGCCTCGTACTTCGCAAACTTGAGACCTCCAATCCAAAACAGCACAACCACCAGTCCCAAGCGCAAAAGAACCATTCCCACACGGTCTAGGGCGGCCGCCCCAGAGTAAATTCGGTGGATCGCTCCCAGCTTCGTACGATGACTTTCCATGGCGGCTGCCTTCGAGGGTGCCGTTACTGTATCCAATGCGTGAATCATTTGGTCTCCATTCTGTGAAGCCCTTCGATTGACTCCACAGAATAATCATGTCCCGGAAAGCGATACTAGAAGTCGCCAATAGTCGCCAAATGCTATCCTAGAGTATCGCCTTAGACAGCCTATCGCCATTTTTCGCGAATTTCACGCTTTCGGCCCGCGTTTTCTATTCCGGCCGCCTTTGCGGCGTTTCCGGGGATCACGCGACCGAAACTGCCGGACATCTGCACGTACTGCGACGAGGCATCCTGAAGGTGGAGGGGCCAAAGCGTCGGCTGTTTACGATCGCTCAACCGAGCGTGTTGTTTTACCCTAGACCCTGCCGGCACCGTTTCCACGCAGAGGAAGCCAGCGGCGCCGAGATTGTGTGTGCCTCCATCGAGTTTGGCGCTGGGATGCTCAATCCCTTAGTGCGTGCGCTTCCCGAAGTCCTGGTGGTCCCCCTGGAATCTGTTAAGGAGCTGGCGCCGACGGTGGACCTGCTGTTCACGGAGGCGTTTGGCGAGCATCCTGGCCGTCAGGCGGCAGTGGACCGCCTTGCGGAATATTTCTTAGTCCTGCTGTTGCGTTCGGCGATGAAAGCTCGTTTGATCGAAGGCGGAGTATTGATGGGACTCGCCGATCCCCGATTGTCGAAGGCGATCGCTGCGATGCATGATCGGCCCGAACACCCGTGGTCGCTGGAGGCACTCGCCCAGAAGGCGGGCATGTCCCGCGCTCGCTTCGCAGTCCATTTTCGCCAAGTAGTGGGCATGACTCCGTTTAACTACCTGGCCGACTGGCGCATCGGCATGGCCCAAACGCTACTGAAGCGAGGCAAGCCCCTCAAAATCGTCGCTCCATCTGTGGGTTACGCGAGTTCGACAGCGCTTACGCGAGTATTTTGCCAGCGCATCGGACTGTCGCCCACCGAGTGGCTGTCGCAAAATCGCTAGCACCACGCCCGAAACCCTTCGATTCCCGAGAACTGGCCCGTCGCGCTCCCACTGTCACCAAGTGGCAGATTTCTGCATCCTAGGCGATGAGCGCCATTCAGATCGGAAACTCATGATTAAGCTATTTGTTTTCTTTGCCGGGATCCCCTTGCTGGCCCAGGACCGGTTCACAGTGCGCGATGCCGTCCAAGTGGCGCTGCGCGAGAACCGGTCGTTGGCCGCCGCCGCGGCGGGCGTGCGTGCCTCGGAAGCTCGCATCGACCAGGCTCGTAGCGGAAATTTACCCAAGGTGAATTACTCCGAATCCTTTGCGCGCAGCGACAATCCCGTATTCGTCTTCAGTTCGTTGCTGACGCAGCACCAATTCGGTGTTGACAATTTCAATATCGGTCCGTTAAACCGCCCCGACTCCCTAAACAATTTCCAATCGCAACTTACAGTCGATCAAGTGCTGTACGATGCCGGCCAGACGAAAAATGCGGTCAAATCGGCCGAATTGGGCCAGAGTATCAGCGGCGAGGAACGGCGGCGGGCAGAAATGCAGGTCATCGCGGGAGTCGCACGCGCCTACTATGGCGCGGTGCTTGCCGCCGAGAGCCTGAAAACGGCCGAGCAGGCGCAGCGCTCGGCCGAAGCCGATCTCAGACGCGCGGAAACCGTGCGGGCCGCCGGCATGTCCACCGACGTCGATGTGCTGTCCATCCGGGTGCACTTGGCGGCGGTGAGCGAGCAGCGGATCCGACGCGCTGCCGATCTGGACGTTGCCAAGGCGGCACTGAACGACGCCCTCGGGCTCCCGCTGGATACTCCCCATGCCCTCACCACCGCACTCACCGCGATGGATCTGCCGGACATGACCTTGGCGGAACTGGAACGGGACGCTTCCGCCGCGCGTCCCGAAGCTCGGCAGTCGCACCTGGCCGCGGACCTGGCTCGGACCCAGTCCGATGCGGCGCGCAGTTCGCTTCTGCCGCAGGTCAGTCTCCGCGGCGCATTCGAAACCGACACCCAGAACTTCTTCACCAAGGGTGGCGCCAACTGGTTGGCTTCCATTACACTTCGCTGGAATCTCTTCAATGGCTTCGCGGACAAAGCGCACATCGAAGAATCGAGCCACTGGATGGAGCGCGCCAAAGCCGACGAGCAGCGCATGGATTCGGCCGTGCGCCTGGAGGTTCGCCGCGCCTTCGCCGATCTCGGGGCCGCCGGGCAGCGGATAGAGGTGGCCAAGGCTGCCGTGGCCGAGTCCGAGGAGAGCTTGCGCATCACGCAGAACCGGTATGAGGCGGGTATGAGCAACGTAACGGACCTGCTGCGCAACGAAACCGCAGTGCTGGAGAGCCGAACCCGTTACCTGGCAGCAGTGCATGACCAGCGCATCGCGGCCACCATGTTGGACCTGGCCGCAGGGCGGCTCTCGCCCGACTCGGAGGTATTGAACTAATGCGATTCATCCTCGTCCCCATTCTTGCTTCGCTTGCGATGTTGAGCGGTTGCGGCGGCAGCGAGCCTCACCCCAAGGCGGCTTCCAGCCCGCCCGCCATTCCGGTCCAAACGGCGACGGTAGGCATCCAGCAGTGGCCCGAGGTGTACGAGGCCACGGGAACCGTTCGCGCGCGCACTGCCACCGTGCTCTCCAGCAAGGTTATGGCTTACGTGCGGCAGGTTGCCGTTCAGGTGGGTGATCGGGTTCAGGAGGGCCAACTTCTGGTCACGCTGGATTCGCAGGATCTGGATGCCAAAGTTCGTGGCGCGGAGGCTGCCGAAGGCGAGGTTCTGAGCGCCATCCCCAAAGCGGATAACGGTGTGGCGGGCGCTAAAGCCAACCTGGATCTGGCACAGAGTACGTTTCAGCGCATGCAAGAGCTGGAGTCCAAGAAGTCGATTTCGAACCAGGAGTTCGATGAAGCGTCGGCGCGTCTCAAATCGGCCCAGGCCACATACGAGATGGCCCGGGCGAAGCGTACCCAACTCGATTCCAAACGGGCGCAGGTACAGCAGGAAGTCCGCGGCGCAACCATCATGCGCGACTACACGCGGATGTCAGCGCCGTTTTCCGGGGTAGTGACGGCGAAGTCCGTGGAACCGGGAAATCTGGCCGCCCCCGGTGCTCCCCTTCTGACGGTGGAGCGGGATGGCTCCTATCGCCTTGAGGCGTCGGTGGACGAATCCCGGCTTCCGTTCGTGAAGACCGGGCAGACCGTCGATGTCGCCCTGGAATCGTTGGACCGCAGGCTTACTGCCCACGTGTCGGAGATCGTGCCGGCCGTGGATCCGGCTTCTCGTGCTTACGTCGTGAAAATCGATTTGCCGGCCATGCCGAATCTGCGGTCTGGCGTGTTCGGACGCGCGTGGTTCCCCATGGGCGTGCGCAAAGTGGTGACGATTCCGCCGCAGGCCCTGGTGGAGCGCGGGCAACTGCAATCGGTTTTCGTGGTTGAAAACGGTTTCGCGCGCACAAGGCTGGTGACCATCGGTGAGCGCGAACAGGCCGCCATCGAAATGCTCTCGGGATTGAGTGAGGGAGAGAAGCTGGTAAGCCCGGTGCCTCTCGGACTGACCGATGGCGCCCGGGTGGAGGTCCGGCAATGAGTGTGGTGCCCTCTGGGCCGCGACGTCTCGGACCGGCCGGGCGGTTTGCCCACGCATGGATTTCCTCCAAGCTAACCCCTTTGATCATCGCCGGCGCACTGCTCCTGGGCAGCTTCGCCGTGTGGAAACTGCCGCGCGAAGAAGAGCCGCAAATCATCGTACCGATGATCGACGTCTTCGTGCAGATGCCCGGCGCCTCGGCGCACGAGGTGGAAGAGCGCCTCACCAAGCCGATGGAAAAACTGTTGTGGGAGATACCCGGAGTTGAGTACATCTACTCGACCTCCAGCCCGGGACAGTCCCTGGCAATTGTGCGTTTCTACGTGGGCCAGGATGAAGAGAAGAGCGTCGTCCGACTGAACCAGAAACTCGGCGCCAATTTCGATCTCATCCCGCCGGGTGCTTCGCTGCCGCTGGTGAAGCCGCGATCTATTGACGATGTGCCGATTTTGGCGCTGACGCTTTCCAGCAAGCGCTACGGAGATTTCGAATTACGACGCATCGCGGCCCAGGTGGACGACACCATCAAGCAGGTACCGGATGTTTCCGCGGTCACGTTGATCGGTGGGCAGCGCCGGGAGATTCGAATCGTTCTGGATGAAGGCAAGCTGGCGGCCTATGGCCTTTCGCCGCTTCAGGTTGCCGGTGCACTCGGCCTTTCCAACCGGCGCCTGCCTTCCGGACAGTTCGACACGGCGAACAAAGAATATTTGCTGGAGACGGGCGAGTTTCTTCGAACCGCCCAAGACGTGCGCAACGTAGTGGCGGGCGTGGCGAATGACAAGCCGATTTTCGTCCGCGATGTCGCCGCAGTGAGCGATGGAGGAGAAGAGCCTTCCCAATATGTTCGCATGGCGCACGCCGGGTCCAGTGAGTTTCTGCCCGCTGTGACAATCGCGATCGCCAAAAGGAAGGGCACGAATGCGGTCATCGTTGCGGACAACGTACTCCAGCGTATCGAGCCGCTCAAAGGCAGCGTAATTCCCTCGGATGTCCAGGTGGATATCACACGCAATTACGGCGAAACCGCCGCCGAGAAATCGAACGAACTGCTGTTCCATATGCTGATCGCCGTAGTTTCGGTAAGCGTCCTGATCGCCATTACGCTCGGTTTCCGCGAGTCGCTGATCGTGTTCATTGCCATTCCTGTAACTCTCGCCCTGACGCTGACGGTGTTCTATCTTTATGGCTACACGCTGAACCGCATCACGCTGTTTGCGCTGATCTTCTCCATCGGCATCCTGGTGGACGATGCCATCGTAGTTGTGGAGAATATCGTGCGCCACTGGCGCATGCCCGCGAACCGCGAGCGGCCACCCTTCGAAGTCGCCATCGAGGCCGTGGATGAAGTGGGAAATCCCACCATTCTGGCCACCCTAACGGTTGTCGCAGCCATCCTGCCTATGGCTTTCGTGGGGGGGCTGATGGGGCCGTACATGCGGCCGATTCCGGTCGGCGCGAGCGCGGCCATGGTGTTTTCGCTGCTGGTGGCTTTCATCGTGACGCCGTGGGCGGCGGTCCGGATTCTCAAGTCGGGGCATGCGGCAGCGCATAGTGAAAGAGAAGACCTCTTAACGCGCGTCTATCGCGTCGTAATGGGAAAACTGCTGCATGTTCCGGCGATGCGTTGGGGCTTTCTACTGAGCGTGGTGGCCCTGCTGCTCGGCTCCGTCTCTCTGTTCTACTTCCAATTCGTAAAAGTGAAAATGCTGCCGTTCGACAACAAGAGCGAGTTCCAGGTCATCGTGGATATGCCGAATGGAACGACTCTCGAAGAGACGGCCCGCGCCGCCAACGCTCTGGCGCGAGCCGCGCTCGATCAGCCGCAGGTGGTGAATCTGGAGACCTACGTGGGCACGGCGTCCCCGTTCAATTTTAACGGCTTGGTGCGGCACTACTATCTGCGCCAAGGGTCGAATGTGGCCGACATTCAGGTGAACCTGATGTCGAAAAGCGACCGCAAGTTGCAGAGCCACGAAATCGCCAAACAGGTCCGACAGCGGCTGCTGCCGGTGGCCGAGCAGTACGGAGCCCGTATCAAGGTGGCAGAAGTGCCGCCCGGACCGCCGGTGCTCGAAACCCTTGTGGCCGAAGTCTACGGGCCGGAATTGAGCGAGCGCACTGCCATCGCGCGGCGCATCCGCGATTTGTGGAAGTGCACGAACGGCGTTGTGGACGTGGACTGGTACGTGCAGGACGACCAGCCGAAGTACCGGCTGTTGGTGGATAAAGAGAAGGCCGCATTGAACGGTATTTCCGAAGGCGACATCGCTCAAACCGTGGCGCTGGCCTCCTCCGGATACCAGGCCGGGCTGCTGCATGCGGACTCCGCAAAGGAAGACGTGCCTCTGACGCTGCGCCTCGACCGCGCCAGTCGTTCGGACATGGAAAAGATCCAGAACCTCAAAGTAGCCGGACGGACGGGCCGGCTGGTGGCGCTAAGCGAGCTCGTGCACAGCCAGGAAGTGGTGGCGGATAAAAGCATCTACCACAAGAATCTGCTTCCGGTCACCTATGTCATGGGCGATGTAGCGGGTGTCATGGAAAGCCCGGTGTACGCCATTCTCAAACTCGGGCCGGAGATGGACAAATTCCGGGCTCCTGGGGGGTACGCGATTGAACAACATATGGCGGCGCTCCCCACCGATGCCGAACACTATTCCATGAAATGGGACGGGGAATGGCACATCACCTACGAAGTCTTCCGCGACCTGGGGATTGCCTTCGCGGCGGTTCTGATCTTGATCTACGGTTTGGTGGTGGGATGGTTCCAATCGTTCCTCACGCCGCTCGTCATCATGGCGGCAATTCCGTTTTCGCTCGTCGGTATCCTGCCTGCGCACGGTCTGCTGAATGCGTTCTTCACCGCTACTTCAATGATCGGGTTCATTGCGGGGGCGGGAATCGTGGTGCGCAATTCGATCATCCTGGTCGACTTCATTGAGCTTCGCTTGCAGGAGGGCATGCCGCTCGATCAAGCGGTGATCGACGCCGGAGCGGTCCGCTTCCGTCCCATGTTGTTGACCGCGGCAGCTGTAGTTGTCGGCGCCACCGTGATCCTGTTCGATCCCATCTTCCAGGGTCTCGCCATCGCGCTGATGGCCGGAGAAGTCGCTTCTCTGGCACTGTCGCGCATGACGGTGCCAATTGTCTACTTTGTCGTGAATCGAAGGAGAAAAGTCGCATGACTATCGAACGTTACTTACGCCTGATTGCCGGCTTCTTTGTGATGTTGAGCGTGGCCCTAGGTTATTGGGTCAATCCTGCATGGTTCCTGTTCACAGGCTTTGTCGGCTTGAACCTATTCCAGTCGGCGTGTAGCAACTGGTGTCCCATGATCACCATCCTCAAGAAGGTGGGTGTCGGAGCTTCGCCCAAGCTCTCGTAGGCGGAACGTCGGATCGACGAACGGAAATGGAGGTGGCTCGTTTGGGGCGGCGATCGCTTGTTGGCGGAACTGTAAGGAAGAGTATTTGTGTCTGACTATTGGGTGCCATTACTGATTGCGGCGTACATCATTCTGCTGCGTTGGATACTGCCCCGGTTTGGGGTCCAGACTTGACTGTCCAAATCACGCAGCGTCGAGTCTCGACGCGAGGAGAACCACGCAGCATCGGAGGCGGATCATCGCGGTAGTAAATGAGAGGTAGACAAGGATTAAAATCCTGGGCCGCCAAGGCGGGATTCCGTCACGCTGAGCCAGTACCCTTGAGACCATCTACAACGCGATGCAGTCTCTCGTTGACGTCGCGAGCCATCGGTTCCATGGCTGGATTGCCGACGGCCGATAGCATCTTGGCGGCTTCAACGGCGCCGACGTAAACCTGCCCGTCCCGCTCGTAAACAATGGCATTGCAGGGAAGCAGCAATCCCAGATTGATCTCCTCCCGGAGAGCCTGGTAAGCCGGCTGAGGATTGCACGCGCCCAGGATGATGTAACGCGAAAATTCGACCCCGAGCTTTTCCTTCAGCTTGGCTTGTATGCTAGCGAACATCTGTACGGTTCCATCGAAACCGCACCCGACGTGGACAGATGTTAAGGCGAAGCTCACGCGGGTTGATCGCAGAGAATTGCTGGGCCTTAACTGATGGGCCCAACCACGAGTAATAGTCGTGCGATGGAGGTGCTAAGCGACGTGAGATTCGAAGCACAGTGCGCATCTTCGCTTATGCGATCCGGAGACGATGGAACACTGGGACTTTGGCAAAGTCCACAATGAACGCAAACGCCGCTGCCGCCACGAGCGTGCCTCCCACCACTGACATCGGCAGAGGAGACATGGCGATTCCGCGCATGACCAACGTCGAAATGATCACAATATCGAAGGCACTGGACACAACGACCCAAAGACTTGGGCGCGAACTCCACAGGCGCCGGCGTTCACGAATGGAGTAGAGTGTCGCCTCGCTGCCGAACACCAGCGCGACCATTGCGAGGGTTCTCAATGCCTCGATTCCGAGCCCCATCCGGAATTTGCCGACAGCCAGCACAGCGGTGCAAAAGATCAGGAGACAGCCTCCCAATACGGCGCCTGCGATCGTCAATTTCCCGATTCGCCAGGCATTCGGCATTGGGGACGGCCGAACGTTGTCGGTCGTCAAGGACATAGCCAGAAAGTCGCCGGTGATCATCAGGATGACCATTAGCATCGGAGTCAGGATCGCGTGCCCGGTTAGGATCAATCCGACCACCAGAAAGAGTACCTGCACAATCTTCTTGATCACCGAGTTCAGTGTATAAGTGAGGATACGCTGGAACGTCACGCGTCCTTCTTTTACGGCAGCGACAATACCGACGAGTCCTGGTTTGGTCAACACAATACCGGCCGCCGACTTAGCAACATCCGTGGCAGTTGACACTGCAATACCCATTTGGGCCTGGCGCAGGGCCGGTGCGTCGTTGGCGCCGTCGCCGCACATACCAACAGTGTGGCCACTCTTCTGGAACGCTTTGACGAGGTTGTACTTTCCCTCCGGAAGAATTCCGGCGAAGACCGCAAACTCCTCCGGGCGAACATCGGCGGGGATCGGCCCGGGCGGACAAACTTTTCCGTCCAGGCCGACTTCGCGAGCCACGATGGCGGCCGTTGCAGGGGCATCGCCGGTCACCATGACGGCACGCACTCCCAGCGTGTGCAGTTCCGTAATCAAAGCGGCGGAATCCGGCCGGGGCGGATCGCTGAGAGCAATGAGCCCGGCAAGTTTCAGCGCCGTTGGCGGACCGATCGCGACCGCTAGAACGCGGAAACCCTTCGCCTCAAGTTCGTCCGCCGTCTTGGAAGCATCAGGCACCGATTGCGTCAGTCCGGCAACTGCGGCGAAGGCGCCTTTGACCGCCCGAACTGTGGCGCCGCCCGGATCGGTCGCAGTTGCCTCCGACATCTTCGTCGCAGGATCGAACGGAACGAACTTGATCAGTTTCGGCAGATCGGAGGCTGCTTTTTTGGCGGCAGCGGCACGGATGGCGCCATCCACCGGATCTTGCCCACCCTCCGAACTCGCCAGGGCAGCTACCCCCAAAACGTGCGATTCGTCGAAGCCGGGCATGGCATGGACCGCGGTTACCGTCAGTTCGTTTTGCGTCAGCGTGCCGGTCTTATCCGAACACAAGACGTCGATGCTGGCCGCTTCATCCACGGCGGAGAGCCTGGTCGGAAGAACGCCCAGCTTGGCCAGAGCCTTTGCGCCGAGCGCGGCCGCAAGGGTAAAGGTGGCCGGCAGCGCCACCGGAATCGATGCCAGAACTGCTGTCAACACGAGCGGGATGATCTCGCTACCCGGCATCTTGAGCGCGTAGGCATACCCTACCAACATCACGATGACGACGCCGTTGAACATAGCGAGATTGCGCACCACGCGCAGAACGGCCTTCTGCTGAGAGCTTTCGACGTGTGCGGTGCGAACCAGCTCCGCGGTACGTCCAAACTTGGTGCGGGTTCCAGTCGCCGTAACCTGCGCCACGGCTTCACCGCGCCGAACCAGCGCACCTGCATAGGTTTCGAACCCGGCGCCGGCTTCTATCGGAACGGATTCTCCGGTGAGCATAGACTGATCAAGCAGCACCGAGCCATCGGTCAGGCGCACGTCGGCAGCCACCACTGCGCCGAGCGATAGTTTGACTAAATCCCCAACCACCAATTGGGCAGCGGGTATCGTAGTCCAGGCATTATCGCGCTTGACCGATGCATTCAGCGCGAGCCGCGACTTTAGCGCGGCCAGAGTCGCCTGAGCGCGCCCTTCCTGGAAAAACCCGAGGGCCGCGTTGAAAGCCAGCAGACCTGCGATGATCGCAGCCTCGACGTACTTGCCGAGGACAATCTCGAGCACGATCGCGGCCTCGAGCATCCATGGAACCGGGGCCCAGAACTTTGTAAGCGCCCTGCGTAGCGGATGCAGGGCCGTGTCGGGCATTGCGTTTGGGCCGGATTTTTCAAGCCGTTTGCGAGCCTCATCGCCGGTAAGGCCGGCCGGGGGCGTGACATTCTTTTGAGGGGCCATAAATTCAAACCTCACTTCGCCAGCAGTTTGCGGATGGATTTCAATTCGCGAAGGCGTTTCGCGGTGGTCCTGGGATACGCCAGCTTAAGGTCATCGAGCGCATCCAAGACTATCTGGGAAACAATTAAGCGGGCATTCTCCTTATCGTCCGCGGGGACAACGTACCAGGGCGCGTGATGCGTGCTGGTGGCGTGCAGGCAATCCTCATAAGCGTTCCTGTATTGCTTCCAGTATTTCCTCTCGTGAATGTCCGAGAGGCTGAACTTCCAGTTCTTTTCCGGCTCATCAATGCGCTCAAGAAATCGCTTTCGCTGTTCTTCCCACGAAAGGTGAAGGAACACTTTGACCGTTCGCGTGCCGTTGCGATATAGGTGGCTTTCGAGGTCTACGATGGAGCGATACCGCTCCTCCCAGATGGTTTTCTCGTCGCGTAATTCTTCCGAAAGGCCCTGATTACGGAGAATCTCCGGGTGCACCCGCACGACCAGCACCTCCTCATAATAGGAACGATTGAATATGCCAATCTGCCCCCGTTCGGGAAGCCGGCACGTCGTGCGCCAGAGAAAATCGTGCTCCAGCTCGTCTGTGCTCGGCTGTTTGAAACTGAAAACCTGACAGCCTTCCGGATTGACTCCGGACATGACGTGCCGGATAGCGCCGTCCTTGCCAGCCGCGTCCATCCCTTGAAAAATCAGCAGCAACGCGTAGCGGCTGGCGGCGTAGTAAATGCGTTGTAACGAGCTCAACGCCGCAACGTGTTCTTCCAGGGTTTCCCGATACTCCTTCTTCGACTTGCAAAAGGGCTTCACAATCGTTGGCCACTCACTGAGTTTGACCTTTTCTCCGGGCCGCACACGGAAATCTTTTGAATGGATCTTCATCTTCGTCCCTTCGATGCAATTTCGTGCTCCGCCTCAAGCCAATCTCGATCTGCGTTGCCAGCGCCGTGGCCCCGTTGCTCGTAGAGTTCATAGGCCCGTGTGGCGATCCGCGGCGTAAGATCGTACGGTTTCGTGGCCGGCAGAGAGCGGTTGGTAGGATCAAGAAGCCGATACGCGAGCAGTTTCACACGGTCATTCACCAGGAACCAAGCCAGAGCATAGCCCCAAACGAACGCTGCCCAGCCCCAGCCGAGGGGCGTCATAAACAGCCCATAAACCGCAATCAGAGTCGCCAGCATTTGCGTGCCGAGCACCGCTACCCATAGAGCCCGCGCGGGGCGTATGGACCAGAACGGGCCGCGTGTGCGCGTCAGAAAAATCGTTAGATGACCGGCTACGGACAGTTTCAAATACATCAGCGTCTGGATGTGCGTACGGTCGAAATGAAAGACGCGCTCGCCCAGATAAAACAGGCCGAAAGCGGAGACGACCCCGATAACCCCCAGTACCGTGGAAATCCCCAGCACCACGCGCATGTTCCAGGCTTCGGGTTGATCCTTGTAATGAACGTTGTCATACGCGATGGACAGGATGGCGCCGTCGTTGAGCAACGCCAACATCACGATCATCACTGCCGTCAATGGATAGAAGTTAAACACCAGGATCGCCAGCGTCATGAAGAACAGCACGCGCAGCGTCTCAGTCACGCGGTAAATCGCGTAGCTGTTCATCCGCTGGAAAATTTTTCGGCTCTCCTTGATCGCGTCGATAATCACCGACAGGCCGGGCGCCAGCAGCACGATGGACGCCGCCGCGCGGGCCGCGTCCGTTGCGCCAGAAACAGCGATGCCGCAGTCGGCTTTCTTCAGCGCAGGGGCATCGTTGACTCCGTCCCCGGTCATACCGACAATGTGGCCGCGCTGCTGAAGAACATCCACAATGTGGAACTTATGTTCGGGGAACACCTGGGCGAACCCGTCCGCTTTTTCGATGGCCTCCGCCGACGCCGCCGTCTCGTGATGCTTCGTGTCGCCCAATCCGCTGGCATCCAGAATGTTCGTGCCCATCCCCAGTTGCCGAGCCGTTTCTTGAGCGATGGCCGTTTGATCGCCCGTAACCATCTTCACGTTCACGCCCATTTGCCGGGCGCTGGCGATGGTCGCTTTGGCCTGCTCGCGCGGCGGATCGAACAATGGCAACACGCCAACGAACTGCCACTGGCCTTCCTGATCCGCGCGCGCCACACCCAAGGAACGGTAGCCGCGGGACGCAAATTCGTTGACGGCGTTCTCGACGGCAGGCTTTACTGCACCAGCGTTTGTCGACATCGCTAGAATCACTTGCGGCGCACCCTTGGCCACAAAGAACTGTTTTCCGTCGCCAGCTTTGACCGTGGCTTCGGTGTGCTTATGCACCGGATCGAACGGCTGGAAGTGAAGCACCTGATAGGCCTTCAAGGCCTTATCGTCCTTCACGCTGCCGATCACGGCCAGGTCGATGGTGTCCTTATCTTCCGCACGGGAAGCCAGTGCAGCGCAGAGAATGACCTGGTCGGCAGGGATGCCGTCCACGCTGAACGGATCACCCAGCGTCAGCTTGTTCTGGGTCAGAGTGCCGGTCTTGTCCGAGCACAGCACGTCAACGCCAGCTAATTCCTCGATAGCTGTCAACCGGGTCACAATCGCTTCTTTTTTTGCTAGCAAGCGCGCGCCGACCGCCATGGTCACGGACAACACGGTAGGCATCGCCACGGGAATCGCGGCCACGGTCAGCACCAGGGCGAACTGCAAAGTGGAAACGATCGGGTCACCGCGGAAGAGAGCTACGGCAACAATCACCGTCACCAGAACCACCGCGAGAACGATCAGGTAATTGCCAATCTTCAGCACGGCACGCTGGAAATGGCTGACCGTGTGGGCTTCCTGCACTAGTTGCGCGGTCTCGCCGAAGTAGGTGTTGGCACCGGTGGCATATACCATCGCTTCGATTTCGCCCCGGCGAATAATCGACCCCGAGAACACCGCCTCGCCGGGTTTGCGCTCAGCGGGTAAAGACTCGCCGGTCAATGCGGATTGATCCACCTCCACCGGGTCGCCCGCCAGCAGGCGCGCATCCGCCGGTACGATGTCACCCAGTCGAATGCGGATGACGTCGCCCGGCACCACCTCGCGCGCTGCCGGGTCGACCCACTTTCCGTCGCGCCTCACCTTGGCTTTGACCGCCAGCTTGGCCTTCAGGGCGGCGATGGCATTGCCCGCCTGGCGTTCTTCCCAGAATCCGACCACGGCGTTGGCCAGAAGCAGAAGCAGGATGATGCCAAAGTCCGGCCAGTGCCGCGCTACTGCTGAAAGGATCACGGCCGCTTCGATCATCCACGGGATGGGGCCCCAAAAATAGGTGAGGAATTTCAGCAACGGATTGGCTTTCTTTTCCTCAATCTGGTTAGCTCCATATTGGATCAGCCGTTTCTGCGCTTCGGCTTGAGTGAGGCCTCCCGGCGACGACCCCAACTTAGCCTGCAGTTGCGGCATGGGGAGGGATTTCAGTTCATCCTTGGACGCGGCCTTGGACGCCGGCTTATCTATATTCGCTTTCATCATGGCTACACTTTCGCCTCCGGCGGGTCAGCGACGCCACCTGGCTTAAGGACCTCAGGCACATCAAGACGGGCCACGCCAATCCGATTGTCGGCCATCCCGTAATAGACGTCGAAGCGGTCCGGCAAGCCAAGATCGTCGCCGGCGGTCGATACCAGTGGGGAACACGACGTTGGCGACTGTCCCGCTGCGTTCTTGCGGCCGCATCGGTGTCAATACCGGCTCCGCCGAACGATAGCGGATCACGCGCGGATGCTCCTTCGAGAGCACCATGACCCCGGCCGAGTAGCATAACTGGTGTCCGGCGTCGCTCGACTCCGCTATGTCGCTCACACCGTGGTAAACGGTCAGCCATCCGTGCCGAGTCAGGATGGGCGGGGTGCCGCCGCCGATTTTGAGCCGCTCCCAGGGCGATACCGGAGTCGCCAGCCGGTGATGACAGGCAAAATGCCCCAGGCGATCTGGTTCAGCATCCTTCAATGCCATCGGGCAGTAGGAAATCCATATGCTTTCCCGATCGAGATCCAGCTCACGGGTCGAGGGGTGGCAGGCGGTTTCCTCCGGACGAGTGCCGGGAAAAAGCGGCCGGTGGAGCATGGCTAGTTCCGGGTGTCCGGACGGATTGGGAATGGCGACGGGAAATAGGCTGGCATCTTTGTCATCCACGTCTCCGATTTCGACGCCCTGATAACGGCCGAAGGTCGCAAGCCCCAGACGCTGCCAGTGGAAGAGATCTTCCGATACTGCCAGAGCGATCCGCGGGCCTTGGACCGAAAACGCGGTGTAAGTCATGATGTAGCGCTGGAGCGGTTCCACGAACGTGATACGCGGATCCTCGCAGCCACCGCCGCCATCGCACCGCCGCTCATAATCGGCTTCCGGCTCCAGTGCGATGCCGAGCCGCTCGACGCCTGCCGGATCGCCGGCTTCATTGAACCGCACTCGTGCAATGCCAATACGCGAGTAATTCCCCTTCGCCACCAGCCGCGGGAATAGGTAGAGCTTACCATCGGGGCTACGAGCAGCGGCCGGATTCAGGACACCTTCGACCTCCTGGGGATTACCCGGTTCCGGCTCCATCATTAGTCCCAGGCGTCGCAATTTAAATCCACTCATCAAGTTCCCCTCGAAGATTCACGCTTCCTGACCGCGATCCGATAAACAAGCGATGATAGCTTCGACAACCCGCTTAGTCTCGTGGGGACCCTGAACCGGAATAGAAACAACACCTGCTTGTTCAGCCGGATAGTCGTTCCCTCCCGCGAACAGGGCATCGCCTACGAAAATCATCTCTTTCAATGAAATGCCCAGGATGTCTCGTAGCTTTCTGACTCCGTAAGCTTTGTCGATGCCAGGTTTGGTAACGTCAATGGAAGTCGCGCCACCCATTCGGACAGAGAACTCGGGAATGAAAGTGTCAAGAATCGCTTTGATCTTCTTCCGCTTGGTGAAATCGGCGTCCCATTTGTCCTTTTCTTGCAGGGGTGCCTGCTGCCCTAAGGCGGAGAATGTGATCTGGCTTCCCCGGTCCTCAATCACTTCTCCCCAGACCTTTTCGACCGTGAAGCCCGCTTGTCCGACCGCCTTCTTTAGAGAGCTGACGATTTGCTCCTTCTCATCAGCAGTCAAATCGTCTGAATAGATCTTTTTCCAATCCCCTTGGAATTGGAAGAACTTGGTTCCACATGTGGGAAGTATGGATAGATTCACCAGGCTTTCGTCGTGAGGAAGATGAGAGAGCACCTGTTCTCCAAACTGAGGCCAATCGCCTCCGGAAATCACGGCTACTTTGACAACGCCAAAGAGGTCGTGCAGCAGTCGCGACATTTCGGCATCAAGAGGCGACTTGCTTTCGGCCAGTGTGCCGTCCAGATCGAACACGATCAGCTTCTTCATTGCGGTATCTCGATTTCCAATACGCTCACCGCACCGCACGGCCGAAAAGCACACGCTCCGACCTCCGCCGGCAAGAGCCATACCTCGCCTTTGCCGACTGCATAAGTGGCGCCGCTGTGCTCGAACTGACCCGCGCCCTCGATGCATACCAGCACGCGCGGCACGCCCGCGGCACCGACGGAAAATGGCGATTGTCCGCGCAGGCGCCACAACCCGAAATGTTCACAATGAAAAAGTCGCTCGCGCTCCACAGGCCCGGTCGCCTCTACCACGGGCGCAACCAAACCGCCCCCACTTTCCGCAAAGTCCACGCAGGCAAGCGCTTGATCCACCTGGAGTGCGCGTGGCTTGCCTGTCTTCGCGTCAACATGGTTCCAGTCGTACAAGCGGAACGTCACGTCGCTGTTCTGCTGAACCTCGAAGACCACCACGCCGCATCCCAGAGTGTGAACCGTCCCAGCCGGCAGGAAGACGGCGTCGCCGGGCTTCGGGGTGAACCATGCGAGACGATCCGCCACGCCTCCGTTTGTAAGCGCCTGCCGCAGATCGGCTTCAGTGGTGCCTGGCTTCAGGCCTGCATATATGCGGCTCTTTATCCCCGCCTCCAGCACGACCCATGCTTCGGTCTTCCCGGTTTCGCCCGGCGGCAGCAGGTCGGTATGCGTATCCGCGGGATGCACCTGGACCGAGAGCATTTCACGTGCGTCGAGGAACTTCAGCAGCAAAGGGAATCGGCGAAAACGCCCGGCCAGATTTCCCAGCAATGGCGCCGGAGACTGCTTCAACAATTGACTGATGGTCCGCCCTTTGAGCGGTCCATTGGCAACCTGGCTCGGATGGTCATCGCGGTCGCTGAGTACCCACGCTTCGCCGATAGGGCCGTCGCCCGGCAATGGTGCGGTGAGCAGGTCGGCCAGACCGCGGCCGCCCCAGAGCCGATACTGATAGATTGGCTCGAATCGCATGGGATAAAGAGGTGTTTCACTCATGGAGCTCCGCGATTTCCCGACGGCATTTGATGGCTGTGCCGCGGTTGGCTCCGAGGAACCCACGCCAAGTCATCGGTCAACACATATATGCTTATGGCCGCAAACATGAAAAACAGGCCGACCCAGACGCGCCAATCATGATGCGCGCGTTTCCAATAAGGGTCTGGGTTGTGATGGATACTGTTGCGAGCCGGCGTTCCATGCTGATGGGAACTGTGCTTTAGGTCTTGCGTGTTCATTTCGGCTCGCTCCATTTCCAGTTCCGGATCTCGGGCAAGTCCTGGCCGTGCTTGTCAATGTACTGCTTGTGCTCAATGAGCTTGTCCTGCATCGTTTGCTTCAGGTACGCCCCCTGGGAGCCCAAATGCGGAAGCCGATCAATTACGTCCTGCACCAAATGGAACCGGTCCAGATCGTTTTGTACCCTGATGTCGAAGGCCGTCGTGATGGTGCCTTCTTCCTTGTAACCCCGCACGTGCAGGTTGCGGTTAGTCCGGCGATAAGTCAACCGGTGGACCAGCCAGGGGTATCCGTGGAAGCCAAAGATAATGTGCTTGTCTTTGGTGAAGAGCGAATCGTAGTCTATGTCGCTCAGTCCGTGCGGGTGCTCGCTCTTAGACTGCAGCTTCATCAGATCGACAACGTTGATTACCCGGATCTTTAGATTGGGCAGATGCTCCCGAAGAATGGAGACAGCGGCCAGAATCTCGAGCGTCGGTGTGTCTCCGCAGCAAGCCATCACCACGTCCGGCTCGCCGTCCTGATCGTTGCTGGCCCATTGCCAGATGCCAATTCCTTCCGTGCAATGCACGACCGCGGCGTCCATCGTCAGCCATTGAGGGAGGGCGTGCTTGCCCGCAACCACTACGTTGACGTAGTGCCGGCTGCGCAGGCAATGATCAAAGACCGACAAGAGACAATTGGCGTCGGGCGGCAGATAAACGCGCACGATATCGGCCTTCTTGTTGATTACGTGGTCGAGGAATCCGGGATCCTGGTGTGTGAAGCCATTGTGATCCTGCTGCCAGACGTGAGAGGCCAGCAGATAGTTCAGCGACGCGATCTTCCGGCGCCAGGGCAGTTCCAACGTCACCTTCAACCACTTAGCGTGCTGGCTGAACATCGAATCGACGATGCGAATGAAGGCCTCGTAGCTGTTGAACAGCCCGTGCCGCCCGGTCAGGAGATACCCTTCCAACCAACCCTCGCACTGGTGCTCGCTGAGCATCGAATCCAGGACACGTCCCGCCGGCGCCAGGAACTCATCATTCTTCACTTGCCGCGCATCCCACTGACGGTTGGTGACTTCAAAGACCGCGCCCAGGAGATTCGAGAGTGTCTCATCGGGACCGAAGACACGGAAATTACGCTGATCCTGATTGATCTTGGCCACGTCACGCAGGAACTTACCCAGCACGAGTGTATCTTGGGCGTCGATAGCGCCAGGCGAAGGCACATTTACCGCGTGGACATGAAAGTCCGGCATAAGGAGGTCGCGCAGCAGAATGCCACCGTTGGCGTGCGGATTGGCGCCCATCCGCCGGTTGCCCTTCGGCGCCAGTTCGGATAACTCCGGCATGAGGCGGCCGCTTCCATCGAACAACTCCTCGGCCTTGTAGCTCTTCATCCAGCTTTCCAGTTGCTTAACGTGTTCGGGATGTTCGGAATCCACCAGGATCGGCACTTGGTGCGCTCGGAAGGTACCCTCGATTTGCAGGCCGTCGACTATTTTCGGTCCCGTCCAGCCTTTGGGCGACCTCAGGACAATCATTGGCCAGCGCGGGCGAGTCGGTTCGCTGTTCCTCCGTGCATTGTCTCGGATTTCGCGGATGTCCTCGATGGCCTTATCCAGGGTGCCGGCCATGAGTTGATGCATCGTCTCCGGATCATCACCCTCAACAAAATAGGGTTCCCAGCCGCAGCCTCGGAAAAAGTGTTCCAATTCCTCGTGCTCGATCCGCGCCAGGACAGTAGGGTTGCTGATCTTGTAACCATTCAGGTGGAGGATCGGCAAAACGGCGCCGTCGCTAATTGGGTTGAGAAACTTGTTGGACTGCCAGGCGGTCGCCAAGGGCCCCGTCTCCGCCTCTCCATCGCCGACAACGCAGGCGACGATCAGATCAGGATTGTCGAACGCGGCCCCGAAGGCATGGCTGAGCGAGTACCCGAGTTCACCACCCTCGTGAATCGAGCCGGGTGTCGTGGGCGCAACATGGCTGGAAATCCCGCCGGGAAACGAGAACTGCATGAACAGCTTCTTCAGCCCGGCTTCATCCTGGCTGACGTTCGGATAAATCTCACTCCAGGTGCCTTCGAGGTAAACGTTACCCACAATCGCCGGTCCGCCGTGACCGGGGCCGGCGATGTAAAACATATCCAGGTCATATTTCTTGATGACTCGGTTCAGGTGCACGTAGATGAAGTTCTGGCCCGGCGTGGTGCCCCAATGCCCGACCACCAAGGGCTTCACGTGTGACAGTTTCAGCGGTTCCTTCAACAGCGGATTGTCGTAAAGATAAATCTGGCCGACCGACAGATAGTTGGCGGCTCGCCAATAGGCGTCCGTTCTCGCGAGTAGTTCGGGTGTCAACGGATTACCCGTGGCGGTCGTCTCATTCATAGTTGGGATCATGGCTTTTTGATCTCCTGCTCTGGCGTGAAAGGCTTGCGCCTTTGATTCGATGCTCAGTATCAAGCCGTTCCAGGATGGGGCGAATGCCTCGCCGTCCTCTCGCTGGAGCTGCTGGGCCAATTTGGCCGCGTCACTGCCACTGCCGGGGAAACGGTCGAGCAGCGGGGCTTAAGTGATGGGCATCCGCCCTGCGCCTTAAATGCCGGTCGAAGATAAAGAGGACTTGTGTCCGGCTTCGTGTAGCCAATATGGCGGTCGGCCGTAGTGAAGGTGGAGACGGTTTTCATACTCGCGCGTGATCGGTATGGACTCGCCATATTCCGGGCCGTTCTTGATGGCTTCCCGGGAGAGGCCAACGTACACTTTGGAATCCGTCCAGCTCACCCGTTCCACCCACGCGGGCGAAACCAACACCTTGTTACCCGGCCACCAATTCCGCGTTGCCACTTCGATGTAGCGGATCGCCCAGGCTTCATCGTCCATAAGGAACCCGTCCACATGGCCGATTTCACCGTCAACCGCCTCAATGTTATAACCGGTAACCTCTTTGCTACTCCGCAGGTGCGAATCCGTCGATTCTTTGCTGACCCTGTCGGCCAACGCTTCGGTAAACGCAGTTGCTGGATTCGCCAAACCCGCCGGGTAGAACGCTGGGCCCCAAAGATAGGGACCACCCCAATAATAGGGATAGCCGTAATAACCGAGGTACGCGGCCTCTTGCTGCCGAGAGACGGGCTGGTGCGTGTTGACATCGGGACTGTGCTCAACCTGCTTCTTTGTCAGCGCCACATCCAGCCGCTTATGTTGCCAGTCCGTATGGACTACGGAGATTGGCGAGATCAGCACTTGGCGGCCGCCAAGCCAGCCGCCGGTTTCTACGGTGAGGTAGCGGACGGCCCATGTCTCGTCATCGAAATAGAATTGATCTACAGTTCCAAGCTCGCCATCCGTAGCTCGGATCACGAGACCTTTTAAGTGTTTAGCGTTCGTTAACATTGTCTTTCCCTTCCGTGGCGCTCAAACCTCCAAATACCAGCGAGCCTTTCCCGCCATCCATGCAACTGGAGGGCCCGCCAAGAGCAATGGGCCTATAACCGGAGTGGCAAAGAATGGCGACTCTAACGGCAATCCTCGGAAGCACCCAAAGAAGCGCCGGTCTTGCCCCTGTTTTTCGAGCGGCCGCGCGGCAGCGGTGTGAGAATCCTCACCAAACGATAGAACACGTGCGCGTGGTGGGCAGGGGTTTTTGTGCCTTTGATCAAGACGCCAAGCCCGCTCTGGTAGGCCCTCAGTCTGGCGGCGAGCTACGGTCAGGTGACCAGGGATGGTCGCAGACGGGTCTCCAGTCCCGAACCCGGCCAAGCCCATTTCGAGCGGTGTGGCTTGATCCGGCCAATCTAGGCGATTCCATCAGGTACCGCAAGACGCGATCTCCATGTCGTCATGTCACGCATGTTGGGAAGCTCGCAAGCACGAGTGGTCACGCCATCCGGGAGGGATAATGAGGTTGTTTCCCATTCGGACCTTATGGCGACATGGAGTGAGAGCGCGGACACGGGCGCATGGAGGGAGCCTACTCCGCCTTTCAGCGGGCTGCGCTGGTTGTTCCTTTGCGTTTCCGTATTCCTGCTTACCCTCTTGCTGGTGTCCGGCATTCTGGCTGTCCGCTTTCTCTCGGAAATGCGCTCACAAGAACTGGCGGCTACCCGCACGCTCGCGGAGCGTACGCGGGCCCTATCCGGACTTTGGTTCTCCATACAAGGCTACGACCAGGCCGTGCAGCAATTCGTCGTGCAGACTGTCGCCGACCGGGATGCAGAGGCTCGCCGCCGCCTGGATCAACTCACCGTGGAAATCGACGCCGATTTCGACCGCTACCCGAGCGTGCGGGACTCTGAGGAAGATGCGTTGCTTACCGGCATGCGGAGCGTCTTCTCCCAACAGCGGACTCTTTACATTACGGTTCTCGCGGCAAGGCCCGCGGAACGCAGGCGCCAGGCAGAGACCATGCTTGCCGAGCAGCTCGCGCCCGTCCAGAAGCAGATCCTGGATTGGTCCGGGAAACTCCAGGTGTGGAACGGGGAACGGCTCCAGCGCACGGATCGCGCGCTGGTGACCCAGTTTGCGAATCTGCAGGGAAACTTGTCGCGGGTGCTCGCCATCGGCTTCGGAAGCGGTCTGGTGCTCGTGCTGGGTGCCATGGCGTACATCGTGCGGCTCGATGGCCAGACCCGCGCCCGCTATGTCGAACTCGCGCGAAGCCAGCACGCGCTGCAGCAACTCTCGGCACGCCTCGTGGATGCACAGGAGACCGAACGGCGCGCCATCTCTCGCGAGTTGCATGACGAAGTCGGACAAGCGCTGGGAGCCCTCCTGGTGGATATCGGCCGGCTTTCGACTACGCTCTCTGGCAGCCAGCCTGAAGTGAAGGCACAACTGGATAACCTGAAGTCGGTGGCCGAGCGAACCTTCCAATCTGTCAGAAATATCGCGCTGCTGCTCCGGCCTTCCATGCTGGACGACCTTGGGTTGGCGGCGGCCCTGGAATGGCAAGGGAGGGAAGTATCCCGGCGCAGCGCGATCGAAGTCTCCGTGGAATCGGAGAGCGTCCCTGAGAACCTGCCCGATGATTACAAGACTTGCATCTACCGACTCGTCCAGGAAGCCTTGAACAACGCGGTGCGACACTCCGGCGCCAGGAACGCGAAAGTTGTGCTGGAGCAGCTGGCGGAATCTATCGTGGTGCGGGTAACCGATGACGGCCGCGGCTTCGACCCGGTGCGTTCCCGCGGAATGGGAATACTGGGGATGGAGGAACGGGTGAAACGGCTGGGCGGAACGTTGCGCGTGGAATCTCAGCCAGGAAAGGGCGCAACCGTAACGGCGGAACTTCCCATTGCCGCCGGGGGTAACGCGTGACGAAGACCAGCGTTCTGCTTGCCGACGACCACACCCTGATTCGCGCCGGTCTGCGCATGGTGGTTGACGCCCAACCCGACCTCACGGTTGTCGGAGAAGCCAATGACGGGCGTGAAAGTGTGGCCATGGCCGGGAACCTGAAACCGGACGTAGTTGTCATGGATATCGGAATGCCGAGCTTGAATGGCATCGAGGCGTGCCGCCAGATTCGCGCGGCGCTACCGGATACGCAAGTTGTCATGCTCAGTATGCACTCCGACGAAGGGTACGTGCTGAGGGCACTGAAAGCAGGAGCCAAAGCCTACCTGCTCAAGGATTCCGCCGAAGCCGACTTGGCGCGCGCCATCCGTGCCGCTACTGCCGGGAAGTCGTTCTTCAGTCCCGCGGTGGGCAAGGTGCTGCTTGAGGACTACATGCGTAAACTGCAGCGCACGGGCGGCGAAGACTCCTACGAACTGCTTTCGCCCCGCGAGCGCGAAATCCTGCAACTGGTGGCTGAGGGCAAGTCCAGTAAGGAGATCGCCAGTCTGCTCAACCTGAGTGTCTACACGGTTGAGACGCACCGCGCTAAACTCATGCAAAAGCTGAACCTACGCAGCGTTCCAGAGGTTATCCTGTACGCGGTGCGTAAGGGTATCGTCTCCTAGGGCGTTGGTACATACCAAGTCTCCGGCAGTACTTATACCGACTTCCCATTACAAACGGAATCCCCCCTGGTCCATCTTTATATAAGGAGCCACTCGATGTATAGAAACTCGGTGGTGATCCTAAGAGACTTTTTGGAGGCTACATGAAGATGCAATCGATTTGGGGGCGACCGACGAGAGGCGCTGCGGCGATGCTGCTGGCGCTCGGGTTGGGTGGCCTCACGGTGGCTGCTGCGGATCACTTGCTGAACCCGCCAGCCAAGTTCCAGTTCGCGAGTCCGGACGAACCGGCGAGCCGCAACAGTTTCGCCCCCGTGGTGAAGAAGGTATTGCCCTCGGTCGTAACCATTACTTCGTCCCGTATGGTGAAGGCTGGCTTGCAGGGAGGGGACGACGGAATCCCTCCGATGTTCCGTCAGTTCTTTGGAGGCGATCCGCGCAACGGTGGCGGGCATTCCATGCCTCGGCAACAGAAGGAAGAGGGTCTGGGCTCGGGCGTGATCGTCAGCCCGAATGGCTACATACTGACCAACAACCACGTGGTGGATCAGGCTACCACCGTGACCGTGATCATGTCCGACAAGCACGAATACAAAGCTCGCGTGGTGGGAACCGATCCGAAGACCGACATTGCCGTACTCAAAGTGGATGCGGGCTCTCTGGATCCGATCACCATCGGCAATTCCGATAACGTGCAGGTGGGCGACTACGTGCTGGCCGTCGGCAATCCCTTTGGCGTCGGTAAAACTGTCACCATGGGCATCGTCAGCGCTACCGGCCGAGCCAATCTGGGCATCGAAGACTACGAAGACTTCATTCAGACCGATGCGTCGATCAACCCGGGCAACTCGGGCGGCGCGCTGGTAAATGATCGCGGCGAGCTGATCGGCATCAACACCGCCATCGTGTCCAGAGGATCGGAAGGGAACCAGGGCATCGGTTTTGCGGTTCCGGTTAGTGTGGCGCGCAATGTGATGGACCAAATCATTAAAGACGGCAAGGTCACCCGGGCGTACCTGGGCGTGATGGCTCAAGAAGTGACGCCCTCCATCGCCAAGGCCTTCCATGAACCGGAAGTACGCGGCGCGCTGATCGGCGATGTGACCCCAGACAGCCCGGCTCAGAAGGCGGGCTTGGAAAAGGGTGACATCATTCTGGACATCAACGGCAAGTCGGTAAACAGCAGCGCCGAACTGCGCATGCACGTTTCGCTGATGGCTCCTGGAACCAAGGTGGACGTGAAGGTGTTCCGCGACGGCGGGGAGAAGACGCTCCCGCTGACCTTGGCGGAAATGCCCACGGAGACGGCCAAGAACGAACAGCCGGAAAACGGCAGTGAAGATGCCCTGCAAGGGATCACGGTAGAGAACGTCACTGCCGGCACGGCCCGCCAGCTAGGATTGCCCGCTACGGTTACCGGAGTTGTGGTGACCAACGTGGACCCAGCCAGCAAAGCTGCCGATTCCGGCTTGAAGCCCGGCGACGTAATTCAGGAAGTGAATCACAAACCGGTGCGCAACAATTCGGATTTCGAATCTGCCATGCGGAATACGAAGGACGCCACTCTCCTGCTCGTAAACCGGCAGGGCAGCACGATGTATCTGGCTGTCTGACCGGTTATCACCCATTCAGAAAAAAGGCCGGTCCGACCTTTCCCGGCGGGATCGGCCTTATTCTTCAGGACGTGAATCTGTTTCACAGGTAACGGCCCCCAGAAGACTGGGATAGAGTTGAACGATCGCAAGCCGTCGATCCCGGGAAGTCTCAGAAAGGCTGATTTCGGCAGGGTAGAGCAGTTGCGGTGCTTCCACGACGGGGAAGCCGATCAGATCCCCGGAATGAAGAAGGATTCTGCTATCGGCGCGTCACGTGATGCGTGAGGAGTATGAACAGCTCCGGCTTTTCGCCGTCCCTGTGGGTTTTCATCCTATATTCTTTGGCGACCGAAAGATCAAGGCCATAGAATCAGGAAATGAGCCTCCCTCAGAAACCCAAGCAGACGGCGGCTTTTGGATGGCCCGGCATCGAGCCCAGATGGACGCATGGAGGAAAGGACGGAGTGGGAACTGCTTATGCAGCTTCCAGCCGGGTCTGGTTTACTTTCTGGAACGGCATCATTACCGAAGTCTACTATCCGACGGTGGACCGGCCACAGATCCGTGACCTTCAATATCTCATCACCGACGGCGAGAGCTTCTTCCACGAGGAAAAGCGAAACCTCGAGTCCAAACTGGAGCAGCTGTCGGTCA
>Ga0182024_10005921_pt1 | contig 27103 bp, 22 predicted proteins | sample P32metaG_FD_120480 | JGI IMG/M metagenome (GOLD analysis project Ga0182024, IMG submission 120480) | Permafrost microbial communities from Stordalen Mire, Sweden - P3-2 metaG (Illumina Assembly) | ecosystem: Environmental > Terrestrial > Soil > Wetlands > Permafrost | place: Sweden: Stordalen...
CTATGAAGGACCGCTGGAGGTCGGCGAGGACCTGACGTCATTTGAGATCGGCGAGACTGTGACGGTGAAACGGCTGATGCCGAGCGCCGAAATCCGTTGAGTTGGGAAATACGCGGATCGGCTGCCGTCGGAATAAGAAGACTTCGATAAGAGCGGTTATTGGCAGTCCAGCCCTCGAAGCTCTTGATCGGCCGCGACGCGATAGGCGGAGAGATCCTCCGCCAACTTCCATTGAAATCTCAGGTGGACCTCGGTACCGCCCGAGACACCCCACCTGTGCCCACAACTGCGGCCGGCCGGCGTTTCGCGGTGCCCATACAAACAGTGCGCGCAAGCCTCGGGCGGCTGGATTGTGGGTAGGGTGAGGGTAGCGGTGTCCTGGCAGCGGATTTGTTCTATATTTCAACAGTCAGTGGCGGACAACCGTTCCGCCGATGGATTCATCCGAGCAGAGGACGTGCTTGCCCCAACAATCGCGCATCCTCATCCAAAACATCAAATGATGAGCGGCCATCGCGCCAAAACCGGCGGGTAAGAGATAGTGGACCTGTTCGCCTCGTTGCCTTTTGGTAAAACCATAAAGGGCTTTAAATGGCTAGCCCGTCCGGTAGCCGCCGCCGAGATATTCGATTAGAGAAAGTATCACATTGTGATGGAAGCAAGGAGATTGCCCACAGACGTCAGAGCCAGCAAAAACTCCGCATGCTCCTCCAATGGCGAGGTGCTCCCGCCCCGCGGCTTGGCGGCGCAACAGCCGAGGGTATGGCGCTCGCAAATCAGGCGGCCCATATGGCCCACCTGCGACCCCTGCAGACGAAGCCGTGCTTTGATATTTTTGAATTTAAATCAAAATTTCCCGGCGCTCCGCGAGCGGGCGGCCACAGAGTAGTCTTGGGATATTTCACAAAGATAGTGATGCTTCCAGGCGGTGCCCGCAATGCTCATCAGACCGTTGTCTGGGGCGCCCGCCGCATCGCCAGCGGCCAGATCGCCTTAGCAATGGAGGGTAGGGGTCCGAGCACCCCTCAAAATTTGGAGACTCCACGCGCGTGACGTCGCGGGAATGATGCGCAACAAGTTATATAAGCAGTCGTCAAGTCCATCGTCGATTTATTATGCTCCGCACGGTCCGAGAAAGCATGCTAATCCTCCCACTTCTGGAGTACCGCCATGCGGTGTCCACGGTGCAAGGCTGTGAACCCTGGGTGGGCGAGGTTCTGCGAAGAATGCGGCGCAGGGCTCGCTTGGACCTGCCCCCACTGCCGAGCCACGGTCTCCAGCGGGAAGAGCTTCTGCTGGTCGTGTGGCGGGCAGCTCATTGATCCTGCCACAGACCGAGTGCCGCCCCCTGTTGCGTACACCCCTGAGCATTTGGCGGAGCGCATTCTGAGGTCGAAGGCAGCGCTCGAAGGCGAGCGTAAGAAGATCACGGTCCTCTTCGCCGACACGAAGGGGTCGATGGAGCTACTGGCGGACCGCGACGCTGAGGAGGCGCGGAAGATTCTGGACCCAGTCCTCGAGAATATGACTGAGGCGGTCCATCGCTACGAGGGTACGGTCAACCAACTTTCGGGAGACGGGATCATGGCGCTCTTCGGAGCGCCACTGGCCCACGAGGATCACGCGGTACGGGCCTGCTACGCTGCCCTCGACATGCAGGCCGCGGTACGGCGCTACGCTGAGAAGATGCGACGTACGCACGGCATTGAAGTGCAGATTCGCGTTGGGCTTAGTTCGGGTGAGGTCGTGGTCCGCACCGTCCGCAGCGACCTCCGCATGGACTACACCGCCGTGGGCCAGACGGCGCACTTGGCGGCGCGCATGGAACAGCTCGCCACGCCTGGCACTGTTCGACTGACCGTAGATACTTTGCGTCTCGCGGAGGGCTATTTCGAGGTGAGGTCGCTCGGCAGGGTCCCAGTGAAGGGACTGGAGCAGCCGATTGATGCCTATGAGCTGATTGGCGCACGCCCGCGCAGGGCTCGGTTCCACGCCGCCGCCGCGCGAGGGCTCACCCGGTTCGTTGGCAGGGAGAACGAGCTTGAGGTCCTCGGCCACGCGCTCGCGAATACCGCGGCTGCCCGGGGCCAGGTCATCGCCATAGCGGGCGAACCCGGCGTGGGCAAATCACGCCTGGTCTGGGAAATCACCCACTCGCATCGCGTACAAGGCTGGCTCATCCTCCAGGCCGGCTCGGTCTCCTACGGCCAGGCGACCAGCTACTTACCGGTGTTCGATCTCCTCAAGGGGTACTTCGCGATTGAAGACCGCGATGAGCCGCGAGTCGTGCGCGAGAAGATAACGGGGAAGCTTTTGACACTGGATCGCGCGCTGGAAAGCGATTTACCTGCGCTGCTGTGGCTCCTCGATATGCCCACCGACGACCAGCAGTGGTCGATGCTCGATCCGCCCCAGCGGCGCCGGCGCACATTGGACTCGGTCAAACGGCTCCTGCTGCGGGAGAGCCAGGTCCAGCCGTTGCTGATCGTCGTCGAGGACCTTCACTGGATCGATTCCGAGACCCAGACGCTCCTTAATGAACTCGTTGAGAGCGTGCCGGCCGCACGGATCCTGCTTCTTTTAAACTATCGGCCGGAATATCAGCACGACTGGGGAACCCGAACTTATTACGGGCGGATTATGCTAAAACCTCTGCCGGCCGAAGGCGCCGAACAGCTCCTCGGCGCATTACTGGGATCCAGCTCCAGCCTCGAGCCGCTCACGCGCTTGCTCATAGCGCAGACTGAGGGCAACCCGTTCTTCCTGGAAGAGAGCGTGCGGACACTCGTCGAGACCGGAGCCCTCACCGGTGAGCACGGCGTCTACCAGCTCGCGCGTCCTATGACATCCGTCCAGGTCCCTGCGACGGTTCAGGCCGTGATCGCCGCGCGCATTGACCGGCTCAGCGCCACAGACAAGGCGCTCCTGCAGATTGCTTCAGTGCTCGGGAAGGACGTGCCGCTTGGATTGCTGCAGGCTATTGCCGAAATCGCCGAAAACGAGTTGCACGCTGCGATCGGCAGCCTCCGAGCTGCGGAATTTCTGTACGAGGTCGAGTTCTTGCCGGATATCCAATACGCATTCAAGCACGCGCTGACCCACGAAGTGGCCTATGCCAGCCTGCTGCAGGACCGGCGGCACGCCCTCCACGTGCGAATCGTGGAGACAATCGAGCGAATCTACTCGGACCGCTTGGGCGAGCACGTCGACCGGCTGGCTCACCATGCGTTTCTGGGCGAGGATTGGGCGAAAGCGGTCACCTATCTTCAGCAGGCGGGGGCTAAGGCACTCGCCCGGTCGGTGCACCGGGAGGCGGTCAGGTGCTTCGAGGAAGCCCTAGCGGCGCTGACGCACCTACCCGAGACTCGCGAGATCCTGGAGCAGGCCATCGATCTTCGCTTTGACCTTCGAAACGCTCTGCTCCCGCTAGTGGAATGGGGAATGATCGAAAGGGCTCTTCGGGAAGCTGAAGGGCTCGCCAGGAAGCTCAATGACCAGCGCCGACTGGCATCGGTGTCGGGCTACATGAGCGGGCTTCATCTGAACACCGGTGGTCGCGCGAGCAACGTGCGAGCGTTCGCCGAAGTAGTCGAGACCATCGGCGCCACTCTCCGCGATGTCCCGCTCCAGATCGCTGGCCGGTACTACCACGTCTGGCTTAGCACTCTCTCGGGCGATTATCGCGGGACCGAACGCCTATGCCGGACCTTAATTGACGCCCTGCCTGGCGATCTGTCTCGCAATCGTTTTGGCCTCGTTGCATATCCCGCGGTGGTTGCGCGCGCTTTTCTGGCGCGCGCCCTCGCCGAACTCGGAGTGTTCGAGGAGGGGCGCGACCATGGACAAGAGGCTGTCCGACTCGCTGAATCTCTCGATCACCCGTTCAGCCTCATTTGGGCCTGCTTGAACCTCGGACGCCTTGAGGTTCTCTGCGGAGAATTTATACCGGCGACCGGGCCACTCGAGCGTGCCGTCGCTCTCTCCAGCGAGTGGAGCATCGATTACTTGACTCCGATCGCGCTGGCGGCTCTAGGGCACGTCTACGCATGGTCGGGGCGCGTCGAAGAAGGCGTCTCCCGGCTGCAGCAAGCCTTAGCCGGCTATGGATCCGCGGGAATTGGTTATCTGCACTCGATGAGCATGGTGCAGCTCGGCGAGGCCCACCTTCTAGCAGGTCGGGTGGACGAGGCGTGGGACTTTGGCACGCGTGCCGTGGCGCTCGCGCGCGAACGCGAGGAAGGCGGTCACGAGGCCTGGGCTCAACGCCTGCTCGGCGATACAGCGTCACATCGCGACCGCTCGGATGTGGCAGCCGCCGAAACCCACTACGCAGCTGCCACGGCTCTGGCGTTGGCGCTCGGCATGCGGCCGCTCGTCGCTCAATGCGGTTTCGGCCTGGGCAAGCTCCAGGCGCGAGCAGGCGATAGGCAGGCGATCGAGCGTCTAACAATACAGATGAGCCTGTTCCAAGAGATGAGCATGCGCTACTGGTTCGAGAAGGCCGAGGCAGAGATGCAGACGCTCAAGCTCGCCGGGGTGCCTCGCGCTTATTCCGTTGCCCGTGATTGACAGTGCGGTATCACAATCATAGGCTTTCACAATATGCGCGGCGGATCAAATATCGCACGCGATGGGTGATACGCCAAGCTCAAGGGGGATTCACCGATGGCAAAACGTCGTAGATCTAAAAGGAAAGGCGCTAAGGCTCGGAAGGGCACGTTCAGTGAAGCTGTGAAGGCGCTAGGAGACGCAGGAGTTCCTAATAAAGAGTTCGGTCAATTCAACGCGGATGGGACAGTTACTATCAACCAGGAAGTGCTCGAAGACTTGAGGACGAAATTCGGAAAAGACACCTTGAGAAAGGTCCGCTTCGTGGCGCTCAATGCGCCCTTCAAGAGGCGATCGCAAATCCCCCCGGCATAGCGTCCGCGGCATGAGAGGCGGTTTGTGAACATCGCCGCCGAGCTGACTCTGGAAGCCCTCCGCGCGCACTATCGAGCGGCGGGGCCTTACTATCGCGACGCGCTGATCACCTCTTGCCGGAAGGCACCGCCGCCGTTCGGGACCAAGAACTACGAAAAAATCTACCGCGACGTGGCCAAGGACCCGAAGTGGATGGTGGTGTCGCTCATACAGAATGCCCAGGGGGAAGGCGAAGGTTCCGGGCATCTGTGGGACCTGGCAGCCTGCACGCCGAATGTCCGCGTGGCAGCCCAGGTCAAGGCGCACGCGATCGACGAGTCTCGACACGCTAAAGCATATCTCGCAATGCTGGATCTCACTTTCCCGGACGTCGTCGATAACAAGTTCCGTGCCCAACTCACTTCGCTCTCCCCCGGCTATACCCAGCGAAGCCCGCTCGAGCCCCATGTGGGTTCGCCCTACGCGAGCGCGGTCACTCTTGATGATCTCATCCAGATGAACATCGCCGAGATCCGCACGCTCGTGCATCACCTCCTTCAGCGGCCGATATTGCTGGCATACTGCGCCCCCGAGCGGCGGCATCGCTTAGCGCTCCTGCACGACCGCCTCCGGCTCGACGAGGCCCGCCACATCGGCTACACCGCCGCGCTAATCGAGGAATTCGCGCGGTGTGGCAGGGCCAGTGCGGTGAAGCGGCTCATGCAAGAGCGGATGTGCGACTTCAACGCGATCACGAATGAAGACCTTGGAAGAGGCGGCTTCGAGCCTCTCTGATCATCGCGGCGTCCGACGTGACGTGACGCTCCGGGCTGTCAGACAGTGGGCCGGCGAGCGTCGGATCGGGCGGAGGCGGTTTACCCGTGCCTACGAGGCCGCGTTTCTCGTCGCGGTGTCACGGCTAATTCAATCGATCTTCCGGGAAGGCCACGCGCCGCACGCGAGGTTGTGGCAGAGGGACGCCGGTCATTGGTTTCTCGATCTCGGCCGAGAGCCAATGCTGCGGGCGCCGGTGAGCGGCCCGCTGCCCTTTCGTCGGCTCGAGCTGACCGGCTGTCCGTGGAAGATCGTCGCGGGTGGATGGCGCCTGCTGCGCAGCCCTGGCGCCTTCCTGCAGGCTCTTCGCCCCTGTCTAGAAACTTCGGAGCTCGCCCAGCATTTCGATCGGCTTATCGCGGATTTCGATAACAGCTTCGCCAATCTGGTGATGAACCGTCTCATCGGCGAGCGGCTCGACGCCGGCGCGCGCGCCATCGAGCCGGTGTACGAGGGCCACCATTACTATCCGTTCCCGGCATTGCGGATCGGCCCGACGCTCCGGCAGGTGCTCGAGTGCTCGAATCTCTGCCGAAAGCCCATCCATCTGTCATTGGTCGCCGCCCGGCCCTGTCTCTTCGAATCCACGGCATACGCGGATTATCGCACGTGCTTTCGTGCCTGGGCCGGCATTCCCCTGCCTCGAAACTCCGGCGTCGTGATCCCGCTGCACCCCTGGCAACTTGAGCTCTCGCCGATCGTCCGCGAGCTGCTAAAGCGGAGATGGATCAGGGTCCTCGACCGGCGCCTCGAGGCGATACCCCTCGCGTCGCAACGGACATGCCGGATTCTGCGATCCGGTTTCGACGTCAAGCTACCGATCGCCGTCATACTGACCGGGGAAGACCGGCTGCTTTATCCCTTGAATCTCGCGAACGCGACCGCTTTCTCGTCGCTCGCCCGCATCCTTTTGCGGAGCAGCGTGGAGAGCGTTCTGAACTTCCAGTACGACGTAGCGTCAATCGCCCATGCCGAGCCGCTCATTGGCACACATCTCGCCGTGATCGTGCGGGCGCCGGTGCGCCCGCGCGCCGCGGAAAACGTGGTCCCGGCGCTGAACCTCTGGTGCGGGCCACGGCAGGCGCGCACGATGTTGGACCTCCGTCGTCGGGAGCACGCGTACGCGTTCTTCCGCAGCTACTGCCGTGTGCTCATGCGCGGAATGGTCGACTTCTATGTGCGGGGCATGGCCTTCGAGCCACATCTGCAGAACGTGTACGTCGCGCTGCGTGACGGTATGCCGTCCCGTATGATCCTGCGCGACCTCGACAGCACGATCCTCGATCCCGTCCAGATCCGTCCGGTAGCAACGGCGAACGGTGTGCGGCTGGCGCTCGGAACATGGAAGCACATGCCGGATTATGCCACCGGTGGTCGGCGATTGGCTCACGCCATGATGTATGGACACCTCGGCCAGGTGATGTCCTGCCTTGCCGCGGCTGCGAAGGCCGATCTGGCCAGGTTGAGTGCTGCGGTGGAAGAGACGTGGGATGAGCTGATCTCCGAAGCGCCGTCGACAGCCTGCCGTCGGCGGGTGCGCGACTTGCGCAAGCAGGCAGACACCGTCGGAGCTGTCCTATGGCGTCGGGTCACGAGAGCGGACCACACGGCTTTCCGCTGATCTCGGGAACGCCGGTAATAGTACCGCTCGCCCGCATTACACTTTCATCCCGATCGCCTAGAAGCGCGTGGTCGCTGCTGATTTGCTTGTGCGCCCCGATGAAGAGTGGCGTAATTGACGTGGGCTCGCTGCCGCAGTGCAGTCCGGCGCGCGCATCGAGGTTCAAAAAGAACTACCCTTGTGCCGGGAGACTTGCTGATTTCCAGAGATGGCATGATCGGCAAGACAGCGTTTGTTCCTCTAGAACTAGAGCATGTTCCGCCCCGATTGAATCGCCGCTCGGCTATCGCACGCCGATCGCCATGACAGCCTCACCGCGTTCAGCCGGCTCTTTTCGCCCAACGAGCAGGCAGAGCGCAAGTCGAAGGATGGATTTTGGGGGTACCCTAACCGCGGCCGCCACTCTCGCTAGCTCTTGCGGGTCCATCAGGGGTAGCGACGCGCCGAGCGAGTTTGACGCGCGATTTCAATACGAAATGGCGGACGGTGCTTCCGCCTTAGTTCGCTTCGCCACGTGTACGCCACGCCGCTCGCGCCGGCGCGACACACACGCCGCGCCATCGACCGTATGTATGCCTATGACCGAAAATGGGCGAACGTGTATCGCGTCCATCTTCCAAATTGGCACGTAAGCGACATGACAAACTTGCTGCCTGCCAATGACGTCGCTCGATCACTGAAAGGTAAAAGCTGGAGATAGTATAGGTCGTCGGCCCACACTTCATGTTCGGATGCGGATCTGTCGAAAGCTACGTCGGATGCGCCGCAGTTTCTTCGATCATGGAGCAAGACGCGATATCCCGATGCGGCGATGTCTCGAGCAATACCGATTAATTCCTGGTAGGAACGTCGGCTTCCCGGAGTCAATGCGACCCAGGGTCCGGAATTTCCAACTATTTCATAATTGATATGAATTCCTCGAATGAGCGCTTCGCTCATAGCATCTCCACTAATGTTGAATTTTGGTCATCGCGCTACTTACCCCAACTACGGCGATTTCGCGAATTTCGCGGCAAGCTCGGCGGGTTAGCTGCCGGTTATGGGCCGAGAACATTTTTATATTGGCTGGATACGACCAAGAATGCGATGCTTAAGCAGAACGCCCCTAGAGCGTTGGCGCGCACCGAAAAGCGCAGCACGTAGCTAATATTGCCCGCACATGGGCGCGTTTAGGAGGGAGCAATGAGGATTTACACTCGAATTCTCGCGATCGCTGCGTCAACCATCATATCCGCCGCGGGATCTGCATGGTCGGCCGACAATCCCCCCATCCGGATCGGCATCGACGTGCCTTTGACTGGATTCTTTGCCGATTCAATCCGGCCCAGCGTGCAGTCGACGGAGTTGTGGCAGAAACAGATCAATGCCAGGGGCGGTCTCCTTGGCCGGCCGGTCGAGATCACGACCGTCGATAACAAGAGCGCCCCGGAAACCGGAGTTTCCGTCTATCAGGACCTCCTACAGAAGAATTACGACTTTATTTTCGAGGATGGCGGCTCGCTGATGGTGCAGCGCGAATCTACACTTGCAGAACAGCACCATCGGTTGATGTTGGCGCCCGCAGGCTTCGCTCAGGCTCTCTACAAGCGTGGCTATAAATATCTGTTCTTCACTGGCAATAGTTTGGCCGAGGATTCCACAATCGGTCTGGCCGAGCTTTTGGCCTCTCTACCTGCCGAAAAGCGGCCAAAAAGCATCGCCTATGCCACACTTGAAAATATTGCCTTCACCGGCGTAACGCGTGGTTTCCAGGATCACGTTAAGAACCTCAATATGAAGACGGCTCTCGATGTTACCTATCCGGCAAATCTGAATGACGCGACCCCGATCATCGAGAACATCAAGGAACAAGATCCCGACATGGTTTTTCAGACGGGGCTGTCGAACGATACCGTCCTCTTCGTGCGCGCTGCGGCACAGCAGGGTCTTAAGCCGCCGATCATGGCGGTGGGTTATGTCGCTGCGGCGCTGCCCAGCTTCATCGACACCGTGAAGGAAGCCGGCGATCTTGACCTGTACGCCACTGGTTGGGAGCCGGAAGTTAAAAACGCGACCAACCCCGATTTCGTTAAAAACTACGTAGAAACCTATCACGAGCGGCCGACCTATAATGCGGCCCACAGTTACGCCCGCTGGCAGATCCTTGAGCAGGCCGTCAGCGCGACGAAAAGTCTCGATCAAGATACGCTTCGAGACTACATCTCGTCCCATAGCTTCGACACGGTGGTCGGGCCGATAAAGTACAATGAGCTAGGCTACTCTACGCCGGCCGATACGATCGTCGTGCAGTTTCAGAATGGCAAACGCGTAATTGTTTGGCCGAAAGACCAAGCCAACGGACAGTTCGAACTGAGATAGTCTCACGGCTTGGTCCGGAATCCTGCGTGAATACGCAACTGCTCGCCACGGTGTAACAATGGAAAAGTTCGGTATTTCGCAGCCCGTACGGCGGCGAGAGGACGCTCGTTTTGTCACCGGACGCGGTCGTTACTCCGATGATATCAATCTGCCCGGCCAAACCCATGCGGCCTTCCTCCGCTCAGATTACGCCCACGGCGAATTGCGGGCGGTCAACACCGCGAAGGCTGCTGCGGCACCCGGAGTTGTCGGTGTATTTACCGGCGAGGATTTGCGTGCGGCGGGCCTCGGCGGCATTCCTTATTTGCATGCACCGGGGCTCGATCTTTCTCCGATTGAGGCGCCACGACCGGGGCTGGCCCAGGGGCGGGTGCGCTATGTCGGAGAGCCGATCGCACTCGTTGTGGCTGAAACGCTTGCGCAGGCCCAAGATGCTCTCTCCGATGTCGAGGTTACCATCGAGCCGCTTCCCGCGGTCGCCGAAATCGAACAGGCGCTTCAACCGCAAGCTCCAACTATTTGGGAGAAGGCCGCCGGTAACGTCGCATTCGTCTGGCAAAGCGGCGACCCAACCGAGATCGATCAGGTATTTGCCACTGCGGCGCATGTTACAAAACTACGGTTGCTCAACACACGAGTGATCGCCAATCCGATGGAGCCTCGTGCCTGCATCGCGAGTTATGACGCACAGAACGACCGTTTTGAGTTCATCACCACCAGTCAGGGTGTCCGTTATATGGTTCGCGTGTTGTGCGACCATGTCCTGAAAATTCCGCATGAGAAGTTGCATGTTGTAACCTATGACGTCGGCGGCGGGTTCGGCGTGAAGGAGCAGCCCTATCCAGAAGATGTCGCCATCCTACATGCGACGCGGATGTTGAAGCGTCCGGTGAAGTGGCACGCAGCCCGCAACGAAAATATTCTGTCCGACAACCACGCGCGCGATGCGGTCATCGATTGCGCGCTGGCGGTGGATATCGACGGCAAGTTTCTCGCTATTCGTGCCAGGGTGCTGGGTGCGATGGGAGCTTATCTGTCCTGCCACGGACCCCACGCTTCGGTACGAAATACGACGTTCGGTCTTCCTGCCGTGTATCAAACGCCGCATAGTCACATGTTGGTGAAGGGCGTAATGACGAACACTGCGCCAATAGGGCCGTACCGCGGAGCCGGGCGCGAGCAGGCTGCCTATATCGTCGAGCGGCTGGTAGACGAGGCGGCGCGTCAGATGGGGATCAACCGTATTGATCTGCGCAGGCGCAACTTCATTCCCAAAAGTGCTATGCCATATCGGACACCTGCAGGCCGCCTGTACGACAGCGGTGACTTCGAGGCCATACTCGATCATGCCTTAAAGGCTGCAGACTGGGACGGCTATCCTGCCCGTGCGGCGGCAAGCAACGCTAATGGACTGTTGCGCGGCCGCGGCCTTTCCACGTTCATGGAATGCGTCGGCGCCGGGCCATACGAAGCAACCGATATTCGCTTCACCGACGACGGTCGTGTACTGCTGGTCGTTGCCACGCAATCACAGGGGCAGGGCCACGAGACCTCGTTTCCGCAGGTGGTCGCCGAACGACTCGGCATCGCATACGATCTCGTTGAGCTCATGCAGGGCGACAGCGACGACGCCCCCGAAGGTTTTGCCACGGTTAGTTCACGATCGATGATTATGGCGGGTTCGGCGCTTGCCAGGACCTGCGATATCATCATTGAAAAAGGCCGCAACGCAGCGGCACATTTTCTCGAAGCCGCGGAATCGGATCTTGAGTTCTCGCGAGGTGAATTTCGGGTCGTCGGCACCGATCGTGCCCTCGGTCTGATCGAGCTCGCACACCGGGTTAAGTCGTTTCAGGGGCGGCCCGAAGGCATGGCGGAAACGCTAGATTCCACGGGCGACTATACTGCGCCAGACATGCACTTCCCCAACGGCTGTCATATCTGCGAAATCGAAATTGATCCCGATACCGGCAGCGTGCGGCTCGATCGATATGTCGCAGTCGACGATGTCGGCACCGTTATCAATCCGATGATCGTTCACGGCCAGGTTCACGGTGGGATTGCTCAAGGGCTCGGCCAAGTCTTGATGGAGCACTGCCGTTATGACGAGGATGCCCAGATGCTCACAGGAACGTTTATGGACTATGCAATGCCTCGCGCAACGGACGTACCACGGATCGAAGCTGAATTTCATCCGGTGCCGTCGCCAAAAAATCCGCTCGGCGTCAAGGGCGCGGGAGAGTGCGGAGTCACCGGATCTCTTGCGACGGTGATGAACGCGATCGCGGATGTGCTGTCACAAGTCGGCGCGCCGACCGAAATCGATATGCCGGCGACGACCGAAAAGGTCTGGCGCGCATTGCAGGAGGGGCGGGGCAATCGCGGATCCAAACCGCAAAATCACTAGGCGACTAGAGCATTCCATCTACGTGAAGGAGTGAGATTAATGACATTAAGTGTACGCCGCGTTGTTACGGGTCATGACCCGAACGGTCGAGCCGTTGTCCAAATCGACGAGATTGCCAAGAACGTGAAATTGAATCGCAAGGGTGCGTCTAGCGCCGTGCTGTGGTCGACAGAGGCCCATCCCATCGACAACGCCGACAATTCGGATGGCAGCCTGCGGAAGCTCGGCACAAGCCTCAAGCAGGGCACGGTATTCCGCGTCGTCAAATACGAACCGGGGGTTACGCCACGCAATCACCGGACCGATTCCATTGACTATGCAGTGGTAATTTCCGGTGAGATTGACATGGAACTTGACGGCTCTGTCGTCCACCTGAAAGCGGGCGATCTGTTAGTACAGCGAGGTACCATCCATAACTGGGTCAATCGCGGTCCTGAACCCTGCGTCATTGCCTTCGTCTTGATTGGTGCTAAGCCGGTAAGCGTCGGCGGCAAGACCCTGCACGAAGTCGGCTGACCGACGACGCTCAGATGCCGAGATAAGCGGATTTTACCGCAGGATTGGTCAGCAGGTCGTTGGATTTACCATCGAGAACAATCACGCCATTTTCCATAACATAGGCACGTTTGGAAACGCGCAGCGTCTGCGCGACGTTTTGCTCAACCAAAAAGGTCGTTAGTCCATCCTGGTTAAGCCGATGCAGCGCCTTAAGAATCGCGGACACCATTGCCGGCGATAGCCCGATCGAAGGCTCGTCGAGCGCGATCATCCGCGGACATCCCATTAATGCCCGGCCTATACAGAGCATTTGTTGCTCACCGCCGCTCAATGAGGTGGCAATCTGATCACGACGTTCTTCCAAGACCGGAAAAAGTGAGAAGACCTTCTTGAGATTGTCGGCGATGCGAGCGCGCGCAGCGCGACGATAGGCACCTAGCAGCAGATTTTCGTGCACACTAAGCCGAGGCAGTACGCTATGTTCTAAAACGACCGCCAGGCCTAAATCCGCGATCTGGTAGGGAGGCAGCCCGGTAATGCGCTTATTATCGAACTCGATTGAGCCGGTTCGCGACCGCAGCAGCCCCGACAACGTGCGCATTAGCGTAGTTTTGCCGGCTGCATTGCTACCGACCAAAGCAACGAATTCGCCAGGTTCAACCTTCAGGCTGACCTCTCGGAGCACGATCAGATCACTGTAGCCCGAGCTCACGCCTTCAATTTTAAGCATACTCGTTCCCAAGATAGGCGCGCTGCACCTGCGGATTATCGGCAACCTCCGCCGGTGTACCATTGGCGATGACCGCGCCTCGATCGAGCACGACCACTCGGTCGGAAACCGTCATAATGATCCGCATAAGGTGTTCGATGCACACGACAGTGAGCGAGAAATCGTTCTTGAGTGCGCGTAGCAGGTTCGCTGCCGCATCGGCTTCGACCGCATTCAGTCCGGCCATGACCTCGTCGAGCAAGACGATGCGCGCACCGGCGCCAAGCGCTCGTGCCAGTTCTATTTTCTTACGATGAAATAAATTCAGCCGGTTCGCCTCGACATCGGCGTAACTCAAAAGGCCCACGCGATTGAGAAGCTCGTAGGCGATTTCACTCGCTTCGACGATGGAAATGGCGCGGCGATCTCGGTTGATGATTGGAACCATTACGTTTTGCAAGACGGTAAGCCGGGCAAAGGGGCGAACCCGTTGATAGGTGCGCGCAACTCCTAGTCGGCAAATCTGATCTGGCGTGCATTTGGTCAGTTCGCGTCCATCAAATCTGACCGAGCCGCTCGTCGGCGACAGCACCCCAGTGATGACATTAAACATCGTAGTTTTGCCTGCGCCATTTGGACCGATGACGCCAAGGAACTCGCCGCTGTTTACGGTCAGACGAACGCCATCGAGGGCGCGAACACCGCCGAATTGCAGGTGTACATCATCAATGATCAGAAGGGGATCGGGCTGCATCTGATTAAACCGGATGCAAGGCCGAGCCGGGCCCCATGGCGGTTGTCGCACCGCTAGGTGGTTCAGCCTTGGTAGGCTTCGCGCGAAGTCGCGCGAAGATCCCGGTAATGCCCTCCGGTAGCAACAGAACTACGCAGATCAGAAAGACAGCGAACAACATGTCGCTGAATACATTGCCGACAGAGAGTGTGAGAAAGTTTGAGGCCGCAACGTAAATGACCGCACCAATGAGGGGGCCGATCCAGGTTCGGCTGCCGCCAAGGATGGCCATCATGATTGGCGCAGCCGACATTTCAACGCTGAAGGCGGTCGTGGGCTCGATGACATGAGCGCGATAGGTGTAAGCCGCACCAAGCAGTCCAGCCAGCGCTGCGCTGACCATAAACGCGATTGCTTTGCAATGCACAACTTTGACGCCCATCGTGCGAGCAACATCCTCGTCTTCGCGGATTGCCATCAAGTTCAAGCCTAGCCGCGATCGCTCGATGCAGAACGCGACAAGCGTCGTCAAAACCATCAGGCCAAGTCCGACATAAAACCAAATGCGATTCTCCTCGCTGAAATCCGAGGTGAAGAGCGGTAGATCGATGCCGTCTGCGCCGTTGGTAATTGAGGGCAAGTTATTTGCCAGGGTCTGCATGATGAATAAGACAAGCATCGTGGCGATCAGAAAATAGGAACCACGAATGCGGAAACAAATGACGCCAATAAAAAGAGCTAAGACTGCAGCGGAAACCGCAGCCAGCGGAAAGGTTAAAAACGGTGACCAGTGGAAGGCGTAGAACAGGCAACCGATCGTGTAACCCCCAATACCCACGAAGGAGGAATGTCCGAGGCTGAGGTAGCCGGTGTAGCCACCAAGTATGTTCCAGCTCTGCGCCAAGCCGGCGAAAAAGAGGATGGAGAACGCCTGCTGGATATAAAAATCGGGAACGTGCGTATATGGCAGTATCGCGCAGACTGCCACGATAACGGCAAAGATAGCGAACCCTCGCCAGGATGATTGCTGTGCGTGCATCAGAGCCGTTCTCCCAGTAGTCCGCTCGGGCGCACTACGAAGACAAGCAACAATAGCGAGTAAACCGCGAAATAAGTCCAATTGGCAGAGATTGTGACTGAAACAGCCGCTTCGACGATGCCGACGGTTAGGCCGGCGATGAACGTGCCGAGAACGCTGCCTTTGCCACCGATCACCGCAACGGCAAATCCAATAACCGTCCAAGGCAGGACTGACGATGGGGAAAACGAGAAGGTGAGGGCGATCACCAACCCGGCGATTCCCGCAATTGCGGTGCCGAGGCCATAGGTGATGATGTCGATGCGTTTGACATTGATCGCAAGCAACTGAGCAGTTTCGCGATTGGCGTAGGTGGCCAAAATTGCTTTGCCAATGAAGGTTTGTGTGAGAAACGTGTAAAGGGACAACAGCGTCACCGATGCCAGTCCCGTTGCGATCAGCTTCACCAACGGCAAGCGCAACCCGGCGATACGAACGACCGAGTCGGTGTATCCAGTATGAATGCCACGGAAATCCGCGGAAAAGGCCAGTGTGAGAGTGACCTGGATAAACAATGCCAGTCCGAACAATACCAGGGCCGACTGTACGTGCATCTCGAAATCTGGGCGTGACAGAAGGGGATTGATTAGGACTACCTGGACGATGGCGCCGAGCGCAAAAAGCACCGCCAGTGCAAGCGGCGTAACGATATAAGGATCGAGCCGCAGCCGTTGCGAGAAAAAAAGCACCAGGTAGGCCCCCACTACGATGAAAGCGGGGTTGGCGACATCGATGACGTTCTGTCGCCCATAGGTCAGGCTCAGCCCGGCGCCAACCAGCGCGTAGATTGAACCATTGAGGATGCCGAGGGCGAGGACGTTCAACATCGGTTGCCATCCCGTCTGCAACCGTCGGATAGGCTGGTCCGGCAACACGAAGAACGGTGACCGTTACACGGATGGTCCGGACATCCGGTCATTGCTTCTGCCTCCCCGATGCGCCCTTACAAAGAGCCTACCGCTCCGGCGCTTGATTTGGGAACCATCTATCCCAGGCCCGACCATAGCTTGTAATTCCATCTTGTCCTTAAGCCATAACCGCGCAGTTGTATCTCCCTACCCGCGAATTGCTTCGGGATTTTCAGTGCTTTGAACAACGCCTAATTGACGGTCCGCCGGGTTTCGTTACTTCGGAGCGGCCATTCTACCCGCGTGCGCCGTGGTTATGACTTCAAGACAATTTGGCATTATGCAGTTATCTGCCTGCGTGCCATGTTTCCGTCGGATAGATAAGGTCGCGCTAGTAGTTTGTGCGACGAAGAGCGGCGGCTGCGCGGTGTGAATCGCGGAGAACTCCGACGAACGAGGAAACGTTCGAGTCTTCGACATGAGTATTTATGCCGCGATCGATACCGGGGGAACGTTCACCGATTTGGTAATGTTCGACGCTGCGACCGGCAGCGTTCGTTATACAAAAAGCTTGACTACGCGCCAGCAGCCGATCGATGGCATCATGGATTGCGTTGGCAAGGTCGATCTCAATCTAGCGTCAGCGACAATTTTCAAGCACGGTACAACGCTCGTCATCAATACATTACTAGAACGTTCGGGTCCCTCCATTGCACTCGTTACGACACGCGGCTTCCGTGACATTCTAGAGCTCGGTCGCGGCAATCGCACTGAGCCGTTCAATTTATTTTTCCGGCGCGATCCGCCGCTTGTCGAGCGTGAATTTCGGTTCGAGATCGATGAGCGAATTGACGGGGAGGGCAGCGTCCTCGTCGTCCCCGAGCGTGCGGAGGTACTCGAGCTTGCGGATCATTTTCGAACGATTGGCGTCGCAGCGGTCGCTATCTGCTTTATCAACTCCTATCTCAAGCCAGACAATGAGCAGCAAGTAGCGCAATGGCTTCGCGACGCGCTTCCCGGCTGCTACGTGACGAGTAGCACCGAACTGACCCGCGAGTGGTATGAATACGAGCGTACTTCGACAGCGGTGGCCAATAGCTATACCGGACCGGAAGTTGGCGCGTATATTGGATTGCTCGACACCACATTGAAAACTCGCGGCTTCAGCGGCCAGTTTTTGTTGATGGGTTCGAATGGCGGGGTGCTCTCAGCGCAGCACGCCGCCACCGCGCCGGTACTGTTGGTCGAATCCGGCCCGGTTGGCGGGTGTATCGGCGCCGGCGCCTACGGCGCGTACCTTGGTCTGAATAACCTGATTGCGTTCGATATGGGTGGCACGACGGCAAAGTGTGCCATCGTGCGCGACGGCAACTTCGGTGTTGAGACGACCTATTACGCCGGCGGCTACGGTCGCGGCATTCCAATTCGAGCTCCAGTCCTCGATATCGTAGAGGTCGGTGCCGGTGGCGGGTCGATTGCATTTTTGGACGAGCAGAAGCGGTTGAACGTCGGCCCACGGAGCGCTGGATCAAATCCCGGCCCGGTGGCCTACGCACGCGGTGGAGTCGAGCCGACGGTGACCGATGCGAACCTGATCCTGGGACGCATCGATCCGAACCGTTTTCAAGGCGGCGAAATGAAGCTTGACGTCGCGGCTGCAAGGCAGGCGCTGGTCGAACGGCTGGCCAAACCGCTGGATTATGTCGGCGAGGAAGGCACGCTCGCATTGGCATCGGGCATACTCTCGATTGCCGCCGTAAAGATGAGCGAAGCGATCAAGCGTGTCACGGTGCAACGAGGTCTCGATCCGCGAGAATTTATATTGTTTGCCTATGGCGGCGGTGGACCGTTACACGCCGTAGAACTCGCCCGCGAATTGGCTATTCCCATGGTCGTCATTCCTCCCGAGGCGGGCAATTTCTCCGCTATAGGAATGCTACTCGCCGACATTCGCAGAGATGAAAGTCGGACGTTTCTGCGCCGGCTGGATGACGGCGGCGTAAGGGAGATCAATGCGGCGCTGGACGTTATGGAAGCCGAAATGGGCGACGCGCTTGATCGGGATTTTGGTAAGCTGCCGGTCAGCTATCAACGCGCCGTCGAAATGCGATTTATCGGTCAGTATCACACTGTCCGCATCGAGGTTGGAAAGGACGATTCAGCCGCGTTACGACACCGATTTTTGGAAACGTACCGTGCTCGCTACGGCCATGCCATTGATCGTGCCCCCGTCGAGGTGGTGTCGTTGCATTGTGCCGCAACGGCCAAAACGGTGCGGCCCGACATCAAGGGTCTTGCCGGTGATCCGCCGAAGGCGGCGCCTGATGCAGTCACCAGCCGGCCGATCGTGTTTCCAGGCCAGCAGGCTCCCTTGTCGGCAAAAGTCTTCGCGCGCCGAAGTCTGCCGCTCGGCTTCGCGGCTCAGGGACCCGCGGTGATCGAGGAATATGGATCGACAACGCTAATCGGTGCCAATGACCATTTTGTCATAGGCGAGCTTGGCGAAATCCGTATTTCGCTGGGCCGCACCTGACAAATCGACACGTGGGGGATTCATGAGCACGGCAGCAGCGAAGCAGTCTGCTCCGACTGCGATTGATCCTGTCAAGCTGGAGGTCATTCGCACCGGTCTGCAGGCGATTCCCGACCTGATTGAGACCGACTTGATGCGGACTGCATTTAGTCCGCTCATCTATGAATACAAAGATTATGCGGTGGGACTCATTAGTAGCGACGGCCACGCCCTGTCGCTAGCCACCCACGGCCTTGCGCTTTTCACGAGCGTCATGGGCCGCGCGATCCTCGATGGAATAGAGATTTACGGCCTCGACCGTCTCGAGCCTGGCGACGCTGTCATCACGAACTTTGCGGGCACTCTCGGTCAGCATCTCAATAACGTGGTTATGTATACGCCAATTTTCGGCGGCGCCGGACGGCCGGTCGCCTTCATGGCCGTAACCGTGCACTGGCTCGACGTGGGCGGACGATATCCTGGCTCGTGCCTGGGCACCGATACGACCGACATTTTTCAGGAGGGTCTGCACTTACGGTCAGTCAAGCTCTACAAACGCGATCAGCTCGACGAGGACGTACTGCGGATCATCGAATACAACACGCGCCTCCCGGACATGCTGTTGGGAGACATCGCCGCGCAATATGCTGGCTGCCTCAAGGGTCGGCTTCTGTTCGAGGAGTTGATGGCGCGCCACAGTGAGCAGGTTCTGTTCGAGGCGATCGATGAAATCTGGCAGAGTTCTGAGCGAGCGTCCCGAGCAGCAGTGCGCGCAGTCGCCAACGGCAGCTATGAGGCGAAGAGTTTTCTCGACAACGATGGGATTGACCTCGACCGCCGTGTTCCGGTCGTCATCAAGGTCGAAATAAAAGACGGAGAGTTCATCGTCGATTTCTCGGGCTGCAGCGATCAGTTGCGTGGACCATTTAATTCGGGGCGATATGGCGGGGCTGAGACCTGTGCGCGCATTGCGTTCAAGTATCTGTTCTCGCCCAACGAAGCGCCTAATGAGGGCGGTTTTGCGCCGGTTAAGATCGTCATTCCCGACGGCAAATTCTTAAGCGCAACGGGTCAAGCGCCACTTGGCGGCTATTCGACGCCGCTTTGCACCGTCGTCGATACCATCATAGCGGCCATGGCTCCGGCATTGCCGGAACGGACCGCGGCTGGGCACCATAGTTCGTTCGGTGTTTACGGGTTCAGCGGAATCAATCCCACGTCCGGCCGCTTCTTTAGCTGGTTCGACACCGCGCATGGCGGCTGGGGAGGCTCTGCGCACAGTGACGGGGTTGGACCCTATAAAACCATAACACACGCCGATACCAAGGACATTCCCGTCGAAACTATCGAATCTCTCTATCCAATTCTCGTGGAGCGCTATCAATGGCGTCAGGATACTGGAGGACCCGGCCGTTACCGCGGTGGTCTCGGTCTCGATAAAACACTCAGGGTCCTGGCGCCCTGCAATTTCAATGCAAGTTTTGAGCGTTTCAATTGCCCTCCATGGGGCTTGAACGGCGGCCTCCCTGGCGCTCCCGGCTATGTCGAGGTGGAAAACTGCGACGGTCAAAAGCCGATGCACAAGGTCAGCCAGTTCGCCGTTGAAGCCGGCGATCGTGTCCACATTCATACTGGCGGCGGCGGGGGCTTTGGCCTCGCTATCGACCGGAATGTGGAGGATGTGCGGCGTGACGTCATCCGCGGATACGTCTCAAACAAACAAGCGCAAGAAATCTATGGAGTGGTGCTCGATGCTGCCAGTTGCATCGACGGCGATGCTACTCAATCCAAGCGTGCCTCTCTTCGGGTGCCCTCCTAGTGCTTCTTCGATCGTCTACTTGCAGGAGCTGATCCAATGTACCTAGGGAGTTTCGTCAGAGATGGTCGATCCTCGTTCGGGCTGATTGTAAACGGGCGCGTCATCGATCTCGCGGCACGCACCGGCGCGGCGAATTTACGCGATGCAATTGCTGCCGGAACGATCAAAACGGCAGCGCAGGCACAAGAGCAAGATTCAGGTCATCCACTTGCTTCGGTCACGTTGTTGCCACCGATCCCCGACCCGAACAAAGTGATCTGTATCGGTCTCAATTACCGCGCGCATGCAGCGGAAGCCGGGTTGAAATTGCCGGAAAATCCCTCGCTGTTCTTGCGGTTAAACAACACTCTGGTTGCGCATGGCGCGCCATTGGTGCGGCCATCGCTTTCGAATGATTTCGACTATGAGGGAGAGCTCGCGATCATCATTGGCAAGGCTGGAAGACATATTCCCAAGTCGTCGACGCTCGATCATGTATTTGGGTATACCTGTTTCAACGACGGTTCGCTAAGAGATTTTCAGTTCAAACATTCCGTGACGGTCGGCAAGAATTTTCCATCAACGGGTGGCTTTGGGCCCTGGATTGCAACGGCAGATGTCATTCCCGATCCGTCAAAACTGACCTTGACGACACGTGTCAATGGTACGCAGGTTCAGCACAAAGGACTCGATGACATGATCTTCGACGTGCCCTCGATCATCGCCTATGTGTCATCGTGGACCAGGCTTGAGCCCGGCGACGTCATTTCGACGGGCACGCCAGAAGGTGTTGGGTTCGCGCGCAAGCCGCCACTATGGCTGAAGCCGGGTGACACGGTCGAAGTCGAGATTTCCAGCGTCGGCATTCTGCGTAACCCGATCATCGCGGAATCATGACGGATCATCTCGCAGAAATCGTCGAGCACCGGCTGCCTCGGCTTCTTGTCTCGGGGGTTGATTATAACGATGTCCGGGTTGTGCTTTCGCGCGTGCGGCACCTAAAGGATTGGCACCCACAATGGGTTCGCATGGCCGCGATGCACGAGGCGCTGGGCGATGCCGCGCTTGCCGATGGCAACACCGTGACGGCGGGGGACGCGTTTCGCCGCGCGGCTCTGTACTATCATGTCGGTCAGTTCGTTTTCTTCGACGACCTAGCCGAAAAACACGCGATGCAACTCCGCCAGCAGGAAGCTTATCGCAAAGGCATGGCGTTCTATCGGCCACCGGCCGAACAGTTACAGATCACGTTCGATAACGGCGTCTTCCTAGGAAATTTGCGGTATCCCGCGGTCGCGGGGAAAGCATCTTGCGTCATACTGTTGGCCGGGGCCGACTCCACGAAGGAAGAGTTTGGTACGCTCGAGGACGAATTCCTGAAGCGCGGCCTCGCCACATTCAGTTTCGACGGTCCGGGTCAAAGTACGACGCGGCGGTACATGAAATTGCGACCCGATTATGAAAAACCGGTCGCTGCGGTCCTTGATGTCCTATGTAACCAGTCGAAGATCGATGCGTCCCGGATCGGAGTTTGGGGTCGCAGTTTCGGCGGTTATGCCGGCCCGCGCGCAGCGGCGTCCGATGCGCGACTAAAAGCCTGTGTCAGTATCGGCGGATTTTACGATATGGGTGCGATATGGGATCGATTTCCGGGCTCAACGAAGGAAGCACTGCAATTCGGTTTCGGAGTGGACACCGAGGCCGAGGCTCGCCGTCATGCTCAGTCGTATACCGTTGCTGGCTTATTAGGCCGATTGCGTTGTCCGTTGCTCATCGTCCACAGCGGTATGGATGAAGTGTGTCCTGTCGCGGAGTCTAAACGCATCCGCGATGAGGCCGCGGGTCCCACAACGCTATCGGTTTTTGCCGAGGGTAACCACGTCTGCGACAACATTCCATATAAGGTGCGTCCGCTGATGGCGGATTGGTTGTCGAGACAGCTGATTTGATCGAATGAGTTCAGGACAGCTTGCGGCAGCGGTCCTCGATAGCGTGCATTGCAAGCCTGATCGCTGGGGTGAGTACCTGACTTTGTCGCCAGACAAGGCCGACCGGCCGGAGCATTGAGGGCGAGTCGACTTCTATTACTCTCAGCTTTCGATCGGCCGTATCGGTCTGGGGGTGCAGCGCAATCCTGGCCACAATTCCAATGTAATCTGTTTGACTGACAATGGCCTTGAGAAAGGCCGTTGTGCTGCATTCGATCGCTGCGCTAGGGGGCGTCAAGCCGGCAAGTTCAAAAAGCTGCACAAGCCTGCGACGATGCCGGTTCCCGGGGAGGGGCAAGATCCATTCGAATGACTGTAAATCCTGGGGCGTCGGCGCGGTAAGGCGACTGATCCGATGTCCCTGCCTTGCAATAAGTACGAGTTTATCATTGAAAAGATGCTTCTCCATCAATCCAGAGTCAGTTGTCGTTGTGCCGAGCAAATCAAGTCCGAAATCGAATTCGCCCGCCGAGATCCGATCCGACACCGCATCAGACGCCGTGATGACCCGCACTTGGAGTCCTGGATGTTCTTTCGCCAGTTCCACGACCACGGCTGGCAAAATTTCAGTGGCAATCAAGGGAGGCGATCCGATGGTTACTATGCCTTTGGCTCCGCCTTTTAGCGATTTAACATCATCGACTGCCTGCGACACGCCGATGCTGATTGAACGCGCATGGGTCGCTAAGCACTCGGCAAACTGTGTCGGCCGCATGCCGCGCGCGTCGCGATCGAATAAGGATACATCGAGTTCCGCTTCGAGACGCTGGATTGTTTTCGTGACGGCCGGCTGGGAGGTGTTGAGCCATTCCGCAGCGCGCCCAAGCGAACCTTTTTCGATAACGGCGAGGAGTACACGCAGCTGACGCAGGTCCATGGATAACTTCTAAGAATGTATTCGGGACAAATCAATATTGGACGATTAGGGGGGCCCGGCCAAGACTTAAGGCATTAGGCCATGTACTGTAAGGATGGCTCGGATGGCACAAACCTCCGAGCTATAAGGGCATCATGAACCGACCCGATACGCCTACGCGCCTCATCGATCCCGTCACGTTGGAAATCATCAGGACGGGATTGCAGTCTATTCCAGACCTGATTGAGGCGGATCTGATGCGAACGGCCTTCAGCCCGTTGATCTATGAGTACAAGGACTACGCCGTCGGCCTCGTCGATGCCTCCGGCCGCAGCATTGCACTGGCGAGCCACGGCCTACCAGGCTTTTTGACTAATGTTCTTGGCGCGGCGGTCCGTGACGGGATTTCGCTTTATGGGATCGACGGTATAGAGCCTGGCGACGCCATAATTTCGAACCATGCCGCGACAATGGGGCAGCATCTCAACAACGTTATTATGTATACCCCGATCTTCGGGAGAGGACCGCGACCTGTCGCATTCATGGCAGTGAATGTGCATTGGATCGATATCGGCGGTCGGTATCCGGGATCCTGTCTCGGCACTGATACCACCGAGCTTATTCAGGAGGGCTTACAGCTTCGCACCGTTAAATTGTACCGACGCGGCGAGCGGGCCGAAGATATCTTCCGCGTTATCGAATACAACACGCGGCAGCCGGAAATGCTGTTGGGTGACATAGAGGCTCAATACGCCGGTTGCGTCAAAGGCAAGAAGCTTTTCGAAGAGCTGATGGCTCGACACGGCGAGGAGCATTTATTTGATGCTGTGCATCAGATTTGGATGAAATCGGCCGAAGCTGCACGAGCTGCGGTCCGCAAGGTTCCACAGGGAGTCTATGAGGCGGAGAGCTTCATGGACGACGATGGGATCGACATCGGCAAGTCTATCCCTATCAAAATCAAGGTTATCATCAAGAACGACGAATTTACAGTCGACTATTCCGGCGTCGCTGACCAGGTAAAGGGACCATACAATTCCGGCATAATGGGTGGGGGCGACGCCAGTGCTCGAGTGGCCTTCAAATATCTTTTTTCGCCCTATGAGCCGGTCAACGAAGGAAGCTTTACTGCAGTAAAAATCATTTTACCCCCGGGCAAGCTGATCAGTGCTTCCGCGACGGCGCCGCTTGGTTACTATCAAACGCCGCTGTCGACGGTGATCGATACCATCATCGCCGCAGTCGCGCCGGCGCTGCCGGACCGCGTCGCTGCCGGCCATTTTGGCGCTTTGGGCGTCTTTGGATTCAGCGGCAACAATCCGAAGACCGGGCGATTCTTCAGCTTCTTCGACACCGCCCATGGCGGCTGGGGAGCATCTGAACGATATGACGGCCCCGGTCCGTACAAGACGATCCGTCACGCGGATAATAAAGACATTCCAGCAGAGACGCTTGAAGCTCTTTACCCGTTGCTCGTCGAACACCACGGCCGACGTGTCGATTCCGGTGGTCCCGGTCGGCATCGCGGCGGCCTAGGCGTGGACAAAAGGATTCGCGTCCTGGCGCCGTGCAGCTTCAATATTTCCTTTGAGCGCTCCGGTTGTCCCCCCTGGGGCTTGGCCGGGGGTCTTGCCGGGGCTCCGGCTTGCGCGGAGGTCGAGACGGCGAACGGGACTGACCCGGTCCGGAAAGTCAGTCAACGTGCGTTAGTGGCAGGAGACCGCGTCCACCTTCACTCGGGAGGAGGCGGTGGTTATGGACCGCCTGAAGAGCGCGATCCGGCCTTAGTCGAGGCTGATCTCCGCGCCGGCTACATCACCCGATCCAAAGCGATCGATATTTACAAACTCGAGACCAGAAGCGGGCCCCTGTCAGCGGCCTGATGCCGGACGCGTGCTGGTGCTTTATGCCTACCAAGCGATAAAATGCAGAGCGAGCGCTGGGCGAAGCGTTACCTAAACTCGAGTCGTTCATCTCGTGATTGAGATGGCCGCCACGGCTTTGGATTCGCGAAGTAGAGTTCAGCGCCACACGTCGACGCGCTACAAAAGGGAGCCACATGCAGCTACAGAGCGAAAACATCATCGATCTTAGTCTCGAGCTCGATCCGAAGAATTTCGCGATGCGCACGCCGAGTGGATTCAAGAAAGACATGCAATTCGAGATGGAGGTTATAAAGGAGCATGACGCACCGGGCGGCGCCGGCCAGATCGTGCGCGGCGTTCATATGCGGCTACATGCCGGCAGTCATGTCGACGCTCCGGAACACAATGTCAGGGGCGGAACACAGATTCACCAACTGCCTTTGACGCTATTTATCGGCGACGCGATCGTGGCTGATCTTCGCGATAAGATACCGGCCAAGGCGATTACTGAACACGATTTGGCGAACCGGCTCGACAACCGCATTCACAAAGGCGACCGCGTGCTGCTGCGCACCGATCAAAACAATGCCTACGACGGTGGCTCCGAGGCCTGGATGAAGAATTCGCCCTACCTGACGATCGGTGCCACGCGCTGGCTTATCGACAAGGGCGCGGTCATCGTCGGTTATGATTTCTATCACGGTAATGACGAGCCGAGCGCACCGCGGGTTTTTCACAATTCGCGCACACTGAGCGAACACGGCATCGTCACCATGCCCTATTTGAAAAATCTAGACCGCATTTCGAAAGATCGCTTCACCTTGATCGGGTTCCCACTCAACTTGATTGACGCCGAGGCTTCACCGATCCGGGCCGTCGCCCTAATTTGAACGCGTTAGCAAATGTGGTTTGCAGGGGGAAATATGCGAGTAGTAAGGATTTTAGCGGTCTGCCTCGCCACAGTCGTCGGCCTTTCTCTCCCGGCGCGTGCGCAGGATAAGTATCCGTCGCGACTAATCACCATTATAGCGCCCATCAGCCCTGGAACCGCGATTGACATTTTAGCGCGCCTTTACGCTGAAAAGCTCTCGAGCAAGTTCGGCTGGCGAGTCATCGTTGAGGATCGCCCTGGTGCCGCCGCCGCGGTCGGGGGCGAATACGTGTCACGTGCTCCCGCTGATGGCTACACGCTGATATGTGCCAATTCAGGGCTAACATTTCTCAAATACACCAACAAAAATCTGAAGTTTGATCCGCTCACGAGCTTCTCGGGCGTCGCGATCGTCGGCCAGGCGCCAGCCGTCGTAACTGTCTCGCCCCGACTTGGCGTGAAGGATTTGCAGGCCTTCATCGCCTTGGCCAAGGCAAAGCCGGGAACGCTCAACTACGGCTCAGCGGGCGTGGGCAGCGCAACCCATCTTGCAGGGGCCTATTTCGCGCGGCAGACCGGCATCAATCTGGTGCACGTTCCCTATACCGACAGCACGGCGATTCTAACGGACCTGCTCGGCGGCCGAATTCAAGCTTCATTTGTTCCGGCAGCGTTTGTCGCTCCGCTTCTCAAAGAGGGAAAGCTACGCGCTCTCGCCGTCGCTGGGGATGAACCTCTGACGGAGCCGGTCAAGATACCCACCGCAGGCTCACAGGGCGTCAATTACCGGTTCGCCACCTGGTATGGATTACTGGCGCCAGCGCACACGCCGAAGGCGGTTCTCGATACGCTGCACGAGGCCATTTCATCCGTGAGCAAGGACCCGCAGCTGATTGCCAAGATCACGGGCCTTGGGCTGATTTCGCAGGACCAGGGGCCGGATAAGTTTGAGGCCACCATTCACAATCAAGTCACGGACCTGTCGCCGGTACTGAACGGTATCGCCACAGCAGGCTCGCAGAACTGATGTTATTTCTCTGCAGTCGCACGTCGACAGGTGTTGCGGGCCGACCATGCGTAATGCCCGCCAGGAATTGAAATGATGCCCCTCTCCATCTGCACGGCATGCGGCACGCAATATGCCGAGAGCGCGCAGGTTCCCGCTCATTGCGTCATATGCGAGGAGGAGCGCCAATACGTCCCGCCGCGCGGGCAAACGTGGACC
>Ga0182024_10005922_pt1 | contig 27094 bp, 21 predicted proteins | sample P32metaG_FD_120480 | JGI IMG/M metagenome (GOLD analysis project Ga0182024, IMG submission 120480) | Permafrost microbial communities from Stordalen Mire, Sweden - P3-2 metaG (Illumina Assembly) | ecosystem: Environmental > Terrestrial > Soil > Wetlands > Permafrost | place: Sweden: Stordalen...
ATCAGGAGGATAAGCAGACTAGATGGCAGCCAAGCCTTTGAGCAAGACGAAGATCGTTTCACACATGGCCGAGAAAGTCGGCACATCGAAAAAGACCGCAGTTCTGTTCTTTGAAGAGTTGTTCAAACTCGCAGTGAAAGAAGCAAAGGGCGCCGCCGGAAAATTCGTAATCCCCAACATCGGCCGCGTCGTGAAGGCCCATCGCAAGGCGCGCCTTGGCCGTAATCCCCAAACCGGCGAGCAAATCAAAATCAAGGCCAAGACCGTGGTTCGTTTGCGCCCCGCGAAGGCGTTTAAAGACGCCGTCCTGAAATAGACCCCGATTTCGCGCAGTATTTGTTGTGAGTTTTGGTCGGCCGCGCCCGGCAACCTGCGGCCGGCATGATTGTTCGGCCCGCGTTTTTCCAGGGATCAATAGGCCACTCGGGCCACCAACGAAGTGCGCATTCGCCTCCGGCACGTGACCATCGTCACCGCCGGAGGTTTTTTGTTGAAAGAATTCTTCAACGGGTAGCGCCACTTCGACGAAACATTCACCCTTCGACTTTATTTATTTTCTAGATAACTCTGGTTCTCAGACCGACGACGCGATACCCGAGTCATATTCCCCATGACGCGTTTAGCGCAAAACTCGCGCCGAAAAAAACTAAAGTGTCTTCACGTACGCCACAACATCCTTGATTTGTGCCGGCTCCAGCACTTCCTTGAACGGCGGCATCAAGGTGTCGCCGTTTTCAATCCAGGTCTTCAACGTTTCATCGGTAACTTTATTGTTGTTCACGGTAAACGTTCCGCGCTTTCCAATCCCTTTCAACCCGGGCCCGATTTTTTTGGAATCGCTGTCCGCATAATGGCAAACAGCGCATTTTTTCTCGAAAATCTCTTTACCCCGTTCCGCCGCAGCCGCCGAATTTTTCGCGCCGCCCGCAGCATTCGACTTTTTTGCCGGTTGATCTTGCGCGAACGCCAATCCGCAAAGTCCCAGCGCCGCTATGCCCAAAAATAAAGAATTGCTTTTCACGCGCTCCCCCCATCCTGTTGAACGAACGCAACCATTTTGTACTTTTATCCGTGCTAATTCCAGTTAAGCGCGTGTACCGGCACAAAGGACAGGTTGTCTCTTCGCCGCGCATAGAACTTTCGTACTTTTGACGCTCCACCTACCGTATGTTAACAATCATGAATCATGAGCCAGGAAACCCTTATGCGGGCGTGGGAAGTTCTTCAGGACGCGTATCAAGCACAAATGGAAGGAGATTACGATCGGGCCGTGGAGTTGTACCGCTCCTCTTTGGAGCTGCATCCGACCGCCGAAGCCCACACCTTTTTGGGCTGGACCTATCATTTTCAGGGCAAACTGGACGACGCCATTTCCGAATGCCGCCGCGCCATCGATATCGATCCGGAGTTTGGTAATCCCTACAACGACATCGGCGCGTACCTGATCGAACAACGCCGCTTTGATGAAGCCATCCCGTGGCTCGAGCGCGCTATCGAGGCCAAGCGTTACGAACCGCGCCACTTTCCTCACTACAATCTCGGCCGCGCTTATCTAGGCAAAGAGATGTACGCGCGCGCCGCGCGTTGCTTCGAGGAAGCCTTGGAAGTCGAGCCGCGCTATGTTCTCGCACGCGAAGCGCTGGATTCCCTGCGCCGCCTGGTAAATTAAATTACTTCCAACGTCGCATTATAATGCCATCAAGGCGGCAAAATCGCCTATTCCGTTGGCACCGCCACGCTCGGTTTAACGATGCGGTCGTACACATAAAGTAGCAGCGCGGTCAGCACTCCGATTCCCGTCACGGCCCACCAGATTCGCTGCGGCTGATGCCGAACTTCGCCGAAATGATGAAGCAGCAAGCCTCCAAGCGGCCCGGCGATCAGCGAGCCAATCCCAATCGGCAAGAACGCAAATCCCATGTACGTGCCCTGCTGCCCTGCGGGCGCCAGCCGCGAGATATATTCGTAGTAGCGCGGCGACTGCGTGATCTCGCCCAGCGAAACGGCGAAGAGCGTCGCGATCACCATCCCCGGCGTCGGGTGAATAATCAGCAGCACCCACGCCAGCGCGGAAATCAGAGTCCCCAACGTGACCGCGCGAAATGCCGGAATCTTCTTCGTCAGAACACTCACGACCAATTGCAGCGCAATGACCGTTAGCGGCCCGGTCATCAACATCAGTTCGGTATCCATGCCGCCATTGACGTAATCGTGCACATAAATGGGCAACACGATGAATTCCTGCCAGTACACAATCCAGTAGCCCGAAAAAATCAGAAGAAAAACCATAAAGCGCGGATTACTCAAAACTATCAGAAAGTTTCGCAACGCCTCTCCAGCACTGGCGGTCTGAACTTCGTTGGTACGCCGCGGCTCTCTAAAAAACAGCAGCACCGCAAAGAACATCAGGAAGACACTTAAAGCCGACACGCGAAACACGCTTTCCACGCGCAAGTGCTGGTGCACCCACGACGCCACATACGGTCCCGCCGCGCCCCCGATGTTCACGAGCGTGTAGTAAATCGAATAGCCGATGGAGCGAACGTTTTCTTTTGACGCGCGTGCCGTGGTGCCCACCACACAGGGCTTCACCAGCGCTATGCCTAACGCGGGGAGCATCAGCACAAATCCCACCAGCAACCACAGCGGCACCGCCGATCGCACCGGCGAAAGCCACGATGAGCCTAGCGACCCAAGCAGAAAATACGAGCCGCTCAAAATCAAATAGGCGAGAGAAAGTGAGCGCCGGAATCCCAGCCGGTCCGCCAGGGTCCCGCCAAACGCCGCGAGAAACCACACCAGCCCGCCGAAAAGTCCCGTCAGGCTGCTTGCTTGTGCTGCGGGAAAACTCAGCGTCTCGTGCAGGTAGCGGGCCAGCGATGCGAACGCCGCGTAATAGGATAGGCGTTCGAACAATTCGCTGATGTTAGCCACCCAGAATGGGCGTTCGAACCCGTCGCGGATCTCCTTCATCCGCCCGCCAAAACTCATTCGTCCCCCGGTCGCGATCTTCGCTTTGAAGTGCGCCGCGATTCTAAAGGAATGCCGCACCTTTTACACTTTGTTTGGTGCCGTCCTGCGTCAAAATGCAAAAAACTCCGATCAGCTGCGGTAACATATGAGGTCCACCCGTTGGAACCGCAGAAACCGACGGTCACCCATAAGAATCAAAGGAATGATGCGATCTTGGCCGCAATCGCTAATTGAAGCATCATGGTTATTGCAATAACTGGGGGATAAACGTGAACGTCAATCGCTACGGAACTCGCAAAATCAGGTTGTTATGGCCCATGGCAATTTTCGCGATGGCATGTTCCTTTCAAGCCACGCGTGCTTCCGCTCAGAACCAGGTAATGGGCGAAGTTAAATTTGAAGGCACTACCAAGACGGAAAAAGAAGCTGGCGTGTGGGTCGACGGGCAGTACGTCGGCTACCTGAAAGAACTGAAAGGCGACAAGAAAATCATGCTGCTGCCGGGCGAACACGAAATCGCCGTGCGCCAGTCCGGGTACGACGACTTCATAAAGAAAGTGGTTGTCGAGCCAGGCCAGGTACAGGTGGTAAACGCTGTGCTGCTCAGGAGTCCGCGTGCTACTGCTCCGGCAGTCACTTCTACGCTGAAACTAAACATCGAGCCGAAACGCGCCGCGGTATTTCTCGATGACAAGTACGTGGGCCACGCCAGCGAATTTGGCGGCAAATTCGGCTCCATGTTGATCAGTCCAGGGAAACACCGAGTCAAAGTGGAACTCCCGGGCTATCAAACGTATGACACGGAAATCGATCTCATCGCCGGTCAAAAAACCGAGGTAAAAACCATCCTCGTACCGGGCAGCATCGAACAAGCGGGACCACTCATCAAGAAACCCGACTGATCGCAACTTCGCACGCCAGAAATTCCGCTCTGCCCGGCAATTCACTTCGCGTCGAATAGTAAGCTTGAGCACGTCAGTCCGGATTCCGCTTTTTGCAGTTCCGAAATGTCCAGCGGCAGCACCTCAAAACCTTGCGCTTCAATGCGCGCTTTGGTCAGCGGAAACGATGCCGGCAGAATCACGGTATTTTCAAACGCCAGCGCATTCGCCGCGTGCGGTTCCTCGGGTGCCACGTCGGTCCACTCGTAGCCAGTCATCTCCGACGTATCGAACCATTCGCGATTGGCGAGCAGCGTGTTTCGCCCAAGAAAAGTCACCGCCGACTTCAGATGCAGACACCCGGTAACCAACGCCGCGGTGACTTTGTAATCGTGCGGTTCCACGAAAGACTGCAATTGCCGGATGCCTTCTTCATTTGTCCGCTTGGTAAGCCCCACGAAGAGTTGGCGGCCAATGCGTAAAATGTCTCCACCCTCGACCGTGCCTGGTAGTTGCACGTACTTCAGCTCGCGGTAGGGCGCTAGCGCTCTCGCCAACGATGCCGCTTCGGGCCGTCGCGATTCCGTGCCGAGCGGAAAAATTACCGCTAGTTCATCCAGCACAAGGGCCGGATCTTCCACGAACATGGAATCGGCAAGCCCGGGTTCAGCAGGCAGCGAACGCACCGTCACCCCAAATTTTTCCAGCATGCGCTCGTAGGCTTGATGCTGCTCAATCGCTTTAGCTAGATTGATCGGCGAGCGCGCAACAAACGTCAGCTCGCAATTCAGAACCGCGGGACTTACCCCGCGGGTAATCGCAGTAAGCATGGCGTGGAAAGTTTACACGGAAACAAAACCTGGTGGGACTTCCCGCGCCGAAACAGCCTGCGCGCTGATTCACTTTGGAGCGTTATTTGAGCGAGCTAATCACAGCGGTAGCCGCAGACTTATTCAGAGAGACCATCTATGCGGAAAACGCCGACTAATGCCACCGCGCTTCTGGTGCAAAATGCATAATCCAGAATGTGGTAATCGCAGCTCCGATTAACATCCCTGCCAGGATCAGTAACACCATACTGAACGTGATCCGCACGCCTAGTTTCCGCCGCGTTTGATTACTCGGAGACACCTCTTGTTGCTGCTCAACTTCAACAAGCTGCGGCGCCGCCACTTTCGGCATGCTCGATGCTTCCGGCCGCACCAACAGGCAGTAACCCTTCCGCGGAATCGTTTCGATGTAAACAGGTTTGTCCGAGGAATCACCCAGTGCCAGCCTCAGCTTGTTAACCGTGGTGTTAACGTTTGCGTCATAATTGACATGCGTTTCTGCGGGCCACAAACGTATTCGTAGCTCTTCCCGTGTGACAACTTCTCCGGGCTTCTCCAGAAGTGCCATCAGCACCTGGTAAACCTTGCCTTGCAGCTTGAGTCTTTCGCCGTCTCTCGTGATTTCTTCACGTTGCTGGTCGATCTGAAAGGGTCCCAACTGAATGTATCGACCGGACGATAAGATACTGCCCGCTCCGCTGGCCGGATCGAAACTCTCCTGCATGGGCACCACTCCCGTTGTCATGACTCACCCGTATTACGATTTAGACGCACTGTTGCCAGCGGCGTTTCTATAACGACGCACAGAATCTCAACAAAGTTCTAACGTTTATTTGAGCATTTGACGCAATCGCTGGGTGTTACGACGCTGTGAAGAAAAAAGAATGGGAGGTGTTAAATTCTTCTAAATTTAGAACGATTACTTATTAATTTTGGGATGCTCGTTTTGCAGCTTCCGCAAAACTGAAGAGAAGTACCACGGTGTTACAGAAATATGTACCTTTGCAGAGTACGAGGTTCATATACCTAAGGCAAGTCGAGGTCGAGAGCGTAAATATCGGTCAATCCTTGTTCAACCGTGACGTACAGCCAACCTTGAGCATTCAAACCGTTAAACAAGTAGTGCGCCGGACTTTGCAGAATGCTTCCAAAGCTGTAAATGCGGTCTACTTGGTTTCGCCGCAGGTCTACCCGAAAAACAGACTGCTCTTTTTCGAGCTCGTCCTGGAAATATATCGCCGAACTGTCATCGGACCAGTAGGGGATACCGATCAACTTGCCCTCGGCCACCGGATTCCACTTCCTGGTTTGAAAATCATAGAGCACCAGATGGCGATTGCTCTCGTCCAACGCCGCAATGTAGCGGCCGTCCGGAGACCATCTCGGTTCGGCAAATCCTCGCGATTCGGGTAGCAGCGTAAATTCGCCGGTGTCTGGCTTGAACAGGTAAATCCCGAACTTGGGCTGAATTTTCAAATCACGCATGGTGACGACAATTTGTGTGCCATCCGGCGACCAATCCGCCGCCGTTCCTTCACGACCCGCGGGCAAAACCGCGCGTAAAGCTCCTCCATCCGCAGACAACATGTAGATCTGTCGCGCCTGCCCTGGTTGCACGCCCGTGAACAGGATTTTCTTGCCGTCTCGGGACCATCTGGGCGCAGCGGTTACCAGCGGCGCGTTCGTCAATCGCAATTGTTTATTGGTATCCATTCTGCTGAGCCATAGCGATCCGTCTGGCCGGTCAATGTACAAAAGGGAATGACCGTCGGGAGAGACAACCGCTTCGTCAGCGCGAATATTCGGCATCAGGAAAGTCGACCCATTCGTTTGGGGATCGAATTTTTTCAGCTCGCGATGAGATCGCAGACTGAATGCAAAAACTCGCGATCCCGTTTGCGCTGGTATCGAGACGTGCAGCGAATCGGGGCCGCGGGTAAGCTGAACCGGCCCGGGGTGCGTGCGACGAAACCAATTCCATGTCTCGCGTATAGCCCACAGATTGCAATCATTGTTTTGACACCCGGAGAACAAAAAGTATTTCCCGTCCGCAGTCCACTGCCCCGCAGATTGCGAGGTTGGCTGTGTCACGCTGGCCAGAAACGGGTGCAATTTACTGCCGTCCGCGTTCATTTCCCAGATGGAGGAACCGTTGCCCCCGGCATTGTCGGTGTGAAAGCGAATCACTTCTCCATCGCCAGACCACGCCGGCGCGTGCGGTTTGCTGTTTGGACGCGCAATTTCGTGCAGTTCCGTTCCATCGGGACGGATTACAAAAAGACTGCGTTCGTGCACGAACACAATTTGACTTCCATCCGGCGACCACACTGGATCGCGTCCGATTGCTTCACCTACGCGACGGGGAGCCCCACCCTGGACAGGCCAAAGCCATAGCGGCATTTCGTCATCGGGACGGCTGAATTCGCCAATCAAAAATTGTGAATGGTCCGGAGAAATTGAGAACAATCGCGTGTTGGCAAACGGCGCCGCTACGACTTCGGCGTTGCCACCTTCCACGGAGGTTTGCATCAGGTGCCACCGCCCGCCGTAATGCTCCAAGAAAAAAATCCGGCTGCCGTCCGAAACGATTCCCCCGGTCTCATCAATGTCTCCGGCGTTGGTTATCCTCACCATGCGTTGCACGCTTGGGTGGGGAACCGGATAGACGATGTAGAAAAGCAGCCACGAGCCGAATAAAATCGCGGCCGTCAGCAGCGCGATATCTACCCACCGCCGGGCGTTTTCATCGCGGTGCCGCGCTTTCTGCAGTTCCGCAGCCCTTTGCGGAGAGAATTCGGGCTGCATGGACAGGTGGATCTCCAACAAATCAGCGCCGTTCGCCGCAGGCCCGCTTAACCCGCCGCTGGCAGCGGCTCGAGCGTATATCTGGTGGACCGGAGCGAGAAATCGGTATCCCTGGCGGGGCACCGTCTCGATGAATCGCGGGTTCTCCGCATCATCCTGAAGGCAGGATCGCAGCTTCTTAAGCGCGGCGTTCAGGCTACCGTCGAAGTTGACGTGGGTACCCTCTTCCCACAAGACGTGACGCAGCTCCTCACGGGTGACGACCTCCCCTGGTCGCCGAAGTAGAATGGTAAGAATGCGGAATGGTTGTTCCTGCAACTTCAGGCGCGTGCCTTGGCGCGAGATGATCCCGTTGACCAGATCGACGTCGAACAGGCCGAAACGCACTGCCAGTATGGGTTGGACTTCAGGTTTCAGGGTATTGCCTTGTAGTTCAGCGAAAATGTACCACATCTCTCAGGTCATTGAACACAGTAACTTATTTATTCGCCATAGTTTATTAAGTCACCTAGGGGTCTTTTGACAGATTGTGCGCCGTGGCTTATTTACGAGTTAAGGCTTGCGTTTCGAATTCAGTAACGGGCTGGGTGTCGTCCTCTTAGACTAAAGGAGGCCTTTAGAGAAAACTTCTGTAAAGCCCATAGTCCTATGAACCATCGAATCCCCGCGTTCGGTCCGAACGTCTTGGAAGCAGTTACGCTTCAACCAGACGCTCAGATCGTACGCGGGCTTCGATCTCCCCTCCGCTCTGCCTTCTTCTTACTTATTCCCTCGCAAACGCTGCATTTCAGTCATCCTACTGTGTCGCGACAGCCACATTCGCAGGTAAGACAGAAATTTCCACACCCGAGGGATAGGCCTTCGAGTGGTATATGTGTTGCGTGGCCTTTTGGTAGTCGCTCGCCTTGGCTTCAAAAATGTTAGCCAGGAATTTCTGGGGATTGCGGTCGTATAGCGGGAACCACGTGCTCTGCACCTGCACCATGATGCGATGCCCTTTCTTGAACACGTGATTCTCGGTATGGAGGTCGATGGCAAACGGAGTGACCACCCCTGCCTGCAGCGGTTCGGGTTTTTCCATGGATTTCAGAAAGCGGCCACGAAAAATCTCATCGGAAATCATCAACTCGTAACCGGACAGCTTCCAATCCTGCGGATATTTCTCGGGGTATACGTCGATCAGCTTAACGATCCAGTCGCTGTCGGTGCCGGTTGTCGACGCGAAAAGCTTGGCCGTTACGTTTCCCGCCAAAGTCACGTCTTCCTGTAATTCTCCTGTCTGCCATGTCAGTACGTCGGGACGTTCGTCGACAAATCGTTGGTCCTGTACCAGCCAGGTGTACCAGCTTCCGGGATGATCCTCGGGATAGGTGTTGTCGACGGGGCGGTGACGGTAAGGCACCGGATGAGCTGGATCACTGACGTAGCTGTCGAAGTCATCCGCGGAATCGGTTCGCGGCGGATCGAACGAAAGCGCCCCATCCGCGTGGAAATAAAGAGTTCGCGGCATTGCCTGCTTGGGCGGCCACGAATCAAAAGCGGTCCAGATATTGCTGCCGGTTTGAAAGAGCAATGCTTCCTTCAGCGGCACAGCACCTTTGTCTTTCAACCAGTACGCGAACCACGGGGCTTCGACCTTTTGCCGGAAATAGGTTCCGGTATCGGTTCCGAAAGGTATGCCTCCCAGGGAATTTCCCGGGCCGCTCGCCCAGCCGCCGTGATTCCACGGACCCACCACCAGGTAATTGAGATGTTCGTTGTCGGACTTTTCAAGATTTGCGTAAGTGGCCATAGGCCCATAAAAATCTTCCTGGTCCCACCAACCCGCTACATTCAAATTCGGAACGGTGGTGTGTTTGAGTCCGTACGCTACTGCGTGTTTCTTCCAGAACTCGTCGTAGTTGTTGTGCGCCACGAAATCATTCCATGTGGGAATGGCCCCGTGAAAATATTTGCTGTTGGCATTGGATAAAGCACCCAGACGCAAATACCAGTCATAAACGTCAAAACGGTCGAAATCGAAACGAAAATTCTCGTTGGAACTTTCGAGCAGCGCCACATATTCAAAGCCATAACTCAAGCGAAACGCGCCATTGTGAAAAAAGTCATCGCCTAGAAAGGTGTCGCCCATGCAGGCTTGCTCGGAAACCCCTTTCAGAGCCGGATGCGGATTGATCAGCGCCATGGTGACCAGGAACCCATCATAGGAAATTCCGTCCATGCCCACGCGTCCGTTGTTGTAGTGAACATTTTTTACCAGCCAGTCGATGCTGTCGTACGCATCGGTACTTTCGTCCACACCCTTCGCATCCTCGGGATCATGGATGGCTCGGTTCATCTCAAATTTGCCCTCGGAACCGTAGCGGCCACGAATATCCTGGAACGCGAAAATGTAACCCTCCGGAATCATGTCGGCGTATTCACGGAGCAAACTGCTGTAGCCCTTGTCGGGCGCGGAAATTCCGTAAGGGGTGCGTTGAAAAATAATAGGGAAGGGCCCCTGCAAGTTTTTGGGGGTGTAAATCTCCGTATGCAGCTTGACTCCATCGCGCGCCGGAATCATCACTTCCTTTTTATCGAAGAGTGCCGCGTAAGCATCTGGCTTGGCGTCCTGAGCTGATCCGGCGGCGGCAGCCAAAAGCAAGACTACCCAAATCAACAATATTTTGGGGGGGGACAGCGCGCGTGCAGAGGTCATCGTTGCTCCTGAAAGCAGCTTTAGGCGACCGGAAAATGAAAAACGAGGAAGTTTAGCACGCCGCCCACAACGATTGGGCTTGACAATATGGCGTCTGACGATATAGCGTGTGGCGATATATCGTGGAGACGCCGCCATGACCCCGCCATCCAAACCTTCACACGAATATGGGCCGCTGACCCCCGCCATGTTTCACGTGCTGCTGGCGCTGGCCGGAGACGATCTGCACGGTTATGCCATTTTGAAAGAAGTCGACTTGCGCACGAATGGCAAGGTGCGGCTCAGCACCGGGACGCTTTACGGCATCATCAAGCGCCTGTTGGCGGACGGACTCGTGGTGGAACGCCGCGCGCGTCCAGCGGAAGCGCAGGACGACGAGCGCCGCCGCTACTACCGCCTGACCTCGCTGGGGCACCAGGTGGCTACCGCTGAAGCCGAACGCATGGATGAAGTGCTGGCAGTCGCCCACGCCAGGAATTTGCTCAAGAAAACTCACACCGCGTAGGAGCTTTACATAAAATCCGACACTTCTCGCGCGTCACGTTTTTACCGTGCTCTCCTGCGTTTGCTTCCTTTTGATTTCCGCAGCGATTTTGGCCCGGAGATGGAAACGGTTTTTCGCGAACAAAAAGCAGAGGCGGAACGCTCCGGAGCCACAGGTGTTCTTAAATTGTGGTGGGAAACCATCTCCGGTATTTTCCGTACCGCTCCGCGTGAACACCTGGCCATGTTCGCGCAGGATGCTCGCTTCGCGCTGCGCATGATGCGCAAAAACCCTGGGTTCACGCTGGCGGCAATCTTGACTCAGGCGCTGGGCATCGGCGCGAATTCGGCAATCTTCAGTGTAGTGAACGCCGTGCTCCTGAAATCCCTGCCGTACAGGCACGGCGATCGCCTGATCGTGATCCAGCAGCAGGCACCACGGGCAGGTTTGTTGGATCAACCCTTCTCCGTTCAGGAGATCGAGGATTACCGCCATCAGAATCACTCTTTAGATAGCTTGGTGGAATACCACAACATGAATTTTATTTTGCTAGGCCGCACCGAACCCGAGCGCGTGGAGACCGGCGTGGTATCGTGGAATTTCTTTGATGTCTTCGGCATCCAGCCGCTTGCCGGACGCCCGTTCCGGGCCGCGGATGAACTGCCGGACGCGCCCGCAGTGTTGCTGCTCAGTTACGAATATTGGATCAGAAGTTTTGGCGGCGATCCCACAGTGGTGGGTAAAACCTTCACGATGAACGACAAGATTCACACCGTTGTGGGCGTGCTGCCGCCCATGCCGCAGTATCCCGACGAAAACGATGTGTACATGCCGACGACGGCGTGCCCGTTTCGCTCCAGCAAAGCGATGATTGAAGATCGCACCTCCAGAATGATGCGCGCGTTCGGAAGGCTGAAGCCGGAGGTTGGCGTTCGCCAGGCGCAAGCCGATATTTCCGGGATCGCTGCCAACCTGCAGAAAGCCTACCCCAATATTTACACTTCCAACCTGGATTACTCGATCAAGACGACTGCGCTGCGTGACGAGCTGACGCAAAACGCGAGACCCACCATGCTGGTGCTGCTGGCTGCGGCGGGATTTGTTTTGCTGATTGCGTGCGCCAACGTCGCGAATCTGAATCTGGCGCGCATGGTGCGGCGCAAACGCGAACTGGCGGTGCGCGCCGCGATGGGTGCGGGACGCGTGCGCATGTTCCGGCAACTTTTAACGGAGAGTCTTCTCCTGGCGTTGATTGGCGGAGGACTCGGTCTGCTGCTTTCCTGGGGCGGGTTGCACCTGCTGGTAAGTTTCGCGGCACGGTTTACTCCGCGCGCGCGCGAAATTCACATGGACGGCGCCGTTCTGCTCTTTACCCTCGCGGTGGCGGTGATTACCAGCCTGCTTTCCGGAACTGCGCACACGCTGGCTCCCGCGGCCCAGCGTTGCATGCCCTCCACCTTCTTTCAAACTGTCCACCACGGAGTCGCGCGCAGCTATGGGCATGAAATCGCCGGTCATGGGTGATGGAAGGGCAGCCCATGATTCCGGGGCACTCGCTGCCGCTTGCGGACCTGCGCGTCGTCAGCCCCGACTATTTTGAGGCTCTGCACATTCCGATTCTGAGCGGGCGTGCGTTCACGCGGGGCGACCGTTCCGGCGTGCAGGATGTGGCCATCGTGAATCGCTCGGCAGTGCAACATCTGTGGGGCGGTGCAGACCCGGTGGGCAAGCGCATCTCGCTCGATGGCGGTCATGCGTGGGTCCAGATTGTCGGAGTCGTGGGAGATGTGAAGCAATACGGTTTGAATCGCGGCGCGGCCGACGAGATTTATTTTGCGCTGGCGCAGACACCGCTGATGAGCGGGGATGTGGTGATCAAAACCGCGGTTGAGCCGATGAGTGTGGCGCGCGAGATTATAGATTTGCTTTACGAAGTGGATCCGAACCAGCCGGCTGCGCGGGTGCAGTCGCTGGAACAGGTGCGCTCGGAGTCGGTGGCGGCCCCGCGGCTCACCGCTAATTTGATCGGTTTGTTTGCATTGGTGGCATTGGCGATTGCGGCCACGGGAATGGGAGGCGTGATGGCCCTGGTGGTGAGCCAGCGTAAACATGAAATTGGCGTGCGCATGGCCATCGGCGCAAAACCTGGAGAAATTCTGCGCATGGTGCTGGGGCAGGGAATGGCGTTGGCGCTGGTTGGGGCCGGAGTTGGCTTGCTCAGCGCGCTGGTGCTTAGACATCTTTTGCAGAAATTATTGTTTGAAGTGGGACCGACCGATCCGCTGACGTTTGCCGGTGTTGCGCTGGTACTTGGGTCTGCAGCGGTGGTGGCGTGTTACATTCCAGCGCGACGCGCAGCGCGAGTCGACCCGATGGTGGCTCTGCGCGTGGAGTGACCTCTACTGCGTGACTATGCTGCGAGGCGTGAAGGATTACGCCCAGTACCTGCTATGAAAAATGTCGACGTGCCGACAATTAAAGTATTACTTTAATTTTATATACTAGTTGGTAACATTTGCAATTCGAACGGGACATTTCACTCACCACGAGACCTCAACCCGCAGAAAAAACGGCACTTCCCTCGTACAGCATTCGAACGAAGCCGTATTTTGGTTCCACGTGAAACCGAACTGGGTCTGTAACTACAATGTTTCACGTGGAACACATCCGCCATTCACAATCCTTTCGAATGATAAGAGGCTAAAAAGGTGCCCACGAAGCAGCTTTTACGCACCGATAGGTACCAGAGTGCTGGTTACGGGCGGTGGGGTCTGATAAACTGAAGGAGCTCGACCACACCTGAGAATACGAGGAGAACCGTCCGGGCTGCTGGTTGTTTCAGCAGCTATTTTTGTCTTTAGACATGTGCCGCAGTGTGCGGCTACACGACGCTTAAAATTTTATGAGTGAGAACATTCGCAACATCGCGATTATCGCGCACGTAGACCACGGCAAGACCACCCTGGTGGATGCCATGCTGCGGCAGAGCGGAATATTTCGCGCCAACGAAGCGGTAGTGGAACGCGTGATGGATTCCAACGACCTGGAACGCGAGCGGGGCATCACTATCCTGGCGAAAAACACCGCGCTGTTTTTTCACGATACCAAGATCAACATCGTGGACACCCCGGGCCATAGCGATTTTGGCGGGGAAGTCGAACGCGCTCTGCGCATGGTGGACGGCGTCCTCCTGCTGGTGGATGCCAGCGAAGGCCCACTGCCGCAGACGCGCTATGTGCTGCAGAAGGCGCTGGCCGCCAAGCTGCCGCCAGTGATCGTCCTGAACAAGATTGATCGTGTGGACGCTCGCGCCAAAGAAGTGCTGGACGAGATCTACGACCTGTTTATTGACCTGGATGCCACCGAGGACCAGCTCGATTTCCCGGTGATTTACACCAACGCGCGCGACGGCGTGGCACACCGCAAGATCGGCGACGATTACAAAGATTTGCTGCCCCTGTTTGAAACCATTGTGAAGTCCATTCCAGCGCCCCCAGGCGATCCCAACGGGGTGCTGCAAATCCAGGTGATGAATCTGGATTACAGCGAATTTCTGGGACGCATTGCTATCGGCCGGGTGTTTAACGGCACGTTGAAGAGCGGGGATGACGTCGGGATCGTCAAGCTGGACGGAAGACTTACACCAACGCGCATCACCAAGCTGTATACGTTTCGCGGGTTGGAGCGCGATGAAGCGCAAAGCGTTCCGGCCGGCGACCTGGTGGCGATCGCGGGAGTGGAAGGTATCCAGATCGGCGAAAGCATCACGGATCTGGCGTCCCCGCAGCCTTTAGAGCCGTTGCTGATCGACGAGCCCACGCTGGCAATGATCTTCACGGTGAACAGCAGCCCGCTTTCCGGCAAAGATGGAAACTATCTGACTTCGCGCGACCTTCGGGATCGTCTGCAAAAAGAGCTGCTTACCAACGTGTCCATCCGCGTGGAAGATACCGATACTCCGGAATCGTTTCGCGTATTGGGGCGCGGGGAACTGCAACTGGCTATTTTGATCGAAACCATGCGGCGCGAAGGCTTTGAATTGATGGTAGGGAAGCCGGAAATCGTGGTGCGCAATGAGAATGGCAAGAAGATGGAGCCGCTGGAGCGGCTGGTGATCGACATCCCCGAGAATTTCATCGGCATCATCATGGAAACCATCGGCAGCCGACGCGGCGAAATGCTCAAGATGAGCAATCACGGGTCGGGGCGCGTGCGCATGGATTTCAAAATTCCTTCACGCGGATTGATCGGGTTGCGCAGCCAGTTGCTGACGGACACGCGCGGCACGGCGCTGATTCACTCCATATTTGAAGGCTGGACGGATTATGCCGGCGAGATGGCGCTGCGGCCTACCGGAGCGCTAGTGGCGGATCGCAGCGGCCCGTCGACCGCGTTTGCGCTGTGGAATATTCAGGAGCGCGGAGAGCTGTTTATCGGCCCAGCCATCGAAGTTTATGAAGGCATGATCGTGGGCGAAAACTCCCGTGAGCAGGACATGGATGTAAACGTCACCAAAGAGAAGAAGCAGACCAACATGCGTTCGTCGAGCGCGGATGAAGCGATCCGCCTGATCCCGCACCGGGAGTTAAGCCTGGAGCAGGCCATTGAATTCATCGCGGACGATGAATTTGTGGAAGTGACACCCAAGTCGATAAGACTGCGCAAGAAAGTTTTGCAGGCCAACCGACGGCCACGCAGGTGGCAAGAAATTCGCGCCAGCCAGGAAAGCTAGCCTCGTAGCATAGCCAGACTCTACCCGTGCGGCGCCGTCATCTCCGCTTTGCCAGTTGCTAAGAATTCGCCCGGCTTAGCGGAGTTTTAGACCCTGCCGCGAGTTCTATCAAACCTAGTGCACCCACAGTTTTCACCTAACTTTGCACAAGAACATAAGCCAAAAAACTCAATGTTTTCGCTACTTGTTTGGGGCGGGAATGCGGTAGAGTCTACCGCTTGCCACATCCACGTTTGAGAAACGCTGCATGGAATAGAGTTACGTTTCACTGCAGTCATGATTCGTGCCACACTGTGTTTGACAGGGGATTCGTTGAGCTTAACCAACGTTGAAAATCAAAAGGGCGCTGAAAATCAGAAAGGCGATGAGAACAGGAACGGCGCCTCGAGCCACTGTGTCATCGCCGCTACGGCCACAGCGCTGCCGCCGCACACCATCACGCGCGCGGACGTGAAGTACTACATGGGCCGGGTCTTCGACATCCCCGAGCGCAAGCTCGAAGCGATGATGAGCATCGTGGACAACGCGCGGGTTCACAACCGCCATTCCATTTTCCCCATCGAGTACACCGTCGAACCGCGGGCGCTTTCCAAGACCAACGAAGAGTACATGGAGCACGCCATCAAGCTGGGCCGTGAAGCGGCGGAGAAATGCCTGGAGCGCGCCGGGCTTAAGCCCAAAGACATCGACCTGATCATCACGGTTTCGTGCACTGGCTTCATGATCCCGTCGCTGGATGCGCACCTGATTCACCTGATGGGATTTCGTTCCAACGTGCGGCGCATGCCGTTTACGGAGCTGGGATGCGCGGCCGGCGCCATGGCCCTGGGGCGCGCGGCAGATTATTTGAAGGCGGAGCCGGGCGGCAACGTGCTGATCATTGCCGTGGAATTGCCTTCGCTGACGTTCCAGCGCAAGGATATTTCGCAGGCGAACCTGATTTCCTCGATTTTGTTCGGTGACGGCGCGGCGGCAGTGGTGGTCAGCGGAAAAGCGCAGCACGGACCGAAGATTCTGGTTTCGGAAACGTACACATTTCCAGACTCGCTGGGGGCGATGGGATTCGATCTGCGCGATTCCGGGTTTCACATCCTGCTGGCCAAGGATGTCCCGGAAATGATCGGCGCGAAAATCAACGAACTGGTCGATGGTTTCCTGGAGCGCTGCAAAAAAAAGCGCGAAGACATCAAGGGCTGGATTTTGCATCCAGGCGGCGCACGGCTGCTGGGGAATGTGGAAACGCAGCTTGGACTGAAATCGTGCCAGACGCAGCCGTCGTGGGATGTGCTGGCGAACGTGGGGAACCTCTCCAGCGCGACGATCTTGTTTATTCTGCAGGAATGGCTGGAGAAGCGGCCGCTTAAAAGCGGGGAACATGCGCTGCTGGCGGCGTTTGGTCCGGGGTTCAGCGCGGAGTTTTTGTTGCTGCAATGGACATAACGGTTATCGCGTATCTCGGCCTGTTGGCGGCCGTGGCAGCGTTGCGAATCGTGGAACTGCAGATTTCCCGCCGGCACCAGAAAAGCATGATCGCGCGGGGCGCTTCCAAAGTTGCCGAACCGCGCTTCGGCTGGATGGTGGCGCTGCACACCGCGGTGCTGATCGGCGCGGGCGCAGAGGTGGTGTTCCTGCACCGGGTGTTCATTCCTCTGCTAGCCGCAGCCATGCTGGCCATTTTTTTGGCCGCCAATGTGGTGCGCTGGTGGGTGATCCACACCCTGGGCGAGCATTGGAACGTGCAGGTGGTAGATTCCACGCGACTGGGCGTAATTGTATCGGGACCTTTCCGCTTCGTTCGGCATCCTAATTATGCAGCGGTGTTTGCGGAGATGCTGGCGCTGCCGCTAATTCACACCGCGTGGATCACCGCACTGGCAGGCTCGGTGGCGCACATCGCCGTACTGGCGCAACGGCTCTCGACAGAAGAGCGAGTTTTGTTTGCCGACCCTGATTACCGATCGGCCATGGCAGGCAAACCGCGATTTCTGCCGGGGCTTTTCTGACTACATACGGAAGACCGAATGATGAGCAGCGGCACGAACCAAAACCTCGATAAATATTTTTGTTTTCTGGCGACTCTGATGCTCCTAGTGTGTCTGGCGGCGCCGGCAAACGCCAGCGGCAAGGCCGCCGAAGATGCTGACGACGGTGTCGGTCAACCGGCATTCACACCGATCCCTGAGCTGAATGCGGGCTTTGTACAGCTTTACACCCAGAAATATCCGCAAGCACGCGAAACATTTACCGACTGGGAGTCCAAACATCCTCAGGAACCGTTCGGCGAAGTGGCCATAGCGGCCAGTTACTTGTACGAGGAGTTTTACCGCCAGGGAGTTCTGAGCAGCGATTTTTTCCTGAATGAGAAAAAATTCCTTAGCGGCATCGACGGGCAACCCCATCCGGACTTGATGAGCAAATTCCAGGAAGCGCTGACAAACACGCGGGCTCTGGCGAATGAGCGGTTGAAGGCCAATCCTAAAGACCCGGACGCGCTCTTTGCGCTGACGCTGGCGGCAGGCATGGAGTCCGACGCGGACATGATTCTTCGCAAGCAGCGGCTGGAAGCACTGAAGCTGCTGAAGCTGGCGAATGCGTTCGCCAAGCAATTGCTGGCGCAGCGGCCCGATGCGAACGACGCCTACGTGGCGCTGGGTTCGGCGAATTACATTATCGGAAGCTTATCGGGTGGGATGCGGTTTTTCCTGGCGTTTGACGGCGTGCACGGCGATAAGAAACTGGGCATGCAGCAGTTGGGGAAATCGGCGGATTCAGGACTGTATTTGCGGCCATTTGGAAAAATAATGTTGGCCCTGGCGGCGCGGCGGGAAAAGCAGGACGCGCTGGCGCAAAAACTGTTGCGTGAGTTGAGTGAAGAGTTTGCCGCGAGTCCGTTGTTCGCAGCGGAATACGCGAAATCGATGGGACGACCGGTCCCGGCCACCATGCATCCGTAAGTTTTACGATCTGGACGAGGCGCAGCGCTGCAGTATAGGGTCGGCAATTGGAGATTCCACTCAGCAGGGTCACCAAGCTGGGTCATCCCGCTAAACTGCGTGCCTTGACCTCTCCCACTGGCTGGGGCCATTCGCCATTTAACCTTAGATTCCGACCATTCACCGCAACCCGCTGGTACCATCGACCCTAACAAGGCAAACTATAGGAGGTCAAAGACTTAGTGGCTTGACCAGCCTGGCGAACAGCAAGGATTTAGAGCGTTCCTAGCCCGGGGGCAATCGTTTCGCAAGCGTTCAAACGATTGAATGGGCTCATCGTAAAAACGCAGTTTGATCTGAGAGTGGAGGGTTGAAGTTTATGCCGAATCGAGCAGCAACACAGTTCTTCAGGTCCATGGATTGGATCCTGTGCAAGAGCGCCGCGGTCACTTTTAACACGATCCAGTATTTCAATAAGCGCAATCCGAACCCATCCGTAACTCCTCAGTGGTCGGATAAGCCGCTGCTTAAATCATGGGAAAAGACCAAGCCCACGCTGGGATTTCCCCGCCAGACAGATTCGCTCTGCCCCGCTTGCGTGAAGGAAGCGCGCGAAGCCATCATCGCCGGCAAAAAAGACTGGCGCGACTTGATGAGCGAAAAAGTTGGTGAAATCAAGGCGCAGATTATCGAGCGCGACGGCCAGGTGTGGATGGTAAAAGATTGTCCGCAGCACGGCCACTATGAAGACATGATGGCGGTCGACTCCAAGTGGCTGAACTGGATCGAACAGCGCTACCCTGGCCGCGATATTCCGGCGCACAACGACGAAGATTTGCACAAGCACGGCTCCAGCACGGTGCGCTATGGCCGCGGTTCGGTTCTGACCGTTGACTTAACCAATCGCTGCAACATGATGTGCGATCCCTGCTTCATGGATGCCAACCAGGTCGGCTACGTACACGAGCTGGGTTGGGAGGAAATCCAGGAGATTCTTGACAATGCGCTGAAGATCAAGCCGCGCCGCCAGATGTCCGTGCAGTTCAGCGGCGGCGAACCAACCATGAGCCCGCACTTCCTGCCGGCGGTGGCTCACGCCCGCAAGATCGGCTACAACAGCGTGCAGGCCGCGACGAACGGCATCGAATTCGCCAAGAGCAAAGAGTTTTGCCGCAAGGCGTTCGACGCGGGCATGCGCTATGCCTATCTCCAATTTGACGGCATCGGCAACGACGCTAATGGCCACCGCCAGATCGGGAACCTCTTTGACGTGAAGCTGCGCGCCATCGAAAATATGCACGAAGCCGGCATCGAAATCGTGCTGGTAGTTACCATCGTCAACAACGTGAACAATGATCAGGTGGGCACGGTGGTGAAGTTCGCGATGGAGAACCCCAAGAAAATCGCGTTCGTCAGCTTCCAGCCGGTTTCCTTCACCGGCCGCGATGAAGACATTACTCCGGAGCGCCGTCTCCGCCAGCGCTACACACTTTCGCATCTGGCGAAAGATGTCAGCACGCAGGTCGGCAAAGTCGAACCTACGCGCGACTGGTTCCCCATTTCATTTATCAGCACCTTCGCGGGCTTCTCTGACATGGTCAAAGGTCAGGATTCTCAATGGGGCGCGCTGTCCTGCGGCTGCCACCCCAATTGCGGCGTCGGCACTGCGCTGATGATCAATAAAGAAACCAAGGAATGGGCCCCGGTTCCGCGCTTCCTGGATGCCGTGCAGCTCACCAAGGACGTTACGGACATCACCGACGCGGCGCGCGGTAAGACTTTCTCAAACTTCATGATGGCCATGGCGCTGTTGAAGAACTACAGGCCTTTCCAGGGGCCGAAGGGTTTGAAGCTGTACGACCTTTTCAAGAAGTTCGACAAGACCTGGGCGCTCACCAAGGGTTCAGAGAAAAAATACGGCCGTACTTCTCCCGAGCGCACCTACGAAGACGCCGTGAAGCGCCGCCAGACGGACCCCTGGAATTTCCTGTTTATCGCTGGAATGTGGTTCCAGGACCTTTTCAACTACGATTTCCGCCGCACGGAAATGTGCATCATTCCTTACGCCACGCAGCAGGGTGAAATTTCCTTCTGTGCTTACAACACCGGAGTGGGATGGCGCCAGATCATTGAGAACATGCACAAGAATGCGACCGTAGCCCAGTGGTACAAGGAACACGGCAAGCACGAAATTTACGCCAAAGGCAAAGCCGTAAATCTGGATACGTTTGAACACTCGCTCATCATCGACGCCGATGACGCCGCGCGCGTTCGCCACCTGGAGCACGATATTCCTTTGACCGCCTCGGAAGAGGACCGCATCCGCCGCAAGAAAGCCATGGCCGAGCAAGCCAAGGTTCGCGCGATTTATGAAGAATTAGTGCTGAAGAAGCCGCAACCGACCGTGGTGCAGATCGGCAGCGTCTCGGATATCGCCAAGGCCGTGCCTGCGAACTTTAAACCTGTGACCATTGCTCCTGCGAACGGGAATGGCAATGGGAATGGTCACTCCACGCCTCCCGTGAAAGAAACCGCAGCCGAAGCCGTGGCCGGCGACTAACCGTATTTTCAAACCTAATTAGTGAACTGCCCCGGTTTTTCACGGGGCAGTTTTGTTTTGCGTGCTATCAATTCAACTTGGGGCGGTCAAATCGCAGCGATTACTTCGATCTCCACTAATGCGTCCTTCGGCAGCCGGGCTACCTGTACCGTGGATCGCGCCGGCGGCGCCGCCGTGAAATACCGGCCGTAAACTTCATTCATAGCCGAAAAGTCGTTCATATCTTTTAAAAAGACGGTGGTCTTGACCACGTGGTGAAGATTTGAGCCGCCCGCTTCGAGGATCGCTTTTATGTTTTCCAACACGCGATGGGTCTGCTGCGCAATGTCGCCTCCGGTCATTTCCATTGAAGCAGGATCCAATGGCACCTGGCCGGAAATGAACAGGAAGCCGTTGGCACGCACCGCCTGCGAGTAGGGCCCGATCGGCTTGGGTCCCCGGTCGGTGAGAACGATGTCTTTCATGGCGTAACCTCCTTGGAAGATGCGTCTTTGTCTGCAGATGTGTTTTCGTATTTCGCGCGAAAATCCGCCGGCACTCCGGGGTGCTTCATCCATAGCCGGACGAATTCCGCCGCATTTTTGTGCGACTCCTCGTCAAAGGCGGCGATCAAATCGTCGAGGTCGAAGCCGCTGCTGCGCCGGGCATCCAGCATATGTCGGACAGCCTTGCGAAAAACTTCCTGTCCGTAGCGGTCTTGCAGAGCATAAAAGAAAAGAAAACTTTTCGCGCGCAACGCAGTGTCATCGTCCTTTTTCGAACTTGCACTGTTTTTGGGGACCATGGCCAGCGCGCGGCGAATCGTTTCCACACGCGCAGTCGCGCCTTCCAGTGCGTCATTCCCGACCGCGGCGGCGAATACCGGGAAAGCCGAAAGCGGAGGGTCCTGCTCGTAAAATCCCGGACTTTGGCCGTAACCCAGCCAGGTAGCAGCCAACGCGGGCGCCGTCCCGGAAGCTAATTTCTTTACTCCCGGGCTGGGATCGATCATGACGGTGTCCAGCGATACCATTTCGCTGGATTTCGATTCTCCGTTCACGCCGATCAAGCCGGCATTTCGGCTTGCCGACTCGCTGAAACATCCCGGCATGACCGGACATTCCACCAGCCACAGCGGCGGCGCATTCTTGCTTGGAGCCCGGTGCTTGCCAAAGAATCCGGACGGCACTTCGGCGACAGACCAAACTCCGAATACGGAATTGTAAGTCCCTAACGTTTTCACCAGGGAATCACTCACCGCACGGAGGTCTCCGGCGTCCTGCGCTTGCCGGGTCCATAGATAAATCTTTTGGCGATTAGAACCGATCTGTTTGGTTACGTAGCGTCCGGCAATGACGTATGGGTAGATATCCACGATCCGCTGCGTGGCACGAACGGTTAGTTCTTGTCCATGTTTTGAATTTTTTATTTTGTTGCCGCTGGTGTGAACGATGGAATCTCTGGGCACGTGAACGGTCAGATTCCACTTCAGTGGCGGAGTCCTGCCAGTGGCGAAGAGGCCACGCGAGGGTAGCAACTCCGGGGCCCAGCCTTCCGCCGGCAGAAAAAAGGCATCCGGCGCAAACCTGAGGTGAGATTCGCCCTCCGCGGATGTCTCCAGGTCCATCGCGATGTGCAGACTATGATGACTTGAAATCGTCCACACACCAGGAAGGCTGAGGACTGTGTTTCGCGGATATTCCGTGGATTGCTCGCCAGAGAGCGATTGACCATCCCACTCCACTTTCACATTCTCCGCTTGAAATCGCCGCTTGCCTGGAAGTCTCAACTCCAGCACCGACAACGGTTTTGTGCCGGTGTTCGTCAATTCGTAATTGGACTTGATCGAAATACGAGCAGGAGGTCCGGGCTCAAAATGCACGTCGATATCTTGCTTATCGATGGTGTACCCGGGTCCGAACGAAGCAGCACAGCCTGAGAAAAAGATAGAGCTTGTCAGAGTGAAGACAACAGTAAGAGAGCGAAGGTAAAACGGGCATTTCAACGTTTCGATTGTAACGGGGATTCACGTGGAGCAAAAGCAGCTTCCCGCGCACCGAAAAGCCGTTTGTGGATTGATGAGAATTTCGTGGTGCCCGCTACCGTCGGCGCCCGCGTACATGCACAAAACCGGTGCCGTAATGATTGCGGGCGTTCTCCCGTTCCAGCACTTCTTTTTCAGCTTGCTCGTCGGTCATCCCCCGATTGATGCGATCTAGGATGTCTTTCTCTGTCAGTCCCACGTTTTTTAAGCGCGCAATCTCGCCGCTCGAAAGCGTCGCCTGGTCCTGAATATAACGCTGCAACAACGTCTGAACGGTGGAGTCGGATAAACCAATCAGGCGCAGTGTAACGGCATCGCCACTCATGGTGTCCAATTTGTCCACGCGCGCGATCTGCAAAATCTGGGATTCGGCGAAACCCGCCACGGCCAAACTGTTAACCGCGTCTGCGCTGGTAAAGGCGCGCCGTCGATCGTGCGCGTTGCTCACCAACGCGACACAAGTTTCATCGGTAATGCCGGTCTGCTTGGCGCTCACCAGTTGCAGCGTCTCTGCATCCGAAGTATCCAATTTTTTCAATTGTTCGATGCTGGCGGAAGACATTCCCGCCTTCACGAGGGGCCGATAATCGGTCAGCAGGTGATGACTGCATCCGTCCAGACCGAAAACGAGGAATACCCCAACCAATGCCAGCAAGCACACTCGCGAGCCCCGAGCTCGCGCAAACCCCGGCGTTAACATGCTGGGAATACGCATGATTTCATTGTAAACGGACACAACATCGCCATCCGGCAGGTGTGTAGTTGGTGATACCCGGCTAAAGGACAGGTAGATATTCTTGCAATCGAATGGCGAATCCTAGTTCGTTTGGTAGACCCGCTCCACGCCGTGAACGGCGGCAATCTTACGAATATTCACCAGAATGGTCTCCAGTTGACGCCGGTCCACGATTTCAAGACTTGCATCGATGCGGGCATTCAAACCATCCGGGCGGCTGACGAGGTTGCGAATGTTGGAGCCCGCCCCGCTGATCACCGCAGTGATATCGGCCAGGAGTCCAGCACGGTCTCGCCCGCGAATCTGCAGCTCCACCGGGAAGGTTGCGGCATTCTCGCCGCCCCATTCCACCGCGATGCGCCTCTCGGTTTGGTACAAGAGATTCTGCACGTTGGGGCAAGCGCGCGTGTGCACCGCCACGCCGCGGCCACGGGTGATGTACCCGATAATTTCGTCACCGGGAATGGGATTGCAGCATTTCGCGCGGTACACCAACAAGTCGTCATGGCCTTTGACGATAAGCGGCGCCTCGCCAAAGCCCAACATTCTTTTTACGGTTTTGACCAGCGTCGGCTTGGAATCCGGAGCTTCTATTTCAGCGGGCTTTTCTGGCTCGCCCAGCACGCGGGTCAAGATCTGGCGCGCCGAATACTTTCCGAACCCCACGGCGGCGTACAAATCTTCAATCTTCGAGAGCCCATGATCGGTGGCCACCTTCAACAGGTCCGCTTCCGGAATCTTCTTAAGGCTTCGATCAAAGTGGCGCGCTTCATTTTCAAGCAGCTTTCGCCCCATTTCCGTGGCTTCTTCGCGCTCTTCCAGGTTGATCCAATGGCGAATCTTGCTTTTGGCATGCGACGATTTGACGAAGCTCAGCCAGTCACGGTTGGGATGGTGGCCCTTCTGCGTCAAAATCTCGACTACGTCGCCACTGGTAATTTCATGCCGCAGCGAAACCATCTGCCCGTTCACTTTTGCGCCGGCGCACTGATGTCCGACTTCGGTATGCACCGCATACGCGAAGTCCACCGGCGTCGCGCCGCGCGGCAATTCCAATACTCGTCCCTTGGGGGTGAAGGCGTACACTTCCACAGGAGCAAAATCAACTTTCAGCGTGGATAGAAATTCGCCGGGCTCCTCCAACTCCTGCGACCACTCGATCAACTGGCGCATCCAGGTGATGCGCTGGTTCTCTTCTTCCGACCCGGGCTTGCCGCCCTTGTATTTCCAGTGAGCCGCGACGCCTTCTTCCGCGATGCGATGCATTTCCTGGGTGCGGATCTGAACTTCCAGGGGCTGGCCGCCAAGGAGCACCGTGGTGTGCAGCGATTGATAGAGATTCGGCCGCGCCATGGCGATGTAATCCTTAAATCGTCCGGGCACCGGGTGCCAGATGTGATGCACGACTCCGAGGGCCGCATAACAATTGCGCTCGCTGTCGGTAATCACTCGAATGGCCAGCAAATCGTAAATCTGCTCCAGACCTCGTTCTTGCCGAATCAGCTTCCTATGTAAGGAGTAAAGTCCCTTCACACGAGCCTCAAGCTCGGCGGGAATGCCACTTTCCACCAACTTGGTCTGAATGGTGCCTTGCACCTCTTCCAGAAACTTGCGGTGAATCTCTGCTTTGTCGGCCACTTCCTTCTGTAGCCTTAGAAAGGCCTCCGGCTCCAGATACCGGAAAGACAAATCCTCAAGTTCGTTGCGGATATTGCCCATTCCCAGGCGGTGCGCGATATGTGCATAAATGTCCAGCGTTTCACGCGAAATACGCTGCTGCTTGGAATGTTCAAGATATTCGAGTGTGCGCATGTTGTGCAGCCGGTCTGCCAACTTCACGAGCACAACGCGCACATCGTTCACCATGGCGAGCAACATCTTGCGTATGTTTTCGACTTGGCGCGCCTCCGGCGCCATCATGTTCAGCCGGCTAATCTTGGTGACGCCTTCCACCAGCCGGGCCACTTCGGCGCCAAACCGCTCTTCGATCCGCGACAGCGGAAATTCCGTATCCTCCACGACATCGTGAAGTAAAGCGGCCGTGAGCGTAGTGGCGTCCAGCCGCATATCCGCGAGGATATGGGCCACCTCCAGCAGGTGGGTAAGGTACGGATCTCCGGAGCTTCGCAGTTGATCCCGGTGGCGTTCCGCGGCAATTTCATATGCGCGTCGTACCATCCAGGGGTCTTCGGAGGGACGATTCTTGCGCAGCTTGGCCAGCAGTTCTTCGAAGCGTGCATCCAGCTGGCGCTCCGTGCGGTCACGGTGAAAATTCAGCGGCAGGTTGTTCGGTGACGGCATAAGAGTGCGTTGGGTAGTTCTCAACCTAATTGTAACGCAGCTGACTCAAACGGTGACGGGCACCTTAGTTAGCAAGTCTGCGGATCGCATCGATTTAGAGGCCCGGATTCCGCCCGAGATCCGCCAAAAAGCCGGATTAAGGGCGGAGCTCAGCCTTCGCTGGTCTTGTAGAAGGAGAAAAGGGCATTCAAAAGAATGCCCTTGGAAAAGTGGAGAATATTGTCGAATCGCTAGGAGGTTGTCTGCGGCTGTTCAGCGCGCTTTTGCTTGATTTCCTTTACCTTATCAACCAGATCGTCGGCCTGTTTCTGGTAGTTGGAGCGTTCGTCGGCAGTCTCCACCATGTCGGCCTTACGCCGATAGAGCAAATTGAGATAAGCCATGGCGTCGTCGTAATCCGGCCGCACCTCGATGGCCTTCTGCAGATACTTAATGCCCTCGTCTACCAATTGCCCATCTTTAGCCACGTAATCGGAGCGAACCGCAGCGGGGAGCGCATCAGTTTCTTTAATCTGCTTGTTTATATGGTCTTTATTGTAAGCCGTGCGCAGTTCCGCATTCGCGCGGAACGCCAGGGTCCAATCGATTACACCAATCCAGTAATAAGGCTCCGGGTCGTTAGGTTTCAATTCGATATGCTTCTGATGGTAGGTCTTCGATTCCATGAATTTTTCAGCGTTAAAAGGCTGGCCGCTCATCTGAAACAGAATCGAACCGATACCGTCAATGGCGCTCAAATTATTTTGATCCTTCTCCAGCACGCCCTTGAACTCATTGATGGCAGCATTTCCAAGAGCGACATTCTGCTCAGAAGGTGCTCCCGGAATGTACTGGCTGGCATAGGCGGTGGCCAGATACAGGCGGGCATTCATGAGGCCGGGGTCGAGGTCCTTGGCTTCCTTGAAATCCTCGACGGCCTTGTCGTACTGGCCGTTCTTGAAATTCGCGACACCTTTGTTCAGCAGATCGCGAGCCTTGAGTTTGTTGCATCCCGAACCAGCCGCCACGAGAACAACTAGCGCTGCTAACGAGAGACTGCGGCGAGCGATTCGAACCGATGAAGCATAAGTCATCGAATCATCCATCCCTGTAAGGCGTGCCCGATAACCGGGCCCGCTAGGATTCACGTCCGCCCTGC
>Ga0182024_10005923_pt1 | contig 27089 bp, 16 predicted proteins | sample P32metaG_FD_120480 | JGI IMG/M metagenome (GOLD analysis project Ga0182024, IMG submission 120480) | Permafrost microbial communities from Stordalen Mire, Sweden - P3-2 metaG (Illumina Assembly) | ecosystem: Environmental > Terrestrial > Soil > Wetlands > Permafrost | place: Sweden: Stordalen...
CGTGGGGCAGGTTGCCAACCTGCCTGGCAAACGGCAGGTTGGCAACCTGTCCCACGAATTGCGACCCCCTTTTCTGAATTGAGGTAGTAAGCGACCCTCGAAGAATAACTTCCCGACTTCGGCCATGGAGGCGGCAAGGGGGGGTTGCAAACTGCACGCCCCTCGCTTGCAGCCCCCCTTCCTCAGCGCAACCAATTGGCTGCCATGATGATAACGCGATGATCAGAGGGGCCTGCAAGCACTCGCACTCACAACCCCCCAAGTATTTGTCAAAAAATCGACGATTTGCTCTACCCTGAACCCACGCGCCGATGGTGGACTATAAGGTTCAGCGAAGTTATTCTTCGAGCAACACTAAAGGTATTTTCGGCCAGTACTGGGGTTCTACCGGCCCTTCTTGTCTTGCAGGCGTAGCTCCTGCAAAGCCCTCTCCACTTCAGGCCAGTTCGGCCTCACCCGCAGGGCTTCCTCCAGGTGGGCGATGGCCTCAGCGATACGGCCTTCGTTTGCCAGGATCTCTGCAAGCTCGACCTGGGATGCCGCATGTTTCGGGTCGATGCGCAGGACTTCTTGAAGTTGGTGCTTGGCCAGCTCCGTGCGGCCCTGGCCGGCGAACAACCGGCTCAAGAACTGGCGCGCATTGATCAGATCCGGGTCGAGCCGCAGCGCTTCGTTGAACTCGGCGATGGCCCGCTCGTGCTGCTTCTGATGGAGGAACACGACGCCAAGATTCACATGAAGGCCGGCCGTGTCCGGGGCAAGCTTCACCGCCTGCGTGGCCGCGGCAGCGGCCTGGTCAAGTTTGCCTGCCATCAGCAAGAGCCTGCCCATGAGGCTGTGGTAGCTCGCGTTATTCGGCGCGAGCTTCACACTCTCCCTGGCGGCGGCCAGTGCCTCGTCCAGCTTGCCCTGGTTCTCCAGTATCTCCGCCCGCCAGCAATGCAGCGCCGCGTCATGAGGCATCACCTTCATGGCCTCGCGGAGATGCTGAACCGCCTCCGCCAGCTCGCCTTGTTCCACCAGCAAGGGCACAAAGTTCTTGTGCAGATAATAATCCCCTGGATCCCGCGCCAGCGCCCGGCGATAGACGGCAACCGCCTCCCGGCCGCCCCCCGCCTTGAGGCGCGCGTTCAATTGGTCCAGCCGCCGGCGCCAGCGCGCTTGCCTTTCCGCATGATCCAGCTGATTGATGAAGGGCGGCTTGCTGGCCAGATCGGCCACTTGCATTAAACTGCTTTTCTGGTTCCATTCCGTGAATGCCAGGCGCTCTTTGCACTCCGCCACGGAAAGGAATGGAGCGTCTGGGTTTCCGTGCGGGCGCATCGAGTCCGGCAGGATACGCACGATTTGCTCCAGGACCGTGTGGGCGAGCCGATAGTTGCCCGCGAACGTCAAGTGGACGTGCTCGTAGAACAACTCCTCGCCCGGAATGCCATCAGCGCTCGCCAGCGCGAAGTCCCGTTCGGCATCCGCGAGATAAACTCCCTCGTCCTGCCTGCCGTTGGCCGTGGCACGGATGATTTCGTTCAAGCTCGTATCGGCGCGGAAGCGCAGGGCGTCCAGGTCGCGGGCCAGGACAAAGTGCCCATGCGCTTCCTGCTGCTTTTTCAGAGCGGCCAGGCAGCGACCCAGGCGGAAGTGCAGGTCGGCCGCCTTGTCATCGAGGAGCGCGGCGCGGCGGTAGCAAACCAGGGCCAGGGCCGGATCGCCGGCCGACTCCAGGCGGGCTCCGGCCGCGACGATGTTTTGCCAGGACTCCCTCTGCTCGGCGCTCAAGCCGGCCGCGGCGACCGAGGCGAAGGGAGCGGAGTCCTTGAGGTTGCAGGCCACCGTGCAAACCACAACCTTGGCGCCGGCTTGCTGTCCTACGCCGCAGATGTCCCGCAAATTGTGGGCGAAATGGCCGTACACCGTCTCCAGACGCGGATCATCGGCCTTCACCTCGTTGCCGACAAATACGGTCATGCCTCCCCAGGCGCCCGACGGTTTGCCCGCATCGGTGGCCCGGTGCAGCAGACTAGCGAGCAGCTGACCTGTCCGGGTCGCCTTGACCCGAACACTGGCCCGGATCATCTGCAAGTTCGATGCAAAAGGCCCCAGCACCCCGGCGGGTCCATAGGGTCCAACCACCTCATTGTTCCCCATGTAAACAATGAACAGGTCAGGTTGATGTTGCACGCAATCGCGGGAGATCGGCAAGATCACGTGCGAATTGATCGCGGTCAAGGCTGTGTTGATGATCTCAAAGCGAGTGTCGGGATAGCGATCCTGAAGCATCGCTTGCAGAATGCGGCCGAAATGAAACGAGACATTGGGGTATCCCATGGCGGCGGATTCGCCGAGAATGAAAATGCGATACGTTCCCGGGGCCTTGGCCGCCGCAAAGACCATGGCATCCGTTTCGCGGGATATGCCGGGAGGAAAAAAACGCCGGGCAAAGCTCGGATTATTCGTAAAAACTTCTCGCTCGTCGATCACTCCGGGCAGGAAAAAGTTCGCAGGATAGCCGTAGCCGCACAGTCGCAGCACCAATTCCAGGACGAGCAACAAGAAGACGGGCACCACGGTCATGGAAAGCAGGCGGTACGCCCACTTGCGCCAGCCCGTGGGCAGGCGCCTCTTGGGGACCAAGGTCGCAGACGCGGCCGGAATCTTTTGCTGTGTATCTTCAGCCATGGAAGGGGCCTTCGGCAATTACCCTCTCGTTCCCAGGCTCTGCCTGGGAACGCACTGCACGCGAGGCTCTGCCTCGCGTGTCAGGTCGCAGCGGAATGGGTCTTGCCTCCCGGCTGATACGCGAGGCAGAGCCTCGCTGGCAGTGCGTTCCCAGGCAGAGCCTGGGAACGAGTACCATCAATCACTGCGGTTGGCTCCACTGTTGTTCCAGTACTGGTCGCCGATTCCGGCCGTGGCGGGATCGATCACGGTTCGATTCACCGTATCGCAGTGCCCATCGACGTAGGCAACGTTAAGGATCCCTGCGGTTCCGCTGCCATTGCCTCCCGGGGTTGGCGGCAGCGCGGGATGGCGGCACTGGATCGATGTGTTAAACGTCGAGGCAAAGGTGGTGTACGCCCAGGGGTTCGTCGGTGCGGTGCTGTTCACAAACCAGTCCGGGTCGCTTTGAATGACGTTCGTGTTGTACTCGGCGAAAAGAATGGTGCCGCTGGTATTGCTGACGCGCCGGTAGCGCTGGACGTAGTCGTTCATGCCGTAGTAGGCGTTGGAAGCCGGTGCCGGGTAGAACTCCACTCTGCCCAAACCCGTGTTCCAATCGGCGCCGGCTCCGCAGCCGACTGTGGTGACGGAAAACGTGACGGTGTTGCCAGTCTGGGGGGGGCTGATGACGATGTTGGTTGCGGACGCTGGGCCGTTGCCGCTGTTGGTTTCGTTGCCCGGAATCGCCACGCCGGCAATGGGCGGCGCGGCGGATATCGCTGCGTTCGAGTTGCCAACGGAGATTCTGACGTTGTAGTTGCTCCCCCAGTCTCGGTTGCAGTAATTTTCGTTAATATGAAAGACCGAGATTTGGCTGAGTGTAACAGTGGAGGCCAAAGTGAACTGAAGAGTGGCACAATTGCTGCACCAGGCCGTGTTCGTCGTCCCTTCGGTCAAGTACGCATTGTTCCAGCCCGTAAGGATGAATTGGTTCGATGAGTTGAAGGACTGCATTCCGGCCGGCGCCACGGAGTAGTCGTACACATTCGTTTGCGTGCCCCAACCGGCGGAATTGGGGGGGTTGCCAACCAGGCTGGTAATGGCAGAAGTTGGCAGAAAGGTCGGAACCGCGGCGGCCTGGTTAATATTCACCATCGGGCATAACTGCGTGGTAGCGTTGTTTTCAAAGTACGGAAGCAACGAGCCCGTGGTTGTCGCCGTGGCGTTCCAGTTGGATGGGTTGTAAATGGCCGAATAGATATTGCGGTAGTTGTTGTAGGCCAGGGCGAACTGCTTCAAGTTATTGATGCACTGGGTGCGTGCGGCCGCCTCGCGGACTTTCTGCACGGCAGGTACGAGAAGAGCAATCAGGATCGCGATAATCGCAATCACAACCAGCAATTCAATCAGCGTAAATCCTCGACGTAAACGACGCATGGTACTTTCCTTTCAAAAAAAGAATCGGAAACACAAGAACATGGCGAACCTTCGATACACACAATGCGACCAGCATCAACTCCAGCCGCGAGAATTCAATTTCGGAACCTACTTGCCCATGGGCATCTTCGGAGGATTCTTGTAGAAATCGAGCAATTTGCTTACCGCCTGCTCGCGCTCCTCGGGCGGGGCATCCACCTGGTATTCGATTTTACCGGGCAGGATTTCGCCATACAATTTCTGCGCGCCCCGAAGGCCCGCCTCGCGCACGCCTTTATCCTCATGCTTCATGGCGGCGTAGTATACCGGAACACTTGCCCCGTCCGAGGCGCCCCACAGATAGTTGAGGGCCAGGGTCAGGACCTCGGCATCCTTGCTCTCGGCGGCCACGCGCCGCAGATCGGCGGTCGCCTGCCTTCCGCGCAGCTCATCGGTCGCGAGCAGGCGCTCTTCCTTCGTGCCGGCGGACAGGGCCCGCTGGGCAAGAGCTTTCTCAGAAAGAGGCCCGCCAAAATAGCTCCAGCTCAGATAAACGGCAAGAATCAAACCAAGAGAGGCCAGGGTGACCCAGTACTTGATGGGCACGGCCAGCGCCGCGTCTTCATCATCGTCTTGCTTGGGCTTGAGCTTGGGCTTGGGAGCAGGCGTCGCCTTTTCCTGCGCAGGAACTTTCTGCGACGCACTCCGGCCCGCAACGGGTGCAGAAGCTGCCTTGCCAAGCGTTCCCGGGGACAGGGCGTCGGAGTCTTCCGATGCTTCTCCCGCGCCGCTCTGGATGAACCCGTCCTCCTCCGCCAATAACTCTGCCACCAGATTATCGACATTCCCCTCGCTTGCCGTCCCGGCCGCGGGCGCCGGCGCAGCCGGGGCGGCTGCCCCGCCCGATGGGAACATCGATTTGCACTGCTGGAGCAGCAGCAGGTTGAGCTTAAATTGTTTGACCAGCAGCTGATCGCATAACTGATACTGCTTCATCAGCAGCTCATCAAGCAGCTTGTTTTGCTTGACCAGCAATCTGTACTGTCTGCTCGGCTTGTACTTTTTGCCACTCGGGCTAGTGGAATCAATTGCCATATATACCGCCGAACGGTCTGCGAAGCGGACCGCATTTTTGGGCAAAAATAAAATTCAAAAAGACGATGACGGCAAATCTGCGAGAAATCTCACAAACTGAATGCTACCCGCGGCAAAAACCGTTGTCAACCAGAAAAAAGCAGGCGCGCGGATTTTTCGATTTTTGCGACCTTGGAAGGTCTCCGGGGTCACCTCAAGGGGGCCTTCTGGTATTTTTCTTTCAGCAGCTTGGCAGCCGGCTCGCGTTTGTCCGCCGGATCATCCGGCACGAACGAGGCCTTATCTTTCGGATCGATTTTCACCAGGCTCCGCAACTCTTCGAAGGCCACCTCGCGCACGGCAGCGTCCCCATGGCTCAACGTGTCGAGAAGCAGTTCAACGGTCTGGCTGTCGCGTTTGCGGGCCGCGAGCTGGGGAAGAACGCGAGCGATCACCCGCGGATCCTTGCTTTCCTTCGCCAGGCGTTTGAGCTGAATCAGGGCTTCGTCCCCCTCGAGGTTCGACAGTTCGGAGGCCGCGGTGAGCCGATCCTCCAGAACCGGCGCCTCCATCGCCTTTTTCGCCAGACTGTCCGCGTCGAGGGGTGCGGGCTCGTTGACGTAGAATGCGTAATAGAAGAAGCCCCCCGCGAGCGCTACCAGGACCCCGCCGCCGAGGGCCATCAAGATCATCCGTTTCATGTTTACCTCAAAAGAAGAGTGCGCGTGCCAATGTGGCTGTACGCTTGCGCAGGCAATAAACCTGGTGATTTTTCGCCGACCACAACCTCACGAATAAGCTGTATGGTTGGATCGTATTCGCGGTGGAATACTCTGTCAATCATAAAGCAAAAGAATAGAATGCGATGGCCACGATACGAACTTGCAGACGCAATTGAGGCAAACGATAGAGCGGCTCGCCAACGTGACGCGGGTTTACCCGAAGTTGGCGGACAATGATGCGAAACGCCCTGGCGATTCGCTTTCTCTCGGACATGGGGGCTTCCAGCTGGAGGTCGCGAAGGCTTTTCGCGACGGCTCCAGAACAATGGACCTCGAATATTCCATTGGCCTCTGACATTGCTATTTCTTCTTCTTTTTGTGCTTGCCGGGAGGGCTCTTCGCCAACGCCTCCAGTTCAGCCGCAACGTCCTCAGCGGGAACTCCCACTTCATCGATGGTATACTGCTGCAAATCGGCGGCAGTAAAGGCCGCCTTCGCCTTCGCATATATCGTTTTGAAGTCGTCGGTTTTCTTGACGCGCAGCCGCCGAATCGGGTTGTAGGGCTCTTCTTTCATATAAGCCTCCAAACGAACCAGTCGCCCGTTGTTTTCCCAGTTCCCCCGGAGTACCGGGGGAGAGGGGGCAATGCAGGATGCCGGTCAACAAATCGTACACGGCGTTGCCCGCTGGAGTTCAGATTCAATGCCCCTTGTGCCCGTGCTCGTGCGCCCCCTGGAACACCGGATGCTGCGGATTGCCGCGCGCGATGATGTACGCCACCAGGTCCAGGATCTCCTCGTGCGTCAGGCGATCGACCTGGCCCTTGGGCATGATCGACGTCGCCGATTTGCGGCGTTCGGCGATGTCCGCCTTTTTGAGCAAGAGCGGCTGCTTCTTGGCGATCGGGTCCTCCATCACCTTGACGGTTTGCGGCGTCTCCTCCACGATCAGGCCGGTGATGACCTTGCCGTCCTGCATCTCGAAGGTGAACGTCTGGAACTTCTCGTTGATGCGGAACGACGGCTCCAGAATGTCCTTCAAAATGTCCGTCGCGGAGTTTTTCGGATCGAGCTTCATCAGGTCCGGGCCGATCTCCGTGCCGACGCCGTTCATCTTGTGGCAGGCGACGCAGTTGGCGACCTGGAAGAGCTGCCGGGCGTTGGCGAAGTTACGGCCCTGCGTCATCTTGGCGACAGCGGGGGCCAGCTCCTCATACTTCCAGTCCTTGCGAGGCCGATTGAGCTTGAGCAGCTCATCGGCGATCGGCAGCGGGTTCTTGGCGAGGTAGCCTTCCGGGTCGGCCTGGTATTCTTCCAGGTCATCGACCACGTACAGGGCCGCGAACATGCGCCGCCAGTGGCCGGGATAGGTGCAGACGATCGGATAGATGCCCGGCCTGGTCGGAGCGATGAAGGCGATCTTCTGCACGCCGCGCGGGGCCAGCAAGATGCTCTTGAACAGGATCTTGGGCGAATCGGGCACGTATTGCCGCTGGGCGGCGTCCGGCTGCGTGCCCCTGGTTTCGGCGAGCTGGCCGATCTCTTCCAGGCTGCCCGGCGAGGTAATCACCAGGTTGTGCGGCATGATGTCGGTGTTCTCGAAAATGATCTCGACCGGCTTGCCCGCTTTCACGGCGATGCGTTCCTTGTCGAACAGCATCTGATCGGGAATGGTGCCGACGCGGATCATGCGCACGCCCAGCTCGCCCAGCTCCGAACGCACGGCCTTGGCTTCTTTCAGCGGCAGCGTGTTGGCGAGGGCATCGGCCAGTTGCAGGGCGTCCAGGGCGAACGGCGTGGTGCGTTCCTTGGCGGGGATGGCGCGCACATCGAGCAACAGCTGATCGAGCAGCGGCCGCACTTCATCCTTGGGCCAAAAGCGAGCGGGGATGCGCTGCAGAGCCTTGACGGCGGCATGGCGATCGGCCTTCCTCATTTCGGCCGCGCCAGCGACAACAATCTTGACTTCTAGAACCTCCACGTTGTTTTTCTCGTCAGTAAAAATCAAGATCGCGCGCCCGATCTGTATGCCGACGATATTGACGACAAAGGGATTCCCCGGAACTTCCTCGACCCGAGCGATGTTGCCATTAAGGTTGTCAACCTTCGCGATCTTGAGCTTGGAGCTCACGCCAACCGGCATCGGCTGGCCTAACTCGATTTGCAGCGCCTTGCCGCCTGCGTCGCCGTCAACAACCTCGACTTTTCGGGTCTCGCTCACCTGTTTTTCGTCTGTAATGGTTACGCTGGACTGGCCAGTCTTCAAGCCAACGATTTTGACGACATGAGGTGCGCCTCTGATCTCGTCAACCTGCAGAATCTTGGCGTCCTGAGCCTGGGCACCGGCGATCTTAAGTTTGGAACTCGCCTGGATTAGCTTTGTTTGGCCTACGCCAATGCGCAACGCGTTGTCCTTTGTCTCCTTTTCTTGTTCGATGACCAACCTGGCAAGTTCGTTGAACGTCGTCTCCTCCTGGCCGCGCACGCTGGTCAATGCAACCATGGCGGCGTGGCGCAACGCAAGGTCCGGCGCCTCGCGGCCCACTTCGAAGCCGACCTTCACGGCGGGGGCAGGCTGCTTGGCCTTCTCGAAAACGACCCGGCGATTCTGATCGAGCACCTTGAGTGTGAACGGATCGAGCCGTTTGCCTAAAGCCGCGTCCGTGCGATTGAAGATGACGATGGACGTGATCGATTGCTCGGCGCCCAGGTCCACTTCCCACCAGGGATTGGCGATGTTCTCCGGAGTGTGGGTCTGCCCGCCGCTGCTGAAAGCGCCGCTGGTGTTGCCGTCGATGGCCTTGCTGGCATCGCCGCCATTGCTGGTGCTGATCTGCGACGCCTTGCCCTGGCGAGCGATGTTCTTGCCGCCGGAATAGACTTCCACCTCGGCCAGGGTCAAGGTTCGCTTGGCGCCGGGCAGCTCCACGCGTACAAAACGGCCCATGACCATCTTGCCGCCGGTGCTGGCCGGGCCGAGCTCCTTCGGCAACCCCTTGACCAGCGGCAGTATCTTGGGATAAAGGGCGGCGCGCTGGCCCGGATCGCGGATGAGCGGCATGGCGTTGACGAGATCCTGCAGCGACGAAACCGACTTCACGGCCAGGTCCCATGCCTTGTCAACATTGCCGTCCGCGGCGATCAACACGACGTAGCCTAGCTGGCGTGTCGTCGGCGTGTTGCCGGACTTGGCGAGTTTTTCCAGGTCGCCGCGCACTTCGGGCAGTTCCTTCTGCCGGCCCGTGGTCAGCAGACGCACCAGGTCGTACGTCACCGATTCATCCTGCGTGTCCTGATCCTGGCTCTTGATGGCGTCGATGAGCACGGATAGCTCATGCTTGTTTTCGAGCTTGGCCAGGCTGGTCAAGGCGCTCTGCCGCTGCTCGTCGCGCAGGCCCTTGCGGAAGACCAGCTCGAGGTAGACGGGCCGAGAGCCCTTCATCTTGAGCAGGTTCTCCGTGGTCACATTCTTGAGGAAGAAGCGAGCCCCGGCGAGACTGGTGAAGGGGATCATCCGGCCTTCGTTGATCGCCTGCTGCACGTAGGGCTGCAGGGCCTTCATGGTCTCGCCGCGGACGAAGTCGATAAACGGATCGGCCGGTTTTTCCGCGGAGATCAGCACGACCTCGACCGCCTCGGCGCTCTTGAAGAAGCTGGCGGCCCGCACCGCTTCCAGACGCACGCGCGGATGCTCATCGCTCGCCTGCTTCTTGAGCAGCTCCAGGGCATCGGTCACCCGGTCGCGCCAGTAGCAGAGCACGCGCGTGGCCGCCGCTCGGGCGCGGAAGTCCGGCGAGGTAAGCATGCGGTTGAGCAGGTTTTCGTTGACCACGTTGTGGCTCTGGTGCAGCCACAGCGCTTCCAGCATGAGGTGCTCGTCAACCTCGGGCACCTTGCCGTCCATCGCCACAATGTTCCTGTTGGTCGCGGCAATGACCGCATCGCTATCCCGGCCGCTCAGCTCGATGCGGGTGCGATAGCGAACGCGGTCCTCGGGCGACTTGAGCAATTCGAGAAGCTTTCCGATCGGCTCGCCATAGATCTTCGGCGGCGTCAGCAGCGGCCGACCTTCATAAGTCACCCGGTAGATACGGCCATGCTCCCGGTCGCGGCTCGGATCGCGCAGATTGTGCTGCATGTGGCCGACGATTGGATTGTGCCAGTCGAGGAAATACAGTGCCCCATCCGGCCCGATGCGCAGATCGGATGGCCGAAACTTCGGATCGGTCGAGGACAGAATGTGTTCCTGGTGGACGCCCTGGAAACTGGCCCCCTTGTCGTCGATGCGTTCGCGGAAGATGCCCTGGAAGCCGATCACGTTGGCCACGAGCAGATGGCCCTGCATCGATTCGGGGAAGTGCCGGCTCGACAGGATTTCCATGCCGGGACAGGGCCGGCTCTGCTGCTGGTAAACATGCGGCGGCCCGGCGTGGCGCTGTGGATAAGGCAGATAACCGGAGAACAGGGCCGCATGATACGGCACGGCCCCGGTGCCATCGACGACGATGTCCTGGCCCCAGCGATCGAACACGTGGCCATGCGGATTGGCGAACCCGTAGGCGACGTAAACCTCGAACTTCTGGGCGCGTGGCTCATAGCGAAAGACGCCGGCATTGGCACAGCGCTGCGGCGGCCCCCACGGCGTTTCCACCTGGGTGTGATGGAAGGTGCCTTCCTGGAAATAGAGTGCGCCGCCCGGATCGAGCACAAAGCTGTTCGAGGTGTGATGCGTGTCCGCCGAGTCGATGCCGCTGAGGATGCGTTTGCGAATGTCGGCCTTGTCGCCGCCCTTGCTGTCCTTGAGGAACATCAGATCGGGGGCCTGGGCGACGATGACGCCATCCTTCCAGAACTCGAAACCCGTGGGGCAATGCAGGCCGTCGGCGAAGACGGTGCACTTGTCCGCCTTGCCGGTGCCCTTGGTGTCCTCGAAGATGAGCAGCTTGTCGTTCATCGGTTCGCCGGGCTTCCAGTGCGGATACGTCGGCCAAACAGCGACCCAGAGTCGGCCCTTGGTGTCCCACGACATCTGCACGGCGTTGGTCAGCTCGGGAAACTCCTTCTCCGACGCGAACAGGTTGACCTTGAACCCGGGGGCGATTTTCAAATTTTTGATGCTCTCTTCGCCCGAATAAAAGAGATGCTTGCCACCGGGCAGCGGGCCCGGCTTGTTGGTCTTCACCGGGATGAACGGCGACAGGTTCGAGTCATCGACCTTGAGATCGCCGCCCTGAGCCACCGCCCAGACTCGCTTGTCGCGGTTGGCGGTCATCTCGTCGAGGATCTCCATCTCCCGCTGCATGACCACGCGATTGGTCTGGCCATCGGTAAAGCGCAGATCCGCCCGGCCGCCGTAGATCGAGTAGCCATCGACCGTGCGATAGCGATTGAACCAGTAGAAATTGCGGTCAAGCACCGCTTGCCTAACCTTCTCCAATTCCACGCCGCGGGGTGAGGTACTCCGAACCCCGCGGGTAAACAGTGCAGCATCAATAACCTCCGCCAGCAACTTGTTGCCATGCTCGTTCAGGTGCACTCCATTGATCGTCAGCGGTTCCGTGGCCTTGCCATAAAGCTCCAGGGTCGGATGAAAAAGATCCACGAAGAAAACCTTGTTAGCCTTGGCGACGTCAACCATGGCCCCGGTGTACATTTCGATGCGCTCGTTGTTTTCCTTGCCGTCGGGCAGATTGCGATCCTTGAGATTCTCATGAGCGATGGGCGAGAAGAGGACCAACCGCGGCGCGCTCGTACCGTTGTACTTCTGGGCCAGTGTTTTCTTGACGAAATCGTCGAGGTCTTTCTTGAACTTGTCGAGTCCCGGCTTGCCCTGGAACGATTCGTTGTAACCGAAAAACGCGAAGACGACGTCGGCCTTGGCGTGCGTGAGCCAGGTATCCGGACTGCCGAACGCGGCCGAACGCAGGCGAATGGTCAGCTCGTCGGCGGAGAAGCCAAGATTGCGAAAGACGAGCTTATCCTTGGGAAACCGGCTCTGGATAAACGTTTCGACCCAGCCATCGTGCTGCATGCGATCGGCGAGGGTATTGCCGAGAATGGCAATGCGATCGCCTGGCTGAATCTCGAACTTGGGAGTGCTCTGCTGCTCCTGGGCGGCGTGCGGCAGGTTGCTGGAGCCGAAGAAGAGAGCCAGGAATAGGCCGAATAGGGGCAGGAGCGCTCGGTGGCGAAGTCGGTTCATGGTAGGGTTGCCTCAAGGAGAAACGGTTGGCGGGCGTGATGATATAGGATACAAGGAAATGGGGCGACAAGGTAGGCGAGCCCGGCCGCTCCGCCCCGTCCCGACTCAAACGCGCCTACTTTTTTCCCGATCTGCCGATAGCCAACATTAGCAGCCCTGCTACGGCAGTGGCCCAGGAAAGGAACGGATGTGAAAACGTCAATAGCCATGGATACGTTGAAATAAACATCGATTCGCCCATTTGCGGAAACGAATCAAATGACAACGGCTCATACGTCTCCTTGGAAATCAGCTGGCCATCCACGGCGAAGACATAGTGCAGCTGGCCTCTCGCCGTGATCACGTCGATATTGCCATCGAGTCGTGGGAGCAGTTTGAATATCCCTCCGCCCGCATCGACATGCCAACCGGTCAGGTAGGACCAGTTGGCATCATACACCTGGACTCTGCCAGAAGGGGTGTGCGGTACGATGTGCCAGCCTTTCCCGGTCGAAATGACGCCAGCCGTGTATCCCACCGGCCACTCAAAGGAACTCGGCAGCCAGTCCAGACCCCCGACTGCGGAAAGAGCAGACCCGAAGAACCCGGCGGCGCCCAGCACTGCCAGGCTGCCCGCTGTGATGGTATAGGATCGCCGTCGGCCCTTGCCGTATTGAGCCGAGAACGGCATCGCGGCGGCGCAAATCATGAATGTGCCGCCAATCAGCACAACAAAGAGGATGGAAAGCATTTCCATGACGAGAAACCAACGTATGGTCCTGACCTTGAGCGCCGCTGGTATCAGCGTATCGCCAGCCACTCTTGCCAGGTCTTGGCCGTGAAAATCGCGTCCGCCATTCGCCCAAGCCGCTCGATATCCCGGATGTTCTCGAGCTGAAATTGGGCCCCCGTATCAGCCGTTCCAAAACGTCGAATGCCTTGCCGGAGCAGGATCTGGCGACTGCCCTCGATCTTGCCTTCATGAACCATCTCGTCATCAGCAGTCATCACCTGGTCATGGTCGATCGGTATGTTCATGATTCATACTCCGGCGAAAAGAAGGATTCCCAGCGACATGAGGCATCGAATGATATCAGCGGGTCGCCAGCAACTCCTGCCAAGATTTGGCCGTGAAAATGGCGTCCGTCATACGTTCAAGCCGCTCCAGATCCTGGATCGCTCGCAAGGCGCTTTCGGTCGGAGCATCAGGAGCGCCGAACTGTCGGCTACCCAACCGAAGAAGAACCTTGATCTCTCCTTCGAGACGGCCTTCCAGACGACCTTTTTCGAGACCTATCTGAACTCCTTCGTCAACAGCCACGTCATACGCAGTCGATTCGTGCATGATTCGTACTCCAGCAAAAACTTGAGCCAAGGGATCTTTCAGGACGCGCATGCCCGCCAGGATAAACGCCGCATTCATCAGCCGAACAGCCCGACCGTACTCCACTTCCTGGACGAGTCGCCGGTCGATTGCGTGAACGATGTCCCGCAAGCCCTCTTCCAGGTCCTTTCCCGGCGGTACCTGGCACAATGTAGCCAAAGGCAGCAAGGCCAACCCGCCCTGCAGGAATGGCTCCACGGGTTGCTGCCACATGCGCACCACGTCATATTCAAATTCTACTCGTTTCCCGCCCGCGGAGTAAACAAGCTTTCCGGTCAAGTTCGGCGAATCCGCTTTGGGCCGAAGCAGGATAATTACCGAGCGAACCGGCACGCATTTTTCGCGGTGGAAAAACGCCGCATTGTACAGATGCACGCGTGCGGGCAACAATAGATCGGGCCCCGACTGGAAATTCAGATCGACGATTTCTTGCAGCGGGTCGCCGAAGCCGAACGCGACGTCCGTGGCGGCGCTAATGGTTGAGAGATCGACGTTCAGCGTTCGGGCCGGCGTGATCTTTGGCAGTCCGAAAACCGACGCGAAGTCGCTCGGATCCTGCGCGATCATGTCCTTTAGTGTCGCATCAAACGGGAGTGACATGGACCACCTGCAAATCGAGAGTTTCGACCTCAACTTTTACGATCGATTGTATCTTCCGTCTCGCTGTAATCCAGAGTCGTGGGACGGTACGTGCCACTTGACGACCTCATGTCACGGCGCTGGTTTTCGTGACATGAGATTGATTGATCCATTTTTGCGTCACAACCAATTGTCGTGCAGATCTTTGCGCCCTTTCATGGCAGGCGTTTTGGGCAGCGCATGTCACGGGACTGAGATCGGTGAAATGACATGACACGTGAAATGACCCGGCGCGGGAGCAAGGGGCATCTTCACTTAAACTTCACCGTGTCTTCACTCCATCGCGCTGAGGCGTTTCTACATTTTCACCTGTCGCATTCCGCCCGCAAAATACCGTATGATGGTTCTTGTAAGGAGGTCAAGATGACGAACCAATGGATCAAGACGCTGCTGGCCGGTTGTTTCGTGTTCGCCATGGTGAATCCCGTGCGGGCGCAGGTCAAGGTGGACCCCAAGCTGCCCGATTACCAGGCTGTCGCCGGCGTCTCCGGCACCTTGAAGAGCATCGGTTCGGACACGATGAACAACGAAATGAAGGAGTGGACCGCCGGCTTTGCGAAGTTCTATCCCAACGTGCAAGCGGAAATCGACGGCAAGGGATCATCGACCGGGCCGCCGGCCCTGATCGCGGGCACGGCTCACTTCGCCCCGATGAGCCGGCCGATGAAAGACAAGGAAATCGACGAGTTCAAGAAGAAGTTCGGCTATCCGCCCGTCGCCCTTTCGACGAGCATCGACATGCTGGCGGTCTACGTTCACAAGGACAATCCGCTCAAGGGCCTGACGATGCAGCAGATCGACGCCATTTTTTCGCGGACGCGCAAGGGCGGCCATGCGGCGGCGATCAACACCTGGGGCGACCTGAGCCTCGACGGTGCCTGGAAGGATCGCCCCGTCGCGCTTTATGGCCGCAATTCCGCCTCGGGAACTTATGGCTTTTTCCGCGAGCACGCCCTGTTCAACGGCGATTTCCGTGAGGACGTCAAGGAGCAGCCGGGCAGCTCGTCGGTGATCCAGGGCGTGGCCGGCGACAAGTTCGCCATCGGCTATAGCGGCCATGGCTATCAAACGGCCGACGTCCGCACGGTGCCGATCGCCCTGAACAACGAGGCCGACTTCGTGCCTGCCGAGGCCGACAGGGCGTATTTGGGAGAATATCCGCTGGCTCGGTTTCTCTATCTCTATGTCAATTACCAGCCAGGCACGGAGCTCGATCCCATGCGGCGCGAATTCATACGCTATATCTTCAGCAGGCAAGGCCAGGCCGATGTGGTCCGGACGGGCTACTTGCCGGTCCGTGACGGCACGGCGGCCCGGGCGCTCGCCTCCATTGGGCTCAAGCGCTGAAGGCACCAAGCCCGCATGCGAGGTAATCCGAGCATGCGGGGTGAATAACCCCGCATGCTCGGATTACCTCGCATGCGGGCTTGGTGAATGCAATGTCAAAAAAACTCATCACTCCCCGATCACGTACAACGCGCAAAACCCGGCGTTCCGTAATGTTGGCCGAGGTGGTTTCGCGCTATCTCATCACCACCGGCGGCATCGGTACCATCGTGGCGGTGGTCGGCGTTTTCCTGTTTCTGCTCTACGTGGTCAGTCCCCTCTTTTTCGCGGGCAGTGCCGAGCAGCAACCGCGCACGACCGTCAACTGGGCCAACCCGGCTCCCATCCAGATGGGCATGGACGAGGACCAGCTCATGTGCTGGGCCCTGTTCGGCGACGGCTCTCTTCAGCTCGTTCGTGCGGATACCGGCGAGTTCCTCGAGAAGCAAAAGCCGTTCGGCGAATCCAGGCTCACGGCCGTCGCTTTCTCGCCGGGTCAGGATGCCGCTTTTGGCTTCGCGGACGGCACCCTGCGCACGGGCAGCATTCACTTTTCATCACGGTATCTCGATGACAAGGAAAAGGTGCCCGCCGAAGTCACTCATTTGAAAGAGGGCGAGGCGGCACGCTATCAGAACGGCATGGTTCTGCGCATTCCCAGGGATCAGCTGCGGCTGCAGAAACTGGCGGTGGACATCAACCCGCCGCTCACCGGAGGCAAAAAGATTCCGCCTTCGCCCGTGCTGCTCATCGATTTCGACGGCAAGCCCGAAAAGCACAAAGCCGAAGAAACGCTGACCGTACCCGATGAATTTATCGCGACGCTGACGGCGCACGGCAAGCTAAGTCTCCACATCATGCGGCCGAGCAAGACGCTGGATGGCGATGAAACCATTCTCGCGTTGAGCAAGAGGGTCGAGTTGCCCTACGAGCAACCGACCGACAAGGGCCCGCCGATGCGGCTGCAAATGTCCAGCCAGGGCCATCAGATTTGTCTCTTCTGGGAAGACGGCCATTTCATTCGCTACGACGTCCGCGATCGCGCCAGGCCGGTCGTGGCCGAGACGCTCAATCTCCTGAGCGAGCGCGCGCGGCGCGTCACGGAGGTTCGCTGTCTGAAGGGCCGAAGCACGTATTTGGTCGGCGATTCAGCGGGGCAAGTCAAGGCCTGGTTCTTCACGCCGAACTCCGCGGGCGGCAAGATGGTGTGCGGCCATGAATTCGCGGGTGAAGGCTCCGCGGTGACGGCCATTGCCGTATCGAACCGATCGCGCGAGGCCGCGGTCGCCAGCGCGGACGGCAAGATTCGGCTCTTGCAAGTGACGAGTGAACGCCTGATCGTGGAGCTCAGCACCGAGCAGTCCGGGCCCGTGAAACTCGCCCTGGCGCCCAAGGATGACGGCCTGCTGGTCGCGGCGGCGAATGGGTTGCACCGCTGGAAGATCGACGCCGGCCATCCGGAAGTGACGGTCAAGGCCCTGTTCGGCAAGGTCTGGTACGAGGGCAACGACAGGCCGGAGTTCACCTGGCTGACCGATTCCGCCGAGCCGAAATTCAGCCTGGTGCCGCTCATCTTCGGCACGATCAAGGCCAGTTTTTATTCGCTGCTGTTCGCCTTGCCGATCGCTCTTCTGGCGGCGATTTATACCAGCGAATATCTGCATCCACAGAGCAAGGCGGTGGTCAAGCCGTCGATCGAGCTGATGGCCAGCTTGCCGAGCGTGGTGCTGGGTTTCCTCGCGGGCTTGGTGTTCGCCCAGTTCGTGGAGGGCGTGGTCTCCTCGGTGCTCGCGTGCATCGTCACGGTGCCGCTGTCCTTTGTGATGGGTGCGTATTTCTGGCAGCTCTTGCCGGCGCGCCTCGGTCAGGTCCTGGCTCGCTGGCGGTTCATGTTTATTTGCCTGGTGTTGCCGCTCGGGCTGCTCATGGCCATGCCGCTGGGGCCGTGGATGGAAGATGTGCTGTTCGAGGGCGATCTGCGCCACTGGCTCGACAGCGGCGAGGGCAGCGCGGTCGGCGGCTGGATTCTCGTGCTGCTGCCGGTGGCCGTTTTGGTCTGCGCTATTGGCATGTCGAAAACAATCACTCCCTGGTTCCGGTCGAACACCCGTCAGTGCGGCCGATTTCTCACCGCGGTCCTGGACATGAGCAAGTTCCTGGCGGGCTGCGTTCTGGCGCTTGGCCTGGCCTGGGCCCTGGGCTTTGTGCTCGACGCGCTCGACCTGGACGCACGCGGCAGCTTCCTGGGGCCGTACTCGCAACGCAACGCCTTGATCGTCGGCTTGATGGTCGGTTTCGCCATCATTCCGATCATTTACACGATCGCCGAGGATGCTCTGTCATCGGTGCCGGAGTATCTGCGGGCCGGGTCGCTGGCCACGGGCGCGACGCGTTGGCAAACGGCCGTGCGCATCGTCATTCCCACGGCCATGAGCGGTTTGTTCTCCGCCGTGATGATCGGGCTGGGCCGAGCGATCGGCGAGACCATGGTGATGCTCATGGCGGCGGGCAACACGCCCATCATGGACTGGAACATCTTCAACGGCTTTCGCACTCTGTCGGCCAACATCGCCACGGAAATGGGCGATGCCGTGCAAAACAGCACGCACTACCGCGTCCTGTTCTGCTCGGCCTTGACGCTGTTCGCCCTGACGTTTTCGCTCAACACCGTGGCGGAGCTGGTGCGCCTGCGCTTTCGGCGGAGGGCGTATCAGCTATGAAAATCCTCACCGATCCGCTGAACGCGGGCCACGCCGGGAGCCGCAAGCGCACCCGCCGGCCGCGCGGCGGCAACTCGCTGCTGGCGCACGGCGAGCCATCCATCTGGGGCACCGGCGGCGCTCTGGTGCTCGCGCTGGCCATGATCTTCGGCCTGCTCGTCTTTATCTTCGCCCAGGGCCTGGCCACGTTTTGGCCGAAGGAGCTGGTGCAGATCCGCACGCTCGACGGCAAGACCTATCTCGGCGAGCTCACGCGCGAAGAGACCTATCGCCCCGCCGACGAGGTGTTCGACAAGCTGCCGCCGGACAAGCGTGCCCGGGCGAAGGCGCTTGTGGACAACGCGGGAGGCGTGAGCCGTCGCTGGCTGCTGCGGACCGGCAACCACGAGCTGACCGGCACCTACTTCCACTGGATCAGCGATTTCCAGATCGTCGAGCAGACCAAACCCGAGTGGGCGCTCATCGTCGAACGCGTCACCGATGGCAATTTCTACGGCACACCGACCGGCTTTTTCATCGATGGACAGCCGCTCGAAGCGGATGAAGAAGCGGTCTGGAAGGAGTTCGTTGGCCGCGAACCCGAGGTGCTAGCGCGGGTACAGAAAGCGTTTCGCATCCAGTTCCAAGACATCGGCGAAGTGAGCCGGCGCGAGAACGAAGCGCTCGTGGCCACGCGCCAGGCGGAGATCAGCTACGGTAAGCATTCGCCCGAAAAAGCCGAGGCGGACCGGCGCTACCTGGAAATCAAGGCTGAATGTGCTGGGGAGAGCGACAAACTCAAGGCGAATTTCGGCCTGCTCAGCAAGGAAAACGACCGCTTCCAGATGCGCTTGCAGACCGCTGATGGCCGAGTCAAAATGCTGCCGCTGGCCCAGATTGTGCGGGCCTATCCGGGCAATCGGCTCGACTTCTGGGGCAAGCTCAGCGTTTACGGCTCGCGCTGGTGGGAGTTCGTCTCCGCCCGGCCGCGTGCATCGGCGATGGAGGGCGGCGTCTTCCCGGCCATTTGGGGCACCATGGCCATGACCTTGCTCATGACCATCGCCGTGGTGCCGTTCGGGGTGCTGGCGGCGCTCTATCTGCGCGAATATGCCAAGTCGGGGCCGATCATCAGCACGGTGCGCATCGCCATCAACAACCTGGCCGGCGTGCCCAGCATCGTCTTTGGCGTCTTCGGGTTGGGCTTCTTCTGCTACCTGGTCGGGGCGTTCATCGATGCCGGGCCGCGGAATATCCAGGTGGTTCCCTTGCCGCCGGGAAGCTGGTGGCTCGGTGCCCTGGCGGCCACGCTTCTGGGAGTGGCGGCGTTCTTCCTCGGACTCCTGGGCAAGGCGCCGCGGCATGGCCCTGTGCGTGGGAGCTTGACGATCTGCCTGTGGCTCGCCTGCCTGGGATACCTCGGTTACCTGATCGTGCACACGCCCTATTTTCACGGCTTCTACCAGGCGAGCCTGCCGACCTTCGGGGCCGGCGGCGTTCTCTGGGCGTCGTTGACGCTGGCCTTGCTCACCTTGCCGGTGGTCATCGTCGCGACGGAAGAGGCCCTGGCCGCGGTGACCAACTCGATGCGCGAAGGGTCCTATGCCTGCGGGGCCAGCAAATGGCAAACGATTCGCCGCATCGTTTTGCCGCGAGCGCTGCCGGGCATCATGACCGGCATGATCCTCGCCATTGCCCGGGGGGCCGGCGAGGTGGCGCCGCTCATGCTGGTCGGCGCCAAGCAGTCGGCGCCCAATTTGCCGTTCGACGATGTGTTTCCCTACCTGCATCCGTCTCGCAGTTTCATGCACCTCGGATATCATATATACGACGTCGGTTTCCACAGTCCGGACAGCGAAGCCGCCAAGCCGATGGTGTACACGGCGACCTTGCTGCTGATCGCCATGGTGGCCTTGCTGAACATGACGGCAATTTGGCTCAGGTCGAGGTTGCGGCGTCGTTTCCTGGTGAGCCAGTTTTAGTGTAGTCCTCACGCTCCGCGTGAGGATCACGACGCGGAGCGTCGTGCCACAATGTGGTGCGACGCTCCGCGTCGCAAAAAATCACAGCCTCTCCGCGTCAGGACACCTGGAGAACATCATGACCGCCCCGCAAACTCCAATGCAGAACATCCAGGCCCTGGCGCCGGCAGCCCATGCTCCCTTGCCCGACGCGCCGCCGCCCAACGAGTCACGGCTCGTCGCCATCGCCCACGGCCGGGCTGTCGCAACGCACTTCCACGATTCCACCCGCAACATGGACACGGTGCTGAACATCGACGATTTTTGCCTCTGGTACGGCAAGAAGCAGGCCCTGTTTAGCGTCACGCTCGGCATTCCGCGCGGCAAGGTCACGGCCCTGATCGGCCCCTCCGGTTGCGGCAAATCGACGCTGCTGCGCTCCGTCAATCGGCTCAACGACCTGGTCGATACCGTGAGAGTCCAGGGCGAAATGAGTCTCAACGGCGATCCGATCTACCGCGCCTCCGTGGACGTCATCGAGCTGCGCAAGCGCATGGGCATGGTCTTTCAGAAGCCCAATCCCTTTCCGATGAGCATCTATGAAAACGTCGTCTATCCGCTCCGGATCGACGGCGAACGCAATCGCCGGGTGTTGGACGAGGTCTGCGAAAAGAGCCTGCGTGGGGCCGCGATCTGGGATGAGGTCAAGGATCGGTTGCACGAAAGCGGCCTGGCCCTCTCCGGCGGCCAGCAGCAACGGCTCTGCATCGCCCGCGCCATCGCCGGCGACCCCGAAGTACTGCTTCTCGATGAACCCTGCTCGGCCCTCGACCCCATCGCCACGAGCAAGGTCGAGGACCTCATCCAGGAGCTCAAGGGCAATTACACGGTGCTCATCGTCACGCACAACATGCAGCAAGCGTCGCGCACCAGCGATTTCACGGCTTTCATGTATCTGGGCTACGTGATCGAGTACGGCCCGACGGACGTGATGTTCACCAACCCGCACCTGCGCGAGACGAACGATTACATCACCGGCCGATTCGGTTAATACCATGTGCCGTTTCGCCGCGACGCGACGTACTCGGAGCGGAGCGCGGGCTCCGCGCACCGCCAACGAAGAGAACTACCATGTCCAAGCATTTCCAGCGCGACCTCGATCACCTCCAGCAGGACATCATCGCCATGGCTTCGTCGGTCGAGGACGCCATTCACAAGTCCATCCGCGCCTTGCAAGATCGGCAGATGACGCTGGCCTACGAGGTCATCAGCGGCGACAAGCAAATCGACGTCGAGGAGAACCTTGTCGAGGAAGAATGCCTCAAACTGCTCGCCCTGCACCAGCCGGTGGCCGTCGATTTGCGCCGCATCGTCGCCGCCCTCAAGATCAACACCGATCTGGAGCGCATGGCCGACCTGGCGGAGGACATCGCCGAGCGAGCCTTGCATTTGTCGAAGTTGCCGCCGATCAACGTGCCCCCGAAGCTGCAGCGCATGACCGATCTGACCACCAGCATGGTCCACCAGGCCCTCGACGCCTTCGTGCAGCTCGACTCGCGCATGGCGAGGCTCGTCTGCCGGCTCGACGACGAGGTGGACCTCCTCAACAAGGACATCATCGACGAGCTGATCCAGACCATGCGTTCCTCCGCCGACATGGTCGAACCGGGCCTATCGCTGTTTTCCGCGACGCGCCATCTGGAACGCATCGCGGACCATGCCACCAACATCGCCGAGGACGTGGTCTACCTCGTCGAAGGCGAAATCATTCGCCATCAGCCGCAGCCGTAGGTTGGTTCGACGAATCGATGATTAGCAGACTTCCGAGAAGGATGAAGTTGTTGCACAGAATCCGGGGTTGCGGAGATCGAGCTTCGTTGACAAGAAGTCATGGCAACCACCATGGGAAGTCGAACGGTATGAAAAGGCTTTTGGACATCAACACGTGGATCGCGCTGACGGTTGAAACACACCCGCAGCATGCAGCGTCACGTGAGTGGTACGCCGGCGTAGAACTGCTGCACGGCGACCTGCTGTTCTGCCGCCAAACGGAGTTGGGATTTGTTCGTCTCGTCACGCAGAAACCAGTCATGAGCCAGTGCAGCGCGGCGCCGCTCACCAATGCCGAGGCAGTGGAGTTCCTTGCGAAAGTGTACGACGACCCGGCGGTATCTCGCGTCGATGAACCGGCGGCAACCCGCAGCTTGTGGCTCGAATTGGCCGATAGATCACAGGCTGCTCCGAACATCTGGATGGACGCGTATCTCGCCGCCTTTGCGATCGCCCTTGGGGCGGAAATGGTTACCTTCGACAGTGGCTTTTCGGTCTATCAAAAACGTGGGCCCATAGTCACCGCTTGCGGCACCACGCGGCAACGAGCGGCAGCACGGCAATGACGCCTCCACGTGCGCAGGTCTCGGCCCGCAATCGGGCTTCGAGCGTTTCGACATTCACTTCGGAGGCGGTGGCGATACCGAGTTGCTCCATCATGGGCAGTGCGCTGCGCACGGTGTCGGCAATGACCGCATAGCCGGCGAAATCGGGGCCGCCGCCCATGTTGGCCAGCAACCGCATCGTGGGGGCGGGCAGGCCGGCGGCCAGGCAGGTCGCGTGCAGCTCACGCCCCATGCGCATCCTGGTGCCGGCGTGCTCGAACGCGGCGGCAAGCCATTGGAGACATTGGCGATAGAGCGGCGGATCCGTGAGCGGGTCGAGCATGGGCAGGTCGGGCTCCAGGAAGACCACGATGCCGCCAGGCCGCAGCTGGCCGAGCAGATGGCGCAGCACGGCCAACGGATCGGAGATGTACATCAAGACGAGCCGCCCCACAATGGCATCGAAAGGTCCCTCGTTCCGCAAGCGGGCGATGTCCCCTTCGACGAAGCGCACGTTCGTCATGCCGAGTTTCGCAGCGCGAGCCCGGGCCGCCCGGATCGCGGCCGGCGCCTTATCGGTCCCGACCACGGCGCCGCTCGCCCCCACCTGCTGGGCCGCGAGAAAGGCGACGTCGCCGAATCCGCTGCCGATGTCCAGCACGCGCATCCCCGAAGTGAGCCCCGCTTCGCGAAACACTTGTTCGGTCAATGGCTCATATAGCAACGCTTGCTTCGCCAGCCGCTCGAATTCCTCCGCGGAGTGCCCGAGCAGGTACGAGGCCTTATTCTGGCTGTTCATGATAGTCCAGTTGTCGAAGAAAAACTGGGAACGACAACAGATTCATGATACCATATTCACCATATTCTCTTGGAGTGACGAGCGGAACCAAGTACGCCGCACCGCAATTAGGGGAACAACCGATCGGTAGCCGCGTTCGTGAGAACGCGGGCTGAACCTTCGGTCGCTGCTTGCTTCACCCGCGTTCTCACGAATGCGGCTACGGGGCCGAATGTTCCTTTTTTTGCGGGGCGATGTACCAAGCGTGGCCATGGAGATGCTTCCGTGAAAGGAACCGACGCTCCCAGCTTCGTGGGGAGGGATCGTTTTGCCATCATCCGGTGCATCGGCGCGGGCGGCATGGGCGTCGTTTACGAGGCCCATGACCTCGAGCGCGACGCCAGGGTGGCCTTGAAAACGCTGCGCACCATGGACGCCGAGGCGCTCTATCGATTCAAGCATGAATTTCGGTCGCTGGCGGAGATCGTGCATCCCCATCTCGTTTCTCTGTACGAGCTTTTCTCCGACGGAGATTCCTGGTTCTTCACGATGGAGCTGATTGAGGGCGGCGTCCATTTCCATTCCTATCTGCGCGAGGCTTCTCCCATCGCGGATGGCGGCTTGCGGCTTGCGGATTCCAATGCAAACCCTGGAGATTCCAATCCGCAATCCGCAATCGGCAATCCGCCGTGGGAGGAGGGGGACGGACTGCGGGCGAATCCCGGTGACACGCCTCGGCATGGCAATCCCGCCGACACCGGGCCTGGCGGCATCGTTGCGCCGGGCGCCGGCAACGCCGACAAGGAAGGCGACTTGACGGTGGACTTGAAATGGCCCCAGGAGCGTCCGGTCGCTGCCGCCGCCGCTTCCGAGCCGGTCCGGATTGAGCCGCGCCAACTTGCGAGCTTCGATTTTGAGCGGCTCAGGGTCGTCTTTCGTCAGTTGGCCGAGGGCGTGAGCGCGCTGCACCGCGCTGGCAAGCTGCATCGCGATCTCAAGCCGCAGAATGTGCTGGTCCGTCCGAATGGGCAGGTCGTGATTCTTGATTTTGGACTGATCGCCGAGCTCGAGAGCAAGGAGCCGTCGCCCCAGCGCGAGAAATCGGAAACATCCGCACGGGGATCGTACTACTCGCACGATGGTTTCATGGATACGGTTTCCGGCACGGTTTCCTACATGGCGCCCGAGCAGGCCGCCGCACAGCCGGTAACCGCGGCCAGCGATTGGTATGCGGTGGGAGTGATGTTGTTTCAGGCCATCACCGGGCGTCTGCCGATTCGAGGCGAACCCGCGGACATCATGCGCAATAAGCAGAGGCTCGACGCCCCGGCGCCTGCGGAGCTGGTCACGGACGTCCCGGAAGATCTGAACCAACTGTGCGTCGATCTCCTGAAGCGGGCCCCATCGGCTCGCCCCGCGAGTGATGAGATCCTGGCCCGGCTCGGCGCTCAGACCGCTTCGCCTCGGCAGGGAGCGTTTTCGGGGCTCAAGACGCTTCCCTTCATCGGCCGGGAAAAACATCTCGCCGTTTTGAACGACGCCTTCGCGCGCATGATGCAGGGAAAAACCGTCGTCTATCATGTTCGCGGCAAGTCGGGCGCCGGTAAGAGCGCGCTGGTCCAGCATTTCCTTGACGACATTTCCGAGCGCATGCCCGCGGTCATCCTCGGCGGCAAGTGCTACGAGCAAGAATCGGTTCCTTTCAAGGGCGTCGATAGTCTCGTGGACGCCCTGACCCGCTACCTGATGCGTTTGCCGGTAGCGGAACAGGACCGGCTCATTCCGCGCGATATTGCGCCGTTGGCCCGTATCTTTCCGGTGCTCGAGCGCGTGCCGGCGGTCGCGCAGGCCGCCGAAAAGGCCGCGGGGCTCCAGAACCTGGTGGAACTGCGCAACCTGGCGTTTGCCGGCTTCCGTGAGCTGTTGGGGCGCATCGGTGCGGACCTTCCTCTCGTTCTGCACATCGATGACTTGCAGTGGGGCGATCTGGACAGCGCCCGTTTGCTGTCGATTCTCCTTGAGCCGCCGCACGCGCCCCGGCTGCTGCTGCTGGCTTGCTATCGCAGCGAGTACCAGGAATCGAGCACGTGCTTGCATGCATTGAGGGAAACGCAGCGGGCAGGCGATGCGACGCAGGAATGGGGCGAGCTGGCGGTCGATCCGCTCTCGCTCGAGGAAACCCACCGGCTCGCGGTGCAATTGCTCGGCGACGACAGTCCAGCCGGACACGCCCAGGCCGACTGGGTGGTGCGCGAATCGCGCGGCACCGTGTTTTTCGCTTATGAACTGGTCCGCCATCTTCAGGCCGGCCTGACGCTGTCAGCCGCGGAAGGCGTGGACCTCGACGAGGTCTTGTGGATGCGCGTGCAGCGGTTGCCCGAGGAAGCCCGGCGAATCCTCGAGGTGGTGGCCGTCGCCGGGCAACCGGTGGCGTTGCGCAACATTCAAGAAGCGGCAGAATTGGTTTCGCTGCCTCCGCAAGTCTTGACCAGCTTGCGCTCCGATCACCTCGTCCGCAGCACCGGGCCAACGCTGAGCGACGAGGTGGAGGCCTACCACGACCGCATCAGCGAAAGCGTGGTCAGCCATCTCTCCGCCGCGACGTTGGCAGGCCATCACCATCGCCTGGCGGTGTCGCTGGAGGCCACGGGCCGGACCGACGCGGAGACGCTGGCAACCCAGTTTCATCAAGCCCGCCGCCCCGACAAGGCGCGGCATTATTTTGAGCTGGCCGCCGATCAGGCCGTGCAGGCACTGGCTTTCGAACGTGCCGAGGACTTTTACCGGCAGGCGGCGAAACTGGCGGAATCGATTCAGGACAAGGCCCGCATCTGCGAAAAAATGATCCACTTCTGCACGAACCTGGCCCGGTTTGCGGATGCCTATGCGGTCGGCCGGCAGGGAGCCGAGTTGTTCGGCATCCGCTTGCCGACCAGGTTCGTGCCGCCGCTTTTCTGGATCGACCTCCTTAGCGTGCGCTGGCGCTTGCGGCGCAGCCCGATCGCCAGCCTGGTGGACCTGGCGACGATGACCGATGAGCACCGCGCGACAGCCCTGCGTCTCCTGGTCGCCGTGGGCAAGGCGGCCTACCAGGTCGATCGACGCCTGAACATCGCCGGGCAGGTCAAGGCCGTCAATCTTTGTCTCAAATATGGCAACACGCCCGAAAGCGCCCTGTCCTACATGGCCTTTGGCGCCATCTTCGAAGGCGGCGTCATGGGCCATCACCAGAAAGGCTATGATTTCGGCAAGCTGGCCCTCGCCTTGATCGACAAGTATCGCAACGAGCGCCTCCGCTCCGAGATCAGTTTCGTCGTCGGGTATTTCGCGACCTCCTGGCTGCGGCCGGCGGTCGAAGCCGAACAACTCTGGCAGGTCGCCCACGACGCGGGCATCCGTGCCGGCGACCTCTTTCACACTGGTTGCGCCTGCTGCGCCACCATCATGAGCCAGTTCATGCGCGGCGCCCCCATGCAGGATATCCTGGCCCGGTCCGACCAGTTCGTTGAATTCCTCAACCGGGCCCAGCTGCGGGAACCCCTCGGCGCCATCACGGCGGTAAGGCAGGCGATCCGCAATCTGCGCGGCTTGACCAGCGGCCGCGACAGCCTGAGCGACAACGACTTTGACGAAGAGGCGTATCGTACCAAATTGGCCGGGTTCGGCTCGCGGCATCTGGCCCACTATTATCACGTCGCCAAGATGCAGACGCTCTATCTCTGGCGCGAGTACGATCAGGCCCTCGCCGCCGCCGCCGACTCGGCTGCCTATCTCAAGGATTCGCTCGGGATGCTGCACGGCGCCGAGCATCATTTCTACTACGCTCTCATTTTGGCCGCGCTTTATCCCACGTCCGGTTTCATCCAGCGCTGCCGC
>Ga0182024_10005924_pt1 | contig 27088 bp, 22 predicted proteins | sample P32metaG_FD_120480 | JGI IMG/M metagenome (GOLD analysis project Ga0182024, IMG submission 120480) | Permafrost microbial communities from Stordalen Mire, Sweden - P3-2 metaG (Illumina Assembly) | ecosystem: Environmental > Terrestrial > Soil > Wetlands > Permafrost | place: Sweden: Stordalen...
CCCGCGCGCAGCGCAGCCTCCACAAAGCGCGCCGAAGCGCTTAGAAAGAAGGCATCATCGGAATAAAACTGCACGACGTGCGCGCTATCTTCGCGGTCTAACCATTGCGGAACCGGCGCGGGAGGTTCTGGGGATTGGTCGGAGTGTCGGGCAGTTGTCAAACTAAGTCCTCGGCAAAGGCCTGGGCAGAGCGCGCGATAAAAACCGACGGGTAGAAACTGCCGGCACTTGCCGAACCGTTCCCATCTGTTTCGCAAAAAACTGGCCGAATTCAGTAAACCTTTACGCTGCGTCCTTCCAGCGCGATTTAAATAGCGAGTCATACTCGCATGCTCAGGCTCTGCCACCAATACAGTGATTGCTGTAGGGGCGAACTCGGCACTCGCTACCACTGCGGCCAATCGAAGGAATCTCGATCGGGTAGTCGCCAGTCACCTCATATTCATTTGTTCCGTTGCTCGGTAGCAGGTCTGCGGCGTGCTGCCGGCCGGCAAAACACCCGGCGCAGCCACCGGTCTGCTAGAATGCCACCGTCGCCGGCCGCCGGGGCGCGGCGCGCGACACAATCGTAGGGAGGATGCTGGATGAATCTCAAAGGGCTTACCACTACCGCAGTAGGCTCCATTCTCGCCTTGGTTCTACTCGGGGCAATCGCCACCCAAGGGCAGTCGCTTACGCCCGCGGACCGCGAATCGGGTGTGGCGTATCTCGAAAAGACTCGTGACGCCGTGGCGGCCTCCACCAAGGGCCTTTCCGGCGCGCAGTGGAACTTCAAATCAGCCCCGGACCGCTGGTCGGTGGCCCAAGTGGTCGAGCATTTGGCGCTTGCCGAAGATTTGTTCTTTGATACCATCACCCAAAAAGTGATGAAGTCGCCCGCCGGTCCTGCTGATCGCGATGTGAAGAAAATCGATGCAGACGTGCTGGCGAACGTGCCCGACCGCAGCCACAAAATTCAGGCTCCGGATGAACTGGTGCCCACCGGCCGATGGTCCCCGCAAGATGCCCTCGATCATTTTCTGAGGAGTCGCGCGCGAACCATCCAGTTCCTGCAGAACACTCCGGACTTGCGCGAGCACGTAATGCAAGGCCCCAGCGGCGCCCAGTGGGACGCCTACGAGTGGATCCTGCTAGCAGCAGCACACAGCGAGCGCCACGAGAAGCAAATCATGGAAGTGAAGGCCGACCCGAAGTTCGCCAAGGACTAAATCAGCAGATCACGGTGACGGTGCTCCATACGTCGTTAACCGTCGGATTCACTGCAAACATGGTGTTGGTCACGGGGTTGACCGCGACTCCGGGGCGGAGTGGTGTCGCCTAGCCGGCAAAATGTCAATCTCCGGAATTATTTGCGTCAATCCGAAACCGGACCACGTCTCGGCTGTCGCGATACCACGGCGCCTTAAACCGCATCAGGTTCGAAAATCCGCGGCAGGGATTCAGAAACTGGATCGCGGTGAGGTACAGAGGATTGGAACTTTTCGTCTCGATCCGCCGGATGATGTGCTGGTCGATGAGGTCTTCGCCCATCCCCCACACCCAGCCGCCCAGGGGCGTGACTACCAGCCCGACCGTGCCGGTGCCATTGGTCCAGCGGTTGGAAGACTTGTCCCAGTAGGTGTCGCGACCCTGCGCGCCGAACGATGCTTCGCTCACCGGTCCCACTTTCCATTCCGCGCTATAGATCGTGGACCACAACAGTGCCCGCAGCCGGCTGTGCCAGTAGGCGCGGGAATTTTCGAGTTCCAGCGACATCCCGCGCGGATCATTCTGAATAACAATGTCCATCGAGATCGCGCCCATCATCGGATGGCCGACGTAGTCGTCGTAAACCGGATTGTTGTCGGACCATCGGGAGAATCGGAAGCCTTCCACAGAAAGCCAATAGTTGTGCCAGAAGTTTCCATGAAAGGTGTTGTAGCGCACCCAGTAATTCTGCACCAGGTTCCAGCTAGTCTCGATGGTCAGATCCTCCATCTGCTCACCCAGTGCCGGCCACCAGTGGAATTTGCAATCCTTGCCGCTCAGCGTTCCGTCGGCGCACCGCTGGCTAATCTGAAAGTGATCCCCCACCGCTGGAAGTGGAGCCGGCACGCCCGGGAACGTCCGCACTGGAGCCGGAGCGGAGGAGATCGCGTTGGCGTCGAGAATGGAATCAGAATCTGAACTTGAACTGGACTTGGAATCGGCACCGGAATCGGGAGGGGAAGAAACAGCGAAACTGGAGGAAGAAGCGAGAACGAGATCGCCATCCGAACCGGCTATTGGCAATCGGCTAAGGGGCGGAGATTGCCCGAAAGCCGCCAGGGCGAAAACAAGGAGCGACCAAGCACAGCCTAGGAGCCGGCTTACCCAACGACGCCTAACCATACGTAGCCTCCGAGACGGTCCCAGTTTACCAAAAGCCTGGACCCGTGACAGTACGCTTTTTACAGGGATCCGGCGATTCAGTCAGTAGCAAAGGCGCAAATCGCCGGGGTAAAAAAAGCCAGTCGCAGGAGGCCGCATGGGACTAGGGTTCAATCGTTTCGGATCGCGAAGAGGAAATTCCGAGCGACTTCATCTTGCGATACAGGTGGCTCCGCTCCAGTCCCAGCGCCGCGGCCGCCCGAGTCATATTCCAACGCGCTTCCTCGAGTTTGCGCAGCACGAATTCCCGTTCGTATGCCGAGCGCGCCTCCTGCAAGCTGCCGTAAGGCTTGTTCGGCGAATTCGAAACGCCCCGAAAAACTTCGGGCGGCAAGTGGTGCGGCTCGATGCGGCTCGCCGGGCAAATGATTACCAGCCGCTCGATCACATTTTTCAGTTCGCGGACATTTCCCGGCCAGGGATAGCTCAGCAATACGTCCAGCGCGGCCGGAGTCAGCTCTTTTTGTTTCTTTCCATAAGCGCTGCAAAATTCCGTCAGAAAATGCGCCGCTAGTATGGGGATATCGTCGATGCGCTCGCGAAGCGCCGGCGCGTAGAACGGAATGACATTCAGCCGATAAAACAGATCCTCACGAAACTGGTTGCGGCTGATCTCCTCTTCCAGTTTTTTGTTGGTCGCGGCGATCACCCGCACGTCCACCTTCGCCGTTTCGTTGGAACCCAAAGGCTCGAAGCGCTGTTGCTCGAGCACCCGCAGTACCTTGGACTGCGTTTTCAGGCTCATATCCCCAATTTCATCGAGGAAGAGCGTCCCGCCATCGGCCTTGCGAAATTTTCCGGTCTTATCCTCGGAGGCCCCGGTAAAGCTGCCCTTGGTGTGGCCGAACAGCTCGGATTCGATCAACTCCTCCGGAATCGCCGCGCAATTCACCTCCACAAAGGGCATCGAGGACCGCGGACTTTGCGAGTGCAGCGCGCGAGCGATCAACTCCTTGCCGGTGCCGCTCTCGCCGTAGATCAATACCCGCCCGTTGGTGGGTGCCGCCAGCGCGATCTGCTGCCGCAACGCTTTCATGGGGATGCTGTTTCCCAAAATCTGATTCCGATGTTCGAGCTGCGCGCGCAGCCGGCGGTTCTCCTCTTCCAGCCGCAAATATTCCAGCCCGTTCTTCACCGCCAGAACGGTCTTATCCAGCGACAGCGGCTTTTCGATGAAATCGAACGCGCCCAGCTTGGTGGCGCGCACAGCCGTTTCAATATTGGCATGGCCGGAAATCACCACCACCATCGGAGGCGCTTCGTGCTCCTGGATGCGTTCCAGCGTCTCCAGGCCATCCATCTTCGGCAGCCAGATATCCAGCAGCACCAGGTCGTAGTGGCGGGTTTCGATCACCTCCAGGCATTCTTCGCCCGAGCCAACAACTTCCACGGTATAACCCTCGTCGCGCAGCAGTCCGCCGAGAGCCTCGCGAATTCCTTTTTCGTCGTCGACAATCAAAATCGAAGCTGGCATGGAGTCCCTTGTCCCGTTCAGTCACGGTTCAGTTGGATGGATTAGGCGCAACGCCTGTGGCTGGAACCGGCGTCCCGCCGGAAACCGTCAGTTCGAATGCCGGAAAGCGGATGCGAAACCGGGCGCCGGCCGGGGAATTGTCGTCCACCCGCAAGAATCCGTTGTGTTCCGCAATGATCCGGCTGGAAATCGCCAAGCCCAGGCCGGTGCCGCGCTTCTTGGTGGAAAAGTGCGGCAAAAATAATTTGTCCTTATCTTCCGGAGAAATACCGTGACCGGTGTCAGCGACTTCGATCTCCACTGCTTCGCTCTGGCGGTCCAGCCGGGTGGTCACCGACAACCGTCGCACCGTGGCGCCTTCCATCGCCTCCGCGGCGTTATCGATCAAATTCACCACCACCCGCCGCAACAGTTCGCTATCGGCCTTGATGAGCGGTAAGCCCGGCGGCAGATTCTTTAACACCGTAATTCCGTCGAGGCGCCCCTGAAAAAGCGCCAGCGCGCTTTCGACAATCGAATTCAGGTCGGCCGCAGCGAGCCGCGCGGAAGGGAACCGCGCAAATTGCGAGAATTCATCCACCAGCGATTCCAGTACGCGTACTTCGCGCTCGATCAATCCTGCACACTCCGCCACCAGCGATTCCAGTTCGGTCCGCTCGATGCGCCCGCGCGACAGGGAGGTTTTGTCCAGATAGCGCAGTAAGCGTTGGGCGGAGAGCTGCACCGGGGTCAGCGGATTTTTGATTTCGTGAGCGATGCGCTGAGCCACTTCTTGCCATGCGGAGGCGCGCTGGGCGCGCAGCAGTTCGGTGATGTCGTCGATCACCACCACGAACCCGGGATTGGCGCTGCGCGGGCCGAGTGAGCTCACCGTCACCGCGGCGCGAACCAGCCGCCCGGCCGCGGAAACTTCCATTTCCCGGGACGCGGCCCCTAAACGCAACGACCGGCGCATCAATTGCAGAACGGTCCGCGAAGCTTCCTCGCCCACCAAGTCCGCCATCGTCTTGGCGGTGTGGCCGTGGTCGCCAAAAATATTGTGAACCGCGGAATTCGTTCGGGTGATGACCCCGCCGGGATCGAGCGACACCACTCCGGTGGGAATATGCTCCAGGATCGCCTCCATCAGCTTCCGGCGGCTCTCGCGATCCTCCACCGCTTGTTGCAAATTGCGGGTGAAATCATTGATCTGCCGCTGCCCCTCGCCTAGTTGCGCGGTCATCTGATTGAACGAAGTAATCAGTGTGCCCAGCTCGTCGCTGGTCTGCATGGGCACCGCCACCGAATGCTCGAAATTTCCTCGCGCAATTTCCTGGGTGGCCTCCGCCAGAGCCTGGATCGGCACGGTAATCTGCTTGGAGAGAAACAGCGCCACCCATGTGGCCGCAAAGAGCAGCAGCAATGTAATCAGCAGCAGCGCCAGCAGAATTTCACGTTTGTAGGCACGAAGGTTTTCTCGTTGTATTCGGTAGGTGCGCGCCTGGTTTTCGATCTCCGCGTAGCGCTGCAAATAATCGGAACGTAAGCGCCTCCCGATGTACACCGAGCCGCCGCGATATGCGGTGTGCCCGGTGGTATAAAGATTCGCGTCGTCTTGCCAAATCTCCGATCCCGCCGGCATCTTGCGCGCCGCACGCAGCGCCTGGCCCAGCCCCGATCCCGGGTTGCGATTCGAGGAATCGATCACCCGATCCTGGGCGTCCGTGGTCCAGATCACATCCCAGCTCGAACCCGCCGGTTGTTCTTGCGCCCACCCCTGCAAAGTTCGCTGGCCCGGCGGCGCGGAAAGCCAAGCCGCGGCCCGTTGCGCGGTGTCGTCCAGGCGACTGCGCGCATCGCGGCTCATGTCCGCGATCAGTGCGAGACTTTGCTCGTTAGCAATCTCCAGCGGCCGCGGGAACCACGAATTTAAAGTGCGGTTCACCAGCGCGTAACTAAAGAAAAATAGAAACGTCACCGGCAGCAGGGAAATCCCGATCGCCCCCAACACCAATTTGGTCTTGAACCGCGAGCCCAACTGCCCAGCCCGGCGCTCCGCCCACAGGCGCAGCAAGCTGCGGGTCAAAACCAGCGAGAAAACGAGGAAGGCGATGCCAATCAGCGTGGAAAGCCCAAATAAGATGACTAAATCGTTCCCCTCGCCCGGTTCAAACGGCGGCTTAAGGGAGCCCAGCATGAACACCGCGGCGCCCAGTAACGCCACCGCGGTGAGCGCGAAGCCCACCCATACGTGCCGGTGCCAGGGACGCGTGCTCATGAATTGACCTGTCGTTTTGCGTCACCGCCGCCCGATTTCGTCCTCACCTTCGAGCATAAATTGGCCGATTTCGCTGGGGAACGAGCTAACCGGTCCGGTGGAGTCGGGGTGCACATCAGCGGCACTAGAGCCGACGATAACCACCGCTCGGACACAAGTCAAGGCGAAGGTGTGGCGGAAAGACCACAAGGTGGCGTGTCTACCAGCTATTGCTTCATTCACAACGGCCCCTGTAACCGGGAGGTAATGCCAACTCCCATGCATGCTACGGTTGGACGTCCCGGGTACTATAACTCTCGGAGTCGGTAAGAATAATGTCGTCTCGTCTCGGCGAAATTCTGGTCAAAGACAGCCTGATCTCCACCGATCAGCTGAAGCAGGCCCTGGAGCACCAGAAAAGGAATGGAGGGCGGCTAGGCACGGTCCTGGTGAAGCTGGGGATCGTCTCCGACGAAGATATTACCGCGGTTCTTTCGCGGCAATACGGTGTGCCTTCGATCAATCTGAAGTTTTACGAGGTGGATCCGCTAGTTATCAAGCTGGTTCCGCAAGAAACAGCGATCCGCTACCAAATTGTTCCTCTTTCGCGCGTGGGTTCGACGCTCACCATCGCGATGACCGACCCGACCAATGTCTTCGCCATGGACGACATCAAGTTCATGACCGGATTCAACGTCGAGCCGGTGGTGGCGTCGGAAACAGCAATCAGCGAAGCGATTTCCAAGTTTTACGGAGCCAGCGAGAGCGTAGACGAACTTGCCAACGTGATGAAGGACCTGGCCGGGGAAGACGCCGACCTGGAACTAGCCGCCGACGAAGCCGAAATGGACTTGGCCTCGCTGGAAAAGGCCGCCGAAGAGGCGCCGATTATCAAGCTGGTCAACCTGATTCTCACCGACGCGGTGAAGCGCGGGGCCAGCGACATTCACGTTGAGCCGTACGAAAAGGAATACCGGGTTCGCTTCCGCATCGACGGCATGCTGCAAAACGTGATGGCGCCGCCGATGAAGTTGAAAGACGCTATTACCAGCCGTATGAAGATCATGTCCAAGTTGGACATCAGCGAAAAGCGGCTGCCGCAAGACGGCCGCATCATGATCAAGTACGTGCGCGACGGAAAAAAGAAAGAGCTCGATTTTCGAGTCTCCACCGTCCCCACGCTGTGGGGCGAAAAAATCGTGCTGCGGTTGTTGGACAAAGAGAATCTGCGCCTGGATATGACCAAGCTGGGATTCGAGGCCGAATCGCTCAAGAAGTTTGAAAAAGCCATTTTGAAGCCATACGGCATGGTGCTGGTCACCGGGCCTACCGGCTCCGGAAAGACCAACACGCTGTACTCATCGGTGGCCCGCTTGAATCAGCCGGACACCAATATCATGACCGCGGAAGACCCGGTTGAGTTCCAGTTGCCCGGCATCAACCAGGTCCAGATGAAAGACCAAATCGGGCTGAACTTTGCATCGGCGTTGCGCGCATTTTTGCGGCAAGACCCGAACATCATTCTGGTCGGCGAAATTCGTGACTTCGAAACGGCGGAAATTGCGGTCAAGGCCGCACTCACCGGTCACTTGGTGCTCTCGACGCTGCACACCAACGATGCGCCGTCCACCATCAGCCGTTTGATGAACATGGGTATCGAGCCGTTCCTGGTGGCCACCTCGGTGAACTTGATTTGCGCACAGCGCTTGGTCCGCCGGGTATGCGTGGGATGCAAGGAGCAGTTGCCCATGCCGCCGGAAGCGCTGATCGATGCGGGATTCACCCCCGAGGAAGCGCGCACCGTGCAGGTATTTCACGGGACCGGCTGCGCCATCTGCAACAACTCGGGATTCAAGGGCCGAGTCGGTTTGTACGAAGTGATGGAAGTTACCGATGAGCTGAGAGATCTGGTTCTGGTTGGCGCCTCGGCGATGGAATTGAAGAAGAAAGCGATCGAGCAGGGAATGATCACCTTGCGCAAGAGCGGTCTGACCAAGGTGAAAACCGGACAAGCGTCACTGGAAGAGGTCCTGCGCGAGACGGTTCTGTAGTTCTGGAATTGAGGGAGGTTTTATGGCGGGCATCACACTAAGCGAACTGCTGAAGCGAATGATCGAGCTGGGCGGGAGCGACTTGCACCTGTCCACTAATAGCGCGCCACGGGTGCGCGTCCACGGGCGGCTAAAGCCGCTGGATATGCCGCCGTTTACCGCGGCGGACACCAAGGCGCTGGCGTACAGCGTGTTGACGGACGCCCAGAAGCACCGTCTGGAAGAAAATCTGGAGCTCGATTTCTCATTCGGGTTAAAGAGCCTGGCGCGCTTCCGCGCCAATATTTTCCACCAACGCGGCGCGGTGGCCGCAGTGTTCCGTACCATTCCGTGGGAAATCAAGTCATTCGACACCCTCGGGCTGCCTCCGGTGGTGAAGACCCTGTGCGATAAGCCGCGCGGACTGGTGCTGGTTACCGGGCCGACCGGTTCGGGAAAATCCACCACGCTGGCCGCGATGCTCGACAAAATCAACAGCGAGCGCGACGAGCACATGATCACCATCGAAGACCCAATCGAATTCCTGCACAACCACAAGCGCTGCCTGGTGAACCAGCGGGAAATCCATTCGGACACCCACTCCTTTTCCAATTCGTTACGCGCCGCGTTGCGCGAAGATCCTGACGTAGTGCTGATCGGAGAAATGCGCGACCTGGAAACCATCGAGTCGGCGTTGCGCATCGCGGAAACCGGCCACTTGACGTTCGCCACTCTGCATACCAATTCCGCCAGCTCCACCATCAACCGTATCGTCGACGTTTTTCCCGCCCACCAACAGCCCCAGGTTCGCGCGCAGCTCTCCATGGTGCTGGAAGGCATCTTGTGCCAGGCCTTGCTGCCCCGCGCCGACAATCGCGGGCGCGCCATGGTCATGGAAATCCTGGTGCCGACGCCGGCCATCCGTAACCTGATTCGCGAAGACAAAATTCACCAGATTTACTCATCGATGCAGACCGGTACCCAGCATACCGGCATGCAGACATTCAATCAGAGCCTGGTGAACGCCTATTTCGCCAAGTCCATCAGTTTGGAAATGGCGCTGTCGCGCTCATCGCATCCGGATGAGTTGCAGGATCTAGTCAATCGCGGTGTGACTTCACCCGCCGCAGGCAGCGCGCGGCTGCCGGTTCGCAAATAGCGTTAGCGCACGTTTTTTAGGAGGAAAGGGTCGATGCCGACATTTACGTTTCGAGGAACGAATCGCGCCGGAAACACCGTATCCGGCGAGCGCGAGGCGAATACTAAAGCCGAGCTGATCAACCAGCTTCGCCGCGAGCAGATCACTGTCAGCAAGGCGTCCGAGAAGGGGAAGGAATTCAACATTCCCAGCTTCGGCAGCGGCGTGGACAGCAAGGAGCTGGCGATCTTTACCCGGCAGTTCTCGGTAATGATCGACGCCGGCCTTCCGCTGGTCCAGTGCCTGGAGATCCTGGCCGGCCAGCAGGAGAACAAGACGTTTCAGAAGGTGCTCACCCACGTGCGCTCGTCGGTGGAAGGCGGCGCAACGTTGTCTGCATCGATGAAGCAGCATGAAAAAATCTTCGATGCTTTGTACTTCAACATGGTCGAGGCCGGCGAGACCGGCGGTATTCTGGACACCATTCTGCAGCGATTGTCCGGGTATATCGAAAAGAACGTCAAACTAAAGCGCGCGGTGCGGTCGGCGATGGTTTACCCGGTTGCGGTTATCGGCATCGCGGCGATCGTCATCACCTTGCTGCTGTGGAAGGTGGTGCCAGTGTTCACCACCTTGTTCAACGGTTTGGGCGTCGAATTGCCGTTGCCTACCCGTATCGTCATCGGGCTTAGCAGTTTCATCGGCAGCTATTGGGGCTTCTCGATCTTTGTGTTCTTCATCCTTTTCGGCGTGGCCATCAAGGTATGGTACGGCACGCCCCAAGGACGTTACGCCCTGGATTACGCCTTGCTGCACGTGCCACTGGTTGGCGATCTGCTCCGCAAGATCGCGGTGGCCCGCTTCACGCGAACCCTGGGCACGCTCATCTCCAGCGGCGTACCCATTCTCGAAGGTCTGGACATTACCGCGCGGACTTCCGGCAACTCGATCATCGAACGCGCCATCACCCAGACCCGCAAAGCCGTCGAAGCGGGGCGATCGTTGGTCGAGCCGTTGCGCGAAAGTCAGGTGTTCCCGGGCATGGTTACCCAGATGATCGGGGTCGGAGAACAGACCGGCGCAATGGACGCCATGTTGCAGAAGATTGCCGATTTCTACGAAGACGAAGTCGACGCGGCGGTGAAAGACTTGCTGACCGCTTTGGAACCCGCAATGATTTGCTTTCTCGGCGTGGTCGTTGGAGGCATCGTCATTTCATTGTACCTGCCGCTATTCTCACTGATCGCCAAGCTGTCGGGTTAATCCCGGCGCAGCGGCACGGTTTTCCGGAGGCGCCGCCGCCCGCGTCGCCTCCGGGGCAATTCGCCCCAGGCACTGAATGGAAAATACACCAATTTCGAATGAATGGCTGTTTTGGCTCGGACGAGTTCGCTTTTACGTAATCACTTTCCTGCTGTGCATCATTCAGTTCCTGCACTACTGGCCGCCCGTTGGTTTGCCGTTGTACTGGTTCACCCCGGTCATTTCCGTTTGGTACGGGCTGGCGATCGCCTACCTGTTGATGGCCAGGTGGAAGCCGCATGGCCGCTGGGCTGCGTTGATGCAGGCCACCGGAGATTTGGCGGCGATTACCGCCCTGGTGTATTCCACCGGCGGCCACGATAGCTCGTTCATTTTCCTGTATCTACTGGCGATTTTGATGGGCAGCGCGCTGTTCAGCCAACGCGGTGTATTCATTGCCGCGGGCGGGGCGTTCGTGCTGCTCGGAGCGCTGGTGGAATCCTCCTACTACGGAATCATCCCCACCACCGCTCGCACCCAACCCTCCGCCCGTTCTCTGGAATTCTGGCTGGCAACCAACCTGCTGGCATTCGCCGGAGTGGCGTGCCTCGGCAGCCTGCTCTCGCAAACCCTACGGCGCAAAGGAGTGGAGCTCGACGCCAAGAGCGAAGCGTTGGAAAATCTGCAGGCGTTCAACGAAGACATCATACATTCCATGCGTGGCGGATTGTTGACCACCGATCTCGATGGCCAAATTCTCCTGATCAACCGCTCCGGCGCCGAAATGACTGGCCGGGAATTCGATCAGCTGCGCGGCGCAAACGTCCGCGATCTGTTCCCGGGTTTCTGGGTGATGGGGTCCGGCGATCCCTCCGATCCGCTGCCGTTGCGCAGGGAACTGGAATTCCGCACCCCCGCCGGCGATACCCGTTACCTGGGCATCTCCATATCGCCTCTGCGAAGCGGGCAAAACGAGATCAGCGGCTACGTATTCAACTTTCAGGACCTCACCGACCTTCGCCACCTCGAACGCGAAATCGAGGTGAAAGAGCGCATGGCCGCGATCGGCCGCCTATCTTCCGCGATCGCTCACGAAATTCGTCAGCCGCTAACCGCCATGAGCGGAGCGCTGCAGGAACTGGCACGCCTCGCGCCCCTGGATGATGACGATCGGCGTCTGGTCAAAATCGTCCGGCGGGAATCGCAGCGGTTGAATCAGATCGTTACCGACTTTCTCGATTACTCGCGGGAGAAAACCTACGACCTTTCCGACGTCAATATTTCCGCGCTGCTGGATGAAACGCTCACCCTGCTGGAATGCCAGCCGGGTTCCGCGGAGAAATACCGAGTGGTGCGCCATTTGGGCGCCAGGCCCGCCTGGGCCGTGGCTGACCGTGACCGCGTCAAACAGGTGTTCTGGAACCTGTTTAGTAACGCGCTCCGAGCCATGCCCGATGGCGGCACGCTGTCCGTCTGGCTGGAGGCGTTGCCGCGCATGGTGCGCATTCGCGTCTGCGACACCGGGGTGGGAATCGATGTGCAGCAAGCCACCAAAATTTTCGAACCGTTTCAATCCAACTTTCCCGAGGGCCTGGGGCTAGGTCTGGCCATCGTTTACCAGATCGTGCAGGCCCACAAAGGGGAGATCTACGTGGTATCGGAAAAAGAGCACGGCGCGGAGTTCGTCGTCGAGCTTCCGGCGGTCGATCAATCCGCGCGGTCAAATTCGCGCCGCAAGGCGCCAGCGAGCGAGGCATCTTTCGCCGCGACGCACCAGGTGAACTGACCCCATGGCCAATCTGTTAGTGGTGGACGACGAAAAATCGATCTGCGAACTTCTGGAGATCGCTTTCCGGAAAGAAGGGCATCGCGTCGTGGTCGCCGCGAACGGCGCCGCCGCTCGCAAGCGCCTGGCTTCCCAGGTTTTCGATATCGTCATCTCCGATATTCGCATGCCGGATATGACCGGGGTGGAGCTGCTGCGTTACTGCAAGGAACTGGCGCCGGCCACCGTCTTCATATTGATCACCGGTGTGCCCACCATCGGTACGGCCATTGACGCCGTGAATTTCGGCGCCGACCGCTACGCCGTCAAAGGCGACCGCCTGCTGGACGATTTGCGGCCAGCGGTGGAACAAGTGGCGGAAAACCTCCGCCTGAAACAGGAAGCCGGGGAACTGCGCAAGACCGTTCGCCGTCTTACCGGCCTCGATCACATCATCGGAACCAGCCCGCGCATGCGTGAGATTTTCGAGCTGATTCAAACCATCGCTCCGCAAAACAGCCGCGTCCTGATTACCGGGGAAAGCGGCACCGGAAAGGAACTGGTCGCCCGCGCCATCCACGAGCACAGCGCTCGGGTCAAGGGTCCTTTCATCACCATCGACTGCGGAGCTTTTCCCGATGCGCTTCTCGAATCCGAACTCTTCGGCTACATGAAGGGCGCCTTCACCGGAGCCAACGAAAACCGCCGCGGACTTTTTCAGGCCGCCGATCACGGCACCCTTTTCCTGGACGAGATCAGCAATATGAGCCTGACCATGCAGATCAAGCTTTACCGCGTCTTGCAGGAAGGGAAAGTGCGGCCGCTCGGAAGTACCGAGGAATTGGATGTGGATGTCCGCATCGTCACGGCCACCAATAAGGATCTCGAAAAGGAAATCATCGCCGGCAATTTTCGCGAGGACCTTTACTACCGCCTGAGCGTCATTCCGGTTTCTTTGCCGCCGCTGCGCAGCCGCCGCGAGGATATTGCGCTGCTCGCGCGCGCATTTCTCAATCGCTTTCAGGAATCCATGAAGAAACCGCTGCAGGGGATCGAGCCCGAAGCCATGCGCCGGCTGGAAGCATACGATTGGCCCGGAAATGTCCGTGAGCTCGAAAACACTATCGAACGCGCCGTCGCTCTCGAGAGCGGCCCCCGCATTTCCGTGGAAACCCTGCCCGAACGCGTGACCCGCTTTTATCAGGAGCATGATTCCAACCGTGGCAAGGCTGAGCGGGGGATTTTGATTCCCGACGGCGGCATCGACCTCGAACAGCAGATCGCCGAGATCGAGCGTGGTTATCTGCTGGCGGCGCTCGAGTGTGGAGGTGGTGTCCGCGTTCGTGCCGCCGAGCTGCTGAAGATGAGTTACCGCTCATTCCGCCACTATGCGAAGAAACATGGTGTATAGCCCCGCCAGCGGGCCCAATGCCGAAAGCCGCGGGCGCGCCGGTCGCAACTCGAGACGGGCGGTGTCGCATCTTGTTATGAAGTACGGCAAGCCAATGGAATGCCCCCAACCGGGCACCACCGGCAGTCTTAATTGGTCAGATTGGAGTGACAAAGTCCGTCACTTTCGATAGCATCGAGACTACGGCCAGATCCTTCGAAGATCGATTGGGCGCGAATTTCTCTCGGCATGTTGCTGAAAAATCAAGCGTTGCGGCGATGGTGTCGTATCGGTTACGGGATGGGCTGCAGTGTGGTCCGCTCCGTGCACTATCTAGCTGCGTGCTCCGCCAGGGAGTGCAACTAACCAAAAAACGAATTGGATTGAGTCCAAGGAGACTTAAAGAATATGCGAAAGACACAGAAGGGCTTCTCACTGATCGAGCTTTTGATCGTCGTCGCCATCATCTTGATCATCGCGGCGATCGCCATTCCGAACCTGCTACGCGCGAAGATGGCAGCTAACGAAGCTTCCGCAGTCGGCTCGGTCCGCACCATTAACACCTCTGCCGTGACGTTCTCGTCCACCTACGGCGCGGGCTTTCCTGTCTCGCTGGCAGTTTTGGGCGGGACCGGCACGTCGGCATCTTGCACCGGCGGTGCGTTGTTGGTTTACAATTCGCTGGCCACCGCGATTTCGGCCACCACTGCCAAGAGCGGATATTTCTTCACCTACGCTCCCATCGGCACCGCGGTTACCGTCGGCGCCTGCTCCGGCAACCCGTCCTACACGATCCTGGCAACCCCAAGCGTCGCCGGTCAGACCGGACAGCGCTTGTTCTACTCGGATCAGACTGGTGTGATCCGCTTCACCTCCGACGGATCGACCCCGACCACTGCCAGCCCGGCTCTGCAGTAAGCCGAGTAAGAAAACGTTCACAGCCAAACGGGGAGGGAGGTGGTTACTCCCTCCCCTTTGTTTTTCAGCGAACAAGGAAAACAAACACCATGAAGCCGCTCGCGACGCAAACCGAAAAAAGGGACCGGGCAAAGCAAGCGGGCTTCTCGCTGATCGAACTGCTTATCGTCGTCGCCATCATTCTGATCATAGCCGCCATCGCCATCCCCAATTTGATGCGCGCCAAAATGGCCGCGAACGAAGCCGCGGCTGCCTTCAGCTTGCGAACGATTACCACCGCCTCGGTCAACTATTTCACCACCTACGGAAACGGGTATGCGCCAACGTTGGGCGCGTTGGGCGGCCCAGTCGGTGGCACCGCCTCCTGCAACGCCGCCATGATCCTCGACAACATTCTCTCCAATAACGGTTCCGGCAACACTTCTACGAAAAGCGGATACATCTTCACGTTTTCGCCAGGGGCCTCGAATAATGCCGCCGTTGCAGGTTGCGGCTCTCCGGGCCTCACGTCGTTTACCCTCCTTGCCGCTCCCGCCCTGCCTTCCGTTACCGGCCAGCGCTGCTTCTTCACCGATCAGACCGGAGTGATCCGTTTCACCACCGACGGCAGCACTCCCACCGCCTCCAGTCCTCCAATCCAATAATTGCGCTTCCTTTCTGGTAGACTCACCCCATGCGCTTCGTCGTGTGCTGGTTGGCACTCGCGGTTTTCGCGCCTTCGTCCGACGTGCAATCCATCGTGCACGCTGTGCAGACACGCTACGACCATACCCACTCCCTCTCCGCCAGTTTTCTGGAGCGCTATTCCCAAGGCGGGCGCCTGGCTCAGGTGGAATCTGGAAGCGTCTATTTCTCCCGTCCGGGCCGGATGCGCTGGGACTACGAGTCGCCACAGACCAAGTTGTTCCTGGTCGATGGCAAGAACGTTTGGTTTTACATCCCGTCCGATCGCACCGCCAGCCGCGCTCGCGTGCGCGAAAGCGCCGATTGGCGCACTCCGTTCGCGCTGCTTACCGGTAAATTGAGTTTGGCTCGCCTGTGCGGGCGGATCGAACTCGTGCCGAAAAGCGCGGGAGCGGAGGCTCCCATTGCCGGAACTGCCGAGCAAACGCTGCGCTGCACGCCGGGCCCCGCGAGTTCGGGATCGGATAGCGCCCCATTTAAGGAAGTGTTGCTCGGTGTGGATTCGCAGTATCAAATCGTCAGCGTTTTGATTCGTGAAGCCGGAGACGCCGAAACCGAGTTCGAATTCGGCAATTGGGAAGAGAATCCGGACTTGCCGGAATCCCGGTTCCACTTCGAGCCCCCTCCCGGCGTAGCCATCGTCGACCAGTCGGACCTGGCCGGCAGCATTCACTGATTCCTGCAGCGATTTCAGAAACCCGGCCACACTTCACGCGTATTACGGGCAACCCCCGCGCGCGGCTCGCTTTCCTACCGGGTTGACACTTCAGGGACGCTGCCCAATTGCCTTGGTAGGTCTGTGTTAGAATTGGCAAGGATCCGAAATCCCTACAATGGCTGAATTTATCTGCAAAGTCGGAGACGCGTCGGGGCGTGTTTTTCAAGCCACCGAAGCCGCGCCATCAGAAGCCGAAGCCCGGCAACGCCTGGCTGAAAAGGGCCTTCACGTCTACTCCATCCGGGGAGATATGGGCCTGGTCGGCGGACTTTCGTCCCGCCGGCGGGACAAAGTGGTCCGCGGCGGCGATTTCCTGATCTTCAATCAGCAGTTCAATACCCTGATCAAAGCCGGTTTGCCGATTCTGAAGGCACTGTCGCTTCTCGCCGAACGCGCCGCCGCGATTCGCATGCGCCCCATGTTGATTGATGTGCGCGATCGCGTGCGCGAAGGCGCCATGCTTTCCGAAGCGCTCGAAGCTCAGGGCGTTTTCCCGGGCGTGTACACCACCGCGATCCTCGCCGGAGAGAAGAGCGGTAACCTCACCGGTGTTTTGGACAATTACATCGCTTACCAGAGAGTGAGCCAGGGCTTTCGTAATCGCTTGAAAACCGTGATGATCTACCCGGCGATCCTGGTGGTAGCGGTGGTCTCGGTGTTGTCGTTCCTGGTTACCTACGCGGTTCCGCAGTTCGCGCTGCTCTATTCCGACCTCAACGTGAAATTGCCCGATATCACCCGGGTCGTCCTCGGCGTGGCCCTGCCCATCCGCAAATATATTGTCTTGATCGTGCCCGGCCTCGCGGTGCTGATATTTCTGATCATCGTATCGGGACGAACCCAGCGCGGCGCGCATATCATCGACCGTATAAAGCCGAAAATTCCGATCATGGGCGACATCTGGTTGAAAGCCCAGGTGGCTCAATTCGTGCGTACCCTTTCTACCCTCCTGGCGGGCGGCACCCCACTGGTTACCGCCGTGGAAACCTCCGCCAACTCGCTGGGCAGCCGGTTGATTGCCGACTCCACCCGTCGTGCTGCTTCCAAGGTAAAGGAAGGCCAGACTTTGAGCACCGCCCTGGCCGCTGAGGGCCTGATGCCAGACATGGCCCTGGAAATGATCGAAGTCGGCGAGAACTCCGGCGCCCTTACCGCCATGCTTGCCAGCGTCGCCGATTTCTATGAAGAAGAGGTCAATTTGCGCCTAACTGCTTTCCTAACATGGGTGGAACCGGCTATATTGGTATTCATGGCGGGCGTGGTAGCCTTGATTTTGATCGCACTTTACCTGCCGATGTTCTCCCTTTCCGTAGGCGCGGCTGGATAACTCATGGGCACAGTCAACCGAACCCCCAGTCCGGAAGTTCAACGCGACGACGCCGGTGAGGTCGAACGCACTCGCAAGCTGGCGGAACGCTACCATTTCCAGTTCCTGGACCTGCGCGACCAGCGCATTGACCCCGAGCTTTTCCGCATCGTTCCCGCGGAGCTGATGTTTCGCTTCAACTTCGTTCCGCTCGAAGCCCACGACAACACCATGGTCGTGGTCGTTTCCGACCCCAGCCAATTCTTGATGACCGATGAACTTTCCCTCCTGCTGGGGAAGAAGCTCTCCATCCGCGTGGCCACCGCCTCCCAGATCGGCGACCTGCTAAAGCGCACCGAGCAGTCCCAGCGGGTGCTGGACGAAGCCACCGAAGGCTTCACCCTGCAGGTGGTGCGCGAAGACGATAACGAAGAAAATATTTCCATGTCCGGACTGAGCTCCGATTCCGGGGTGAGTCCGGTAGTTCGACTTGTGGACACCGTCATCTTTACCTCGCTGGAGCGGCGCGCCAGTGACATCCATATCGAAACCCGCAGCAACGAAGTCTGCGTGAAATACCGCATTGACGGTGTTTTGCAATTCGCCATGCAGCCGCTGGCCAAGGAATGGCACTCCACAATTCTTTCGCGCATCAAGGTGATGAGCGAACTCGATATCGCCGAGCGCCGCGTACCGCAGGACGGCCGTTTCCGCGTCCGCTACAAGGGCCGCTTCGTCGATTTCCGCGTTTCCATCATGCCCTCCGTGCATGGCGAAGATGCCGTGCTGCGTGTCCTGGACAAAGAAACTCTCAGCGAGAAATTTCGCAACCTTACCCTCGACGTCGTCGGCTTCTCCGACGAAGAACTACATCGTATTCGCCGCTACATCCGCGAGCCTTACGGCATGATTCTAGTCACCGGGCCCACCGGCTCCGGCAAGACCACCACCCTCTATGCCGCCATCAACGAAATCAAGAGCGACGAAGACAAAATCATTACCATTGAGGACCCCGTCGAATACCAGGTTCGCGGCATCACCCAGATTCCGGTCAACGAGAAGAAGGGTCTCACCTTTGCCCGCGGTCTGCGGTCCATCCTTCGTCACGACCCCGACAAGATCATGGTCGGCGAAATCCGCGATCATGAGACCGCACAGATCGCCATCCAGTCCGCGCTCACCGGCCACCTGGTTTTCACCACGGTGCACGCCAACAACGTGGTCGACGTCATCGGCCGCTTCGTCAATATGGACGTCGAGCCCTATAATTTCGTGTCCGCGCTCAACTGCATCCTGGCCCAGCGCCTGGTCCGCATGATTTGCGAAAGCTGCAAGCACCCGATCAAGTATCCGCCCGAGGTCTTGAAAGAAGCGGGCCTGGATCCCGATGTCTGGGGCAGCGTGCCGCTGTATGAAGGTTCCGGATGCCTGGAGTGTTCCGGCAGCGGGTATCGCGGCCGTACCGCGATCTGCGAGCTGCTGGATTTGACCGATCGCATCCGCGAAATGATCATCGACCGCCGCCCGACGTCTGAGATCAAGAGAGCCGCGCGCGAAGACGGCATGCTCTTCTTGCGCGATTCGGGCCTGGCGAAAATTCGCGCAGGCACTACCACGCTGCGTGAAATCAACAAGGTGACTTTCCAGTGAGCGGGAGCGCCGCGCCGCCAAAGCCCACCGGCCGCGGGCCGTTGGGCAAACTCGCTCAGTGGATCACTGCCATGCCCCATCCCACCTGCGTGTGTGAAGTGGCATCCAGCCATGTGGCCGCCGCGCGCTGGACCAGCGCCCAGGGAACTTTGGCGGGTTACGGTGTGGAGGCGATGCCCGTGGGTACCATCCAGCCCTCGCCGGTTGAGATCAACATCCTCAACGCCGACGACTATCGTGGCACCGTCGCGCGGCTGCTCCGGCAAATTCCCGCCCGGCCTCCGGCGATTGCCCTGCTGTTGCCCGACGAAGTCGTGCGTGTCTTCATTCTCTCGTTTGACACCTTTCCACGCAAAGCCGATGAGGCCGCTCCTTTGCTGCGTCTGCGCCTGAAAAAGAGTGTGCCGTTTGACGTCGAAGATACCACCCTCTCGTGGATGAAGCAGATAGGCCGCACTGGAAACGTGGAAGTGATCGCCGCTCTGGCCCGCAAGGAAATTGTCAGCGAGTATGAGGCCGCCTTCGCCGCCGAGGGCGCCGCCCCCGGAGTGGTTCTCAGTTCTTCCTTGGCCAGCCTGCCGCTGCTGGACTCCCACGGCTCCACGCTGATGGTACGCATGAGCGGGAGGAGTCTGGCCACGGTGATCGTTAGCGGCGAATCATTGTGCGTCTTCCGCACGACCGAGATGGCCACCCTGGCCGACACTCTCGAGCCGGCTGCGGTGCTCGAGGAGATTTTTCCTTCCGTCGCGTACTTCACTGACACCTGGGGCGCCTCGATCGACCGCGTCCGCGTCGCCGGATTCGGAGACCGCACCGACACTTTCCGCGCCGCGATTTCCCAGGAGATGAAATGCCCGGTGGAATCACTCGGCGAAGGTGCGCTGCACACCCTGCCGGGCGACGCTCGAACGTTGATGAACCAGGGACTCGAACCGCTGGTGGGATGGATGATGAATGCAGCCTCTTAGAGCATTGCGGAGCGAGCGATGAAACTTCGGCTCAATCTAGCCACCAACGCCCTCCAGAATAATCGGCCGTTTCTGGTCGGTGCGGGAGTGATCGGCACGCTGGGGCTGGCGGCCCTGGTCGTGTTGTCGCACACCGCTTACATCAACTACAGTATGAGCCGCGACATCCGCCAGAAAATCTCTGCCAGCGAATCTCAGATCCGCCAATTGCAGAGCGAGCAGCATGATTTGGCGGTGCTATTCGAGACCCCTAACTCGCGTCAAATCCTGGATCGTTCCGCGTTCCTCAATGGCATGATCCAGCAGCGCAGTTTTCCGTGGACCAAGATTTTTATGGATTTGGAGCAGACCCTTCCGGCTGGCGTTCGCGTGATCACCATCGCGCCACACCTGGAAAACGGACGGGTGGCGGTGAGGCTGATCATCGGCGCGCTGAGCGATGAAAGTAAGGTGAAATTCCTGCGCGCTCTCGAGGATTCCAAGCAGTTTTCCGGCATCCGTGTGAATGGTGAGAAGCGTGTCGACAGCCAGACCGGGCAGCCCGATCGGGTGATGCTCGAGCTGGAAGCGTGGTACGAGACCATATGAACTATTTCCGCAACCAACCGGTCTGGAAACTGTGGGTCGGCGGCGCTCTCGCGCTGGTGCTCTTGCTCGACGCCGGCCTGCTCGTGGTGAGCGCGGAATCGGCGGCCAGCGGGCCCCGCGCCATGCAACAGGGTCTCACCAAGTTGCAGATACAAGCCAAGCTGCTGAAGGCGGACGTAAACCGCGGCGAGGCCATCCGCGCCCATTTCCCCAGCGTCGGCAAAGAGTGCGATGACTTCTATCAGCAGCAGCTTTTGCCGGCTACCGCCGGCTATTCGGGTGTAGTCGCCGATTTGGGACAGTTGGCGGAGAAAGCCGGGCTCAAGGCCGGCGGCATGGGCTTCAATCAAAAAGAGGTGAAGGACCGTGGCGTCACCGAGATCGACATTACTACTGAGGTCGAAGGGACCTACACCGCGATCATCCAGTTTGTGAACGGGCTGGAACATTCCCGGAATTTCTATTTGTTGAGTGCGCTCGAGCTGGACACTTCGTCCACCGGCGTGATTCGTTTGAAGCTGGGCCTGCGCACCTATTTCCGGACGTGAGAGCATGATCGCGAGCGAGCGTAAAAAACTCAATTATCTGATCGTCCTGATCGTTGTGGCAGGGCTCATGTATTTCTGGAACCGCAATTCCGGCGCGGGAATCCCGGGAGTCGCTTCGGTGGCCAACACCGGGTTCCAGCCGCTGAACGTCGATGACCCCGGTTTGCGCCTGGACCTGCTGAAAAAAATTCATGAGCTCGAGTATTCGGGCGCCCATCGCAATATTTTCAGCGCGGTAGCGCTGCCGCCGGAGCCATCAGCGGCACAGAAGGCTGCCGAGGCCAGGCGATCTCAGGGGCCGGTGTTGCCGCCGCCTCCTCCCCCTCCCAGCGTGCCCGCTACTTTTTTCGGTTACGTTTCGAACCCCGGCGGGGCCAACCGGCTTGGGTTTTTTCAGAGCGGAGAAGACGTTTACGTAGTCGGTGAAGGCAGCTTGCTCCTGAGCAATTTCCGTTTGTTGAAGATCGGCAACGATACCGCCGAGTTCGAGGAAGTGAGCACCGGACGTAAGGCTTCACTGGCTATGACCCAGCCTGTGGGTGCCGGCGGCACCGGTGGTGCGGCCGATCCCGGTGCTAAGCCCCCGGGCGGCCAGGGGGGCGATTCCGACCCCGCGCCGCAGTAAGTCGTTCGCCGCGCGCAAGTTACTTGGGCGGCACGTCTGGGCCGTTCGGGCGGAACACTTACCAGGTTGCGCGCATCATAGTTATGGAGGATTCCAGGCGGATCGGTGTGGCCCGGGACTCCGTATCCGGCGGTATTTCAAGGCGTTTTAGTTTGATGAACCTTTTCGAGCGCACTCACGAAGCGATCCCTGTTACGCGCCGTAGTGTACGTGTAGGCGTGCGAGCGCCTCGTTACGCTCGCCGCTCCACACAGGGCGGTTATGCCTTTCTGGTGGTCCTGTTTATCGCTGTGGTCCTGCTGATCTCCCTGGGCGCGGTGATGCCCAGCGTTCTCACCGAGGGTCGCCGCGAACGCGAAAAAGATATGATCTGGCGCGGAGAACAGTACAAGCGCGGCATTCGGCTTTACAGCCAGAAATTTGGGAAATATCCAACCAAGCTCGAGGATTTAGTCAAACACCAGAACGGCACCCTCCGTTTCATGCGCAAGCTCTACAAGGACCCCATGACGCCGGAGGGCGGCGAATGGCGGCTGATCTATGTCACCCAAGGTGGCATGCTCATTGGCAGCCTGCGCTACCAGACTCTCCAGCAAATGGAACTGGCCGAAGCCATAGGGCAGATGGGCGCTAACGGTCAGGCGCTCTCGGGCGCCCTCGGCGGCGCCATGGGCGGTCTCGGGGGCCAGAACGGCTTCTCGGGCGGCGCGTTTGGAGGCCAATCCGGATTCGGCAATTCGGGTTTCGGAAACCAGGGATTCGGCAATTCGGGTTTCGGAAACCAGGGATTCGGCGGCAATAGCGGATTCGGTGGTGGCGGCTTCGGCAATAGCAGTTTTGGTGGTGGCGGCTTCGGCAGCGATCAGGGTTCACAAAACGGCCAACAGGGAAGTAACGCCAATTCCAACGCGACCGGCGCCGGCAACCAGGGACAAGGCGTTGCCGGGAATGGCGGGAGCCTGACTGGACAAGGTCCGGGTGGGGCTGCGGGTTCCGGTGATGCGTCTAGCAACCCGGACCAACCGCAAGGAAACGGATCGCCCGGTTCCGGACAAGGCGCAGGCGATTCGGGCAACGGCAGCTTTGGTGGCAACAATTTCGGCGGCGGTAGCAGTTTCGGTGGTGGTGGCAGCAGTTTCGGTGGCAGTGGTTTTGGCGGCGGCAGCAGTTTCGGCGGTGGCGGGCTCAATGGCAGCGGCGGAGGATTTAGCAGCAGCGGTACCGGTTTAGCCTCGAGCGGACTGTCGTCTGGTACCGTAGTCGGTGGCGCCATCATCGGCATCGCCAGCAAGATAGACAAGAAATCGATCAAGATTTACAAAAAGGGCAAAACCTACAAGCAGTGGGAATTCATCTATAACCCCATGGCGCAAGTCGCCGGTGGCACTCAGAGTTTCGGCATCGGCGGCGGCACTCCCGCCGGCCAGGCAGGAATTGGCCAGAGCGGCAGCACCGGCTCACAAAGCGGATTCGGCGGCAGCTCGAGTTTCGGCGGCGGTTCCAGCTTTGGCGGCGGTTCCAGCTTCGGTGGTGGCTCCAGTTTCGGCTCCGGTTCCAATCAGCCCAACAGCGCCGGCAACAGCACTCCCAATCCCCAGTAACCTGCCTTCCGACGTTTCCTGAACTGAATCTCTATAAAAATCCAGCCTCGCGGCAGCACCACACCGCCGCGCGGGGTTGTGCGGACCTGCATTCCGTCCGCTGCCGCACTGCGGTATTCTTTCCGCTCGGCCTATCGAACTTGAACAGTCAATCCATCGGCACGCGCAATAAATCCGTGAACTCCAAGATCGGCTCTGATCGCCAAGGGCGAACTCGGCGATCTTGGCGCGATCGGCTCAAGGTCTTGCTGACTTCCGTGCCCCTCATTGTTCTCGTGGCTCTGGGTGTGCGCTTCGCATACGCATGGGAGCAACAACGGAGCACTCTGCATTGGGCGCTCAGTTCGGTGCCCTTTCTATACGAACCGGCAAACATCGCCCATTCGCTCGCTGTGGGGAAAGGTTTTTCTTCGCCGTTTCATCAGGACACCGGACCTACCGCATGGGATACGCCCGTCTACCCCCTGATCCTCGCCGGAATATTTCGAATTTTTGGGACGTTCACATTTAGTGCCTTTGTCGTCGCGGTTTCCCTGAATATTCTTTGTTCTGCTTTGGCGTGTGTGCCGATTTTCTTCGCCGGCAAACGCATCGCTGGAATCGGCGTCGCCGCCGGAGCTGCATGGCTCTGGGCGATCTTTCCGAATGGTTTCATCATCCCGTTCCAGTGGATCTTTGATACTTCTCTCTCCGCATTGCTCGCGGCGACCATCCTATGCGCCACTCTCAAACTCGCCAGATCGAACCGCGCGCGCGATTGGTGCGCCTACGGCTTGTTGTGGGGCTTCGCCCTGATGACCAACGGCACGCTGGCTGGGTTGCTGCCATTCTTGTTTGGTTGGCTTGCGCACCGCGCCCGCGGGGGTAGCAGTGGCCAGCGTTGGCTCGCGCGTCCGGCGCTGGCCGTGGGAATTCTCGTCCTGTGTTGTGTACCTTGGACCGTACGCAACTACGTTGTCTTCCATAGCTTCGTTCCGCTGCGCTCGGTGCTCGGTGTGCAGCTCTGGCTGGGGAATAACGACCAGTATGTCGATCGTTTTCCCGGATGGTTGCACCCCGTCGATAATTCCGCGGAGCGCGCAAAATATGTGCACATGGGCGAGATCGCCTACATGCACGACAAGCTGCACCAGGCCATTCACTGGATGCTGTCTCATCCGCGCAGGGAATTGGGGCTGTTCGCGCAGCGCTTCACGGCAACGTGGCTCGGGACCACCCATCCCTGGCGAGATTTTCGGAGCTCCCCGGGGCTTCTGGTCCGAGCCGTTTTCGTTTCCAATTTTCTAGCCGCGCTCGGCGCGCTCGCCGGAATCATGGCCCTCTATCAGGATCGCCGTACCAGAGTTTATGCGTTTCCTGTTGCGGTGTTCCCGATCGTGTTTCCGTTCGCGTTCTATCTGAGCCAGGCGCTGTTCAGGTACCGCTACCCGATCGACCCGGTGGTAATCCTGCTCACCGCCGTAGCCGCTCACGCCTTGCTGCGACGATTCGGGTTCGCTATCCCACGCGAAACCGCAGTCTGATTGCTAGGCATAGAGGTTGGGCCGGTGTATATTGCCGCTGGTCGCTGCGAGGGTTAGCCTCGGCAGCAACCGGATTGCGGCTTCACGCGTCTTACTACACCGTGCCGCACAAACCATGAAAATTTCCATCATCATTCCGGTCTACAACGAATTTCGAACCTTCAACCAGGTTCTCGAGCGCGTACAGCGGGCGCCCGTGCCGCCCGGGTGCTCGAAGGAAATCATCGTCGTGGATGATGGATCCACCGATGGAACCGCGCAAATTATGGGCGAGCATGCCCGCGCAGGCGTAATCGTGGGCCAGCACTCGGAAACAAATTTTGGAAAGGGCACCGCAATTCGAGCCGGGATTGCGGTTGCCTCCGGCGACATCGTCATCATCCAAGACGGCGACCTCGAGTACGATCCAAACGATTATGCACGGATTCTCGAGCCCATCGTGAACGGAGAGGCCGACGTGGTCTATGGTTCCCGATTCCTCGGAAAACCTGCGGGCATGGCGCCGAAATATCGGATCGCTAATCAGATTCTGACCGCAGCCGCGAATTTTCTATACGGCGCCCACCTCACCGATGAGGCCACCGCCTACAAGGCATTTCGCGTCTCGCTGCTCCGAGAGCTCCATCTGGGGTGCCAGAGGTTCGAATTCTGCCCGGAAGTTACCGCAAAACTCCGCCGCCTGAACTACCCGATACACGAAGTCCGCATCAGCTACAACGCCCGAGGCATCGCGGAAGGGAAGAAGATCCGTTTCCGTGATGGCCTGGAAGCTTTATGGACTCTCCTGAAGTACCGCTTGGTACCGCGCCGCACGCTGATGCGGGAAGAAAGTGCGCCGGCGCTTCTCGCCCATCGTGGGTATTACGGGTTCCCCGAAGTCTCTCGATAGATTTTCACTTCAAATAGAATCGGTAAAATGTGGACGGCAGGCAGGTAGCGAATCGGTTCTGGCTAACCTACTTCCTCGCGGACGGGGGCTTCTTGTTTTTCTCTTCGGCGAGCTTCTTGGTGACCCGGCGGACGTAATCCATCGTTTCCGGGTAGGGCGGGATGCCGTGGTACAACTCGATGCTTTGCGGCCCGGCATTATACGCCGCCAAAGCCAACTGCAGATTCCCGTGGAATTGATCGAGTAGATCCTTCAAGTAATGCGTCCCTGCGGAAATGTTCTGGGCGGGATCGAACGCGTTCGAAACCGAATAGCGCGACGCAGTCGACGGCAGCAGCTGCATCAATCCCAGCGCCTGTTTGCGCGAGACGGCCTTTGGATTGAAGTTTGATTCGGTGGAAATCACGCTGGAGATCAAGGCTTCGTCCAGACCGTGCAGCTTCGCCGCATCCCGAATAAATTTTCCGAACGGGCCGGAGGGCGCGGCCACGGCAGGCAACTCCGGAAAGACTTCCTCCGGCTCGATCGAGACCACCGATTCCGACGGCACGTCCACGCTTCCGCCGCTCACCGAAAGCCGGGTCATGTTGCCCTGACGTTCGTATCCAGTAATGTGCAAACGCAACCCGGAGCGCAGCACCGCATAGTCCGCGCGCACAGGGGTAGCTGCGAGGCAGGCAATTCCCAGCAATCCGGCGATTAGGGTCGAACGCATCAAGTTTCGCTCAAGGCGTACCTACGGATGGCGTCGGCCACACCACCTTGGGCATTGTCTAGTGTAACCGGCCAGCCCAGAGTCTTCAACACCGGTATGCTATTTCCCATTACTACCGGAACTCCTGCATATTCAAGCATTTCCCGGTCATTCCAGTTGTCTCCCACCGCCATTACCGCTTTTTGCTCGATTCCACGCCGCCGCGCCCACTCCGCCAGGGCTACCGCCTTGGTGCAGTCGAAGGCCAGCACGTCCATTATCGAAAAGTCCATATCCTCGTATTCGGTGAGCGCGATGGTAAATTGGTTGGCCGAAGGATGCGCACGCAGGACCGCAATCACGTCGCGCACCCGCTGGACCGTCCCGGTGAACCCCACCTGAATCGGATCCTCGTCCAGACACGATTCCAGCGGGCAAGCCGCGGCTAGAAATTTGCGGTTCCGCTGGTAGTATGTTTTTCGTATAGGGTCATCCCAATCGATGCGCTCGAGCATGATCTGATTTCTTTCGGGGCGGTCAAAAACCACCGCGGCTGCGCCGCGATATCCGGCAGTCGCGACCAATACTTCGTGGGCGATCTGCCGGGGCAGCAGGTGCCGGAAATGGGTTTCGCCGGAACGGGACTTGATGAGCGCGCCGTTGCTGACAATTAAATTCAGTTCGCAGGG
>Ga0182024_10005925_pt1 | contig 27086 bp, 26 predicted proteins | sample P32metaG_FD_120480 | JGI IMG/M metagenome (GOLD analysis project Ga0182024, IMG submission 120480) | Permafrost microbial communities from Stordalen Mire, Sweden - P3-2 metaG (Illumina Assembly) | ecosystem: Environmental > Terrestrial > Soil > Wetlands > Permafrost | place: Sweden: Stordalen...
CATATAGCTCTCGAGGAAATCCTCACGCGAAACGCCGTGGCTCTCGGCGAGCCGCATGAGTTGACCCTGGTAGCCGACGAGGCGCTTGTTGATCTCATGGAGCTGCTCGACCAACGCATCGATACGCGCTCGGTTCAGCCGAAGCGATTTCACCTCGTCGATTATCTCATTCTTCAGTTTCTTGTACCTGCGCTCCTGCCCCGGAGAGATCGACTGCCTTTTGAGCTGGAACTGAATGTCTTGGTCCTGTAGGCGGCGTAGCCGCTTGTAGGTGCCGGCGATGGTGTCGAAGGTCTCGATCACCTTGGGCTTGAGCTCCGCCTCGATTGCGGTGACTGAGATCCAGTTCTCCATATCGTCGTCATCGTCGGGGTCGCTCTCGGCGATCGGCTCGTCCGCTGCCGTCGCCTCGCCGTCGGTGGGTTCGCCTGTCGGCTTGAAGGGGACGACCATCGAAGGCGCGGTGGCCGTTATCTGCGCCTCCTGCCCAAGCTGGCCGGAGACGGTATCGCCCACGATCAACCGGCCATCAGGGTCAATCGGCGCCGGCATGCCCTTGGCGTCAGGACCGGCGTAGGTCGCGTCGAGGTCGATGATGTCGCGCAGGAAGACCTTGCCGTCGTTGAGTTCGTCGCGCCAGATGATGATGGCCTGGAAGGTGAGGGGGCTCTCGCAGAGCCCAGCGATCATCGTCTCGCGGCCAGCCTCGATGCGCTTGGCGATGGCGATCTCGCCCTCGCGCGAAAGCAGTTTCACCGAGCCCATTTCGCGGAGATACATCCCCACAGGATCGTCGGTGCGCTCGACAGATTCCTTCACCTGGGACCTAGCCGGAGCCGGTCGTTGCGGGACTTCGACTAGCTCGTTCGCGCCGTCGGTTTGTTCCGCGGGTTCCTCGTGGGTCGCTCCCTCTTCCTCAAGCTCGGCCGCCTCGGTCTCGACCACGTTGATTCCCAACTCGCTCAACCTCGCCAGGATATTCTCGATTTGCTCGGACTTCACTTCCTCTGAGGATAGCAACACGTTGATCTGGTCGTGGGTGACGTAGCCGCGCTTCTTGGCGTTGCGAATCAACTTCTTGACGGCCGCATCGGAAAGGTCGAGCAGCGGGGTCTCGGTACTCTCCCGCTCCAGCAGCTGTTCCTTTTGCCGCGTGATCTTGTTTGTCATGGCCCTCTGCAATGGCGCCGAGCCGCCGGTGCCATTGAACAAGAGTTTCGGAGCCACGCCATTCGCGACCACGCACATTTCCCGCGCCGACGGTGCCGGCGATACGAAACCAACGTCAATATCTGAAATCGTGCCTGCCGATAGGCACAAGGCCGCTCAGAAAAACCGGACACTGCGGTACGTTGCGGTCATTAAGGGAACTCTTCGAGTAGCCCATCGTTTAACTACATCTAGGAATAATGGGCGTTTCGGGGTCAAAGTACAATAGAAGTTACGCATACTTGTGCTATGGCCGTTTAATTCATCTATTATTTCGCGTCTTGTACGGCGGGTGCCGTCACACTGACCGGATCAATCAACCCCAAAACTGCGATCTTTTGCACGGCGCATCTGCCTGCAACTACTAAGAAGTGAGCTACACAAGATGGCCCAAAGACAATCATGAGCGCGCGCCAACCCAGACCGGCAGGGTCATTTGCTGCCCGCTCGAAACGGTGGACGCCGAGTGCCACCAGGTCCGAGCCGAAGAACGCTCAAAACGCGCAAAGAAACTATGAAAAGTATCTCGCGCTGGCGCGCGCTGAAGCCCAAGTCGGCAACACGATTGGCGCGGAGAATTACTACCAATACGCCGAGCATTATTTCAGATCGATGCGCTCGGACTAAGAACGGACGTAAGCGATTTTGCTCTGTGTTGAACGTTTGCCGGCCGGCCGCTGTAGCTGACCAACTCGAATCGTCGGACGGGCGCAAGGACCACCGAACAGCCCAGCGATGGCGGCGAGAGAGCGTGGGAGAATGTAACATGACTGATAGCGGCGGGCTCAGTTGGGAAGCTCAAGAGGTTTTTCAAAAGATGAAGTTGTTCAACCGATTACCCGGTGCTGGTATTCCGCTGATTCAATTGAATATGAGTGTTGGCAGCGCGAAGACTGTTAAGAAGGGTATTCCCGAATTAAAATCGGCTGGCCTCATCACTGACACCGCTTCGGGTGAACCGACGCTTACTGATAAAGGCTACGAGACCTGAGTTTGGCTTACCGCCCCGATTTCATAATTCGTCTTTCTAAATCTTGAGTCGCTTTCATCTGCTCATCCTATCGAACCGGTAGCGGTTCCATGAGTTCTTGAGCATGATATGTGAGTGAATAGTTGATAACCCGGAATTATTCGCTTTTGTGCGCACGGCCGACGTCAATCGACAAGCAAGAATGCGCGATCGCTCCCACGCTCGCGCTGTCCGCGCGACCGCCGTCGCTGAGACTTGCTATGAAATGTGACTTTACCTTATCACTCGCCTGTAATGAGAAGCATTCGTGCGCCCGACTATGGCGTCTTCAGGGACCCAGGGAGCGCACGTTCTGCTTCGCTTTGCAGCCGAGCCTCGTTCCGTCGAACATAAACCATGACTGCCGTGATTAGAACCACCGCCGCTAAGCCCGCCCCAATCGCCGCATATCGAGTAAAGAAGTGAATTTTCCTTCCCAAATAATAAGCTCCGGCACCATAAATCGTCGCCCAAACAATCGCGCCCGCGACATTGAAAAGAAAAAACGATAGCCATCTCATACGGTTTGCACCAGCCAGAAGCGCACCAAACGCGCGTAATACAGGTACAAAGCGACTAAAGAAAATGATTACGCCGCCATGGCGCAGGAATAAATACTGGCCAAGTTTGATTCGCCCTTCAGCCAGATGAAGACGGGGGCCATATCGAAGCAAGAGGCGGTATCCTCCCTCGCGTCCGATCCAGAAACCTATCGTGTTGCCCAAAATCGCGCCGAGCGCGGCGGCGCTCACCACAAGCCAGATGTCCAGGTTGTGGCTCCTGCCGGCGTAGATTGCCGCTGTAATCAGGATTGTCTCACCTGGGAGCGGCAATCCGAGGGATTCGAGCCCAATGATTAGAGCTACCACCCCATAGCCATAGGTGGAGATGAAATGGATTAGCTCATGCTGAGAAAGCAAAATACCTAAGCCCTGTGGACGGATTCGCGTAATGACCGATTACGGAATATGAGGCGTTCCGCAGCCGTCTCGTCCAGGATACCGCCCCCACGCTGCGACGACGATTGCCACCACCTGCGAGAGTCCGCTCTTCCCCACAGCGGACATTCTTTCGCACCGCGGTAAGTGTAGCGATGGGCCAGACTCGGACATTAACGAGCTATCACCTCGTCGGAGCGGGAGAGACAGATTTTCGGCTCGCCGACCTACAGGGGCTTCGCTAACACGCTGCAAGCCCGCCATAGCCGCGGCGGTGGTCCGTCGGATGGTTGACGCCATCGCGATTTGCGCATGGAGTATCCTGAAAATATGGTACGTTTTCCAACAAGCAAGAACACTTAAGCGCACGAAGAATCGCTGTAGCAGTTCGGCAACGCGTGAGGAGGGATGCACCATGCTAAGCCCCGAAGCAAACGAGCGTTTGACCCGCGTAGGTGCCGGAACGCCTTGCGGTAAGCTTATGCGCCGCTATTGGATCCCGATCGCACCCCTCGCGCAGCTTCGCGAGAGTCCCGTCCGCAAGGTGCGCGTTCTCGGTGAAGACCTCGTCCTGTATAAGGACCGCCGCGGCAACTTTGGACTGATAGGCGACAGATGTCTTCACCGTCTCGTCGATTTGCAATTCGGAATTCCAGACGATTGCGGACTGCGCTGCCCTTATCACGGATGGCTCTATGGCGCGGATGGTGAATGTCTCGACCGCCCGATGGAAAACAAGGGCGCGATCAAGGCCAAGCTGAAAGCCTATCCGGTGCAGGAATTGGGCGGGCTGATCTTCGCTTATATGGGTCCGTTGCCCGCTCCAGCGCTGCCGCGCTGGGATCTATTCGTTTGGCCCAATGCCGTGCGGCAGATTGCCATCAACACCATCGACTGCAATTGGCTGCAATGTCAGGAAAACACCGGAGATCCGACGCACAGCGTCTGGGCGCACGGCCATTTGTTCCGATACATACTGGAAAGAGACGGCCGTCTTGCGGAACGCGCCGCTAGTCTCGACCATACCCTGCATACGCGCACCAAATGGGGTAACGGCATCAAGGAAGTTTACGCGCGCCCGACCCAATACGGCTTCGAGAAGGGCATCGCCTACGCAAAGGAGCTCGGCGCCGAAGCCGATCACGTGCGGCGGCATTCGACGGTAATCTTTCCGTTCTACACGCAGACCGGCAAAGCCGGCGCACCCCGCAGCGAATTCCAGATCCGCGTGCCGATGGATGACACCCACACTTACCACATCTGTTATCAGGTTTACGCGGCGCCACACGGCATCAAGGCGCCTCATCAGGACTACGTGCCGTGGTACGAGCCGCCCATGTACGACAAGAGCGGGCGTCCGATTCTCGATTACGTCCTCGCGCAGGATGCGCTCGTCTGGGTCGCGCAAGGGCCGATCACCGATCGATCGAAGGAGATTCTCGGCCGCACAGATATCCCGATCGCACTGCTTCGTCGCCAGCTCGACGAGCAGATTGCCCGCGTCGAAGCGGGCAAAGACCCGATGAACGTCTTCCGTGATGACCCGGACACAATGCTCCACGGCAGCGGCTCGGCGCCCGGTGACTGGACTTCGCCCGATTGGGCGACACGCCAGCTTTTCCTGAGCCAGGGCTTCCGGAAAATGTACCACAAGGGTTTTGCCAACGATGATGCCGATCGCTATGGTCCTGCGATCGAGCTCGTCAAGGAACTGCATCGGAGCATCGAGGAAGCCGAGATCGCGACGCGTGGTAATGCGCGTTCGGCGGAGCTTCAACCGGACGCGGTCGTCGAGTCTTCCTGACGGTCATGCAGTTCCGTCTGCGAAATTGGCGTTCCAGAGCGCATCGAGCCTGGTCATCTGGTCGGCTGAAAATGCGGGCGAGACGGAGAGCGCCGCGATCTCTTCCAGCTGGGCTTTGGTCGAGAAGCCGCCAAGCGCGGTCGCCACGCCTTCGTGCGTCAATACGAAACGAAACGCCGCTTGCGCGAGCGTGCATCCGTTCTCGCGCGACAAGAAAGTCAGTGCGCGGGCCATGTGACGAAGCCGCCGCGAAGCAGGCGATTCGAGATCGTAGGCGCGCGCCAATTCATGTCTCGGTATTCCCGCGACGCTGTCATCGGTCAGATAGCCGCTTGCGAGCGGACTGTAGACCGCAGCCGCCGCGCCGCGCGCATGCGCGAGGCTGATGACATCGCCGAAGTCTTTCTCGACCGTCAGCCCGTTCGGCCTCGCCCGCCCGGCTGTAGGATTGAACAGCGTATACGGCACGTTGATGAGATGAAATACGCCGCTGTCGAAGAGTTGCCGGACCTCCGCGCCGTCGTTACCGCGGCAAATGAAGCCTGCATATTTGATCTTGCCGGAGCGTCTGAGACGTTCGATCCCATCGAGCGCACCGCCCGGCAGCATGAAATGATCCAGCGACAATTGCGAATAGTTGCGGCCCTCGAGCTTCGGATCGGCGCGCGATGGGCCGTTATGGATTTGAAACATATCGACACAATCGACACCGAGCCGCCGCAGGCTGGCTTCGGCCGAACGCACGATATGGCCGGCCACGTCGCCGAGATTCTCTTTGCGGATTTCGACCTTGGTGTTGAGAACCGGACGGGCACCGAGCGTCTTCAACGCGCGGCCGAGATTAGTTTCGGCAATGCCGTCGCCGTAGTCCGGCGCATTGTCGAAATAGGTGACGCCGAGCTCCAGGGCGCGGCCGATAATTGCCAGTTGCTCGTCATGGCGGCCGCGCACCATCAGGCCCGCATTGCCGCCGCAGCCGAAGGCGATCTCGGAGACGACGAGGGTGCTCTTTCCGACAGTCCTGTATTGCACGTCACGGCTCCCAGCGACCTCTGGTGGCGAACCTATGCATTTTATGCGCAGCTATTTGCCGCCGCGGGACCTTGCTGTTGGCGGTTGACGCGGTTCTTGCCAATAGCGGATGATTCAGCACGTCCGGCGCAACCAACATAATCATGATAGGGAGGATATGCGATGACAACGGCGAGTGGAATGTCACGCTATGCGCGGCTTGTTCTGCTGTGCGCCCTGTATGGTATCATTGTCACCATTTGGGGCATAACTGGACCGGCCAGCGCGCAGACAGACGCCGCGAGTTACCCAGATAGACCAATCCTAATTATCGTGCCGTATCCGCCCGGCGGCGGTTCAGACATTCTCGCTCGGATTCTTGCCAACAAAATGCAGGTGCGATGGAAGCAACCCGTCGTCGTTGAGAACCGTGCCGGCGCGAGCGGAAATGTCGGTACAGAAGCTGTATTCCGCGCCAAGCCCGATGGTTACACGTTATTGTTCACTGCGCAGCCGCCCTTGGTGGCCAATGAGAGTCTTTACCCTAAGCTCGACTTTGATCCCAAAGCGCTGGCGTCCGTTTCCGTCATGGCGACGGCAAACATCGTGCTCTTTGTGAACCCGAAGGTGCCAGTCAGCACGCTGCAGGAGCTTGTTGACTATGCCAAGGCGAATCCTGGCAAACTGAACTACGCCTCGCAGGGCGTCGGCAGTTCCGGCCATCTGGCCGGCGAGTTGTTTAGCATGATGGCTGGCGTCAAGATGGTCCACATTCCATATGGCGGGACGAACCCGGCTGTGACCGCCTTAATTGCCGGCCAGGTCGACCTCATGTTCGGAGAAATGGTCACTGGCGGCCCATTCCTGGCCGACGGCAAATTGAAATTGCTTGGTGTTGGTGGCGAGAAACGTAACCGCGAGTTTCCGGACGTTCCCGCCATTTCTGAAGTATTGCCTGGGTTCCTTGCGAAAATTTGGCAGGGCATGGTGGCGCCACCCGGTACGCCTGATGCGATCACCAGCAAGTTGGCGGTCGCCATAAACGATGCGTTGAAAATGCCCGATGTCACGGATCGGCTGCAGAAATGGTACATGACCGCCGTCGGCGGCACGCCGCAGGATATGGATCGATTTCTGAAGGCGGAACGGGAACGCTGGGGCAACGTCATCCGTATGAGTGGTGCGAAAATCGAATAACGGTAAACTTCCCAAGTTTGACCGTGTGTCGGCCTGCAGCTTAGGGAACCTCGACGCACTGGCCCACAATCCAGCAATTCCCACAATGAACTCGCGTCGCCGCATATCGGCTCCCAAGCAAAGGAGACGGGCCTCTACGCCGGCGTTTTTCCCGGCGCTTTTGATGATTTCGTTGACCTAGTTGTGCCCGAGTTGCAACGGCGCGGTCTGTTCCGAGGGAATTATTCGGGACGCACGTTGCGGACAAAGTTCCACGCGGTCCACTGCAAGTAGAAACAAAAGGCACATCCGACTTATTTTTCCGGGCGCAATCCCGCTAGCTTGACTAGCTGGGCCCATCTTGGGATTTCGCCTTTGATAAAATCAGAGAACTTCGGCGGATCGAGTACTGATACCTCCGTGCCGGTCAGCGCAATGCCCTGCTGTCCGCTATTGATGCTGTGGACGGCTCCTCCACCCGGCACGTGAGTGCCATGAATGTAGATGCTGCTGAGGCTCCCACGATTCGGAGGAGCTCCCCGTGCAAACGGTCACGACAATCGTTCTGGATATCGCGAAGTCGGTTTTTCAAATTCACGGGGTCGATGCGGAGGGCATTATGGCCAGCGGTCGTGTGAACCGCATCTAAAGGCCGAACACACGGGCGCACCGACCAATGCTGCGAGCGTGAAAAAAGTTCTTGCCAACTCGGAGCCGTCTGCACATGGGGTAAGAGCGGACTCATGCGGACATCAGCGAAACGACGCTGATGACCCATTTCGGAGGTCGCGCATTCTAGTTCGATGGCATTGTCGAGCCGTGCCAGCGGGACGATGGCGTGCCTGAAAATTTCTTCTTATGCCGCGCGGAACCATTCATCGAATGAATGATTCAGTTGATCAGATGGCCGACGGAGCGCGGACGATTTCCGTATGAACACGTCAGACAGTTTCCTGAGATTTGCCGCTGAGTGCAAGGTCATGGCCAGATTCAGCCGCACCACGGAGAACAGGACCGTCTGGAGTGGGCTGGCACAACGATGGGTTCGCTGCGCCGAATTGGTGGACCAGCAAGAATCAAACGACCGCAACCGCCGCTCTCTGAAGCGCCATCTGAAAGCAGCGCATACGGTCAAGCACGCTAACCAAGTTCAGCCACGCGCGCTCGGGAACTTTTAAATTTACCCCCCTTGCTGTCGGGCTCATCCATCAGTGCCGCAAGGTCTTTCAGAAATTCCAGTTATGCAAGTTGTTCCAGAAGTTCCGCCAAACGGTCGGGAATCGGCTCTGCAACATCGTACTGCGCCTTTAGGTGCTGTCCGATGTGCCCTTGAATGTCAGACGTGTAGGGAACCTTTGCGAACGGAACTAAGCGTTTCCCTGGCATGGCATAAAACTCACTCAGCCGCTTCTCCCCCTCGCAACGATGTACTGGCAGACATATTGCAAACATGCCTGTTCTCGGATGGTTCCAGACATTCGAAATCAAGCACCCGACCGGAACAATGCACGGAATAATCTAGCGCCGCGTGATTGGCGGCGGTGCGTTCGGTAGGGAAATTGCAGGAGTTCCATCGTTCGACGCGATTTGCACCGGCTCGCTTTTGTAGGAAAACAGGAAGCCGCTGAGGGCCATGCCAGCAAAAAATACCGCGAGCATCGCCAATATCATGACGCCATCGCTTCGCGGAGAAGGGTTAAGCTGTCGCAGTTGCTTGTCCAGAAGTTCCTGGTCGCGCGGGTCCATTTTTTCAATCCGCTTCATGAGGATATACGCCAATGAAACGCACGGAAGCGGGCAGCGTTCCGACCTTGCGCGCCCTGCAAGCCTATTGCGCCGTGATCTCGGTTTGCGATGACGGGCCGGGAATTCCCGCCGGCGAGCATCAATACGTCTTCCTACGCTTCTATCGACTTGAGCGCAGTCGTTGCAGTCCCGGCAATGGGCTCGGCCTGAGTCTCGTCGCCGCCGTTGCCCATCTTCACTAGGCTCGCATCGCATCGATCGATAACGCCCCGGGCCTCAAAGTCGAGATACGCTTTGTCCTGGCCTGAGATACTTATGAACATTCGTTTTGTCGCCTTCTATGACCCCGAAAAAAGGACATTACCTGACATGAGCATCACTCCAAACTACATCGAGGCTTCCGCGGACCAACGCCAGCGGTTTTCAGGGAAAGAGCACCAAGCAAATGAACAAAGATGAGAGACTTTCGCACATAGGTAGGAAACTTCATGAACGATTTAGATGAACCTGCTACGGTCTTTTGGCCACCCGATCCTCATATTGGAATGCTGCGCGTACCCACAAAACGTTTTGGTACGCTCAGAGATGCGCTCGTATTTGTAATGGAAGAGTGTGATCCGCGTAAGCGGCGCCAAGTTCAGATAGTTACAAACGACGGGGAATTTCTAGCTTTTGGCGACATAGAAAAGCGGCGCAAGGTTGTCGATAAAGCCGAGAAAACAGGTCAGTGACCCGGATGGCCAAAATCAAGCTGGTTTGACGGCAGCTGTCATTGTTTCGACATTTCATGGCTCTTAGTTCAGTGAATTCGGCCTGCGTGACTTCCGCTAATGGGGTCGTCCGGCCGCGCTCCTGCCCTGCTGGCGATCGAAGCTGGCAACAAAGACGAGGAGTACGCCACGTCATCGTCGGTCTGGATGCTCGGGGTGCAATTGCATACCGCTGGTCGTGTGCGGCGCGCTCAAGAGCATCTACGACTTAACCCTGCTGTCTTCGTTCCGGCATATCAAACCGCCGGAGGAGGCAGCTTTGTCCGCGAAGTAGTTTGTATGAAATCACTTACAAGGAAAAGCATCCGCCATCGCGTTGTACGCCACGGCAGCAGCCGGTAGGTTCAGCTTGTTAGGGTGTGCCCGAGCGTAATCGACGAACACCTTTACAATCTGCACCGTTTTCGTGTCTTCGTCGGGGCATGCGCCCAGCAGGGTCTTCCCAGCCTGATCGACCAGGATCGAGAACTCCTGCACTGCCTCAATGAATCCCCAGCACTGTTGGACATTGGCGCCTGGCGACAAAAATACCTTGTCACGATCGACATGCATGCCACTCTGGAGGAGCTGGCAGGATTGCAGCATTTCCTTTCCGCTTTGGCCGTAGGCCAGAGAGCTGCACCCGACACACACGGCGACCAGCGTTAGACCTATTGAGCGCATCAGCCTCGAACCCCGCGTGAACCAACCGACATGACCGCAGTGAAGCGAGCTTGCCAGAATTGGCGTGTCCCGTTTGAACGGTCGTCTAGGTGAAAAATCGCCAGTACTAGAACCCTCCCCGAGGGCAGTCGTTCCGGCCGCTCCCTATCCGACATGGGAAGCTCGGCTAAGCGTCTGGATGATTGAATATATCAAGCCGGTTGCCGCAAAAGACGCATAACCCGGAATTATTATCGGGCGGATCCCGCTCCCGAGATCCGATTGGCAATGGGGCTACTTGTCATTCCACCGCGAGCGTGTGATCCGCACCGCGGCCTGGCGCTTTCTTAAAGACGATGAGCAGCGGGATCACCGCAAGCGTCGCGATCATCAACAGCTTGTAATCGTCGATGTAAGCGATGATCTGCGCCTGCTGCGTGATCATGGCGTCGAGCGCGGCGCGTCCGGCCGCGGTCAGGGGATTCCAGAATTGTGTGACCGCTGGGCTCTCGAATGCGCGGTTCACCGCTGTGACGTGCTCCGCTATGTCGGCGTGATTGATCTGCATGTTGCGGGTCAGCAGAGCGTTCACGACCGAAATGCCAACGCTGGAGCCGATGTTGCGTGACAGACTGTAGAGGCCAGCGCCCTCGGTCCGCTGCTCGTGAGACAGCGTGGCCAGTGTCACCGTGCTCAGCGGTACGAAGAGAAACCCAAGACCGACGCCCTGAACTACCCCGACCCAGACGATCGTCGTTTGTGACACGTCCGGCGTCCAGCCGGTCATCGCGTAGAATGCCCAGGCCGTGAGGCCGAGACCAAAGCCGAGCAGCAGCCGCGTATCGACTCGGCCGATTAGCCGGCCGACGATCATCATGGCGGCCATCGTGCCGACGCCCCGCGGGCCCAGGACAAGGCCCGCGGTGACGACCGGATAATTCATGAGGTTTTGCAGATAGGGCGGCTGCAGCGCCAGCGAGGCATAGTAGGTGAGACCGACCACGAAGACGAAGAGCGTGCCGGCCGTAAAATTGCGGTCGCGGAACAGGGCCGGTCTCACGAAGGGCTCGGCCGCAGTGAAGGTATGGACGAGGAACAGATAGAACGCCGCGGCGGCAACGATCGCCTCGATGATGATCTCGCCGGAGCCGAACCAATCGAGTTGCTCACCGCGGTCGAGCAGAACCTGCGTGGCGCCGATCCCGAGGCTCAGAGTGCCGAAGCCGAACCAGTCCAGTTTCTCGTTGGCGTTTCTCGTGGTGTCGGTCAGAAAGACCCTCATGCCGAGGAAGCAGAGAATGCCGATCGGCACATTGATGTAGAAGACGTAGCGCCAGGTGTAGTCCTCGGTCAGCCAGCCGCCGAGAACCGGGCCGAGGACAGGACCGGCCATCACCGCGACGCCCCACATCGCCATCGCCGATCCCTGCCGCTCCGGCGGATTGATGTTCAGCAGCACGGATTGCGACAGTGGCACGAGCGCCGCGCCGAATGCGCCTTGCAGAATGCGGAACAGTACGATCTGTGTCAGCGACTGCGACATGCCGCACAGCATCGACGCGACGGTGAAACCGGCGACGGAGACGAGGAAGAGCCGCTTGAGACCAAACCGCGCGGCAAGAAAGCCGGTTGGCGGCGTCATGATCGCGGCGGCGACGATGTAGGAGGTCAGCACCCAGTCGATCTGGTCCTGGGTCGCTGAGATGCTGCCTTGCATATAGGGCAGCGCGACATTGGCGATGGTGGTGTCGAGCGCCTGCATCAGCGTGGCGAGGATTACGCAGAGGGTGATTGCCAACCGATTGCCGCCGCCGGCCGTGCGCTCCGCAGGCATCACGCGCTCCGGCGAGCATGACCGAACAGCGCGGTCAGGAAGTGCGGCAGGCCCCGCGCGTGACCGGTATCGACATCGACCTCGACGCTTAGCCCGGCGCGCAGCGGCGGCTGGTTCTTGTCGCCGGTGTCGACGCGCACGCGCATAGGGACGCGCTGCACGACTTTCACCCAATTGCCGCTGGTGTTCTGCGCAGGCAGGAGCGAGAACTGCTGCGCCGCCGCAGGGCTGACGCTTTCGACGGTGCCGTGCCATTCCCCGTCCGGATAGGTGTCGACTGTTACCGTGACAGGCTGACCCGGCTGCACATAGGTCAGCTCAGTCTCTTTCGGTGTTGCGTCGATCCAGACGTGATCCCGGTCGACGAGAAAGAAGGCGGTCGTCGAGGCCGCGAGATACTTGCCGGGTGCAATCGAGGGCACGTTCGTCACGATGCCGGCAAACGGCGCCCTGACGACGGTGTGATCAAGCTCGCGCTGTGCCTCGTCGACCTGTGCCTTGGCCTGCAAGTACTGCGGGTGTTGTGTCACCGGAATATCCGGATTGCCGGCGAGTCTTGCGAGCTGTACCGCAGCCTGCTGGCGCAGAGATTCGAGTTTGTTCTTGTCGGTCTCGAGCGTGTATCGAGCCTGATCGTAGGTGGCCTTGGAGCTCGTGCCACTGGGTAACAGCGCGGCGTTGCGGTCATAGGTCGCCTGATCCAGATTGACTTGCCCCTGCTGCGCGTCGGCATCGCTCAGCATGCGTTGGTAGTCCTCCTTCATCGCGTCGATGGTCAGCGCGGTCTGCGCCAGGCTGGCCTTGGCGTTGTCGAGGCCGATCTGGAACTGTTGCGGATCGAGGCGATATAGAATTTGGCCATGCTCGACGAGTTGGTTGTTGGTGACGTCGATGTCCTTGACGATGCCTGGGACATCGGTGGAGATGCCAACCGTGTCGGCTTCGACATAGGCGTCGTCCGTCGACATCACTTGACCGCCAGTGACGTACCAGTAACAGCCGACGATCAGCGCGAGCGGTAGCAGCGCAAACAACGCCCACCGTGTCCACGGCCGGCGCAGAGACCGTGCCGTCTTCTCGGACGCTGGGGGCATAGCGGCCGGGCGCTCCGGTTGTTTTTGTGGTGCCTCGCGTTTCGCGGCCGGTGCGTCGGCCGTATCGGCGCGCAGCGAAACTATGGTCGCGTCTTCGGGCATAGAGACATCCTCGATGTCTGAGTGGTGGAAGTGACAGGGCCCGGTCCTATTCGCGCCGTTCCGCTTCCCAAGTGCCGCTGCAGGTGCCGCTTGCGCCTTGGCCCGACCAAGCACCGCGGCCACGGTTCCGGCTGAGACGGCCAAAGCCGTCAGCCCATTGCGTGCCGGACCGTACCGTGACCCTCACCACCCCTGTTGGAGTGACTCGTCCTTGCACCGCGGCCGCGCTGCTACCGTCGCTGATCACCGTTCCGTTAGCGATCTGAATGCCATAGCGATAAGCGGGATCGCAGGCTCCGCCGTGGGTAACAATGAGAACGCTCCAGTCGCCATCAAACGCGGCGCGGGCAAAAGCCTTCCCGGCAACAGCAACACTGGTTAGGGCCAGAACAAACGCTAGGAGCCAGAGACGGAGCCGTAGGCTAATCAGGGACGCTCCGTATTTACGTATGATCGCCATCAACCCGGTAATTTCGCTGAGCATTGTCGTCTTTCCCGGTCGAGTCGATTGTTGTCGTTGATCGATTCCGATGCCCTCCTTGAGCGTCCGAATCCGTGTGCACTAACATGTTGCCGCAAGGCGCAAATGAAAATGCTATATGTGTTGCATTCGGTGTTGAGAGGAACTCAGCAATGGATCGCAGCCACCTTGCCGATCTCACCGCCTTCGTCGCTGTCGCCGATCGCTTAAGCTTTCGCGCCGCGGCGTCGCAACTTGGTGTCACGCCGTCGGCGCTCAGCCATTCGATGCGGCAGCTGGAAGAGCGCCTCAGTGTCCGCTTACTGCATCGCACGACGCGTAGCGTATCGCTCACCGATGCCGGCCGGCGTCTGCTCGATCGGCTACGGCCGGCAATCGATCAGATCGCCGGAGCGCTTGAAGACTTGAACCAAGAGCGCCAGCGGCCCATGGGGCGGCTGCGGATCTATGCGATCCATCTCGCGGCAGCGGCAGTCGTCGCGCCGATCTGGGGGCGCTTCTTGTCGACGTACCCGGAAGTCCACCTTGAGCTCGCGGTGGGCGAGGCGACCATCGACATCGTGGCAAAGGGATTCGACGCCGGGATCGGACCACGCGATCGGGCGCCGGCCGACATGATTGCCGTTCGGGTGACGGGACCGATGCAAATCGCCGTAGTTGGTGCGCCGGCTTATTTCGCACGGCGGCGGCCGCCGCGAACGCCCGATGATCTCGCCCGTCACAGCTGCGTTCAATATCGGCAGACGGCCGACGGGGACGTATTAGTGTGGCCGTTTGAGCGGAACCGCAAATCGCGGCGGGTTTCGGTCGATGGGCGGGTGATGGTCAACGATATCGATTTGGCGGTTCGCGCCGCGGTCGACGGGCTAGGGATCGCGTACACGGCCGAAGCTGTGGCCGAGCCGTTCCTGCGCTCGGGCCAGTTAGTCCGCGTGCTGGAAGACTGGTCGCCATCGTTCGAAGGACTGTTCCTCTATTATCCGGGGCACCGGCAGGTCCCGGCCACGTTGCGCGCCCTCATCGACATGATCCGCACGGCCCGCAGCTCGGTGCCGAGCAGACGTCCACTGCAGAACCCGTTTACCAAGGACCGAGCGACTTGAAGTGTGCCAAAAGGCTCATCTCTTTTAAGGAGAGCACGAGCGACTCTTCGCAGTCTTCTGGCTGCAGCATTTCATTGATCCGGAAATCTGAGAACGCAACGCGCTCCAGACCGTCGTTCTACCGTGAAGGCTCCCCTGAGCCGCTGCGCCAACGTCACCACCAGGCGTAGCCCTGATGACTGCCCTTGTGCTGGATCAAAGTTGAATCCGGATCCACGGTCTTGCACATAGAGTTCGATCTCTCCCGGACGCTGGCTCAAGCCCACATTGATAGTGACTTGGCCGCGAGCGTCGGCGCCATGTTTTGCGGCATTCGTGAGCAGTTCATTCAAAACTAGCGCAACCGGCACAGCGGTCCCTTTGGGAAGAGACCCAGCGGTCGCTTCGTGGTTGATCGATACCTCCTCGCTAAAGAATGCTCTGGCGTTAGCACAGACATCTTCGAGGAGACTTTTTGCGCTGACATCGGTTGAACCGCGCACAGAATAAAGGATCTGTTGCGCGGTCCCCATCGCCCCGATGCGCCGGCTCGTATCTGATAGCACTTCACGAGCTTTCGGGTTGTCCGTTTTGGCCTGCGCTATTTGCAGGAAGCCATAGAGTATTTGTAGATTGTTCTTAAGTCTGTGGTTCAACTCATCCAGCAACTGTTCGCGTAGCTCGATTGTCTCGGGGCTTGGGTATTGAAAATGCTGCGTGCTCTGGGCACGGGTTGATCGAGCGCCGTTTGAGTTATGGTCGGCTAATAAGACCGTGCCAAGGCTCCCGTCTGCAACTTGCCACTCGTGAAGATTGTCGCAGATTGGGCATCGAACCCGAATACTGATGAGGCGGGTGCCGCGATATGTGGGGATACCGCTGTCGACTTCGCGCCCGGTATCCGGGCATTGAAATCGGAGCGTATTCGTCTCGAGCGTCGTTTCAATTTTCGGTGCAACCGCTGCGCCACGTCCGTTAGATGACCGGTGAACTGGGCGAGCGGGAGGCATCATCGAGCCCTTTCTATTCGCGGCCATCATGGACGAGGTCGAAGGTGAAGACGCCTTCGTGATTGGTGGGGCGTTCAAGCACTTCTGGATGGCGCAGAGTGCGAACGGCGTCGTAATAGCCGGCGCGCCAGTGCTCTTCCATACTGGCACGCGAGAAGTCGTAATCCTTCGAATGGCCCTCGTAGTTCTTGGCGCGGTAGATCAGATGCACAATGTTGTAGACCTTGTGATCGCCAAGTGGGCGCAGCAGCTGCGCCTCGGGGCCGTCGCGTAGGGTCTCGGGTAGTTTCTCGAACAGGTCGGCAAGTGCCCGGCGCAGCTGATGGATGTGTTCGAAGTTATCGGTGCCGGCGCGGGTACGACTCGAATACTGGATTTCTTTTTGGCGGGTTGCGACCTCCGCGATGGTGCTCGGCAGTTCGCCCCGCGCATTCCAGAGATCGACCTGGAATGCCAGAGTGTCGAAATGCGGATTGCTCTCGACGATCCATTGCAGCGGGGTGTTCGAGACCGATCCGCCATCCCAATAATGCTCGCCTTCGATCTCAATTGCCGGGAACCCGGGTGGCAATGCCGCGCTCGCCATGATGTGTTCCGGACCGATCGTGTGCGTCGTGGTGTCGAAATAGACGAAATTACCACTCCTCACATTGACCGCGCCGACGCTAAATCGCACCTGTTGGGCGTTAATGCGGTCGAAATCGACCAGGTCCTCGAGCGTCTGCCCGAGGCAGCTGGCATCGTAAAAGCTCGTAGCCGCTATAGTGCCGGCCGGATGCAGCCAAGGTCCTGGAAATCGCGCCGTGAAGAATCCGGACGCGCCACTGGCCAAAGCGGAATAGGCGCTCATCTGGTTCAGCCACTGCCGCACAGCATCGCTCTTCATCAGAAGCAACCGCTTACTCCAATCACAATTCGGCTTCGTGACACGCTCCCAAAACGCTCGCAGCTTAGCGACGCCTGCTTCCGGGGCGTTGCCGGCAATCAGCGCCCCATTGATGGCGCCGATCGAGATGCCCGCGATCCAGTCGGGATGAAGATCGGCAGCGGCTAAGGCCTCATAGACTCCGGCCTGATAGGCGCCGAGCGCACCGCCCCCTTGGAGGACGAGTGCGATGTTCTCGAACGGTGGACGCGGCCTCGTTTCTAAAGCCATATCGCCGCCCCTAGATCGTCGCCCGTAGATGAGAGCCGCCGAACGATATACCCGGCGGCTCTCACGCGTCGGCGATCGTACTGAGAGACGGGGCTGATCGCCGGCGCTAGCGATGAACGGTTGAGAGCCATTTCGGTCATGGGCGTTTCCAAACTTGGTTGTTCGTTCGCGACGATCGCGTCTTGTCGCTAGCGCTCGCTCCATCGGAGCGCAGCGAAACCACTGTCGTGTCGGCGGCACTGACTTCGAAGCTTGGATGGATGCGACCGCCTCTCCCCAACCGTACGCATCGGACAGCTCAGTTAACCCCGGCGCTCGGACTTGCTCCGAATACCGACCCGGGACTTGCCGGCGAAACGGGAGCCTCGCGCGAGGGAGCCACAGTGTATGAACTCGATGGATTGAAGGTCGGTGGTGGCATTGAGGGGGCGGGATTCACCAATGGCGGCGGCGCGGAGCGGGCAGGATTTGTGCCCTGTATGCGCGGGGCAGGATTAGCGCCCGCCGCGTGTGCGAGTTCGATCGTTACGAACGCGCCGAAGAAGGCCACGCATGCGGCCAGGAAAAACGTCGCCAGCGCCATCCGCTCTAATCTTCTCAAATGCATTGCGATCTCCTTAGAGCCGATCTAACGGCGTTTTCCTGCGAGATCAGTTGCAGACCCAGACCTGACGCCACTGCCAGCCAACGGTGGTGTAAACGTGCCGATACTGGAAGCATGCGGTGTCGCCGGCGTAATCGCCCAAGCCGTCATTACCGTTGTCGTCATAACCGTAGTCGCCGTAGCCCGGGACGTAACCGTACAAGCCGGCGCCGAAGTGTTCGCGGAAGCCGTGATTGCCGTCGTGGAAGCCGCCCATGCGGGCGCCGTGAAAGTCGCCACCACCGGGGGTGCCGAGGAACGCTCCTGCGTGTCCGCCCGGGTGATCGCCAGCCATACGGCCGCCGGCAAATCCGCGGCCGATATGTCCGCCACCGAATCCACCACTAATGTGGCCGCCTCCAAATCCGCCGCCACCTCCATGACCGCCACCACCACCGACATGTCCGGCGGCCAGGGCGTCCGTCGCCACCGCTGCACCGAGCGTTATGGCGGCGAGAAGGATCAGCGTATTGCGTGCGATAGACTTCGGCTTGATGTTTTGAATGAAGTGCATGGGCGTTGGCCTTTATGGTGTTAGCTTGAATACGTCTGTCCCTGACGTATTGACGAAGGCCCAAATAAAAATCGCATTTCTATTGCATTCCCTACTGAAAGGAATTCAGGAATGGATAGACCCTGAAAATCGCGGCGCACCGGGATCACTGTGCCGTCAGGCAGTGGCAAACGCACCAACCAGATCGCGCGCGTGCACGGTGGCACGTTCGAGCGCCTCATCGGCCGCCTCGGGCCCAAACGCGGTGCCTTCGATGCGGATGACCTCAACGTCGGTCATGCCGAGGAAGCCGAGCATGTTTCTGAGCCACGGCACCTGGAAATCGAATGCGGCGTTTTCACCGGAGTAGACGCCACCGCTCGCACTCACGACGATCACGCGCTTGCCGGTGACGAGACCCTTCGGTCCGGCTTCGCTGTAGCTGAACGTGTGGCCGGCGCGCGCAATATAGTCGAACCACGACTTCAGCGTCGTGGCGACGCTGAAGTTGATCATTGGCGCGGCGATGACGATGATGTCGGCGGCGAGCAGTTCAACGACCAAAGCATCCGATTGTGCAAGGATGGCGCGCTGCCGCTCCGTGCGCGGCCCCATCTGCGCTTCTGGTCGCAGCAACGAAGTCGACATCAATGTGGGGCAGCGGATCTTGCGCGAGGTCGCGAACGGTCACCATCGTCTGCGGATTGGCCTGCCGCAGTTCGCGAATGACGCGGGCCGCGAGCCGGTTGGAGTAGGACTCGCTGCCGCGTGGGCTGCTGCTCACATAGAGGATTCTGGACAGGGCTTCGCTCCAATGATTTGGGCTGGGTTGCTTGGTGAATCATGCGGTAGAGATGGCGCCGATGCCGCGCGAACCGCTCCGTCATCGGAGCGATTACTGGCACGTCGGCAACGGCCAAAGCCGCCATCAGGCCGAGCCATCGTCGGGGGCCGATGACCCTGGTCTGCTGGATCACAAGGTTTAACCCGGTACGTTGGCCGCCGCCGGCCGCGAAGAAGCTTAGTCGGCGCCTGCCAGAGGTGCGAGCGATCAACAAAGGTTTGAAGGCGCGCCCTTGATGTCTTCCGCTTGACGAAACGGCCTACTCGCGCGACGAACCGCCGGATTTCAATCCCCTAGCCGAAATGCTCGATCATCAATTCGGTCAGAACTCGAACCTTACGCGCCGGATGCGCGCCCGGTGGACGCACAACGAAAATCCCCCCTTCGGCAGGTGGAAAACGCCTCATCACGGGGACAAGCGCGCCGGAGGCGACGTATTGATCGGTTAGGAAGTCCGGCAAAATTGCGATGCCGAGACCGGCGACGGCCGCCGCGGCAAGCGCCGTACCGTTGTCGGCTTTGAAGCGCCCACGTGGGTTGACGTCGATTGTCTTGTCGCCGTCGATGAGGTGCCAAGTCTCCGTTCCCTGCATAAGCGCCTCGTGAGTCAGGAGTTCGTCAGGAGTTTCGGGCGCGCCGTTCGCCTTAATGTAGTCGGGGCTGGCGACGAGCTTGCCGACGACAGGCCCCACGCGGCGGGCGATCAAATTTGAATCGGCGAGATGTCCGAGGCGTACGGCAGCGTCGAAACCTTTACCGACGATGTCAACGAAATGATCGCTGTAGGACGTGTGGACCTGAAGCAGGGGGTGTCTCTTGGCGAGTTCCGCGAGGACTGGAGCGAGGTGTGTGGGGCCGAATGACAGCGGGGCTGCTATACGCAAGCGCCCCCGTAGATCGCCCGCCGGTAGAATAGTTTCGCGCGCGATGTCGAGTTCAGCACTAATCCTGGCAGCATGCTCGCGGAAGGTGACGCCGGCTTCTGTCAGCGCGGCGCCGCGAGTGGTGCGCGCAAGGAGCTGAACGCCTAGTTCGCTTTCGAGGCGGAACAGCCTGCGGCTCACGATCGACTTTGACACGCCAAGACGGCGCGCTGCCGGCGATACGCCTCCAGCGTCTGCGACCTCCACAAAGGTCTGAAGATCCTCCAGGTCGAGCATCGCGTTCCACTTCTTGCGACAGTGATAGCCGTAAGTAGAGGCTACCTTAATCATTTGGGGAACGCCAAGCTCAAAGTTCCAGGGCGCCAAAGGTGGCGCCCCGCGAAATGGGGAGAACGCAAATGCATGAAGCAAAAGGAGTTTGGACCGCCGAAGGAAATGTTTGAGAACGTGAAATCGGAGACTAGGCCGGATGAAATTGAACTCAACGTTCGGTTTCTGATTCGGGCAGCCCGAGCCTTCAATATCCCGGTCATTCTCAGTTCAGTCGGCGTTCAGATGGGTGTCAACGGCCCGACGCGTCCCGCGATCAAAGATGAGTTGCCCGGCATCGAGGTGATCGATCGCAGCTCGATGGATGCATGGGAAGACAAGGCGTTTCGCGCCGCCATCAACAAAACCGGCAAGAAGCGGCTGATCTTTGCCGCCCTCTATACCGAGATTTGCCTCGCCTTCCCGGTGGTCGACGCGATGCGTGACGGGTACGAGGCCATGTTCGTCGTCGACGCCGTTGGCGGCATGTCGCAATTGGCGCACCGCACGGCCATCGAGCGGCCTACTACGGCCGGCGCCGTTCCAAACACGTCGTTGGCGTTGGTCACCGGGCTTTTCCGTGACTGGAAATCGCCGCTCGCCAACAAGGCACGCGAAGTCATCAAATGGTATCTGCCGGAAGCGCAGAAGCTGCTGGCGGCCCGGTAGTCAAAGGGCTGGGCGGATTGCTTGAGTGCTTATGCACTGCGCTATCGCAAGACACCCGTCCTCAACGGGCGGAAGCAACTGAAATATCCGGCGCTGGAGATGGAACGGTCGAAGCATCCCTCACGGGCGCCCGTGGAGACCGAACTGTCTTCGCGCCGGATATTTCACGCCTAATGGAAACTCTCGGGACACGGATCGCCCGATCTGAACGAGGAGACGCCTGACCAGGCGTTCCGCAATTGGCGACACAGTAATCCAAACGCTGAGGCTACCGCCTCGCATTCCGAAGCGGCACCTTGCCATCAGACACCAGCCAAGAGAAAGCCATGTCAAAGATCCTCGTTCTCAACAGAAGCGTGTTGGGCCACGCATCCGTATCGCGCGTCCTGGTCGAGGAGGCGGTCACGCGTCTCACCGATCTCGATCCGGGTGCGACGATTGTCCATCGCGATCTCGGCGCCGCACCGATCCCGCATTTGACCGCCGCCACCGTAGCGGGTGTCCGGGGCGCGCCCGTGACGGATTCCGAGCAAACCGCTCGCGCGCTTTCGAACGAACTGATCGCGGAACTGCGCAACGCGGACACCATCGTGATCGGTGCGCCCATGTACAACTTCAGCATCTCGACGAGCTTGCGCGCCTGGTTCGACTACGTCCTGCGCCCGGGCGAGACGTTCAGCTATTCTGAGGCAGGGCCGCGGGGACTGGTTAAGGGCAAAAGAGTCATCGTCATCGAATCCCGCGGGGGCCTCTATTCCGAAGGGCCGGCCAAAGCCATCGATTTCCAAGAACCGTATCTGCGCCATCTGCTCGGCTTCATGGGCCTCACCGACATAATTTTCATACACGCCGAGAAGATCGGTTTCGGGCCGGACGCGCGTGAAGCTGCGCTCGGCGCTGCTAAGGGCAAGATCAGCGCGGTTGTCGTCGAAACCCTGGCTATCCGCTGTTGCGACTCGATAGCGTTGCCCGGCGAAGAACTTTGCAAACATCACGCGTGGGATCAGGTCCGCGCCGACCACTATAACAGCGCGACCAGATGAACGAGCAATTGCGCCGAGCGGCGCGACCTGTTGGCCGCGCATGATCCGCTCTTTGATGATCTAGCATGTCGGCGCGCGCGTTCGATATGAGTGCCTGAGACTGTGCCCAACTTTGGAAAGGCGCCATGACGTCCCTTGATTTCTTCAAGGTGGCCCGGTCGTGACAAGGCGGGGAAAATCCACTCGCGCGATTGGCGGTCATGCATTACGCGCCGGGCGATGCGGACGCCGAGTGCCAGGCAGAATTAGTACTTAAAAACCACGAATCTGAGGGTCAGGGGCCGCGACGGCGGGCCAGTTGCTTCGCTTCACCCATGCCTTGAATTGCGCCGCTTACGCAAACCGTCGATGAAAACGTCGACGAGCCGCAGGACGCTGGTCTGCCAGCCGGGCTGGTCATGCATGTAGCACATGCCCACGAGGGCACGCAGCAGGTCTTCGGGGCCGATGTCGCCGCGGATTTCGCCTGTTGCGATCGCCCGGTCCAGCAACTCGCCGACGGCTCGCGTCAGCCGATTGGACGAATATGAGACGAGTTCCGAGTTTTTGTCGGCGGCAAGAGCGAGCGCTGCTGACATGCCCTTTTTTGTGGCGACGAACCTCACGATCGAGCGCATCCATTGACGCAGCGCATTGACGGGCTGCGCTTGTTGTTGTTTCAACTGCTCGGCCAAGTCTGCGAGTTGTTGCACCTCGCGGCGATACACGGCCTCGAACAGGGCTTCGCGCGTGGGGAAATGCCGGTACAGCGTGCCGATTCCGACACCCGCCGCTCGCGCGACGGCTTCGAGGCTGGCGTCCGGCCCACCGGCACTGAACACGGTTTTTGCTGCCTCAAGGACGCGCTCGCGATTGCGAATAGCATCGGCCCGCGGCTTCCGTGTCCCTTTCTCCTTCGCCAATTGCCTCATGCCGTCCGTCCAATTTCCGCCCCTTGAAAAGCGGAGGACCCCTCCGTATATCGCGTTGAGCCACACCGATACATAGTACTCGAGTCACGCGAATGCTGACCAATCCGAGCGAATTTGCCCATTCACAGCTCTTACGGAGTACTGCATGGCCTTCTCAACGACTCTAACTGTGAACGGCGTCAGGAGAACGATCCAGCTCGATGACCCCCGTGTCACCCTCTTGGACCTGCTCCGCGAACGCCTGGAATTGACGGGAACCAAGAAGGGCTGTGACCGCGGCCAATGCGGCGCTTGCACGGTCATCGTCGACGGACGACGGATCAATTCTTGCCTCGCGCTTGCGGTCAGTCACGACGGCGCCGAGGTCCTAACGATCGAAGGTGTGGCGCACGGGGACCGGCTTCATCCGGTGCAAGAGGCCTTTATTGCCCACGACGGCTTGCAATGCGGGTTCTGTACGCCCGGCCAGATCATGAGCGCGATCGGTCTCATCCAGGAGGGTGAGGCCGGCGACGATCCGGAGCGCATACGCGAAGGCATGAGCGGAAATCTCTGCCGATGCGGCGCCTATCAAGGAATTACAGAGGCAGTCCTGGACGCGCAAAAGGCGCTGGATAACGGAAGCCAAAGGAAGGTTGCATGAACACTTTTGATTACGTGCGGCCGGCAACGCTTCAAGAAGCGATTGCCGCCGCCTCGGGACCTGGCGCTGCCTATCTGGCCGCCGGGACCAACCTTCTGGACCTGATGAAGGGTGGCATTACCCGCCCGAGCCGGCTGGTTGACATCAGCCGTCTGCCTGACCTCGATCGCATCGACGACGTTGCCGACGGCGGCGTGCGGATCGGTGCGTTAGTCCGCAACGCCGAGCTTGCTCGCGACCGGGATTTTACCGGGCGCTTTCCGGCGGTCGCCGAGGCGCTCTTGTCCGGCGCGTCGGCACAACTTCGCAACGCCGCCACGGTCGGCGGCAATCTCTTGCAGCGAACGCGCTGCGCTTACTTCTACGACGTCGCAACTGCCTGCAATAAGCGCGATCCTGGATCGGGCTGTGACGCCCGCGGCGGCGACAACAGGCTGCACGCCATATTGGGGTGGAGCGAGAGCTGCATCGCGACACATCCGTCTGATTTCTGCGTCCCTCTGGTCGCGCTCGACGCTGTTGTCGAGATCGAGGGCAAAGCGGGGCGGCGGGAGATTCCGCTGGAAAAGTTTCACCGTTTGCCGGGCGATGCGCCCGAACGCGAAAATATGCTGGAGCCCGGCGAGATCATCGTCGCGCTACGCCTGCCGGGCGAGGCTGCTCATTTCGCGGCGCACGCCCGCTACGTGAAAGTTCGCGAACGCACGTCTTACGCATTTGCGGTCGTGTCGGCCGCGGCCGCTCTGCGCGTCGAGGGTGATCGGATTGCGGATGCGCGAGTCGCGCTCGGCGGCGTTGCAGCAAAACCCTGGCGCGCCCGTGAAGCAGAAGTGATCCTGGCAGGCGCACGGGTCGATAGCGCCCTTTTCCATCGCGCAGCCAAGGCGGCGCTCGCTGACGCCAAGCCGTCCGGCGACAATGCGTTCAAGATCGAGCTCACGCGCCGGATCGTGGTGCGTGCGCTTTCGCTCGCCGCAGCCGGCACGCCCGAGCATGTGCCCGCGCTGCCGGCATCCCCCTTCGCCACTGTTTCCGGAGACGTTATCCATGCCTGAGATCGCACTCACGCAGGCCCCCGCGCATGTTCGGCACGGCTCGAACATCGGTCAGCCGATCACCCGCCGCGATGGAGTGCTTAAAGTCACCGGTGCCGCCCGCTACGCCGCCGACAACCATCCGCCCGGAATGCTTTACGCGGTTCTGGCGGTGAGCAGCATCGCGCGCGGCCGCGTCACTTTCCTCAATATTGCCGCGGCGAAAGCCCATCCGGGCGTCGTGGAGGTCATGACGCCGGGCAACAAACCGGCGTTGGCACAAGACCCGGACGAAAAAACCAATCCCTTCATGTTCCGGCTCGATCTTTTGCAAAACGACCGGGTCCGTTACGCCAACCAGCCGATCGCCGACGTCATCGCGGCAACGCTCGAAGCCGCGACGGAAGGCGCCACGCTGCTGTCGCCCCGATACGAGACCGAACCGGCGCGGGTCGGGCTGGATGCGAACGAGACTTTCGTGCCACCAGTTGTCGGCCCGGGCAATCCGGCGGCTGCGCATCGCGGCGATGTCGAGGCCGGTCTCGCCGCAGCCTCAAATCGCATCGAAGCGACCTACGAGACCGCTCCGCAATATCACAACGCAATGGAGCCGCATGCGATCGTCGCCGCATGGGACGGCGATACGCTGTCAGTCGATACGCCGAGCCAGGGTCTTGCGCTGGCGCAGGGGCGCATCGCAGGACTGTTCGGGATCTCCCCGGACAAGATCCACATCCGCAGCCCGTTCCTCGGCGGTGGCTTCGGGTCCAAAGGCATGATCTCCGGCCCGCAGGTGCTCGGCATCATGGCGGCCCGCATGATCGGTAAACCGGTCAAGCTGGTGCTGCGTCGCGAGCAGATGTTTGGTCCGGTAGGTCATCGGGCGCCGACGCGGCAGAGCTTTCGGATCGGTGCCGGCAAGGACGGCAGGCTTAAAGCGCTCGATCATCACACCAAGACGGCGTCGAGCAGTTTCGACGACTTCTTCGAGCCAGCCTCCGATGCTTCGCATACACTCTATGCAAGCTCCGCCATCGCCACATCGCATGAGGCAGTTCGGCTCGACACCGGAACGCCGCTCTTCATGCGCGCGCCCGGAGAGGCGACAGGCTCAATCGCGCTCGAAAGTGCTATCGACGAGATAGCTCAGGCTTGCGGCATGGATCCGCTGGCCTTTCGGCTGCAGAACTATGCGGAGGTCGAGCCGATCTCCGGCAAGCCGTTCTCCTCAAAGGCGCTGCGCGAGTGCTACAGGCAGGGCGCCGAGCGCTTCGGCTGGGAGCGTCGCACACTGGCGCCGCGGCAGACGCGTGATCATGACGGATTGCTCGTTGGCTGGGGCGTGGGCACTGCGACGTTTCCCGCGCTGATGTTCGAGGGCCATGCCAAAGCGGTGCTGCATCAAGATGGCAGCGGCGTCATGGAGACTGGGGCGCATGAGATGGGTCAGGGGGCCCGGACCGCACTGGCTCAGATCGCGGCGGATAGCCTCGGGCTCGACATCGACCAGATCGATTTTAGATCCGGGAGTTCCGACCTTCCGGATGCCGGTATTGCGGGTGGCTCGGCCCACACTGCGACCGCTGGCGTGGCGATTCACAATGCCGGCGCCGACGTTATTGCCAAGCTCGCCGATCTCGCCACCAACGACAGCCGCTCGCCGCTGTTCGGCGCCGGCAATGCAGGCGTAATTGCGCGCGCGGGCCGCTTGTTCCGGCGTGACGATGAGAGCCGCAGCGAGAGCTGCTCTGACATCCTTGGCCGCGTCGGCCTCGCGGCGATCGAGGGTCAGGGCGCTAGCGTGGCCAATATGGGCGCGCCATCGACCTACGCCATGCATGCCCATGGCGCTGTGTTCGCCGAGGTCAAAGTCGATCCCGATCTCGGACAGATGCGCGTGACCCGGCTGGTCGGCGCCTTCGCTGCCGGACGGATCATCAATCCGCGTTTGGTGCGCAGCCAGCTCTATGGCGGAATGATTTGGGGCATATCGTTCGCATTGCATGAGCATGCCATCATGGATCCGCGGTCTGGCCGTCCGATGAACCCTAATCTCGCCGAGTACCACATTCCTGTGAATGTCGATGTGCCCTCTCTCGAAGCGATCATCGTCGAGGAGCATGACCCGCACGTCAATGCGCTCGGCATCAAGGGCGTCGGTGAAATCGGCATCACCGGCACGGCGGGCGCGGTCGCCAATGCAGTCTGGCACGCGACCGGAGTGCGGGTGCGCAAATTCCCGATCACACTTGATCGTTTGATCGAACCTCAAGCGTGATAAAGTCCGCACACGTTAGCTTCGATGTGGAATTGATGCCGAATACGCGTAAAATTCTCATTGTCGACGATGATCCCGAACTGCGCGACGCGCTGACGGAGCAACTTTCGCTGCACGAGGAGTTTGAAGCTGTCGCGGCCGAGAACGGCAGCAAGGGCATGCAGGCCGCCAAGGCGGAACAGATCGATCTGGTGATCATGGATGTCGGCTTGCCCGACATCGACGGCCGCGAAGCCGTGCGCATCTTGCGCAGGAACGGTTTCAAGGCGCC
>Ga0182024_10005926_pt1 | contig 27081 bp, 24 predicted proteins | sample P32metaG_FD_120480 | JGI IMG/M metagenome (GOLD analysis project Ga0182024, IMG submission 120480) | Permafrost microbial communities from Stordalen Mire, Sweden - P3-2 metaG (Illumina Assembly) | ecosystem: Environmental > Terrestrial > Soil > Wetlands > Permafrost | place: Sweden: Stordalen...
AGGCCGTGATGGCCTCATCCACTTGCCCGTTGCTGGCCAGCGCGTTGCCCAGGTTGTTGTGGGCTTCGGGGAAATCGGGCCTCACGGCAATCGCCTGCCGATAGGCGGCGACCGCCTCGTCGAGTTGCCCATTGTCTTGCAGTGCGTTGCCCAGATTGCTGAGGATATAGGAGATGTCGGCGCTGTCGTGAGCTTGTCGAACGGCCCCGTCGTGAGCTTGTCGAATGACGATGGCCTGACGAAAGGCTGCGACGGCCTCGTCGAGTTGCCGGTTTTCCTTCAGAGCGATGCCAAGGTTGTTGTGCGTCTCGGCCTTGTTCTTCCGCAATGCGATTGATTGCCGATAGGCAGCGACGGCTTCATCGAGCCGTCCGCCGGCTTTGAGGGCATTGCCGAGATTGTAATGGGCCGCGGCAATCAACCCCAGATAGTGCATCGCCGCGGCATGGTTCGGCTGCTGGGTCAGGACCTGCCGGTAAATCTGCTCCGCCTGTTGCAATCGCCCGGCCTGGTGGTGCCGCAGCGCAAGCTGCATCGCCTGATCGATAGTGATTGGAGTCATGTGGCAAACTTGTGTAACGGGAATTGCTTTTTTCGGGACTGCAGTTATAATCAACTCCGCCATGCCCGCAGGTAACTACTTTGGGTTCGATGGGTAATCGGATAACCACCACGGCTCTTTAGCTTCGGGAGTTAGGTTGGGCAATTCGTAACGGCGGTGGGCCGCTGACGAACCGCCATTGGAAACTCCGTAAAAAGCAAATGGCCTGATTTTACAGCTCACCTTGCGGACAGCCAAAACGTATGGTCCGCAAAGCATCTTACTCGCTTCGTCAGGACATGGAGACCAGATGATCAGCTTCTTTCAATTCGGTAATCGGCGCTCTGCAAAACTACAATTAAGCATTCGAGCAAACAGCGGTCGGCAGCCAGCCTCGGCTCCCGCTCTCGTGGAAAACCTTGAAGCACGGCAGCTCCTGTCGGCGAACCTGCTGGTGAACGGGGATTTTTCGGCCGGGAACTCAGGGTTCTACAGCCAGTACGGGCACGGCGCTGTGCCGGGCGGCTACGTCATCGGAAATAACCCGGCTTCCTTCTATAAAGGAGTCGTTTCCTTCACCCCTCCCAATGGCGAAAAGTTGATGCTGATGGCCAATGGCTCCGACGGCGGCACCAAGGACGTCTGGCATGAAACCGTGAGCGTATCGACGAATACCACCTACGACTTCTCCGGATTAGCCGCTGCGTTTGCACAACTGGGTAACGATCACACCGACGAAAGCCCGGCACGCCTGTCGTTCTACGTCAACGGCGTCGGAATTGGCAGCTTCAATGTCAACCCCGCCGATGGGAAGTTCGGCAGGTTCGCCGACCTGTGGCGCTCCGGCAGCTCCACCACGGCAAGCATCCGCATCATCGACCGCAACACCGCTACGCTTGGCAACGATTTCGCCCTGGCTGATCTGAGCTTCGCGGCCAGCCCCAGCTTGCTGGTCAACGGGGATTTCGCTGCCGGTTTCACGGGCTTCTCCACCCAGTATGTCAAAGGGACCAAGCCGGGCGACTACGCCATTGCCAAGGACCCCGCTTCTATCTATACCGGGGTCGTCTCCTTCGGCCCTCCTTCGGGCATCGGGCAGCAGTTGCTGGCAAACGGCGCCATCTCCGGAAACCCGTACATCTGGCAGGAGAGCACGAGCGTTATAAAAAACTCCACGTACGAATTCTCCGGATTGGCGGCGACCTTCTCACAATTGGGCAACGATCACACCGATCCGAGCCCCGCGAATCTCGCCTTCTATGTGAATGGCGTGGCGATCGGGAGCTTCAAAGTCAACGCCACCGACGGGAAGTTCGGCCAGTTTGCCGCCACCTGGAATTCCGGCAGCAGCACGACCGCCACAATCAAGATCGTCGATCTGAACCATACCAACACCGGCAACGATTTCGCGCTGGATGATCTGGCATTCAACCAGGAGTGACGGACTGAAAGCGCGACCAGGCGAAGAGGGGGCCGCGAGAATCACCTCTTGACAACCCGGCCGAAAACGTCAACGCTCCACGATATTCCGTGGAGGTGGCATGCACGTTCCCGATGGCTTTCTTGATGGTAAGACCCTGGCCGCCGCCGGGATTTTTTCCGGCGTCGGACTAGGCGCGGCAATGTGGAACGTCCGGCGCTTGTCCCCGCGCCGGGTCCCCCTCATGGGACTGTCGGCGGCATTCATCTTTGCCGGGCAGATGCTCAACTTCCCCGTCGCCGGGGGGACTTCCGGCCACCTGATCGGCGGGGTTCTGGCGGCCGTCCTGCTCGGCCCCAGTGCGGCGGTCATCATCCTCACTGCCGTCCTGGTCATTCAGTGCCTGCTCTTTGCCGATGGCGGTTTGCTGGCGCTGGGTGCCAACGTCCTCAACATGGGCATTGTCGATTCCGTCGGAGGCTACCTGGTCTACCGCGCCGTGTTCCGGCTCCTGCCCGGCGACCGCCACAGCGCCAGAGTGGCGGCGGCCGCTTTCGCCGCGTGGTGCGGCGCGGTGCTGGCTTCAATGGTCTGCTCGGGGGAACTGGTCGCGTCCGGCACCGCCAAGGCCCACGTCGCCTTCCCGGCGATGGTCGGCGTCCACATGGCCATCGGGCTGGGCGAAGCAGCGATCACCGCGATCGTCATCGCCACCATCTCCAAGACTCGCCCGGAACTGCTCGACGAGCGCGCCGGCGCGGACCGGACCGGCTCCGGCGGGTTCCTCGTCTACGGACTGATCGTCGCGGCGGCGCTGGGTGTGTTCGTTTCTCCGTTTGCCTGCCAGTGGCCCGACGGGCTGGACCACGTCGCCAAGGTCATCGGCTTCGGCCACCGGGAGGTCGAGCGCCGCTCGGTCATCACCAACTATCAGTTCCCGGGCATCAGCAATTTGCGTGTCGCAACCGCCGTTGCCGGGCTGGTGGGGACCCTGCTGGCCTTCGCCGTGGCGCTGGGCTTGTCCCGCGTGCTCATGCGTTCCCGTGCCGGAACCGTAACAGCCGGCGACGAGCCAGCCCTTTCCGGGGCGGCACCGTGAGCGGGCACCACCACGAGGGGTATTTCGATCCCTACAGCCGGGTCGAAAGCCCCGTCCATAACCTCCCGGCTGGAGTGAAACTGTTCGTCGCCCTGGGGCTGGTGGTGGCGGTGGTCAGCGTGCCAGTGCGGTTGGCCTCGGCCGCCACGTTCTTCCCGGCCGTCGGATTGTTCCTGATCGGCGTGGCGGGGATGAGTTTCGTGCCGCCTTCGTTCCTGCTCAAGCGGCTGGCGCAAATGGAGCCGGTGGTTATTGGGGCAGGATTGCTCGCCCTGTTCCAGCCCGGCGGGGTTCGGGTGTTCGTCGCGCTGCTGCTTCGCACCACGCTGTGTTTGTCAACGATGCTGCTGCTGGCCAATACCACTCCGTTTCCGGACGTGCTCGCCGTCCTGCGGCGGCTGCGCGTGCCGGGGATCTTCATCACCACGCTGGCGCTGATGTATCGCTATCTTTACGTCCTGGTCGATGAATCGCAACGGATGCGGCGGGCGCGGGCGAGCCGGACGTTCACGCGGAGCCGGCGCGGTGCCTGGGTTGGCGCCGCCTCGACATTGGGGCATCTGTTTGTGCGGACAGGGGACCGGGCCGAGCGCGTCTACCATGCGATGTGTTCGCGGGGGTGGAAGTGAGCCTCGTTGACGTCGAGCCAGCTCCCGCCCCGGCGAGCGACGCGACAGCGGCGTTTGCCGCCATCGAGGCGCGCGGGCTCCATTTCCACTACAGCACCAGCGACGGCTCGATCCACGGCATCAACTTCCGCATCGAGCAGGGGGAAACGGTCGGGCTCAACGGCCCCAACGGCGCCGGCAAATCAACCCTTCTGCTGCACCTGAACGGCATCCTCCCCGAGAGCCAGAACGCCCGCTCCAGCGGCGGCGAGGTTTTCATTTTCGGGCAGCGGATCACGCCCAAGAACCTCTACGAAATCCGCCGGCAGGTGGGGCTGCTTTTCCAGGACCCCGACGACCAGCTCTTCTGCCCGACGGTCTGGGAAGACGTGGCCTTCGGCCCGCAGCAGTTCGGCGTCAGCCAGGCCGAGGTCCAGCGCCGCGTGAAGCAGTGCCTGGCGCAAGTAGGGCTGACCGGTTTCGAGCAGCGCTCCCCCAACCGCCTCAGCGGCGGCGAGAAACGCCGGGTGGCCCTTGCCGGCGTGCTGGCCTGCGAGCCGCAGGTCCTGGTGCTCGACGAGCCAACCAGCAACCTCGACCCCCGCGGCCGCCGCGAGTTCAAGGCCCTGCTTGCATCGCTTCCCGCCACCAAGATCGTCGCCACGCACGACCTCGAGCTGGTCCTGGAGATTTGCCCCAGGGCCTTGGTCATCGATGGGGGGCAGCTTGTGGCGCAGGGGCCGACGGCCGAGCTCCTGGCCGATGAGCCGCTCATGCTGGCGCACGGGTTGGAAACGCCAGCGAGCATTCGCAGGTGAGGTTCCACCGCTCAAGTGATCTCCGCGCCGGGGCAAGCGGCGCAAAGAATGCCGACGAGTTCGAAGTGTCCAACGCCGCGCCGCCCCGTGACATCCATGTGACATCCATCGTTTCTGAAGGCAAGCGGGAATGGATGTCACCTGGCTTTTCAGCGTCTGGTAGCAGGCATCTTGGCCTGCTCCTGACGGATGAGCAGGTCGGGGGCGCCCAAGACGAATCCGCCGCCGACTGATAGGCGCGCATCCTCGGTGCGCACACCTCGGGCTTGCGGCGCGCCCGGACGGCCCTCACTCGAAAACATTGACCCAGTAGTTATAAACCAACTGTATCTGGGCATCGGTAGTTAGCCCGCTGAAGGTCGCCGGGTCGAACGGCTCACAGTGTCCATCGAAGAACGCGATGTTTGCCATGCCGGAGTGCCGCGAAGTAAGGTTGGCAAGGATACCGCCGGCGTTTGCCAGGTAGACGTCTGCCGGATTACTTATGGTGCCGGGCGCGTAGTCCTCGATTACCAGGAATTTCTGATCAGGGTGACGCACCATCGTGACCGGCATGGCGTGTACGCCGGCCAGACCGTGAATGGCCGATCCAGAAAGAAGGGCGGCGCCCGCCGAGCATTTATCCAACTCGTACGTCAGGCAATAACTGAAATTACGCAGCGTGGAGGAGTACCCAGGGGCAAGTTGTCTGGGATCGACGTACTTGGGGTCGGGATCGCTGGGGCAGTTGAAGATCTTCTGCCGCGTGTCCACATCCGGCGCGACATACGGCCAAAGCACGCCGTTTTCGAAGTCCACCGTTGAGTCAAGGATCATGTAGATCGCTTCGAATGGCGTCTGATTCGGTGGAAACGGTGATATAATTAACGGAAGTTGACCGTGGTTGTCGTTGACGTACATGAAGATCGCGGCGGCGATCTGCTTCTCGTTGTTGGCGCAGGCGATCTGGTTCGCGTGCCCTCTCGCCCGCGACACCGACGGTAGGAGAATCGCCAGCAGGACCGCGATGATCCCGATGACCACCAGCAGCTCGACCAGCGTAAAGGCAGCACACCTGGATCGCATGACACGCCTCATGACCCACCTCACCTCAGACGCGGGGGAACAAAGAAGTGGCCCGCCAAAACCTTATCCGCCGATTGCGGCTGGAACGCAGAACAGGAGCCCACGTCACCTCGCTCGAGCCGTAGCTGGCTAGTAGAACTCGAGCACGGCACCGGAGACAATGGCAAAATCGCAAAACAACAGGAATTCAAGCATCGCCGCTCATCTCGGCGCCGCGACCGCTGCCGGACTTGCCGGGCGAGGGGCGTTCAGCACGCCCGCTGCAGTCAGCGACTGCACCGAGATCACCACGCCCAGCGTCGCGACGAACAGCGGCGATACCAATGGGAGCCGGCTCAAAAGCCCGCCTTCCCATTTCAGGCGTTGCGTCAAATGCCGTGCGTAGAGCATGAGCAGGCCGATGGCGATCAGCACGGACGCCAGGCCGACGCTGAACGAGCAAATCATGACCAACCCCAGCGCCACTCGATGCAGGGCGATGGCGCTGAGCATGACGATCAGTGCCGACGGGCAGGGGAGGATCCCGCCGGAGATGCCCAGGGCCACCAGGCTGCTGGCGGTGATGCGGTCGGGGAGTTCGTGGGTGTGCCCGCCGGGACCGTGCTGGTGGCCGCCGCGGCCCACGGCAACATTTGTTCCGGCCGGATACCGGGCCCGCAGCCACGCCACGGCGTAGCGCCGGCCGAATTGCCAGATCCCGATGGCGACGATCAGCAGGCCCGAAGTATAGCCGAGCCAGGGATAAAGGCGATCGGGCACGACGTACTTCGAGGCGGCCAGGACGATCACGCCCAGCGCGAAGACCCCAATGACGTGGGTGACGGTGACGACCGCGCCCAGAAGCAGGGCGTGGCGCGGCGTGCCGCGCGACCCGACCAGATAAGCGGCCACCACCGTCTTCCCGTGCCCCGGCGACAGGGCGTGGAACGACCCCAGGGCGAATGCCACGCCAAGTGACAGGACCAGGACGCTGGCCGAGAGCTCCTTGGTGGCGATGAGGCTCGTGAAGCGGTCCTGCGGCGTGGCGGTGTTCCGCGCCGGCGCGGCAGGCTCTGCGCCAGACGGTCCGGAAATCATGGGGCTCGACGCTCCAGCTTCCGCGGCTTCGGTCAGGACGACGACCAGCCGCGCTTCCAGTTCCTGCGGCGGGGCCTCGGTTGGGTTGGCCGGATACACGGTCAAGCCCGCGCTGCGCTCGCCGTGCGGCACGTTCGATTTGATGATCCGGCAACCGGGACCGTCGGAGCAGGTGATTTCGCGCCAGCCGGCCCGCTCAGGATAGTTGCGGTCATGGTACTCGATCACGAATTTCGCCCCGGCTGGCGCCGGGCGCGGCGAGAGCGGAATGCGGTAGTCCACAGTCAGCAGCAGGGTAGGCAGGTCCGCCGCACCGGGCCGGATTTGAAGGTCGCTCGCGACCGGCGACAGTGTTACGGCCGCATCATCGATGCGAACCTCCAGGTTGTCCGTCAATTGTCGGGCCTTGGCCGCGAGGTAGGCGGACCGCTCGGACTGGCTGATCGTTCCATCGCCGTCGGCATCCAAAGACCCGTATTCCTGGGACGTGGCGATCTCGGCCAGGTCGATCCGATAACGGAGCATCAAGCTGCCGTGCTCGAAGTGAAGGCTGGCATAATGATTGATGGAGAAATTGCCCATGGGGTGGGCCGGCGCGCTCGATGCCCATGCCAGGGCGGCGAGCCAGGCGATCAGCGGAGCCAGACGCAAAGCGATTCGCGCAGAGCCCGCACCGAGCCCGGGAAGAGGCCCGTGGCACGGGCGTCCCGCCTGTGATCTGATGCGACCGTTCATTTTCACGCTGATACTTCAGCCCGACACCGATCAAATTGCAAGAACACACGCGCGACCCCGGTTCTCAACGGTCGAATCCCATAAAAACACACCTCTCAACACTGCCGCGCCGACAGCCGCCCCAGCGCACCATTTCCGCAGATTGTCCGGCATTTTCGATACAAAACCAGGCACTCGCTTCTTCCGATGTTAGCATCCATGAGGAACTCATCGGGGTCGCACGCGGCGTTGGATCAACTGTCAGCTCCCAGGCTTGCCCTTCGCGGCAGCAACCGGCGCACCACCCGCCCGCGCCCGAAGCACGGCCCCTGGGACCTCCTGCACGGCCTGAAACCCGCGGCCATCGAGGGCCTCGAAGGACGCGTGCTGTTCTCCGGTCCGGCCGCCTCGCTCGCCGCGGCTTATCCGAACGTGGTGGCGGGCCAAACGACCTACACCTTCACCGTCGACTACACCGATAACACGCCCATCGACGTAACCACCCTGGGCAATGCCAACCTCAACGTCGTCAACCCCGGCGACGCATTCAACCAGGAACCGACGCTGGTCAGCTACAACGATACCAACCCCACCTCCGTGGTGGCGACCTACCAGTTCACCGCGCCGGGCGGCGCGTTCACCGCCGACGACACCGGCGATTACGCTGTCTCCGCATTGGCTTACAGCCCGTCGCCCAACGAACAGGGCGTGGCCGACACCGACGGCGTCGGCGTGCCCGCCGGGACGATCGGGGACCTGAACCTTACGGTCCAGTCGCCGCCCTCCGCCCAGCTTATTTCGAGCCAGCAGCCCTTCACTGTCGGCTCCGGCCCGTACGATTTCACCGTCAATTACAGCGACGCGACGTCGATCGACGCGACGACGCTGGGCAACCAGAACCTCGAAGTGACCGGGCCCAACGGGTTCGATCAGGTTGCGACCTATGTCCCGCCCAGCGGTTCCGACATGGGACCCTACGGCCCGAATATCGCCGCGATCTACCAGATCACGCCTACCGGCGACACGTTCGATGCGGCCGACGTCGGCAGCTATACGGTAAGCATGCTGCCGTTCAGCCCCGAGCAATCCGGCGTGGCCGACGTTAACGGCGTCGGCATCGCGGCAGGCCCGATCGGTACGCTCAACCTCGCCTCGAACAACACCTTTCCGCCGATTGCATCGCTGGACGCCAGCAACCCGCCGACCGCATCGGCCGGTCAGACCGTGTGCCAGTTCGTCATCGACTACAGCGGCGGCGCAGCCATCGATACCTCGACCCTGGGCAACAGCAACATTGCCGTCTCCTGCCCCAGCCTGGCGTTCAACACGATGGCATCCTACGCCGGCACGCTTGGGACTCCCGATGAATCGTCTGTCCAGGCCATCTACCAGTTCAGCGCGCCGGACGGGCAGTTCGACAGCAACGATAACGCCACCTATGACTTCAGCATGCTGCCATACGACCCGTCCTCCGGCCCTTCCGGTGTGGCGGACGTCAACGGCAACGGAGTCTTGCCGGGCTACGTCGGCAGCTTCAATCTCACCGTGCAGGACGCGCCGCCCGATACCACCCCGCCCACGGCGATGGTCGATCCATCGCAGGCTCCGATCGCGGCAAACCAGCCCTTCTATGATTTCGCCGTCGACTACAGCGACAACGTCGCCATCGACACCACCACGCTCAACAGCTCCAACTTGATAGTCACTGGGCCAAACGGGTTCAATCAGGCCCCGCAGTATATCGGGGTGTCGTCAAGCAACGGCGGCGCGTCCGTTCAGGCCATCTACCAGATCCAGGCGGACGACGGCGAATTCGGGGCCAGCGACAACGGGACCTACACCGTCAGCATTCAGCCCTATAATGCCACTTCGCCTATGGGCGTGGCCGACACCAGCGGCAACGGCGTGCCTGCCGGAGTGATCGGCACCTTCGATTTCCAGGTGCCCCCGGCGCCGAACCTCACTTTGAGCAATGTCGTCTACACCCCCGGCACCTACGCTCCCGGCGGCGTGATTGCCGTCCGAGCCACCGTCACCAATACCGGCAACGCCACAGGCTCCCCATTCACGATGGCCGCCGGGCTGTCTCCCACGGGCGATTTTAACGACCAGCCTTCGATCGTTGTGCTGACGACGATGACCGTCAATCAGAGCCTGGCGCCGGGGCAGTCGATAACGGTGACGCTACCCAATGCCACCATTCCGACGACCACCGCGCCGGGATCGTACTATTTCGGAGCAACGGACAATTACACACCCTCCCAATCAAGCACCACGCCGGGCGCGCCAACCGGCCCGTCCGGCCCGCCCGGCTCCTCCGGCTCCTCCGGCGACAATGGCAACAACAACAACAACGGCGACGATGGGTTCGAGTCCTCCACCGCCACAATCATCGTCGCCGCCCCCACCCCCGCCCCCAAGCCGGCGCCGATCGGCGGGCTCAACCCGAACTTCGGCACCGGCGGCATCGTCAGCCAGTACACCGGGCTGACCAGCACCGCCGCCGTGGCCGTCCAGACCGACAACAAGACCGTCGCCGTCGGTAATGCCGACGCCGGCAACGGCAACTCCGAGTTCGGCGTCACCCGCTTCAACATTAACGGTTCACTCGACACCACCTTCGGCGGCACCGGCACCGTCTTCACCAGCTTCGGCGGGAATGACCAGCCCGTTGCTGTCGCCGTCCAGCCCGACGGCAAAATCGTCGTCGCCGGCACCTCCTCCAGCACGACCGCCGGCGGCGGGTCCAGTTTCGCCATCGCCCGCTACAACCCCGACGGCAGCCTCGACACCACCTTCGGCAACGGCGGCATGGTCATCACGCAATTTGCCAGCGGGTCCTCCGACCTGGCCCAGGGCATGCAGCTCATGGCCAACGGGCAGATCCTGATCGTCGGGCAATCCAATGCCGCCGGCGCGGAGACCGATTTCGCTCTCGCCCGCTACAACGCCAACGGCAGCCTCGACACCTCGTTCGGCAATGGCGGCATGGTGCTCACCAACTTCCTCGGCGGCGACGACTCAGCCAACGCCCTGTCGATCAACCCCAACACCGGCGCGATCCTGGTCGCGGGGTCGGCAACCAACCCCGCCAGCGGCGCCATGGATTTCGCCATGGCCCGCTACACCGCCAACGGCAGCCTCGACCAGACCTTCGGCACCGGCGGCAAGGTCATCACCACCATCAGCGGGCAGGATGCCGCCTATGGCGTCGCGGTTACCGCCGCCGGCAAGATCGTCGTGGTCGGCGCAACCTTCACCGGGCTGACCGGCACCGGCCAGTCCGCCTCCAGCAACTTTGCCGTCGCCCGCTACACCGCCAACGGCATCCTCGACAAGTCCTTCGGGACCGGCGGGGTCACTACCGTCAGCTTCGGCCAGCCGGCCCTGGCTAACCAGGTCCAGGTGAACGCCGACGGCAGCCTGCTCGTCGCCGGCGCTACCGCACCGTCGCTGGCCGCCATCGACCCGGCACATCTGGAAGTCGCTCTTGCCGAGGTAACAGCCGTCGGCCATCTCGACCCGACCTTCGGCACGGGAGGCAAGACCATCCTGCCGCTGGGCGCCTCGGTCAGCGCCCCCGCCCCCTACGCGCCGCGAGGGAGTGTACCCGGCGATAACGCGCCTTCGGTCGGCGGATCGCAGCTCAGCCAGGCGGCGGCCGCGCTGGGGCTTCTGTCCCAGCAACACGCCATCGTCGCCGCCTTCGGCCTGCTCGTCGTCGTCGCCACCGACGGCTCCAACACCGTCGTCGCCCAGGTCGTCCCCAGCAGCCCGGAGCTTGCCGAATCCATCCAGACCACCCTCCCCGCCTCGGTGCTCGGGGGCACCAAAGGATCGGCCGTCGTCACCCTCACCAACTCCGGGAACCAACTGGCCACCGGCGCCGTGACCATCACGCTCTACGCCTCGCTCGACAACAGCGTAGACCCCGGCGACGCAATCCTGGCCACCATGGCCGGCAAAGGGCTGAAGCTCAAGGCTCACGCCTCTCAGGCATTGAAGATGAAGTTCGCGCTGCCCACGTCCCTGTCCAACGGCAACTACTACGTCGTGGCCAAGGTGAACGCGCCGGCCAGCGCAACCGGCGCCGCCCTGACCGCCAACACCGCCGCCAGCCGGCCCGTGACCATCCAATCCCCGTTCGTGAACCTGACCGCCCCCGCCCTGGCGACGCCGAGCGGATTGCACGCCGGTACCAGCACCCTAGTCAACATCACGCTCACCAACGCCGGCAACGTCCCCGCCGCCGGGACGGTTTCGGTGAAGCTTTTCGCCGCCGCCGGCGCCACCCCCGCCGCCGGCGACGCCGTCATGGGCACGCAAACGCTGAAGCTGAAGCTCAAGCCCAATGCATCGGAGAAATTCGTGCTCAAGCTGGCGGTGCCGCAGGGCCTCGCCGCCGGGAGCTATTATTTCCTGGCCGGGCTGACACCGGCGTTGTCGGGGATTTCATCCAGCAGCTTGTCGAGCAACACCCTGGCGGGAGCGACACAGATGGTGGTGAGTTGACGAGACGTTTGATCAACTACCCGCCCGTTGCGTAGTCGGTCGCTTTGCCGCCGTCGGATCCACGACAGAGATGCTGACCACGTCGCGGACCCATCGAGCGGGCATCTTTTCCGCTGGAAGAACCAACTTCACCAGTCCGTCCCGCTGCGAAAGCGGCTTTCCGTCCTCGTCAAGGACCAGCCACACCTCTTTGTTGCCGATCTCGGGCATAAGTTCGCCGAGGCTGAAGGCGGCGGTGTAGCCGTCGCCCGCCTCGACGACGACCGCGAGCCGAAGGTTGTGGTTCTTGAGCTTCGGGTCGGCGTTGGGGTCCATCTTCAACGCCACCGGCACTCCCGCCGCCTTGAGCAGGGCAACCAATGGCACGGCGTTGGCCGTGTGCTTCTGGCCTCTGCCGGTATACTCGATCGTCTTCGCATCTCCCGCCAGCGCGTCCTTCATCCGGGCGACGGTCCAGGACTGGACGGCACCGTCCGTCCCGGCGACCTGGATGGCGTCTGCGGCATTCGCCGTTGCGGGGATGAGGCACAGGAGCCAAAGCAGGAGCGCCACCACGGTCAGAGGGACGGCGGCACAACGCCGAAATGGTTGCGGCTGATTGTGGGCTTTCATCGACGGCAATGATCGGAGGAAAGCGATGTCGTCGCAAGTCAGCAAACTGGCGGTTATCGTATGCGCAAAGCCCAACGGAGAACGACCATGCCCCTACCCGACCGCAGCACCTTCACGTCCGCCTACGCCGGGCAAGCGCCCTGGGACATCGGCAGGCCACAGAAGGCGCTGATCGACGTTGCCGATCAGGTCACGGGGTCAATTCTGGACTCCGGCTGTGGTACGGGTGAGAGCGCCCTCTTCTTCGCCAGCCGGGGCCACAAGGTTACCGGCGTCGACTTCCTCGCCGGGCCGATCGAGCGAGCCAGGCAAAAGGCAATGGAACGGGGCATCACGGCGACCTTTCTGGTCATGGACGCCCTGGCGTTGAAGGACCTTCCGGAAGTCTTCGACACCGTTATCGACTGCGGGCTGTTCCACGTTTTCAGCGATGCCGACCGCCAGCGATACGTCGAAGGGCTGGCGACGGTCCTTAAGCCGGGCGGCCGGTTGTTCCTTCTCTGCTTCAGCGACCAGGAACCTGGAACGCAGGGACCCCGGCGGGTTTCACGGCGGGAAATCGAGGACGCGTTCGCCGAAGGGTGGATGGTAGAGCGTATCGAGCCGACTCGATTCGAGATCCAGCCCAACCTGAAGGACGTCATCTTCAGCGAAGGCGGGCCAAAGGCGTGGTTTGCGGTGGTGCGGAGAAAGGGCGGGTGACGATCGTCGCGGGTTCGCTCGACCAGCGAACCGGGCGTTGAATTGGCGCGGCACAATAACGCTGAGTCCCGATGGCCAAAACGGCGCCAAAGTTTTCGTTTCGGTCGATGGCCGTCAGGGCTCAGGACCACGTCAGACGATGGGTCGCAATGGGCCGGCTCAAGGCACTTCGCGTCGGCAGCCAGATGGGGTTCCGCAAGAGCGACGTCCTCAAGGCCTTGGAGCGGATGGTCAACACGAAGCGCGCTACAGCCAGCGCGCGGCGCAATTGTACCCGCGCCGCATCCTCTTATTGAGTGGCACCAGCCGAGCCCGCCGTTTTCGTTTCCGATTCCGAACAGGGCGCCGACTTGGGGCGTACCCCAAAGGAATGATGGTGCCCGCGACGAAATGCCGCACCGGCGGTCCAGAACAGCCTGCTTGACACATGGTGGCCAGCGGCGTCCAATCGTTACGCCTAATGTAGGGGAAACCGTCATGAACCCAAAACCAAACCACTCTTCAGCCGTCTATTCCGCTCAAGGGCCTCCACCTGGCGCGCCGATGAACCAACCGTGCATGTCGCGCCAAGAGGCTGTCGAATACCTCAGCCGGTCGTGCCCGTTCATGGTCTACGACGCGAACAAGCAGCCACACCATGAGGATTCACGGGAGGTTGTCCGCACCCTTCTTTCATCGATAGTGCCGCCGCCGCCGACCGCTCCGCAACTGCGCAACGACATCGAATCGCTGTCTCGCCTGGTTAGATCGATTATGCTGGCAGCAGACGACGACATCATCACGGCAGAGGAAGCAAAGGCCGTGATCGACTTTATAGCCGCACGTTTTGCCTCTCGCCGGGTTGACGAGGCGATGGTCCATGTCTTCAAGCCACGTCGCGGCTCCTGGTTTCAGATCCACGGCCACTTCCAGGAACAACGATGAGCGAGGACACGGAGATTCAGCAGGCCGATATGCCGCCTGAGCGACCCGGTCTTGATTCCGACACTGTCCAACGCGCGGTCTCCAAGCTGTCAAGCGAACGCCCGACCGTCATTACCGAGATGATGGGGATGGTCGGGTCAATGGCAAATCCCCTTCAGCAAAAGATGAACGAGGGCCACATCACCCAGGCGCTCAATTTGGCCGTCCAGCACGACCAGAACGAGTTCAAGCTCAAAGAAAAGCAGATGGGGATTGAGGCGGCCCACGGACTGCAAGACAGGGTTTTTCACGGCTGCCTGTTTCTCGTGTTCGTTGTCTTGCTAGTTATCACCTTGTTCCTCTTCCGGCATGATCCAACTGTTCTCCTGCCGATTCTCACTGGTGTAGGTGGGCTCGGCACTGGGTTCGTGGGTGGGATGGGGTACTCGCGAATCGCAAGAGGAAAGTCCGAGTCGGATTAGCACAGGCCAGGATCGCCCAGGACGCATCGGCCGGCAGGACGGCCCGATGGTCGGGCCAGGGGCGGATCGTCAAGCAGCGGCTAAAGCTGCTCAGCCGCCGCGGCCTACTTTCCCCTCATCCGCTCCTGAAATTCGTACAGGAAGATAAGCAGGGCTTGCGAAAACTCGATCAACTCTCGCGCATCCAGCGCGGTAATAGCGGGTATCTCATGGGTCGCCTCGTTTCCCTTGCTGCGGATGTGGTCCAGCCAGTCGCGAGCTTTCGGTGGGGTAAAGTGGTTCGCTTCGAGGTAGTCGACGTAAAACTGGAAAGTCTTGCCCGCATCGGCGCCGTGCGAAGCGGCGATATTCATCAGCAATTTGCGGCAAAGCAGGGCGGTGCCGGTGTAGGCGCCAGCCGAGACTGATTTGCGGGCTTCTGCATAAAGCCGCTCAACTTCTATCGGAAGCCCCTGTACATTTCGTCCGTGAGACGGAGGGGGGACTTGATCGTCACCGTTGTGGTACGTTGGTTGATTGCAGTTTGGGCAAAGATAGACTGACACCCTGTAATCAGGCGCGCCATTGACGTCTCTACTGCTGAACCCTGCGTTAGATCCAACCTCGCTGTCGCAATAGGCGCAGTGAAACTTTGCCCCCCGCATATGTTCCTGATTTATCCAGTGGTGATTCGTGATGTCCATGCCGCGCCCGCCAATTCCTAATGGTCACGAGTAGCACCCGCGTAGCACCGGGTTTCCTCGTCTCTCGCAAGTATTGCGCCATCCAGGACTTGAACCTGGAACCCGCTGATTAAGAGTCAGCTGCTCTGCCAATTGAGCTAATGGCGCGACGGCGGGAGAGTTTATGCGCTTGGCAGCCGCTGTCAAGGCAGCACTGAGTGCCGCGTGGCCTCGATTCCGTCGCGCCATGCATCCAATTGCTTGCCGCCGGTCACGGCGGCGACGGCGGCTTGAAGTTCGCCATCTCCGCTTCGGCCATGGCGACGTGGAACCACGGCGGACGCGATGCCGGCGGCGGGGCCGCGGCTTCGGCCTGAGCATACCGCTGCTTGTTCACCTTGATGGTCTCGGCGGCGGAAAGGAAGTACTCGGTGGCGGAGCGCGCTTCCATGCCGCGCGACCTGTCAAAGGCGTACAAAAGCTTGGCGTCCTCGACCAGCCGTTTGAGATCGGCCCCGGTGAAGCCGTCGGTTGCCGCGGCGACCTTGGCCGAGTCCGCCGACTCCAGCGGGGCGGGGACTCGCGCAGCGGCGAGGATCGCCGCGCGGCCGGCTTCATCGGGAAGGCGCGTTTCCAACCACAACTCGATCCGGCCGGAACGCACCAGGGCCGGCGGGAGGGCGGCGATGTTCATCGCGGTCATCATCACGCAGACGTGGCCTGCCGTCTCGCTTTGCAGGCCATCGAGCATGGTCAGCAGGTTCAGCGAGGGACATGTGCATGACTCCTGTCGATGGTGAAAAGCCCAGCGAAATTTCTCCGGGAAGCGGGTCGTGCTCAGAAAGCGCGCATTAGGCCCTGTCTGAAAACTCGACGGGCCGTGGCGGGCCGGAAATGCCCCGTCTGCTTCGTTCTCGCTCCTCAACGACTCTTTCGGTTGAGTCGCTTCGTCGCAACGCCTCGCATCCGGGGCATTTCCGACCCGCCGCAATCCCGACGAGTTTTCAGACAGGGCCTAGCTCAAGGGGTGCAACCTTTCACACGCGGAAAGTTCCGGTGCAATTGCATTGCACGAAATCTTAACATTCCCGGCACCCTGTTTGCCAAGGGAAATGGCAATCATTTCACAAGCAACTCCGGCCTGATTGAAGCTTGCCGCGCGGCAAGCCGGTCGTGCCGGAGTGAACACAATCGGCCGAGCCCAGCGGGCTTAGCCAAGGAGCCTCCATGCAGAAACGCCTTTTCATTCCGGCATTGGCCGTCGCGTGCGCGGTCGGGATCTGGGCGGGCCTGAGCCGCCAGTCGCCCACCCGTGCCGCCGACGCGGCGCCCGGAGCGATTTACGCCCAGCTCTCCAGCCCCACGTCGCAATCGCCAGCCGTCGGCCCGTTCATCGTTCAGATGACGTCCAACGATGCGCTGGCCGGCATCGACCACAACGACAAGGCGAATACGGGGACGGTCACCGTGAAGACGCCGGGCGCCTACTTCATGGTGGCAGCCGTGCAGGTGGGCAAGGATTCGGCAGGCGACGCCGGCGACTACATGGACGTCTGGATCAAACAGAACGGCAAGGACGTGGACAATTCCGGTTGCCGCCAGGTCATCCACGACCCGAAGTTCACGACGGTCATGGTCTGCCAGGGCGTCGCCGAATGCAAAGCCGGGGACACCTTCAACGTCGCCATCTCGGCCAGCTCGCCAGGCAAAGGCATCGGCATCAAGGCGATCAAGCCCGCCGGAGAGCCGCTGATCCCGAGCATTATCTTCTCGATGTACAAGATCAATTAGTTTGGCTTCGTGAAGCTGAGCGTGCCCGCGCGCCCGGCAGAGCGGCGCCATAGGATATCGTCTTTCGGTATCTACAACGCCACGCCGCCCCGGATTCACCGCAGGAATCCGGGGCGGCGAGCGTTGGGCCCGTGAGGAGCATTCGCCACGTTGGGGGTAAGCGAATTCCCGTCGAGTGCCACCGGTGCCCTCACCGGCGGTTTTCGGCAGCCCGCGGGGCTCCGCCGGTGAGGGCACCGGCGGCACTTGCAGCGGACGACGCCAGGAACGCCACATCATCGTGGAAAACGCTCAAGGCGCTGTCTGGACGCGGCGCCATCAAGGCCACACGTCCGGCGGGATTGAGGCATCGTTTTCTTGCACCCGGGATAACTCCGGCACCTTGCAACCGTTGGTCAGGTATTCCCTTCCTTTGCCCGTGATGGACGCCCAGAAGATGGGAGGACGGCCCTCCTTCCGATCAATATTCTGGCTGGCAAAGCCGAGCACCGCTAACGCATTCAACAGTTTGTCGACCTCTTGCACGGACAATCCGCTGGCGGCAGCCACATCGCCGCTCTCCGCACCACCGGCATCAAGGACGCGGAGAACCGGCCCCACAAAGGTCCAATCCATCGCGAACTCAAGCCCCCATCTTGTTGCCGCTATGCGGTCGCTCCGGATTTGCACCCACCGCCGCTCCGCAAATTCATCCAGTGCCGCCGTTGCTCGGCTGGCGTCCATGCCCGAAGAAGCGATCACATCGGTCACCGGCACAAACCGGCCCACCTGCCCGCCGGCTTCGTCCAGCAACGCCGCAACCACGGCCTTCGCTCCCACTTCGTCGAATGTCATGGCCACTACCTCCAGTTTTGCGTGACGAGGCAGAAAGACCCTCCAGTGTCCCGTCTATTGGAGGTCAGAAAAGTCGTGGCCGGTTTTTCTCCCGCCCCCGGTACTTCCGGGGGCGGGCAGGGGAGGGTGGACGTACCGTCGGAAAACCCCCTCCCTAACCCTCCCCCGGAGTACCGGGGGCGGGAACAAGGCGGCCACGACTTTTATGACTTCCGATAGCGGCCTCGCTTGCGAGGCGCGGACCGCTCGTCACCGCTTGGCCGCTATCGCGTCCATCTTATACAAATGCACCTCATATCCCTTGAACGTGTCACTCCAGGCCCCGTCGTTCGCCCGCACCTGCCGCTGTTCGTCGAGCACCGTCAGGTCTCCCGACACGCCGGGCAGGCGGATGCGGGCGGTCACCGTCTGATCGGTCATCCCCACGGCAAACACATATGTGATGCCGTCGCGCTGCCGCGTCGTGACCGCCACGGCGCCGGCGTCCGCGCCGTCCGCCTTCGCTTCGGCTTGCGCCTCCGGCGCCGCGCTCCTGATCACCGGGGCCAATTCCTGGATCTGCCCGTTGATCCGCTGCACCGCCTTGGACATCTCCGGGTCGGCCAGCAGGCCGGCCTCGATGAACTTGGGCTTGAACTGGTGGGAGAAGTACAGGATGCCCCTGGCCCCATTGATCACGGCCATCCACACTTCGGCCCGCACCTGTTCGGGCGTCGGCTTGACCCTGGCGTTGCCGATGTGCGTACATTCGATGCAGGCCCAGACCGGCTTCTTCCCGTCGGTCCACTTCACCAGCCGCTGAACGCCCTTGCCGACGTACCAGAGCTTCCCGGCGATCTCCGGCTTTTCATGCACCGCCGGGTAGATGTCGAACGACACGATGTCCCCGCCGGCGGCGTACCTGGGGTAATCCTCCGGCTTGTTGGTCCGATCTCCCCGGCCATACCAGCCGTCCCAGGCGACGCCCTGGCCCAGGTTCAGCATGACCGGCCGGGGGTCCGCCGCGTGCATCTTCCGGAAGCGCTCGACGATCTTCTCCGGCGGAACTGGCGGCCCATACCCCTTACCGTCGCCGAGGCTCTGGGCGTTGTCGGGCTCATCGTCCTGGAGAAAGCCAAGCACCTCCGAATTCCAGCGCGGCTTGAGCGCCTCGGCGTTCTGATCGCAGAACACCGGCATCCCGGCATTCTCCAACTCCATGAGCTGCGCAGCAGTCGGCCCTTCCCACAGGCCCACATATACGTTGATGCCCAGCGCCTTGTAACGCTCGGCGTTTCCCGGGCTCTGCAGCCATACGCCGATCGGGAACATGTCCGGCCGGTCCAGCGGCACCGGCTGGGTGGCCGGTCCCGCGGCCCGTGTGGCGACGGTGGTGCAGGCGAGGAGGAGAAACACCGATGAAAGGAGGTTTCGATTTTTCATGTCAGGCGTGCCCCGTTCAGTCAAGAATATCTCTCGCGCGCATCGCCCGCAAGCGAGCGTCTGACTCGAGCGTCTGACTCCAATAGCCGTCGGGCGTGCCCGATTTTTCGGGATATTCTAAACGTCGGCGAACGTGCCGCTTGAGGCGACCCGGATCCCGGCGACCTTCGTAGCATAGCCGCATGCGGCTGTTGCCCCCACAGGCGGGTGGCGGCGGGTCGCCCATGCCACAAAGAGTTCTCAAGCTCAGGGCGGCCCCTACAAGCACGAACGCTTCCTCCGCCCCTACCGGGGCGGCGGGGATTGTAGATTCCCTTACCACGGGTTGCTGCGGATCGCCTGTCGGCGATCCTGCGCTTCACCCGTGGCTACAATCCTGCGCCCCGCTGGCCCGCTGGGGCGAATACGGGTTGACTTGTGGGGTGTCATCGGGCGCGCAGGCACGTAGCGCCTTCGATCTCTGACTGGCACACCGGTCTTCGCCCCGGCGGCCCGGCGGGGCGCCGGATTGTAGCCACGGGTGGAGCGGCGAGGCGGCGCCGCCGTCCGCCGCGAAACCCGTGGGAGCCGTGAGCCCCCTCTGGCCGCCCCGGTAGGGGCGGAGGGACGCCTATGTTACATAGAGCTTCCCAAAAATCCGGGCACGCCAATGGCTGTCACGTGATAGAACGCCCCCCATCGAGCCGGATGATCTGGCCGGTGATGTACCGCCCGGCGGTGCACAGGAAATGCACCGTCTCGGCGACGTCCTGCGGCGTCCCCGGCCGCCCCAGCGGCACACGCTTCAGGTATTTCTGCTTTTCCGCTTCCGGGTAATCGTCCGGCCACTCGACCACGCCGGGGGCGATGCCGTTGACCGTCACTTCCGGGGCCAATTCGCGCGCCAGGCCCAGCGTCAGGTTCCACAGCCCCGCCTTGCTGGCGCAATACGCCAGGTATTGCGGCCAGGGCCGCTCGGCCAGCAAATCGACCATGTTGACCACGCTCCCCCGGCTTGTTCGCAACATCGCCTCGAACCGCTGACACAGCAGCATCGGCGACTCGACGTGGATCGCCCACAGCCGCCGGCTCGTTTCCAGTTTTGTCTCGGCCAGGCTCGCTTTCTGGTACAACGACGCGCTGTTGACCAGCACGTCGAGCCGGCCGAATTCGGCTGTCATGGCCGATGCGATCTGTTCGACTGACGACTCGGGCCGGGTGAGATCGGCGCGGATAGGAATAAAGTTAGCGCCGCGGCTGACCAGCATTCGCCGCAATTCCTGAGCCTGCGGCTCACTGGACAGGTAAGTAAACGCCCCGTCAAACCCCGCGGCGGCCAATCGTTCCACGATGGCCCGGCCCACTCTTTTGGCGCCTCCGGTGACCAGCGCGATTCTTCGAGCTTCTGCCATAGTCGCGTCAGCATACTCCATGTCAGCCGCCGCGCGCCCCCTCTATAATGCCGGCGATATGACCGAGCCAGCTCCGGCAGTCCTCCTCCAGGTGAACGTCTCTCCGGGCGGCATGCCCAAGCTGCCGGTCCTGTCGGCCCGCGTGACCCGCAACGGCATCGAGGGCGACCGCCAGCGCAACTTAAAATACCACGGCGGCCCTGACCGGGCCGTCTGCATTTACAGTCAGGAGCTGTACGCCTGGCTCGTCGAGCAGGGCATCGACGTCTCCCCCGGCCAGATTGGCGAGAACTTCACCACCGCCGGCCTGGACCTGCAGAAACTCTCACCCGGCTACCGCCTTCGCGTGGGGGAAGACTGCATCATCGAGATCACCAAGGTCCGGGTGCCGTGCAGCCAACTCAAGAAATGGGACGTCGATCTGCCGGAGTTGATCGTGGGACGTAGCGGGTGGGTAGCGAGGGTCATCGAGGAAGGGACCGTTCGGCCGGGTGACGTGATTGAAATGTTGGGGACGCAGGGGAGGCTGGGGCAGAGCTCTTGAGTGGCGAATGCTTGATAACGCCTATCCCGGGTCATTCGGCTTCCGATACAATCTGCTTGGGATCGCGCGGCACGAGCTGCTGACCGACACAGTCCACCAGAAAATCGAGTTCCTCCAGGACGATCGCCCCGATCAACGCCGATTCTCGATCGGGCTCCACGATGGCGTGGAATACGCTGTCGCGGCCGCCATAGGAGAGATGAACGTCTTTGACGATCGACCGTTCGGCGGTGCGGCCATCCGCGTAGCGGACCTTTGAGGTGCCTGACAATTCGAAGCCGAGACGCTGGGCAACAACGGCCGGAATGATCAATCGCGTGGCGCCACTGTCAACAACGCCGCGAAGCCGCTCGCGGCGTACCTGCTCAGGCGAGATCAGCCCAAGCTTTGCGCGGAAGAGATCCTCGTAATTGGCCAGCTCCACTTCGACCGAAAACCGGCCCATCTTTGGCTCCTGTACGGCGATCATTGCAACTCCTTGCCTCCGAGCCACGAAGGCTGTGGATAACCCCGGGGTGAAGGCGGCGACCCGAGGACTCACAGATACTTCTGCCCGAACTTCTCCTTCACCTTACCGACCAGGTCCTTCACCCGCTGCGATTCGCTCTTGGGGCAGACCATGGTGGCGTCCTTGGTATGCACGACGATCATGTCGCTGATGCCGATCAGCGAGATCAGGTGCTCGGGGTCTTCGCTGACGACGATGTTGTCGTCGCTGTCGACGAACAGGCAGGCCTTGCACTCGTGAGCGTTGTTGTGCTCGTCGGTGGGCAGGGTCTCGGCAAGCTGCGGCCAGGAGCCGACGTCGAGCCATTGCACGGGCATTTCGACAACGACCACTTCGCCGCGGCCCTTGCCCTGGGAAGCGGGCTCCATCACCGCGTAGTCGATGCTGATCCTGGGCAGCGTGGGATAGACGGCGTTGAGCACGTCCTGCCGCCGCGGGGTGTCCCATGCCTCGGCGATCTGCGTGAGGCCTTTGTAGGAGAGCGGCAGGTGGGCCGACAGCTCGTTCAGGACGGTGTCGGCCCGCCAGACGAACATGCCGCTGTTCCAATAATAACGGCCGGTTTCGACGTATCGATCGGCGGTGGGCCGGTCGGGTTTTTCCTTGAACTCGCGGACGCGGTAGGCGCCGGCGGTGGCGACGGCCGCCGCCGGGCCCGGGGCGGCGGCGCCGCGCGGCTCGCGGGCGCGGAGCGGTTCGCCGCGATGGATATAGCCCAGGCCGGTGTGCCCGTAGGTGGGAACGATGCCGAATGTCACCAGGGCGTTCTTATGCTGCTCGGCCACGTCAAAGGCGGCGCGCACGGCGGCCTGGAAGGTATCGACCGGCTCGATCACGTGGTCGGCGGTGGTGACGACCATCACCGCGTCCTTGTCGCGATGGAGCAGGACGGCCGCGGGGAACCCGACGGCATTCGCCGTGTCGCGGCCGGTTGGCTCGCCCAGCAGGTTGTCCTTGGGCAATTCGGGCAGGTTTCCCAGCACTGCCGGACCGTGGGCGGCGCCGGTGCAGACGAAGATCCGCTCGGGCGGCAGGACGCCGCGCAGACGCTCGTAGCTGAGTTGCAGCAAGCTCTTGCCGCGGACGATCTGGAGCAACTGCTTGGGTTTCACGCCTCGGGAAAGCGGCCAAAGCCGCGTCCCAGCCCCGCCCGCCATGATTACGCCGTATTGCATGGTTGATTCAGCGGCCAGTTTTCTCTCGGCGACGCACGGCCGGCAGCCGCTGATGAACGCCCACCCATGCCGGTACGTCCCGCAAGAGCCTGGCAACTCTCCTAAAAACTGATTCTCGCGGCTGCATGGGCCGCGAGCCCCCGTTCAAGTTACACCGCCACCGATTCCGCCTGTTAAGCCTCATCGGCAATGCTGGTCCACCCCATAAGCGGACCAGTCGCGACGTCGAACTTCGACGCCATCTGATTGAACGGCCCTAAACCCCGCAGGTCAATGCCCCGGTGCGAGAAACTCAAACCCGCCGGTTCCGCGAAAATCGGCTCAGATAAGCATAAATCCCCAACGCCGAAAGGCAATGGCAGCTTGGCCGACAGGCGGCGGCAGTTGGCCGACAGGCGGGCGTCCCCGGTTTTTGGGAGGCTCTATGAAGCATAGGCGTCCCTCCGCCCCTACCGGGGCGGCCAGAGCGGCTGATCGCTCCCACGGGTTTCGCGTCGGACGGCTGCGCCGCCTCGCCGCTTCACCCGTGGCTGCCCCTCCGGGGCGAAGACCCGTGGGCCAGTCAGCCCCACCGGGCCACCGGGGCGGGCTGGTCTTCGCCCCAGCCGCCCAGCGGGGCGCAGGATTGTAGCCACGGGTGGAGCGCAGGATCGCCGACAGGCGATCCGCAGCGCAACCCGTGGTAAGGCAATCTACGATTCCCGCCGCCCCGGCAGGGGTGGAGGAAGCGTGCGAGCTTGTAAGGCCTGCCCTGAGCTTGAGAATCTTTTGTGGCAGTTGACCAACTTGACCCCGTCAAGCTATTAGGGAAAGCTTCGTCGCTTCGCGGACAGCGTTGGACCCCCTGCAATGCTGCCGCGGATTTCGTCGATCAAGAGGAACCTCCGGGAAGGATTGCTCATGTCACGCAGGCCCAGGGTTTACATCATCGGCGGCGGGTTTGCCGGACTGGCAGCGGCCAGGGCACTGGCCAGCGCGCCGGCCGCGGTGACCGTCGTGGACCGCCGCAACCATCACGTCTTCCAGCCCCTGCTTTACCAGGTGGCCACGGCATCGCTGTCGCCGGCCGACATCAGCGCGCCGATCCGCCACGTGCTGCGCGGACAGGAGAACTGCCAGGTCATCCTGGCCGAGATCAAGGCGATCGATGTCCAAAATCGCTTGCTGTTCGTGGAAGGCGGCCATGTCGAGTACGACTACCTGATCCTGGCGGCCGGAGCGACGCATGCCTATTTCGGCCACGATGAATGGGCGGCGATCGCCCCCGGGCTCAAAAGTGTGGAAGACGCCACCGAATTGCGACGCCGCATCCTCCTGGCCTATGAGTCGGCCGAATACGAGGGCAGCGAAGAGGCACGCCGCGCCGCACTCACCTTCGCGATCGTCGGCGGAGGCCCGACCGGCGTCGAGCTGGCCGGCGCGATCAAGGAGATCGCCGGCATGACGCTTCCCAAGGACTACAAATACATCGACACGCGAACGACGCGCGTCATCATTTTCCAGGGAGAGGACCGCATCCTTCCCGCCTTCCCGCCACAGCTTAGCGCCCGTGCCCAGCACGACCTGGAAAACATGGGCGTGGAAGTGAGGCTGAAATCGATGGTCACCAACGTGACCAAAGAAGGCCTCAACGTCGGCCAGGAATTCATCGAAGTGCGCAACATCTTCTGGGCGGCCGGCGTCAAGGCCAGCCCGCTGGGCAAGTCGCTGGGCGTTCCCACCGACCGTTCCGGGCGAGTCGTCGTCGGCCCCGACCTGACCATTCCCGGCCACCCCGAGATCTTCGTGGTCGGCGACATGGCCGCGGCCAAGTCCGCCGACACCGGCCAGCAAGTGCCCGGCGTAGCCCAGGGCGGCATCCAGATGGGCCGCTACGCCGGGGAAACAATAGCCGACGAAGTCTTCGGGCAAGCCGTCCCCACAAAACGCAAGCCGTTCAGCTACTGGGACAAAGGCTCGATGGCGGTGATCGGCCGAAAAAAGGCCGTCGTCGCGGCCGGCAAGATCAAGCTCGGCGGCCTGCTCGCCTGGCTGATGTGGGGCGGAATCCACATCGCCTTCCTGATCGGGTTCCGCAACCGCATTCTGGTCATGACGACCTGGTTCCTGAACTGGCTGTTCAACTCCCGCGACGCCCGGCTCATCACCGGCAACGCCCACATAGATGTCAAGGTCCCGCGGCCAGGGGATTTCGTGCCGGATTCGCCGGGGTGATCCTTGCCGGGCCCTGGAAAGGCGGTTCGGAGCCATGGTTGCATCTCACACCATCGAGGTTCTTGGAAGCCGTGTTGGCAGCGGCCGACCCGACCCCGATCCGCTTGGCTCTGTCCTTAGGGGCGTGAAGAGCTTTGCTCAGGATTCGGTGGGCATGGGCTTTCGAGGGGCCAGCCGCTTTCGCGGGCAGCGGCCGAAATGGATGCGCTTCGCCGCCGACGTCCGGTTCGTCGACATCAGCAAAGGCACCGAGGGCGGGACCCTGCTGCATTTCGACGCCCCCAGATTCGGCGAAGTGGCGGAGGAAGTCTATCGGCAGGGACTGCTTTTCGGTTCAATCCCTCTGCCGCAGGATACCGCGTTTGACATCATGGGCAACATAATCGACGACGTGGCCCGCGAAGTGCGCGACAGCGAACGGTTTGATACCGGCATCCTGCAGCGGCTCGAACATTTCAAGCACCCTATTTTCGATCGAGGGGTAGATGAGCTGCGACTGCTCGGCGGCCGTCTGCCAACGGCAAGCCCGCGGACGATCAACCGATGCATTGCGGATGCCGCCACATCGCTCTACGAGCAGACTCCCGCTCCGATACGCGCGCGGCTATCCGGCCGGCTGGACATGATCCGGGCATCCGACAAGGTCTTTTCGATGATCTTGGAAGATGGCCGGCAGGTCAGGGGAATCTGGCTGGGCGAGTCCATACAGCCGCGCGACTCGGTCGGCGCCAGGTCCTTCAGCCGCAGACGTCTTCAGTCGGAATGCGCGCCGCTTTCGGCAAGTGGCCCGGGGACGAAACCGATGAGGAAGTTCTCCGGACCCTGGAGGAGATTGAATGAGTTCGGCATCGACCGTCTATCTCCTGGATCGCCGCGGTCACACACGTGACCGCCGCGACCCTGATGACAACCGACGCTGAGTTCGATCATCTCGACGGAACGCATTTCAAAATCGCCAAGATTGACCAGCAATCCGGCCTGACAATCTGACAACTTCGGTTTTTTGGTCGCGCCTGCTGGGGCGTTGTCAAAGCACATCAGATCAGCGCGACCCCGTGACCCGCCGCCAACCTCGATGAAATCTTAAACGAGGATCGTCCCAAAACTCGATGTCACCGATCACTTCCAATGCCTCCATTTGGCGGCGTGATTCCCCCCCCACTTTGGAGGTCCGTTCAAGGTTTTCGCGCCATACAATACAGGGAAATAATCGCGCCCCCGAGATTATTTTAGATTGACTGTAGGAATCCCGCTGGTATACTGATCCGAATGGACCCTCGGGTTGCGGAAATCATAGACGAAGCGGAAACGCGGATCGCCGCGCTGGCAACGGAGGCCACCACCCAGCGCAACTACGCCCGGGCGACCGCCCTCTTAACGCTCGCCCAGCGTGTCGCCGACGCGGCTCGTTCGCTCGGCTTCGTCTCCGAATCGCAATTCGAGGCGCCGCCGGTTCTTAACGAGGCGTCGGAGATGGATGCGGCACCGCCCGAAGGCATGCAGCTTCCACGCGCGGATGTCCCTGCTGTACGGCCACCTGCGAATCGTTACCAAACCCCGTCACGCAAGTTAGCCGGCTCCTCATACCCCCGCTTCAAGCGCGAGGGCGAAACCCTGGTGAAGATCGGCTGGTCGAAATCCGACCGCGCCACCTACGAGCACCGCAGCCCCCGCGATGTACTGGCCCGGCTCGTGGCAGCCATCAAACGAGTCGCCGTCCGCGACGAGCGGTTCACGACAGAGGACATCATGCCGCTCCACGACGACCAAGGCGCCGAACTGCCGAGCTACCAGTCGTACCTCTGCCTGGCCTGGCTGGTCGCCGCCGCCGTTTTGGAAAAGCACGGACGCCAGGGCTACACCGTCAGGGCTGCCGACGACCTCGACACAGCCGTCGAATCGGCCTGGCAGCAGTTGCCACGGCGGTGAGAAAAAGCGATCGTTCAGCGGTTGGCCCACGCGCCAAGCGAGGCTCGTCGAGGTCCGG
>Ga0182024_10005927_pt1 | contig 27080 bp, 23 predicted proteins | sample P32metaG_FD_120480 | JGI IMG/M metagenome (GOLD analysis project Ga0182024, IMG submission 120480) | Permafrost microbial communities from Stordalen Mire, Sweden - P3-2 metaG (Illumina Assembly) | ecosystem: Environmental > Terrestrial > Soil > Wetlands > Permafrost | place: Sweden: Stordalen...
AACGGTAAAGCCAGTAGCGAATCATGTCCCGCTGATCTCGAGTGAGGCCTACGAGTTCAAGTCCGCAACGAAGTCGATATTGATAACGAATCAAAGCACGGGCGCGAAGCGGCACTCCCATATGCGGGAGGCGCAGTTCAATCGCCACCGGTTGACCGGGCAAAAGTTCGCCTGCGAGGATGGCGCCAAACCCGGATTCGCTGATGTCAATGCAGCGACCGGGCAAATTTTCGGGAACTCCGGATCTCAATGCAATCACGTCGATGGCGACGCTGATAGGATGCCGAGGAAAAACGCGCCGGAAAGTCGCTTCTGGCGTCGGCAATGGGGCAGCACTCATCAGGCTTCCTCCGCAAAATACGAAATCCTAACCATGCGGCTGGAATGGCGCGACGACAAGGCTCGGCAAAACACTTCCGGAAGTATAACCAAAATTCTCCGGGTGATATCCACAAATTAAATTCTTAGACCATTTGGGCAATGAACTTCGCCCGAGTTCAAGGCGTCTTTGCTACTCCATGTCGCGCCAGTTTAGCCCAACGCCGACTTCCACCAACAGCGGGACCTCCAGGCTGTACGCTTTCTCCATGTGCTCCCGCACCAGTGATCTCATTGCGTCCACTTCCTCGTCGGGTACTTCGAACACTAGTTCGTCATGAACTTGCAAAGTCATTCGCGATTTGAGGTTGCGCTCGCGAATTTCAGCATCAATACGAATCATTGCCAGCTTAATGAGATCCGCGGCCGTTCCCTGCAGCGGAGTATTCACGGCGGTGCGCTCCGCAAACCCCCGTTGGGTGGCGTTCTTGCTGTTAATGTCAGGAATCGGCCGGATTCGACCAAAGAGGGTTTTTACATTCTGGTCGCGACGCACCTTGGCAAGCGTGGCATCAATAAAAGTACGCACACCCGAATATTTTTCAAAATATGCGTCAATAAATTTTCTCGCTTCGCTCGGCTCGATACCCAACTGTTGCGAAAGTCCAAATGGCGATAGACCGTAAACGATTCCGAAGTTTACCGCCTTCGCCTTGCGCCGGTCATCGGAAGTAACCATCAGCGGGGGCACACCAAAAACCTGCGCTGCGGTCAGAGTATGAATATCATCTCCACGGCGAAATGCCTCCACCAACAATTTATCTTTCGAAAAATGCGCGAGCAGTCGAAGTTCAATCTGCGAATAATCCGCTGCCAGCAGTACGTGTCCTGGTTCGGCAATAAATGCGGCGCGAATTTCTCGACCAAGTTCGGTGCGTATCGGAATATTTTGCAGGTTCGGATTCGTCGAAGACAGCCGGCCGGTCGCGGTTCCAGTCTGGCCAAAAGTGGTATGCACGCGGCCGCTGTGGCTGCGAATCAGCGCCGGCAGTGCATCTACATACGTCGACTTCAGTTTTGTCAGTTGCCGATAATCGAGAACCAGTTTCGGCACTTCGTGCTCGGCCGCCAAGCCCTCCAATACATCTACCGCCGTCGATATCTTTTTACCCTTGCCGTATTTCACCGGTGTTGGCAGCGCAAGTTTGTTGAACAGCACATCTCCCAATTGCTTTGGCGAGTTAATGTTGAATTCCACGCCGCAGCGCTCATAAATGTCGCGCGCTTTAGCTGCAGCTTCGCGCTGCAGCTTCGTTGACAACTGCTCTAGCGCCGCCAGGTCAATCTTTACGCCCGCATCTTCCATACGAGCCAGCACCGTCACCAAAGGCTCGTCAATCTCCTCATACACCGACGTCAGCCCTCGATCATCGATTTCATTTCGAAGCGAGGCTGCCAGTCTTCCGGTTACGTCCGCCGTCTCCGCCAGGTTGCCGCTCAGCTTTAGATTCAATCTTCGCAGTGCAACCTCGGACAAGGCGTGCGAAGAGTACGTCGGATCGAGTAAGTAGGAATACAGCATCGAGTCATGATTCACTCCAGCCAGAGCGATCCCCTCTTCCGAGAACCGGCGCAGCGCAGACTTTAGATCATGGATCGCTTTCGGCACGCCGCCGTCTTCGAGCACACTCTTCAAGCGATCGAAGAGAGCCATATTCTCCATCTCAATCATTGCTCCCGAACCAGAAGCAGTCGAAACCGCAATTCCCTTCCGCTTTTTCACGGGAGGATTATGGGAATCGCCATCTTCAGAATTAAGATCCGGCGGCTCCAACGCGAGAAACCCCGATTGCGCGGGTTGCGGTTCTTCTTCCTCAGAATTCGCCTCCGCTGTGATCCCCTCGCCGCGCTCAGGCACAATTGCGAGTGCCAGTGGCGTGTTTTCAACAGAGTCTTTCAAATAATCATCGAATTCCCCGATCGATTGGATCTCGCGGTAATCGCCATCCTTGACCTCCGTTACTGGAAGCAACTCTTTCAAGAGCGTTGTAAATTCCAGCTCCGCGAATAAGGCACGCAACACGCCAACGTCCGGCTCGCCTACTTTCATCGCAGCAACATCGAACTCTACCGCCACATCGGTATCAATCGTCACCAATTGCTTGCTATAGAGAATGTTGTCGCGATTGTTTTGCAGCGACTCCCTATAGGTTTTTTTCTCCACCTCGGCTGCGTGATCGAGCGCTTGCTCCACGCTGCCAAACCGCCGAATCAACTCAACTGATCCCTTATCGCCAATGCCCGGCGCTCCCGGAATGTTATCGATCGAATCGCCGCGGAGGGCCATGACATCCACTACACGAGACGGCGGCACTCCTAATATCTCTTCAACTTTTGCCGCGTCGCAAATCAGATTATCCTTAGGCGGATTCAGCACGCACACATTTTCATTCACCAACTGCAGCATGTCTTTGTCGCTCGACACCACATACACGGAATAAGATTCAGCTGTAGCCTTTCGTGCCAGCGTTCCGATGACATCGTCGGCCTCGTAGCCTTCGAGTTGCAAAATTGGAATCCGGTATCCTTCCAACGCGCGCCGGATATAGGGAATTTGCTGCGCCAGATCACCCGGCATCTCGGCGCGGTTCGCCTTGTACCCACCGTATTGCGACTCTTTAAATGTCTGCGTCTTGATGTCGAACTTGCGTATCGTTGTGATCGCTTCCGCCTGCTGATTGCGAAACGTGGGCGCGCCAACATCAAACACCGCCGCCAAGTATTCGGGAGAAAAATCATCGCGCAATTTGCGCAGCATGTTGACAAAAACGAAAGTCGCCGCCGTCGGAACTCCAGTCTTGGTTGACATGGGACGTTGACGCGCCATCGCATGATAGGCGCGGAAAATGAAGGACATCGTATCAATGAGGAAAATTCGATTCGAACCCTTCGAAAGCCCGGAAACAGGCCCTGGCCCGGGCATGGGCGCGACACTCGCTGGCGATGATTTCTTTTTAGCAGGCAACTAAGTAAGTCTAACAGTTTAGAATTCTTCACTACAAAGGACGCAGAGAACACATCGCCGACCGCGATTCGTCACTGCGGAAATTATGTAATCCGAGTATCATATGGCGTTTTCGGTGTCTGCGAGTCCATCACTGACCGCTAGCGTGCTGCATGCTTCCATTCAAACTCATTTACAGTGACGATTATTTCTTGCCCATCGGCTCACACGTTTTTCCCGCCGAAAAATACAGGTGCATTCACGACCGCCTCTTAGCAACCGGAATTGCAGCGCCTTCGGATTTCGTAACCCCGCTTCCAGCAACAGATCAAGACGTTCTGCTGGTGCACACTCCGCAATATGTCGAGAAACTGAAGACTGGAACGCTTAGCGGACGTGAGCAGTTGGAACTGGAAGTGCCATACTCCCATGAATTGGTGCGTGCATTCTGGCTTGCCGCCGGGGGTTCAATTCTAGCCGCCGATTATGCGCTCAACGATGGCATTGCTTTTAGCATCGGCGGCGGCTTTCATCACGCATTTCCCGACCATGGCGAAGGCTTCTGCATGATCAACGACGTTGCCATTGCCATACGGCGAATGCAGCGTGACGACAAGATTCGATCTGCGATGACTGTCGATTGCGATGTCCATCAAGGCAACGGCACGGCCACAATTTTCGCTGGCAGCCGGACGACCTCCGAGCCCTTGCCGTCACTACCCAACATGCCGATGAATCCTTTACATCCGGTGAAGAGCCCGGTCAAGACAAGGATGCACAGCGGACAGGCTGGCGATGTTTTCACCATCTCGCTTCACCAAGAAAATAATTATCCGGTGTGGAAGCCACCGTCTTCGATCGACATTGATCTGCCCGATGAAATCGGGGATGACGACTACCTTGCATGGCTCGACAATGCACTGAGCTCAGGCTTGCGCCACTTCAAGCCGGAATTGATCTGTTACCTCGCGGGAGCCGATCCCTATCGCGAAGACCAACTGGGCGGTTTGTCGCTGACGATAGAAGGACTGAAGAAACGCGATGAACTCGTCTTCCGAGTTGCCAGGGCCAAAGGAATACCGGTGATGGTGACGTTCGCTGGGGGCTATGCGCAGAAAGTTGAAGACACGGTGACGATTCACTGCAATACGGTAGCAGCTGCGAAAGGAATATATGTGGCATAAATTTTCCCGCATCGTCGCTGGGGTTGCTGAGGCCGAAATCGCTGAGATGGAACGAATAAATTGCAGACGATAAGGGCGACACTACCTGCCTTCCGATACTGACGACTCCAGCCAACTGTTAAAATGACTTGTTACGCTTATGTTTGAAAATCTTCAGGAAAAACTCCAACGAGCTTTTAAATCTCTCCGGGGACAGGCGGTCCTTACCGAAGAGAACATCTCAGAGGCGCTGAAACAAATTCGTCTAGCGCTGCTCGAGGCCGACGTCAACTTTAAAGTGGTTAAAGATCTAATCGACCGCATCCAGGCCAAGGCGGTTGGTCAGGAAGTGCTGACTGCTCTTTCTCCGGGCGAACAAGTAATTAAGATTGTTCGCGACGAATTGGTCGCAACTTTAGGCCAAGACACGGCGAAACTAAAGTTCGCATCTCAACCTCCAACCGTTGTGCTTATGGCCGGACTGCAGGGCTCCGGCAAAACTACGACCTCGGGCAAATTAGCCAATTGGCTCAAAAATGGTGGACATCGCCCCCTGCTAGTTTCGGTGGACGTTTACCGTCCAGCGGCGCGCGAGCAATTAAAAGTTGTTGCGGCGGCGATCAAGGCCAACATTTATGAAGGCGTGGTCGGCGAAGCCAATACCGCTACCGTCGAGCGTCTGGCCAAAGAGGCGCGCCGCGAAGCAATTAACTCCGGATGCGATGTGCTCATCGTCGACACCGCGGGCCGTCTGCACATTGACGACCAGCTTATGGAGGAGATGCAGTCGCTCAAGCGCCTCCTAAATCCGCAGGAAATTTTGTTTGTTGCCGATTCCATGACTGGACAGGACGCGGTGAACTCGGCGGACGAATTTCACAAGAAGCTCACGCTTACTGGCGTCGTACTTACCAAGATGGATGGCGATGCTCGCGGCGGCGCGGCGCTATCTATTCGTCAAGTCACCGGGCAGCCGATCAAGTTCATCGGTATCGGTGAAAAATATGACGCCCTCGAGCCTTTCCACCCGGATCGCATCGTTTCGCGCATTCTTGGCATGGGCGACATTCTCTCCCTGATCGAAAAAGCCGAATCGCAAATCGACAAGAAGAAAGCCAGCGAACTTGCCAGCAAGGCGTTTAGCGGCGATGGCTTTTCGCTCGAAGATTTTCGCGATCAATTGCGGCAGGTACGCAAAATGGGGTCATTGCAGAGCCTGATTGGTATGTTGCCCAGTGTGGGCGCCTTTTCCGGATTGCAAAAAGCGGCTGACAAGGTCGACGAAAAACAGATCAACCGAGTCGAAGCAATCATTAATTCCATGACCGGATACGAACGCAACCATCACGAAGCCATCAACGGCAGCCGCCGCAAACGCATCGCCCGTGGCTCCGGTACGAGCGTGCAAGAAGTAAACAACCTTCTCCGCCAGTATGCCCAGATGAGAAAAATGTTCAAGCAAATGGGCAAGCCAAGTTTCGCCCGGCGAATGGCGGGAATGAAATTTCCGGGAATGTAAAGCTGACAGGGCAATACGTGAAGAGCCCGCGCATCGTGATGCGGACGCATGGACAGCGTGCTAAAATCCTATCTGGCGCCAAATCGCCAGCCAGCAACGCCAGTTGCTGCGCTTGAACAATTGTAGGCGCGTAGCTCAGTTGGTTAGAGCGCTACCTTGACACGCCAGCGTCCCACTTAGCAGAGCGGGCAGACTGGCGCAGAACCCTCACGACCGCACTCACTGAACAACTATCCGTTTTAGATACTCTGAAAGAAGAGGCCAGAGAAGATTAGAGAACACGAACGTCGGCACAATGAAAAAAACAATGCGAGTCCACATCCGCCAATATCCGATTCTGTCTTCGCCCGAACCCAAACCCAGAACAAGTGGCGGAGGGAAACTCAGTATTAGGCAGACAATAGCGCTTCCAGCGCAGAAAAACCAAAATCGGTAACTCGTCTTATACTTGACCACCGGTGCAGGGTACTCCGATTGAAGCGCTAGTAGAGTCTCTATTGCTTTTTGCTGATTGTCTTTAGTGACGCCCTGCTTAATCAAGTCCCGTGCTTGTTGCTTGAAATAGGTTGAGTCCGAATCACCCTGCACTATCGCCCACCCCATCGTCAACACTAATAAAAATGTTATCCATACCATTAATCTTAGATTGCCAGCGGCGCTCCACCACCGCTGCCATTTTGGGGCTGCGACTCCCCGCAACCATCTTTTCAAAGCGAAATATAAGTTTCCAACAACTTCGGACCCACTGGGTTTAACATCAAGAGTTAATGTTGGAGTGCTATATCCAGTTTCAGCACTCAGTTCCAAGGAAACAGGTCCGCAACTGATTCTTAGGTCAAAGCCGGTCGCAACTCGTTGAGACGTTTCTGCATGTGAAATCGCATCTTTAAATGACTTCACTCTGAGCTTGCCGCCCGTCGCAAAGTATATTTCGAGCTTAGTAACGTAAGGACACGATCCAGTTCTATTAGAGATGAAGTATCAATGAGAATGGGACCACAAATCTCCATTCTGGTGGGATAGACGAGATCAGGCATGATTGGCGGGAATTGTACAACGAAAGAGGCTTCAATGGTATTTCGAGATAACTAGGAAGCTTGCAGGTAAGCGCCGCAGCGAGTTAGTCTACTGCCAGAAATGGGGGGAGATTCAGTGAAATCAACCTTACCAGATGATGTGGACTCCGAACCAAACGAAAAGCTTAGCGGGTTTAGTAAAACGGCGATGGTCGAGAGCCGGAAGACTCTTGAAGAACTCAGGCGGAAATACTCTGGCAACTGCGCCTTTGACCGCATCGACAATGTGTACTACCCGCGAAAATGTGAAGATGCGCCTGTAGTGTGCAGCGTCACTTTTGCTAATGGTCCTACGCTGAATCTGTGCGAGAGTCACCGCAAGTGGTACGAAGAAATTCATCCGATTGCTATTCCCATTGTTGCAAAGACGACGTAGCGCTCGCGTCGCCCGCCGTCATAGCTGGTGAGAGTTCCTACCACAGAACCTCACCCTTCCCAATTGTCGATTACCGTTTGCAGCCGTGTACGCTCTTGTGCATCTTGGGCAGCCCAAGCGTCCCATGCATCTTGATCGTAGATGCAGCCTTTCACTGCATCAATCAGTCGGTTGCGTAAAACTTCGGGCGGGAGTGCATCCAACTCCGCACAATCGGTGCCGTACTCTGCCACGAACTTTTCATAGTTCGAGTCAGTCTCTTTAGCGTCGAAGGCGTTCAACTCGGGATGGGCTTCAAAATCATCCCTATTGAAAGCCTTTCTCTCGACTGTGAAACCTGCGCTGCGTCCCTCAAACCGCTGGTATAGAATCTCACGGACACGTTCCTCTGCACTTTGAGGGATGCAGTATCCGCTAGGGTCATGGTCACCGCAGTAGAAAACAATGATGGGTTTATCAATGAGTTCAAAATCCTCTGCGATGCGGGCGCAGTAACTACGGCTAGCCTGCCCCTTGAATGGTCGCATCGTGACTTTGTAATCTCGACCGATGCTATCCACCACGGACATGATTGCCGCCTTTTCAAACCACAGTTCAACGTGGACGCCTTGAGTTTTCCACGGATTCGTGTAGTAGGCAGCAGGGTTGAGGAACGATGCGACGTTAGAATAACCAGAATTTAACGTCACCGATCTGCTGCCATCTTCGATTTTGTCATCATCAATCGCGCCAGTCTCGCGCGCGTCAACAATGGCATTTGATACGATGACGTAATCATCTTTACAGTTGCCGATGACGCCAGCGGACACCAATAGGTAATAGAGATGCCGCAGCGTCATAGTGCCGTGCTCTTCGAGTATTGCCTGCGACTCTTGGATGACCTGTACACGAGTGCTCCTTTGCTCATGCCAGTCCCTTGTCGTGCGACATGCTGCCCACTTGCCGTTTTTGAAGTAGTAGAGCTTGCTCGCGCCTTCCTTGAAATGTGCTTCCCCATCTTTTAACTCCACATCGGCGGCGTCGAATAGGTGTATTCGCACTTGGCATTTCGAAGGGTTCACAGCTTCCGCTCTGACTACGATCAGATCGATACGCGGTAGAGCAGGAAGAGAAAGCGTTTCCAGTTCATCCGGCGAGCATATCCACTGCTTGCGTTTTCGTTCCCGTCTAGGCATTTGTTGTTCCCCTTTCGAGAATGCGATTGACTATATTGATTCGGAACTTCTTACCAGTGCGTGTTACAACTCCCTCGGTGTTGAGTGTTTTCACGATGCGATAGACGTTCATGCCTTTCGCGTGCATCTCCTCAATCCTAGCGACAATTTTCCGTTCATCGTCGTGTTCGTGCGATGGATGTTGACCGTAAGGCCAGCGACCTTCGAGCCGCTTGCTTTTATCCTTCGCCCGCGCCACTTTCTTACCCGCTGCCAACCGTGCGACAATCGCGTTCCTATCCATTTCGGCAAGCATTCCGTTCACACCGCCCTGTACGGAATCCAGCAAGTCAGTACCGTCAGACGCAAGCAGGGCGATGCCATTCTCACGGCACAATCCAGCAAACGACCAAAATGCGGGCTGCGTTCGTCCGATGCGCTTAGCGTCGTAGCAGAGAACCGTCTTTACGCCATCGGCCAGCAGCGCGGCGATGAGTAATTTGCCTTGCGGTCGGGCGTACATCGGTTTAGTTCCCGTTACGCCATCGTCAACGAACTCACCCACGATCTCAAATTCAGCTTTCTTCGCATAGGTTGTGCAAGCGTCCCGTTGCACTGGGATGCCCGCTTTCAGTTTTCCATCATCGCCCGATGTTCTGAGATACAAATAGCATTTCGTCATAAGACTTCAATCTCCCCTTCCCGAAAGAGCGCATCGTGTGCGACTTCCAAAAGTTCGGTTACGTTATCCGCGTAGCGAAGGACGCCGTTGTGGCCAAGGGCGCGGTCGGTTAGCATGAGATACAGTTGCCCGCTAGCCGCGTGCAAGAATCCGATTTTCGTTTGTGGATGCAGGCGCACGTAATGCGCCCATGTTTCCGAGTCTGAGAGTCTGGCAAGATCACTTCCCAGCTTATAAAATTGCGAAGCTGCCATTTATCCTCCTATGAATTGAAATGCAATTGTGGTTTCTATTGCTCAGTCTGTTCTAGGGACGTTGAGTGGAAGGTGCCCGCTGTGCTTACAGGATCAATCGTGGGGCAGATGTAGACACAAGGGAGGGTCAGAGCCTCATCCGTCGCACTGCGAACGCTCATATTGCATTCGCCCGCGTACACTGTACATCGTGAAATCGAACACGATAGAAGCACGAACCATAGCAAGTAAGCAGCTAAGGGGGTAGTGGGCTACTTTGAATTTGATCTCGCGGGCGAGGGTGGAAAGAGCTGTAGCATGACTCGGTTCAAGGAACTAAAGCGCATCGACGCCGCAATTGAACATAAAAACAATGCCGAGCTTCTGTGGGCCTTGGGGTATTGCAGAATGCGTCTCGGTATCGCTCCCGGGAAAGATCACCAAAAACATTGGCATGAACTTGAGGCGAAAGTTCGACGAGCCTTGGAAAATTCAAAGTAGCCCACTACCGCTAAGGGCGGATGCCTATCTCGATTGGTTTTCGATTGGCATACCAGAGCCGTCCGAAGTGACTTACTGCGTAGTCCGATAGGTTAAACAGCCCATTTCTTGACCACTAACCTCGTACCGACCGCCATTGCAATCCCACCGCACCGCATTGCACTCCCATTTCAAATCCACCGCACCGCATTTCAATCGCGTTTCAAAACCACTCGCAACGAATTCATTTGTTAACCGCTGTTAATCGTTGATGTGTTGCAATGGGTTGCGAACGGTTGAACATCTGCGCCCGCGCACGACAGTTGCTCTGCGAATTGTTGTCTACCAGCACTACCGCCAGCCTTGCTAGGGCTAGGCGGTGTCCCTGCTGCATCTACTCTCGCGAGATAAGACACAGCACAGCGGAACCGACTGGAAGTCGTCTGACACTCTGGCGTTCTCTCAAGTCCGTGAGGCAGCACACGGCACACGCGGTATTCGCTTGAGGTACTGACACTGGTAAACCCGACTCGCTATTTGCGACCAGCCCGTTGACCTCCACGGGAAGGGCGATTGCTTTGCTTCTGGCCTGATTGTCAAAGAGCTAAACTAGTGTCATATTAGTGTTTTTATGGAACCATGTCAAGAATAAAATCTAATGTGTTGTAAACAAAGGAAATATAGTTTCCGGTTGCTGATTTGTCCCACTTTCCAAACGCGCTCCATTTTTAAACGCGCCCGCAGGCGCGATCTAACTCCGATGGCTAGGGCTAGGGAATCGGCGGCGAGGGACTTAGCACGGCCCGCCGCAGTCTGGTACTCGGGAACACTACGGTAAAGCATGGTAGGGAAATGACATACCCGTGATTACTGCGCCGGTGCTGCGAATTTTCTTTGCTAAATTTTTAGCAGTCTACAGAAGCATGTCCACAGGAGCGTTCCCAGCCCTTCAGAGCGATAGTAGGCCGTAGCCTAGTCCAAGCCAGAGCTTTCCACCCTGCGCCTGGCCAGCGGGCTGGAACCCCACTTTATCAGCGGTCTGGTTGGTCGGTCAGATGTGTAAGCGAATAACGCTTGACGGCCAACATTGCAAATGATAGTCTAAGCGAAGCGTTGCGGTTTGAAAATAACCGTTGACTTCCCTTGCTCATTCAGTGTATAATTAGAAGTGGGGAAATAGACTCTTTCCGTCTAGCAGCCCTGCCCTACTTGCTCAAGTGAAACTTGGGCAACCGCTTAATCCTCTCTCCAGTGATTATCCCAAAAGCAGCAACCCGATGGCGGCGCACATCTCCGTGTGCCGTCTTCAGGCTATTGCCTATTTGAAGAGGAACACCATGAAGAAACCAACAGAACGAAAGCACAACGGCAAATGGGGCAAGCAGAACAGACAAAGGATCGCCGCTGGACTACCGCCAATTTGCCGCTCACAACCCTTACAACCCGAGGCATCGCCACAAGCGCCATCGCCACAAGCGCCATCGTCCTCGGTTCTGGCGATTCAGGCCAAAGCAATTGAAGAGTTACAGCGGGCGGTAGACGATTTGAAAAGAGCGTACTTGATGAATCTGACTTTGAGACCTATGGAGAAGAAATAATGACTTCTGAAATTTTCAACGCAGCCGAGCGGACTTTCCACGCGGCGAACCTCAAGCCTAAAGATGTGAGCGCCGTTATCGCCAAGCTGGAAACCGAGTTTGGCGTTGTGGCCTCCGTCGTGGGCAACATGTTGGAACTGAAACAGGGCAGTACCGTGTTCAGCACTGGCACCATGCTGCAATCGTACTGTCAGAAGTTTCCGCGAGAATTTTTCGGAAGTGCGGGCAGTGTCAATTACAAATCCGATTTAGCAGGCGACAACGAAGCCAAAATGCGATTCATTCGGGAGCACGGCTTTCCAGCTTGGAACGATCTACCTTTAAATGAGAAATCGCCAACAGCGCGGCATGTAGTCACTGGCACGATTCCCAGCGCCGCGATGAAACGATCTGAATACGCAACCCTAAGCCTATCCGAAAAATCGAAACTGGCAGGTGAGTTAGGCCCAACCGGAATCGAACGGATTCTCTCCCGCAAATAAGTTTCGCGGCGTGGTGGCTGCGAATAGGGCGCACGGGCTGACTGGAAACAGGAAACGTGCGCTTCTGATTTTCATGGTCACGATTGCAAGGTGAACCCATGAAAAGTTACACAGCACTAATAGCGGACATCCTAGCCCGCGAACTGCTACACAACCACAAATCTAGAAAGCGGTACAGCAGCCTTTACGCTGACGCACTTGAGGAAATTAAAAATATGAGCACCGAATTTAGCAAAACCAGCACCGTCACATCGTCAATGAACGTCGCCGATACGCCCGCCAGTCGCACTCCGATCGGACGCGAAATTCCCGATTCGCCCGCATCATTGGCAGCCGTAGCGCCCGGACGCCTGACGCGCGAAGCGTCTAGCGATTCGATCAATTCGGGAATGAGTATCGGGAGCCAACTGCCCGCGCCCGCCGCGAAGCCCGTCGGTCACAAAGCCCTTGAGGGTTCAAATCAGGGCGATCACCGCATCCCTGCCAAGGATGGCGCGACCGCTGCCATCGACGCTATCCGCAACGCAGGCGGGCCACGTGATGCACGCGGACAGTTTAAAAACTCACGCAACGATGACGGCGGCGCTTTCCAGCAGACCGTTGACCCTACCGACGCGGCTAATTGAATTATGGCACGTCGAAAATCATCTGCTTGGAAGGAATTTCAAGCGAAACTGGCGGGTTGTACCATGCTGCGAGTCAGCATGCAGTGTTCATTGCTCTACGGCAAAGACAGCAACCGATCACAAGCTAAGGACATGTCGCGGCGCAGCAAGCCAAGAGTTAAACGATCCCGCATCGCTCCATCGCATCTTCACGGTGAAGTGTAGCGGGACGGGTTGACAGGGTTTGTTGATCCTTTCCCTGCCAACCCGAGTATTTTCCTGCCACGATACGGCGGGCGTGGTTCTGACGGCGCAACAATCCTCAGAACCGCAAACCTTTCTACGGTGATTAGCCTCCCATAGAACACGGTTTGGGTGGTGCTGTGCGCACTGCCCCATCACGTGCCAATCACGAATGGAGTTCAATGACACAACTTTCAAAAGCCCAAGTATGCGAATTACTCGGCATTAGTTCGACAACATTATGGCGGCGACTACGGGCAGGGACATATACCAGCACGCGCACGGGCGAGGGGCAATTCGCTAGTCTCTCATTCAGCCTTGCGGACATCGGTCTGCCGGAACCGGAAGCAATATCCGCGCCGGAACCGTCTATTTCCACCCCGCGCAACCCGCCACCCTCAAAGGTCGGTAGCTATGAGGATGTGGACGATCTGCCAGCCGATGACTTCGCCGCGCGTTACGCAGCGGGCTTAGCGGCTGACAGCGCAGGAAACAAGATTGACGGTTCTAACACGCGATGGTCGGCAACGCATTCGCTCCTCGGCCCTGCCAGTATCGAACATGGCCCGCCAGTCGAATCGCAGGCGCACATGAATCCAGCACTGCTCGGCACTCACGACTCGCGCGGCAATCCCATCGAAGCCCACAGGCCAGCGCTAGCGAACGGACTCACGCCAGAAGCCTACGCCACGATGATGCAAAGTTGGCGCCGGAGTGGTGGTGGACGCAGCGAATCAGAACAAGAACAAAGAATTAGACAAAGCAAAGCTAACATTTCACGGAGCTTTCCACATGCGTAACGAGAAGCTATACGAAGGGAAAAAGAACATGAATGCAGTTTCAGACGAGTTAATGACGCGCGCCCAAGTGGCACAGCTTTTCAAAGTCTCACCGCTGACGGTTATCCGCCTTGAGAAAAGTGGCAAGCTGCAAGCCATTCGGCTAGGCGCGGGCACTGTGCGAATCAGGCGCTCTGACGTTGAGAAGTTCATTCAGGCGTCGATCACGGTATGAAGAAAATCGTCTGGAGCAAACGCAAACCGAGACTGAGCATCGCAGAGAACATTGCAGCACGAATCGAAGCGAACCGGGCGCGGACGCAAGCCGAATGCGATGAATTGCGGGCGCGGTTGGCAGTTCTTTCGCCCGACCGTGAAAAGCAAAACTAAAAACTAGACCACAAAACACCAGCAGAAAGAGAGCACATGACAACACGCATTGCACAAACGCAGGTCATTCAAGATGCCCTGTCCAAAATTAACTCTCTACGCAGAGTCTCACGCGAGACTGGCATGATTACGCGCAGAGCACAAAGCAAAGTTTTAGAAGCACTCACCGATGAGGAAGCGACGGCGGTAGCGGAGATTCTCGCGGAATTGCCAGAGGTTCCCCGTGGCTAATTGCTATGCGAGTCACCATCTGACGATGGCAGAGAGCGCTCTGCTGGATGTCTGCTTGCGGTTGACGTGCGGCGGTGTCACTCCGCTGCGCTTCGACGGGCGGAATATGGCCCAGAGATTCTCTGCTACCAATTACAAGAAAATCTACCGCACTGCCAAATGCCTAGAGACAAAAGGTTGGCTGATTAAAACTGGCGGTGGATTCAGAATCAAAAGCAAGGTCGGCCTATATACGCACACCCTCTATACGGTTCTGACCCATGATGCATGGGCGCAGAAGCACAAGAAACAATGCCGAACCGTGGACACCAGTGGCAATGGCACCGTGGACACCAGTGTCAACGGAGACGCTTCCACCGTGGACAAAACCCCCATTTCACCGTGGACACCGGTGACACATAGCTTTGTAAAAGCTTCGGTGTTACGCAAATCACCAAAAGCTCTTTTTTCTACAGGGCAGGAAATCATTCGCGCAAGCGATGGAGTTTGTCCCGCCGTGGACACCAGTGGCAACGGTGCGTACAGCGTACCGATTCCAGACTATGCCGAGTTTGTTGCGCGAGAGGGATGGCAAGCACGGCGCGATTTAGGACGCGGCACCACTACCGCTGAGATTGCCGAGATACAGCGTCTTAACCGCGAGCGAATCAAACCACAGGCCACCCAGTAGCACAGTGCCAGCGTTTGCCCCCGCTGGCCGATCTTATGCTAATCTCCGAAAGCCAGTCTGACCCGCTCCACGGAGCGGGAATGACTTTGAAGCAACTTGTGAATCACTACATCCAACACGAACTCCCACGGCTGGCGTTCTCGACTCAGTGCGCGTATCAAAGCAATCTGAAATCGTGGATAGTGCCGAAGTGGGGCAACCATCAACTCCGAGAAGTCAAAGCCGTGCAAGTCGAAGCATGGCTGCTGCCCTTACCGCTGAAGAATGGCACCAAGAGCAAAATCAGAAACATCATGTGCTCGCTCTTTAGCCACGCTTGCCGATGGGAAATCACCGACCGCAATCCGATCATCCATGTTAGGCAGGCAACGCAACGCGCAAAACAACCCGCTGTACTGACGAACGCGGAAATAACCGCGCTACTCGGTGAACTCGGTGAACCAGCCCGCACTGCTGTATTTGTTGCGCTGGCAACTGGACTGCGCGTCAGCGAATTACTCGCCCTACAGTGGCAGGACATTGACTTTTCTAATAACACGCTCACTCCGGTGCGCGGCATCGTCGACAACCACGTGGGCGGACTCAAAACGGTATCCTCAGCAGCAGCCGTTCCCGCCAGTCAAGAAGTCACCGACGCGCTGGCACGCTGGCGAAAGCGTTCGCTGTACACCGAATCGGCCGACTGGGTATTTCCCAGCCCGAAAATGGGTGGGAAGCAACCGTACTGGCAGGATTCGCTCATGCGTAAAGTTGTTTGGCCCGCTGCGAAGCGAGCAGGAATTACGAAGCGCATCGGTTGGCATACGTTCCGGCGGTCGCTGGCAACGCTGCTAATCGACGTGGGCGCGCCCGTAAAGCTGACGCAAGAGATCATGCGACATGCAAACAGCCGCGTGACGCTCGAACTTTATCAGCAAGTCAGCATGTCGGCGAAGCAGGAGCTTCAAGCGAGAGTCGTGGCAGTTTGGTAAAATCGTGGAACGTCAGTGTGTAATTGTAGGCGCGTAGCTCAGTTGGTTAGAGCGCTACCTTGACACGGTAGAGGTCAGGAGTTCGAGTCTCCTCGTGCCTACCATATTTTCAATCACTTACATGACCTGTGTCGGTTTTTCCAATCCACACCAATCCACAGCGTCGGCGAACAGCTGCTGAGCCGTGGACATTTCGTCCGAGTCGTCCTGCGTGTACAGGTCGAGCGTTGTCTGGATTTTGCTGTGCCTCAGCATCGACTGCACCGTCTTTGGTTCCACCTTCCCCTTGTTCACTAGCCAATGAGAAAGCGAATGCCGTAGATTGTGCAGACCAAAACGTTGGCTCTTTTCGATCTTGACACCCGCCCCAATTGCCGCAGAACGGAGATGGTCGGCAACAAAGCAACTCATCGCGAGGGGCACCGCTCCGTCGCTTTTGAACGCCGTCTCCATCATTCCTCCGAGAGCATTTTCGGACAATCACAACGCGTCCTGAACGAATGGATGACGATTTTTATTTCCGGATGCACAGAAATTCATCGCCGTATCAATCACGAAAGCGTTGACCAGTTCCGAGTTGTCGCACAACGAAAGGCTCATCGGGGCGCTGTCCCTGTGCCGCAAAACGTGATAAAAACGAAGAAACGCTGATAGCAGCAGTGCTGTCGCCTTCGCTCCACTAGCGGTCCAACGACGGATATCGCGACCGAAATGCGTGGTCAATCAGCGGTACTGAAAGGGTCCCAATGACAATCGAAACCAACGCTGTGATGCCGCAGGAGAAAACCAACGGCTCAGGGACGCAACCGATCCAGAAATCCAAGGCTCGGATTCTCTCGAACTATATCGGCGGGCGATGGACGCCCGCGCAGGTATCGAATCTTCTCAACGTGACAAACCCGGCTAGCGGAGAGGTTTTGGCTCAAGTCCCGCTCTCTGGTACTACCGAAGTCGAAGCTGCGGTAGCGGCTGCGAGCGCGGCGCTGCCTGACTGGCGTGGACGGTCTGTCGGCGAGCGCACCGATTTTATTTACGCGCTGCGAGAAAGATTCAGGCAGAGGATTGATGAACTGGCCGAGTCGGTCACCCGCGAAGGCGGCAAAGTACTGTCCGATGCGCGAGCGGAGATAGGGCGGGCGATTGAAGTTCTGGAAGTGGCGTGCTCCGCGCCCATGGTCATGCAAGGCCGCATTCTGGAAGGCGTTTCGCGCGGCATCAATACGGAGATGATCCGGCAGCCAGTGGGCGTTTGTGCCGCCATCACCCCATTTAATTTCCCAGCCATGGTGCCGATGTGGTTCTTGCCTTTCGCGATCGTCTACGGAAACACGTTTGTGTTGAAGCCCTCAGAACAGGTTCCGCTGACCTCGGAATTGATTCTTAACATTCTTGAGGAAGTCGGATTGCCCCCAGGCGTCGTGAACCTGGTTCATGGAGCGCACGATGCCGTGAATGCCATTCTTGACAGTCCGGGCATTCGTGCCATTTCTTTCGTCGGTTCGGTGAATACGGCAAAGTACATTTATCGTCGCGCGGCTGAAAAAGGAAAACGCGTTCAGGCCTTGGGTGGCGCTAAGAATTACATGGTCGTGATGCCGGACGCTGTCGTCGATAAAACCGTTGCGAATATTCTTAGCAGCGCATTCGGCAACGCCGGTCAGCGCTGCATGGCTGGATCCGTACTTGTAACGGTGGGAGCCGCCCAAAAGACAATCATGGGCCGATTGAAGCAGGAAGCGGAAAAGCTGATTGTGGGCGCGGGCACGGATTCGAAAGTCAGCGTTGGCCCTGTGATTTCAAGCGCCGCTTGTGAGCGCATCCATAACTCGATTGAAACTGGAGTCAAAGAAGGAGCGGAGTTGCTAGTTGATGGCAGGCGTCCAAAAGGAGTTCCGGAGGGCGGAAATTTTGTTGGTCCAACAATTCTGAATAACGTAAAGCCCGAAATGCATGTTTGTCGCGACGAGATTTTTGGTCCCGTGTTGTCAGTGGTCCACGTTGATACGCTCGACGAGGCGATCACTTTGGTAAACAAAGATCCGCGGGGCAACGGCACTTCAATCTTCACTGAAAATGGTGCTGCGGTGCGCGAATACAGTCGTCGCATCGAAGTCGGCATGGTCGGCGTGAATATCGGAGTGGCTGCATCGCCCGCATATTTCCCATTTTCCGGCTGGAAAGATTCCTTCTTCGGCGACCTGCATGTTCACGGATGGGACGCAGTCGAGTTCTTTACTCGTAAAAAGACCGTGACTTCGCGCTATTTCTCCGCGGGAGAAACCGGGAAGTATTTCGTTGAGCAAGGCGACAAAGACTAATCGGATTGTCCTCTTGAGCGAAGCGAAAGACCTATGCATTTTGCTTGCCGCGCCCGAATGCATGCGTCTCGGACCTCACTCCGATGACCACTCAATTGATGCCGCAAACTTGCAAGCTACTAAGGCTGCGAGTAGAGAGCCCGCTTTAGGAATTCTCCCGCGCCCGCGCGTCCCAGAAATTTATTATTTTCAATCACCACGCATCCCCGCGACAGCACGACATCCGGCATTCCCGTCACTTCGATTCCTTCAAACATCGAATAGTCCACGCGCATGTGGTGAGTCGTGGCGCTAATGGTGTGTTTGCGCTCGGGATCGAAAATTACAAGATCCGCGTCACTACCAACAGAAATAGTTCCCTTACGCGGATACAGGCCAAAAAGCTTCGCCGGAGTCGTGGAAACAAGTTCCACAAAACGGTTCACGCTGAATCGCCCTCCACCAACGCCACCGGAATAGATAAGACTCATGCGATGCTCAATTCCAGGACCGCCGTTCGGGATCTTGGTGAAATCGTCTCGTCCAAGTTCTTTTTGCTCTTTAAAACAGAAAGGGCAGTGATCGGTGGAAACGACTTGCAGGTGATCGCGCTTCAATCCGTTCCACAATTTTTCCTGATGCCACTTCTCGCGCAGCGGCGGTGTGAAGACATACTTCGCTCCTTCGAAGCCCGGAGCGTCCATGTTTTCGAGCGAAAGATAGAGATACTGCGGGCAGGTTTCGGCGTAAACAGGAAGGCCGCGATCACGCGCCTCTCGCACTTTTTCCAAAGCTTCATTACAGCTCAAATGGACGATGTACAGCGGCGCTCCAGCCATTTCGGCAAGGGCGATCGCCCGCGAAACAGCTTCAGCTTCGGCCGTTGTCGGACGAGTTAACGCGTGATACTTCGGCGCTTTCTTCCCTTCCGCTAGCGCCTGCTGCACAATCACATCAATCGCGCCGCCATTTTCAGCATGCATGCAGACGAGTCCGCCATTCTTTGAGGTCGCGCGTAGAGCCTTGAAAATGCTGGCGTCGTCGAGCATGAAAACTCCGGGATAGGCCATGAACAACTTGAAACTGGTTACTCCTTCACGAACCAAGGAATTCATCTCGTCGAGTTGCGCGTCCGCTAAATCGGTGATGATGCAATGAAATGCGTAATCGCAAACCGCTTTGCCGGATGCTTTCTGCATCCAGGTATCGAACGCCGTTCGCAGCGTTTGCCCTTTGTACTGGATCGCGAAGTCGATTAGTGTCGTCGTGCCACCGAAAGCCGCGGCGCGCGTTCCGGTCTCGAAATCATCGGCGCTCGTCGTTCCTCCAAAGGGCATGTCGAGGTGGGTATGCACGTCGATTCCGCCGGGAAAAACATACTTGCCTGATGCGTCGATAATTGTTTTTGCGTTCTCGCGCGGCAGACTTTGTCCGAGGGCGGAAATCTTGCCATCGCTTATCGCGACGTCGCTCGTGTAAGTATCGGTCGCGGTGGCAACGCGACCGTTAACGATGATGGTGTCAAAACCCATGAGTTGTGTTCTCCCCGACGGCGAAGAAGCGATTTTATGCTAAACTCCCCACCTTGCGAGCGCGGATTTCGAGCTTGCAGATGGAGGGCGGACGGGCGAGACGCCCGTCACCACACGAGCACACGAGCTTGGACGGAGACAACATGAAGTTCGGCATTACCATTAAGCCCGATATGACGGTGGAGCGGATCGTCGCGCTTACGCGGCAGGCGGAATCGTCTGGTTTTGAGTACGGATGGATCTTCGATTCGCATGTGCTTTGGCTCGAACCTTATCCCATGCTCACGCTGATGGCGACTAATACTAAGAAGATGCGGCTTGGGACGTGCGTTACGAATCCTGCGACTCGGGACATTTCCGTGACATCGAGTTTGTTTGCGACGCTGAATTTAATTTCTGGTGGACGCATGCAGCTTGGTATTGGCCGCGGCGATAGTTCGCGGCGAGTGCTGGGCAAGAAGCCAGTGACAGTTGCGCAGTTGGGAGAAGCTGTAAAAGATTTCCGCGAGCTCACTGGCGGGAAGGAAATTGATTACGAAGATGGAAAAGCTCGTCTTCCGTGGGCTAGTGGTGGAGTTCCTCCAGTGTGGGTTGCGGGTTATGGGCCGAAGGTTCTCGAGCTTGCTGGTCGAATCGGCGATGGCGTTATCTTGCAATTTGCCGATCCGGACTTGATTGAGTGGTGTGTAAGTTTTGTGAAAAAGGGAGCGGAAGCTGCGGGACGCGACCCGCGAAAGATTGAGATTATGTCGGCTGCTCCGGTGTGGGTTTCAGATGATTTGAAAGTTGGCCGCGAACATGTGCGCTGGTTCCCTGCGCTCGTTTCCAATCACGTGGTTGATCTGGTTTCGCGCTATAAGCCGGAAGAACTTCCTCCCGCGCTGACCTCTTATATAAGTGATCGCGGAAAGTACGATTACCTTCATCATTGCGAAGTCGACAGCAGCAATCGTAACTTCGTCTCCGATGAAGTAACTGACCGGTTTTGCCTGCTTGGTCCGGCTGAAGCTCATATTGAAAAGATTCGCAGGCTGGCTCGCGCCGGAATAACTCAGTTCAATATTTATCTTATGTGCGGAGATGAGGAAGATACATTGGAGCACTATAAGAAGGATGTGCTGCCGGCATTTAGGAAGAATTGATTGTTTACTGATTAGTATTGGGGGTACCCCCCCTATTTGGCCGGTATATTAGAATCAGCATGTTAGCGCATTATTTTTTGCAAAGTCCTCAAGTATAAGGAGTTAGAGGCAAAGTCCTGATAGATAAGTAGTTAGGTTTCTAGTCCGAAAATGCTTCGTTTAGAATCAAGGAGTTAGCCTGAACGAGGGCGCTCATTCCCTTCAAAGTCCTGATGTCAAATAACTTAGCGCTAGAAACCAGCGTTTTGGCGGGTTTCGTCGAGGCCTTGGGGCCTTCGATGGCGTGCTTGAGTTAGATCGTTTGAGTTATCAATTGTTAGTTACTAGTATACCTCACGTTGTCAATGTAATTAGAGCGCCGGCCCTTGATTCCGCGATCGGTATCTCGATGTTTGTGCAATTTTATCTTTCTTTCCGCCTCCCCTGGTGAAGAATAATACAAATTTACACAAAGTTCGTTTGACACCGGTCATTGCCCGCCGGATACTGGCCGTGCGCCCTCGACGCTAAAAAGGGGAGTACTTATGCGAAGCAAGAAACCTTCCGTCGGATTGATGGCTGCGTTGACGATCTTTACATTCACGCTTTTCTTGTCAGGCACGCGCGCGGTCGCCCAGGAAAAGGTCCTGTTGAACTTCAGTGGAAAGAACGGAGACGCTCCCTACGGAAGTCTGATCCTCGATGCCGCCGGCAATCTCTACGGGACCACAATCGATGGCGGGGGCGACGTCGGAGCGGTGTTCGAGCTGACGCCCACAGGGGGAGGAGCCTGGACGGAGAAACTGCTGCGTAGCTTCCACGGAGGTCCCGACGACGGCGGGACACCGTACGCCGGTCTGATCTTCGACGCCGCCGGCAATCTCTATGGCACGACCGCCGCGGGCGGCTTTTTCGGCGACGGGACGGTGTTCGAGTTGACGCCCACTGCCAGCGGCCTCTGGACCCGAAAGATCCTGTACAGCTTCGGCGAAAACAGCAAGGACGGGTTTGAGCCCTTCGGTAGCCTGATCTTCGATGCCGACGGCAATCTTTACGGTACAACGTACGGCGGCGGCGCCGTAGCACAGGTCTGCTCTAACAGCTCGGCCACGGGTTGCGGTACGGTGTTCGAGTTGACGCCTAAGGCGGGTGGCGGCTGGTCGGAGAAGGTGCTGCATAGTTTCGGCAATGGCGCGGACGGACGGAATCCGTATTCCAACTTGGTCCTTGATGCCGCCGGCAATCTCTATGGCACGACGTCATTTGGAGGAACGGGGTCATCGTGCTCTGACATCGGTTGCGGTACGGTGTTCGAGTTGACGCCTAAGGCGGGTGGGGGCTGGGCAGAGAAGGTGATCCATAACTTCACAAATAATGGAAAGGATGGGTTTCTGCCCTTCAGTAGCCTGATCTTCGATGCCGCCGGCAATCTCTATAGCACGACAGCCGAGGGTGGCATCGGCGGATCGTCATGCAACAGTTCCGGCTGCGGTACGGTGTTTGAGTTGACGCGCAGAGCGGGCGGGGGCTGGGCGGAGAAGGTGATCCATAACTTCACAAATAATGGAAAGGACGGGATTCAGCCCATCGCCGGCCTCATTTTCGATGCCGCCGGCAATCTCTACGGTGCGACATCCTTTGGTGGCACTTACGCCAAAGGTACGGTCTTCAAGTTATCGCCCGCAACAGGCGGGAGTTGGGCAGAGACGGTGCTGCATAGTTTTGGCAACGGTAACGACGGACGGGGTCCCGAATCCACCCTCATCCTCGATGCCGCCGGCAATCTCTTCGGTCCCACACTCGGCGGCGGCACTTACGCCAAAGGTACGGTGTTCGAGATCAAACGTTAGCTGACGGTGCGGCTGAAGCCGCGCCATACCCAAAAACGCGTTTCCGTCGGCAGCCAGCAACTTGCTCCCAGCGCCTAAAGGCGCGTTGGTTCCATCGCTTTCGGCACGGCTAAAGCCGAGCCCTTCCACAAACCCTCATCAACGGCGGGTCGCCCACATTACCCGAAGTCAAAGTCGTTGGCTTTTTACGTGGAATTAAAAACAAAGGAGGGTGCCCCACTTCTCGCGGCTTTCGAGAAGTGGGCTTCCCGCTTGCCGACCGCGAGGTAGGGCTCTTTACGGTGGCCAAGTCGTCGTCTTCAGAAACTTCTCAATCGTTGACTTTGAACGGGGAAGTAGTTGCGAAAACTGCTCCAGCGCAAGAGTTGAGCAGATGCGGCGAATCCGCGCTTCACCGGATGCGGCGATGCTCTCATAGGGAACACCTTCCGATAGTGACGCTGTTGGCAGTTGGGCAGGCCCACTTCTCGAAAAGCGCGAGAAGTGGGGCACCCCCAGCAGCCAGCAACGTGCCTCAGCGCCTAAAGGCGCGTTTGTTGTGTGGCTGGGGGCGCGGCTGAAGCCGCGCCCCTTTAAATCGAATTTTTATCTGAGGCCCTCATCAGCGCGTAGTAAGCCACGAACGAAACCGCAAATCCCACGAACCAAGAATAGGCATACAAAATTCGTAGTGGAGGAACGACCAATCCCACCAGCGCCGTGGCTGCTCCCAGGGCTAGTGCCAGGACTGCCAGCCAGTTGAAGCCGCGGGAATATTCGTAGGCGCCACCGCGGAGATAGAGATCGTCGACTAACAGCACTCGTCTGCGGATTATGAAGTAGTCGCAGATCATGATGCCGGCTACGGGGCCGAGGAATGCGGCGTAGCCGCCTAGCCATCCGAAGATGAAGGTGCCGTAGTCGGAGAGGAGTTTCCAGGGCATGAGGGCGATGCCCATGAAGCAGGTGATGATGCCTCCGGTGCGGAAGTTGATTTTTCTGGGCCAGAGGTTGGAGAAGTCGTTGGCGGGCGAGACTACGTTGGCTCCGATGTTTACGTTTAATGTCGCCAGGAGAATTGCCAGCAGCGAGATTACTACGGCTACGGGAGAATGAAATCGACTTAGTAACTGGACTGGATCCCAGATAGCGGTGCCGTAGATTACTACGGTTGCCGAAGTTACCAGGATTCCGATCAGCGAGTAGAGGGTCATCGTTGTGGGCAGGGCTAGTGCTTGTCCTATTATTTGCTGGCGCTGGCTTTTTGCAAACCTTGTGAAGTCGGGGATGTTTAGCGAGACGGTTGCCCAGAAGCCTACGGTGCCGTTTAGCGCAGGGATTAAGAATTTTAGAAAGTCGGAGAAGGTTAGGAAGCGCGATGGGGCGGAGAGCATGGGGCCGAATCCTCCGGCGGATTTGTAGGCCCAGGCTAATAGCAGGAGGCCTACGGCTAGCAGGATGGGCGCGCTGATTCCTTGCAGGAATCTTATGTACTCGATGCCTTTCAGGATGACTAAGAGATTGATGAGCCAGAAGGCCATGAAACAGATGGCGGTGCTGTGAGCGACTTGTCCCCAGCCGGGAGCCAGCGTGGTGATCAGGGTGTTGATGGCTTCGCCGCCGATCCAGGTTTGGATACCGAACCATCCGCAGGCTACTAAGGCGCGCAGGACGGCGGCTATGTTTGCGCCTAAGACTCCGAAGGATGCTCGGGCCAGGACGGGGAAGGGGATCCCGTAGCGGGCTCCGGGATGGGAGTTCAGGAGCATCGGAATCAGGACGATGGTGTTGCCCAGGAAGACGGTGGCTACGGCTTGCTTCCAGTTCATGCCGCCCTGAATCAGGCTGGCGGCTAACATGTAGGTCAGGATGTTGACCGACATTGAGACCCAGAGCGCGGCGAAGTTGTAGGTGCCCCAGGTGCGACGGGCGGGGGTGGTGGGGGCTAGGTCTTCGTTATACAGCGGGCTGGATTCTATAGGCGTTGGTTCGTGAATAGGTTCGTGCATGGGTTAGGTCAAAATCTTTACCACAGAGGACACGGGGGAACACAGGGGAAAGGCCACAGGGGAACAAGTAGAAAATAATGGGCAGCGCTTTTCCCCGTGGACTCTGTCTCTCTGTGCTCCCTGTGGTAGAGGTTTTCGCTGTTACTTAGCATCAAAATTGTCTCAATTTTCGCTAATCCGCGGCGGCCGTCTGGCCGGTTTGGGTTGTTAGTGCGCCGTAGGTTTCTGGTCTACGGTCGCGATAGAATTGCCAGACTCTTCTTACTTCCTGAATCATATCTAGGTCGAGATCGGCGACTAACACTTCATCTTTGGTGCGGCTGGCTTGGGCGATGATTTTGCCGCGGGGATTGCAGAAATAACTTTTGCCGTAGAACTCGCCGATGTTCCACGGCTTCTCGCGGCCTACGCGGTTGATGGCTCCTACGAAGTATCCGTTGGCTGCGGCGTGGGCGGGCTGTTCTAGTTCCCACAAATATTCGGAGAGGCCTGCTACGGTGGCGGAAGGATTGAAAACTATTTCCGCGCCGTTAAGTCCGAGGATGCGGGCGCCTTCGGGGAAATGACGGTCGTAGCAGATGTAGACTCCCACGCGTGCATATTTTGTTTCGAAGACGGGATAACCCATGTCTCCGGGAGTGAAATAAAATTTTTCCCAGAATCCAGGATGGACGTGGGGAAGGTGGTGCTTGCGATATTTTCCGAGGTACTTGCCGTCGGCGTCAATGACGGCGGCGGTGTTGAAGTACAGGCCCGGCATCTGTTCTTCGTAGACGGGGACGACGATTACCATGCCGTGTTTGGCCGCGATTTTTTGCATCAGCTTGGTGGTGGGGCCGTCGGGGACGCGCTCGGTCATGTCGTACCAGCGAATGTTCTGCTCGGCGCAGAAATAGGGGCCGTAGAAAAGTTCCTGGAGGCAGAGGATTTTAACTTTCTTTTTTGCAGCTTGATCGATCAGCTTCAGGTGCTTGTCGATCATGGCCTTTTTGATCTCGGGCAGCGGGCGGTTGGTGCCTAGAGCATTGCTGGCCTGGATCAGGCCACAGCGCACGATTCGGGACATGGGGACCTCCGGGAATCGGCTAAATATATCAGACGCCTGTCCAAGGTTTGCGGTGGAGTCAAAAACCTAAAACCAAAAGCTACCACAGAGGACACAGGGGGACACAGGGAAAAACTACCGTAACGCCGAAAAGAGTGCTTCTTTCCAGCGGCGATTGTCTAGCTGCCAGCAGATTTTGGCTTTGATTTTTTTTTCTAGCAGTGGCTGCCAGAGTTTTTTGTTGCGATCGTCTTCGGCGACGTTGAGTCGATCGACTACTGTCATGCCGCGGGTCAATTCGCTTTGGGTCTCGATGTCGAGGTAATGCTCGCTCCAGTCTGTACCAATACTTGGGTCGAGCGCGAGGGCCATGGCTACGGGATCGGGAAGAGCGATGCCGTCTTCGCCGGTTTGCTGTTTGTAGGCTTCGCGGCCGCGGCTGTTGCATTCGATAGCGAACTTCGCTCGCGGAGTGTTGAAGGCGAGGATGTGGGTGATGTCGTCTTCGTTCAGGACGGCGTCGCCGCGGGAGAGTTGCCAGCCTATGAGCTCGACGGGCATGCCGCTGCGCATAACCATGCGGGCGGCTTCGGGATCGACCCAGATGTTGTACTCGGCTGCGGGAGTGACGTTGCCTTCGCAACAGGGCGCTCCGCCCATGATTACGCAGCGGCTAACGTGCTTGGCGATCTCCGGCTTTTTTGCAACAGCCAGCGCTATGTTGGTGAGCGGGCCTAGAGTGACGACGACAAGTCCGGGATTCGCCTCGACTGTTTCGACGATGGCATCTACTGCGTGCAGGCTTGCTGCTGAGCGATGGGGAGCGGGATAGTTGTGATCTCCTAGGCCGTCGTGACCGTGGAACCAGGTTGCGTCTTCATACTTGCGGAGCAGCGGTTTGTCGGCGCCGATGTACACGGGAACATTTGATCCGCAGAGTTCGGCGGTGTAGAGGGCATTGCGGGTCGCTTGTTGAACCGGGACGTTGCCTGCGACCGTAGTGATTGCCACTACCCGGACATCAGAGGCGCGCAATGCCATGATTAACGCTACGGCGTCGTCGGAGGCGGTGTCGGTGTCGATCAGAAAAGTTCGTGGCACATTCGTAGGATAACAAACGTTTGAGTCGGGATTGATTCGCGGGTCCGTGGGGTTTGCCACAAGCAAAATCTTTACCACGGGGAGCACGGAGGGATCACAGAGGACACGGGGGAACACTTTTGGCGTGACTGGTAAGAACAATTCCAGAGCGGAGGAAAAGTTCGACAGCAGG
>Ga0182024_10005928_pt1 | contig 27075 bp, 22 predicted proteins | sample P32metaG_FD_120480 | JGI IMG/M metagenome (GOLD analysis project Ga0182024, IMG submission 120480) | Permafrost microbial communities from Stordalen Mire, Sweden - P3-2 metaG (Illumina Assembly) | ecosystem: Environmental > Terrestrial > Soil > Wetlands > Permafrost | place: Sweden: Stordalen...
AACGAGGACGGAATCGAGATACGCTCGAACCTCAACGATCGTGCCATTCACAAATCGACATACCCAGCAATACCGGTTATCGAACCTGAAACCGTTTTTGGCGGTGGCCTCAGAATGCAGCTCCACCACCGCCCAGTCACCACTTACGAGTACATGTTCCACATGCAATTCCGCACCTTTGGGCAGAACCTTTGCCAACTTTTCAAAGGTATGCGCGAGGAAGTCGGCCTTGCTGTGATAGTGACCGGCAAGAGGATGTGTTCCCTCGACGATCCAGTCCACGTCGTCCGAGACGTGATCGAAGAAATCTTTACCATCTCCGGATTCCAGATTCTTAAAAATTTCACGAACGTAAGCGGTGCTCAACTCCTGAGTTCCACTAGATAGTGTAGTAGACATTTTTAAGCTCCTTCGCATATCCTGATCACCAGCACAAAGAGTGCTGTAAACATGTAATCTCTCGGCGCTAGAGTCGTATCAGATGAGTAGTACCGTGCGTCACTTACCGCTCGTTGACAACATCTAATTAATGGACTTTACCCTCCTTTCGTAGAAGCGTTAGCTCGCTACAAACATGGACGTAGGCCTGACGACGACCATGAGCACGCGGGCGCGCCGCGAACTTCCGCAAACGCCGCAGCCTGGTCCCAGCCGCTCTCCCACGACTCGGCCAAACGCGACGGATCCGGCGTACGCGGTGACTAACCGTTCGCAGCACGGCCGAACCTTCATAAGGTTCATCTCAAAATTAGCAGCATAGCAATCGCAGGAATGAAATCTAGAAAAAAGTGTGCGCCAAGTGACATCAAGCAGTCTCAAGCGCCAAGTTGCTTGGCATCGACTTCGAATCCTAGTTCCCCAGTTGTTTACCACCGCAGCATCTTCGCTCGGCGGCCGGTAGCGCCACTCGGCAAGAGGTAAATTAACAGTCCAAAGCGGTGGATGCGTCTCGGGTCGGTGAACCGGTCGCGTATTCGGAGAAAATAACTAGCTAAGTCCCCGTTTCATTGTCCTACTGCTCCGGTGATCTACTGCTCTACCGCTCTAATCCCCACAAGTTCGGATTGTCCCAGCGGAACGCGAATAGAACTCGCAATCGCGTTTTTCAGTGGATCTCGCGGATTCCTCGTCAAAATGTCGCAGAAATCTCACTTTGGTTACAACTCGTCAAAAAACTCTTGCCGTCAGCCTTGCCGCGAAGCCGCCCTGCCGATTTGGTACTCTAATGCGAATGCGAACGAACTACTTCCCGGGAAAAGCGCTTGGGCTGGCAAGTATCGCCCTCTGCTTGCTCGGTCGAGTCGCGATGGCTCAGACGACGCGACCGATCCAATATGGGGATAATCCCGCCGCGGGCCGGTTCTACGATCTCCATGGTTTTCGCATGTATACAGAGGTTTACGGCAACGGTGCGCCCGTGCTCATGATCCACGGCAACAACGGCAGCATCAACGCATTCTCGCACAACATTCCAGAGCTGGCTAAACATTTTCGGGTGATCGTGGCGGACAGCCGGTCGCAGGGGAAATCGTTGGACCCGGATCATCCGCTGACCTTTGAGATGATGGCCGACGATTTCTCGGATTTGCTCGACGCCATGCACGTCGACTCGGCCAACGTCGTCGGCTGGAGCGACGGCGGAATCAACGCATTGCTCCTGGCGATCCGCCACCCGGAAAAGGTCAAGAAACTCGTCTCCACCGGCGCCAATCTTTGGCCCGATGCCGACGCATTCCAACCCGGTCTTTGGGACCAGTGGAACGCCGAATTCAAGGCGAATCTCAACAAAAAACCGTCCAATGATAAAGAAAAGAACGACCAAAAACTTTTCATGCTCGATTGGCTGCAGCGGCGTATCTCACTGGCTGAATTGCACAAAATTCAATGTCCCTGTTTGATCGTCTGCGGCGATCACGATCTGATTTCCATTTCCCACACAGTGCTGATTTACCAGAACATCCATCACGCCAATCTCTGGGTCGTGCCCAACTCCGGCCATGCCACGCTGGTGGAACACGCCGATGAATTTAACACCAAGTGCGAGGAATTCTTTGCATCCCCATTTGTCGATCATCATTGAAACGCGCTTCTCGCTGTCCCGCACTAGGGTGCTCACCCTCATCTTTCGCGAACAACTCAAATTTTTGCTCGCACCAAAGATTCATATGATCCTAATAATTGACAGCTATATACGCTTTGGCGAATATTCGGGTGCGCGAATAGGCTGATGAGCGATGGAATGAGATCCGGCTTATTTGTCGGCCGGATGGCCGCACATCGCTCGACTGGCCGCTGATTGAAAATGGTTTGGCAATAACTCTTGAATGGACGCTTTTCGATCGCAGCTTATGAAGGCCGAACGGAAAGGAGAACCGACATGAGTGCTCGACGGATTTCGTCGTGGTGCATTGGAAAACTCGGATGCACTGTAGTCATGATGATTTTACTATTGGCATTCGCAAATCAGAGCTCGGCTCAAACGACAATTAATGGCGCTGGCTCAACATTCGCGTATCCGATGTATTCCAAATGGTTTGACGAATACCACAACGTTCACCCTGATCTTCAGTTCAATTACCAGTCGATCGGCTCGGGGGGCGGCATTCGCCAGATCATTGCGGGCACCGTCGATTTCGGTGGCACCGATGGCCCCATGACTCAAAAGCAAATGGACGATTTTAAGGCGAAGCAGAACTGCAATATTCTGCATTTCCCTTCCGCGTTAGGAGCGGATGTGCCCACCTACAATATCCCAGGCGTGAGTCAGGAATTGAACTTCACGCCGGATGCCCTTGCCGGCATCTTCTTGGGCAAGATTACTAAGTGGAATGATCCGGAAATCGCCAACGCCAATCCCGGTATTCAACTGCCAGCAAACGACATTGTCGTCGTTCACCGTTCTGATGGGAGTGGAACCACATACGTTTGGGTGGATTACCTGTCGAAGGTGAGCGATGAATGGAAGCAGAAAGTCGGAGTCGCCACTTCCGTTAAATGGCCGGTTGGCGTTGGTGGAAAGGGCAATGAGGGTGTCATGGGTCTGGTGAAACAGACCGACAATTCAATCGGGTATGTCGAACTCATTTACACGATTCAAAACCACGTTCCCTACGGCAAGGTGAAGAATAAGGCCGGCAAATTCGTAAAAGCTGATTTGGCGGGCGTCACGGCGGCGGCGGCGGGCGCAGCGCAGAATATGCCTGACGATTTTCGCGTTTCAATCACCAACGCGCCTGGTGATACAACGTATCCCATTTCCAGTTTCACTTGGCTGCTGATCCCTGATCACATTGCTGATCCGGTGAAAAAGGCAGCCATAGTCGACTTCCTTCACTGGTCACTTGCCAACGGTCAGGACCTCTTAGAACCCTTGTCGTACGCACGAGTGCCGAAGGAAGTGATTGCTAAAGAGCAAAAGGCTATTGGCAAAATTCAATAGTTGCGGCGATTTGTCAGCGCTGGTGGTGGATGGACATTGGTCACCACGAGAATAGGCCGACAGGATCAGGGTGTTAATAATGTACAACGCGAACCTTGGCATTGTGCCTGATCAGGAAATCGGTAGAGGACGCCGTTTGTTGAAGCGCCTGAAAGGCGGAGATGAGATCGCGTTCCTGATTGTGTTCGCGAGCGCCCTTCTAATTATTTTGATCACCGGCCTCCTCGTCCTGGAACTCTACTGGAACTCATCCCTTGCGCGGCATCAGTTCGGTTGGCACTTTTTAATCGGCCGGAACTGGGACCCTGTATCCGAGGATTTTGGTGCTCTGCCATTTATTTACGGCACGGTCATTACGTCTTTTCTCGCGCTCGTGATTGCGGTACCGGTCGGTCTTGGCTGCGCAATTTTCCTGGCTGAATTGGCGCCGCGTCGAATATCGGACATCCTCACGTTCCTGGTCGAGTTGCTGGCTGCGGTTCCAAGTGTGATCTACGGGCTCCTCGGCATTTTTGTTTTGGTTCCGATCTTGGAGCGCGTGGTCGTGCCTGTGCTCAAACACACGCTGGGATTCCTGCCGATTTTTTCCGGTCCTTTTCTGGGTGTCAGTCTATTCTCCGCCGCAGTAGTGCTTGCCATCATGATTGTACCGTTTATTGTCTCGGTTTCGCGTGAGGTTCTTTTATCCGTGCCCACCGAACAGCGCGAGGGGTCATTTGCTCTTGGGGCGACGCGATGGGAAACGACCTGGAAGGTAGTGGTGCCGTACGCCCGCAAGGGCATTTATGGATCAATCTTTCTGGCGCTCGCTCGGGCAATTGGTGAAACGATGGCAGTCACGATGGTGATTGGCAACACACCGGACATCAATAAATCACTATTGGCTCCTGGTTACACAATCGCGGCTGTCATTGCCAATGAATTCACAGAAGCGACGGATGACTTGTACATCCATGCCTTGATCGAATTGGGGCTCGTTCTTTTTGGTATCACGATCATTATCAATGGCGTGGCCCGGATACTGATTCTCGCCACATCCACCAAGGGGGCAGCGCGATGACGCGGGCCGATTATATCAGCATTAAACGCAAAGCAGTCAATGCTGTGATGCTTAGCCTCACGGGCGTATGCGCCATACTGACCGTGGGTGTGCTAATTTTCATTTTGGCCTATCTTTTTTGGAATGGCGGTCGGAATCTGAATTGGGCATTCCTCACAAAACTGCCAAAACCTGTCGGAGAAACCGGCGGTGGAATGGCCAATGCAATCGTCGGCAGCATCAAGATTCTCAGTTTAGCAATGCTTATTGGGTTCCCGGTTGGGTTTCTTGCCGGCGTGTATCTATCGGAATACGGGCGTGGCCCCTTTCCCTCGATCGTCCGTTACGTCACGGACCTGCTAAACGGAGTGCCGTCTATTATGATGGGCGTGTTTGCTTACACCCTGATCGTGCTACCAATGCGGCGTTTCTCGACGTTTGCGGGCGGCTTTGCATTGGGGATCATGATGATTCCGATTGCCGTGCGGAGCACCGAAGAATTTCTCCGCAGTGTGCCAAACACTTTCAGGGAAGCGTCTATAGCTTTGGGAGCTTCAAAATGGCGGTCCATTGTTTCCGTCGTCATTCCTGCCGCGGCGCATGGCATCCTTACGGCGATCATGCTTGATCTGGCCCGGGTCGCGGGTGAGACGGCACCGCTACTTTTTACCAGCTTTAACCACCGATTTTGGAGTCCCGGTTGGACTCAGCCTACTGCGTCCCTGCCGGTAATGATTTTCACCTATGCTATTTCTCCCTATGACGACTGGCACCGCCAGGCCTGGGCTGCCGGTTTTCTGCTGCTGTCCTCGATTTTTATCATCAATATCGTTGCGCGATTTTTGGTGTCCAAAGGATTTTCGCATTCAGCGATAAAGTAGACAATGTGCGCCAAGGGGGAAACCGAAGAGTGAATTACGGGCAAAGGTGCCAGGAATAAAAGGACGGAATCAAGCATGGCGCAGATCAAAGAGCCAATAGCGGCAAAGAAGCCTCCGAAGAATTGGGTGGACAAAATGTTCCGTGCATTCTCGGATCGCACCCGGCTGCGGATTTTACACCTGTTGCAAAATGGTGAACTTTGCGTCTGCGACTTGGTTAACGTGCTTGGCGTTCCGCAACCCACGGCGTCGCGTCATTTGGCCTATCTCAGAAAAGCGGGACTGGTCAAAGCTCGCAGGCAAGGCTCATGGAGCTACTACACCCTGGCAGCGGCGCGTGGTCCCTTTCATGGAAAACTCCTTGAGTGCTTGGCAAGCTGTTTTCACGATGTGCCTGAACTTGCCGAAGATGGTCAGCGGTTGGCTCGCGCGAAGCGCTCGTCAAACTGCTGCACGTGAAGGTCTTAACGGCCTTTTTTTTGCAAATGGACATTCGCCTAAGCGAATGTAAGCATCAATTTATGCAAACCGGATCTAAGCGACAGCATGAAAACGGTTAAAGGTTGGGCAATAGTCCGCATCGTACTGGGCTTGGCACAAATGATCGGGGCGGCAATCGCAATTCGGCATCTGCTACGACACGGTCTGGATCGGTTCTGTTTGATTGCTTTTGTGCTCACGACGCTTGCCACCTTAACCAGTTTATATTTGTTCCGGGGCCGAGTAGGAGAATGATTTGAAGGTGCTCTTTCTGTGTACGGGCAATTCGTGCCGCAGCCAGATTGCCGAAGGTTGGACGAAGTGACTCAAGAACACGCCATTGACGCTATTCCGCCGGAGTGGAATTCGAGGTCCTCGATGCAGCCCACCCGTCCATGAATCACGATCCGCATAACACACCGCAAACAAAACCTTTATTTGTTCTTAATGAATCCCGCAACAATCCATGGTGCGGCGGGCGTAGTTCGTGTGGCCAGTTTCATCGGCTATCCGCGAAGTGCAATCGGGCAGTGCAAGGTGTGAATTATTCCTTATTCCATTGGGAGCAATAATGAACACAACACGCTGGAAGTGGGTCTTAATCGGACTGGCTTCTTTTACCCTTGCAACGGGGGTTGCGTGGGGGAACGAGATCGTGCAGCCCCAGCCAACGACCCAGCCGGCCGGTCAGCAGGATTTGCAGGCACAGGTCAATGAATTGAAGGCGGAGGTCAAAGACCTGAAGAGTCAACAGCAGCAAGATGAAGCGCAAAAGCAAGTTAACGTGACGGCGGCCATTCAACAGGTGATTGAAGACGCCGATAAGCAGAGCCAGTTGTTTGACGCAAGTTCAGGGGATTTCACCGCCGGATACCTTGGCCGCCGGTTTTTTATACAGAGTGAGGACGGGAACTTTGTCCTGCGGCCCTGGATTCATCTTCAGGTTCGGGACAGCACCGCCTATCGGTATGGAATCTACGATGCCCAAAACGGCTTGGAAGTTCGTCGTGCCCGTTTAGGCTTTGACGGCAATTTATTTGGCAAAAACCTGACGTATATGTTTGATTGGGCGACCAACCGCGCAAACAGCACACTGACGGTCACCAATGCGGCAGGCGCGACGGTTGGTACAACGACATCCCCCGTGGGCGGCCTTCCAGTCCTGGAAGAGGCATGGCTAAAGTACAACTTCTCTGATACGCCCTACTATATTCATGCCGGTCAAATGCACGATCCTTTGGACCACGAAAATATTGTTGGCTCCAAATACCGTGCTCCGGAAGCATCACTCCAGGGCGATATCTTTGGGAACACCGATACTTTTACGGAGGCGGTCACCTTCATCTATGACCCCAAGCAGGCAATCCGCTTTGAAGGCGGAATCAACCACGGCATTCGCGGCGCCAACACCAATTTCGAGGATGCCCCCAACAATGGAAACGCCTATGATGGCGGTCTGGCCGGCCGCATTGAATGGAAGCTGGCGGGTAATTGGAGGGACTATGACCAGCTTACCTCCTGGGGTGATAAGACGGACCTCTTGGTGCTGGGCTCGGGCTACGACTACTCGTACGGTAGCGGCCGGTATTACACCTTATCGCATACCGTGGATTTGCAATATGCAAACCCCAGGGGTTGGTTTGCTTACCTCTCTTATTTCGGTCGGTACACGAGCCACCAGATAGGCATACCCAACACCAGCAATCCGGGGGCGTCATTCGGAACACCTGGTGATCCCGGAGCGGATACGTATGAACCCTCCGTCATGGCGCAGGTCGCCTATCTAATCGACGATAAGGCTGAGCCGTTTTTGCGGTATGAATACATGCACCTCGCGGGTACGCCCACGGGAAGCCAAAACAACGTGACTGATATTTCTGCCGGATTCAATTATTACTTCTATGGGCACAATCTGAAATTCACCGGCCTCATGACTTATCTGCCCACTGGAATTCCGATCAACGACACCAGTGGCGATATTTTAATCAGCAATGGAAAGGCAGAATTGATCTTTATTGCGCAGATGCAGCTCTTGCTGTGAGTGAGAGGATTTAAGCTAGCTAAGAAAGACTCCGATTCAAGGGGTTGGTCGTTTTTGCCAGGCGCGTCGGCTTAAAGATGAGAACCGGCCGCGGATTCCCCTCTGAATTAACTCCCTCCCACGACTGCGATTGTACGGCCGTTGCCAGTCCAGCAAAATGCGAGAATCCAAGAAAAGTCTCGTACACACTTGGTGGCAGCAGCGAAATCCGGCGCCGTCAGGTTAGCGGTGAGACGTGTACTTCACTCACCAATTTGCAGTCCCGCTGGCTATCGAAAATCACATCCGCTATGCTTCGAGCCAGTCCGATGACAGCCGCTTTGTCCAACCTCCGTTAGTCGCCCCTTTCAGGGGCAATCCGCACTTTCCCCGCGGCGTTGTGCGCCGCGCGTTTTATAGCGGTTGATTCCTCATGCACATCAAAGCTCAGCGGGTTTACCTCGCGCTGAGGGTCGCGACATCCCTGTTCATGTCGATCGTCTTTACGGCCAGCGGCGTATTTGCAGTTATCAACGCCCAATTATCCCCGCTCCAACTTGTGCTTCTGGGCACCGCACTGGAGGGGACAATCTTCGTGTTCGAAGTACCGACAGGCGTCCTCGCCGATACCTGGAGCAGGAAATGCTCCATTCTCATCGGGCTCGTGCTCATCGGATGCGGATTCGTCCTATGGGGATCGTTTAATCGATTCATGCCGATGTTGATCGCCCAGATGTTGTGGGGACTTGGCTACACATTTGCCAACGGTGCGACCGACGCGTGGATCGCCGATGAGATTGGCACGGAACGCGCCGGCATCCTCTATCTCCACGCCGCCCAACTATCCCAGATCGGATCGCTCGTCGGCATGGGGCTGGGGATTCTCATCGGCTCTTTTTATGTGGCTCGCGCGATTGTGACCGGCGGTATCGGCATGTTGGCATTGGCCCTTGCCACGGCCGTATCGATGCCCGAAACCAGATTCCAGTTGGGCCGGAATTCCTCGGCCGTATCGGGGCCGCGAAGCATGGGTCAGACGTTGCGCGCCAGCCTATGCATCGTGCGTGGCCGCTCGATGTTGATTATGATCTTTACCATTGGCGCGTTTCTGGGAATGGCCAGCGAAGGATATGATCGACTAAACAGCGCCCATCTGTTGCGGGACTTCGGCCACCCCTTCAAGATGGTTCAGCCAGTGGTCTGGCTCGGAGCGCTGGGCGTCATGAGCATGGTACTCAACTTCGCCGCAGTGCAGGCGGCAAGCCGTTGCGTCGACACCGCATCGCATCGCTCCGTTTCGCGGGCAATGCTGCTCATCGATTCCTTCCTGATCGCCTCCATGTTGCTCTTCGCGCTGGCAGGCAACTTGGGCGCGGCTATCGGATATCAGTGGCTGATCGGTATGGCGCGAACGATACGTAGTCCGTTGGATAGCGCCTGGGTCAACCAGTACGTCGTCTCCGAAGTCCGCGCCACAGTCCTGTCGATGCGAAGCCAAATGGATGCGCTAGGACAATTGCTCGGCGGCCCGCTCGTCGGATGGATCGGAAATGTCATTTCCATTCGCGCGGCACTTGCGCTGACGGCCATTGCCCTCACCCCCGTATTGTTCGTCTATGTAGCCGTGTTGCGGCAAGAGCAGGCGAATGAAAAGTGATGCGGCGTGGTATTATTTAGCTAGGATGTGCGTCTATCCGCAATGTCACCGAAGTATTTTGGAGATAAGTTACAAGGACGTCCACCATGAAGCGATTGATCTTTCTTTTGAGCGTGGCATTGCTGGGCGGTTTGACTGTATTGGCGCTGGGACAGTGGCAGACACAGCCGCAAATTGATCCGCGCGTCGGGCCGCTTTATCCGGTGAATCCTTCTTATAATTTTCGCTCAGAACAGAATAACGATCCATACCAATTCAACTGGGCGTCCGGGCAATGGGACTACGCGCCGTACCCAGAGGGGTCCACCTCGGAGCGGCGCGGCGAGTTTATTCCACCGTCTTACAGGCCTTATTGGAACCTGGACAGCCCCTTGGTCTTCGGCGCGCCGCCGGTAATCAATCCCGCGCCGCCGAGCCCGAGCCCGCAGAGCGGCAACTGGCCGAGCAACCCGTCAGCACCGATGCCCGATGATTCCCAGCTCTGGGCCGTTCCGACGACTCAACCGCAGAAAACCGCCCCGCGGATCGTCAAATTTGAAGGCCGCATTGTCGCCATCAAAGCCGTGAAATTCATGGGCGAAGCCAATCCCCATTTGCTGCTGCGTCTGCTCGACAAGGCCGGGGTCACTGGGACCATTGACGCCGGCCAGCGCCTGGCTTTCCCCGACGCCGCCTTCGATCCCGCCGTCAAGGGATACGTAACCGTCACCGGTCAGCTTGGCGTCCTGGACGGGCACCTGCTGTTATTCGCAGACCAAATTGCCTTCGGCTCCCAGCTGGTCGTCATCGAAAGGCGCGGGCGAGCTATGCCAAAGTAGCCCCAGAGGGCGTTGGCGTCACGATTACGAGCAGCGCCTATACAATCTCGATATGCGTCGCGTACCGGCTTCGCTGCTTGCCGCATTCACGGCCCTTGTGGGGGTGGCTGTGGCGGCAATGCTGATTGAGGATCGGCCGGTGACGTTTCTCCAGACGGATAGTCTGCGAATTTTTTATCGAGGGGGACGGCTGATTTCAATCTGGAATAATCCACGTTCGGTGCAGAGCCCTGCGGTGCGCAGCGGACGCGAGCGCGCTGGATCGCAGGTTGCGAACATCGCGCAACTGCAGCAGTGGGCGGGGGGATTGCCCCATCGGGGGTGGGAGATTCTGGGCGTGGCCTATCTTCACCGATTTCGGGTCACGCACGGTCTGGGGACATGGCGGGCCGACGAATCGAGGGAGCTGGCGATCAACTTCGAGTACTTCGTCATTGCCGCCGCGGCGCTGACGGCCGGGGCGGCTTGGATTTATCTGAAATCGCGACGTGGGGCCGATGGATTGGTGCTGTGCAATATCTGTGGCTACGATCTGCGCGCCACCCCGCAGCGCTGCCCTGAGTGCGGGACGATCCCCCCGGTACGGCAGACTTGCTAAGCCGTGTTTTATCGCAGGATTTGAATACTTTGGAAGATTACTGTGCTACGAAGAAGAAGGCGGCTCGGGGAAGTATTCCATGTCTTTTTGGATTCGCGCGGCGAGAGGTTTGTCCCAGAGGCGGCCGATCAGATACAGGGACGCATCAATTCCAGCCGAAACGCCCGCTGCCGTTACGATATTTCCATCATCCACCCATCGCTCGTTTTCAACGGTGACTCCCGGCAGACTGCGTAGCGCATCGATGCGCCACCAATGCGTCGTTGCCCGGCGTCCGTGGAGCAATCCGATCTTCTCCAGAAGAAACGCCCCCGTGCAGACGGACATGGTGATAGACGCGGACGCGCAGCGCAGACGAAGGAAATCGAGCATGGCGGGATTTTCGAGCTGAGTCGTTCGCGCACCCACGCCGCCGGGGACGATCAGGACATCGATCTTTGGAGCGTTATCGAAAGTGTTATCGGGGAGGACTCGCAGGCCCTTGGAGCAACGGATTGGACCTGTGGTTTGGGCGACGGTGAAAACCGCGCATTCAGTTGGGCCAACGCGCGTGAAAACTTCCCAGGGGCCGACAAAGTCGAGCTCTTCGACATCTGGGAAAATGATGATACCGATTGTCTTGGACATTGTGAGCGATTGTGCCGGCGTCATTTGTACGAGACATCAGGTATTGCCTTCGGTCTCTGGAAGAAGAAGCAGGCGCCCGGCCAGGCCTTGCACGCGTGCGGGCAGAGCCGCCAGGAATTGGCACATTTCCGCGGCGCTGGAGAGGCGGAAACAGGCCGCGTAGCTCAGCACGCCCACGGCGATCTCCACAATCAACATAATCGGCGCGGGCAGCGCCACGCGGTTCAAAAGGACCTCGGTGCCGAAGACAGCCAGCGCCATGACCGCCACATCGCGCAGAATCCGAAGCAGTCCTTTTCCCAGCCCCTTAAGGGGAAGGTGGCACCACCGTCGCGTACACCAGAGGCACAGAGGCGAGAGCAGCAGCACCGAATAGAGTGTATACGCCAGCGCCACCGCGTTAGCCGAGCCCGCCAATGCGCCCAGGATGAAAGCGCCCAGCACCGCCACGTTGCTGGTCAATCCCCAGTACATGACCAGCTTACTTTTCCCCATCGCCAACCAGACCGCCGTCGCCAATTGCAACAGAGACTGAAGAGCACCCAGGACGAAGCAGATGCGGACAATCTCGGTCGCCATGAGCCAGCGTGGTCCCACCAGCGTGCGAATAAGATGTGGCGCGACCAGAATTCCCCCGGCGGCGATGGGAAGGGTGATCCGCGAAATTCCCAGCGCCGCTCGAACCGCGGCTCGATCGATTGATTTGATCGTCGGCCGCGCGCGACCCAAAGAAGACATCAGCGGGTACGAAACCATCGGGGTGATCATTCCCAGTGAACGCGTAACTAGATTGCTTCCGAAGTTGTAAATGCCCAGTGGATAAGCCCCCAGCATTTTGCCGACAACGACCTGATCCGAAGTATTGAAAATATATTCCGTGATTGAATTGGTCGTTAGATGCAATCCCTCAGTGACGTAAGGCTTGACATAGCTCCAGGAGAAAAATGGCCGGATGCGCAGGGGCGACCAGAGCACGGTGAAGAGGGTTCCAACGACGGCGATCACGAGCGAGGGACCCAGGACCGCCCATTCCTTGGCTCCCATGACCGCCAGCACAATTCCCGTGATGCAGGCGGCAACTTGCGCTATCACCGCAATCACCGCTTCCACGTTAAATCGTCCCGCCGCGACGATCACCGCATTGGGCACGACGCGCCAAGCATTGATGACCAGCAGGGTTGATGCCACCAAGAGCAGCGGAATCACCCGGCGGTTGCCGAAGAAATGCGCGACCAGCGGGCTGGCCGCACACGTCACCGCCGCCATCGCCAGCCCCGCTACGCAAATCAGCCAGTGGGACGAGACGATCGCCTTGGGATCTTTGAGCCTTCCTGAAATGATCGCGGGGACCATGCCGATCGTTACGAACATCCCCGTCAACGAGACGACCACCATTGCCATTGCCACGGTGCCGTATTCCGCCGGCAACACGTACCGCGCAACAACCGCGTTGTTCGCCAGGACCAGAACCTGGCACGCCACGGTCGCGACGGCGGACCAGATCGCGCCCTTGGCCGTTTCGCGGCCAATGGTTTCGACGGAATCGGAGCCTGGCGTTACCGGCTCGTCCTGTTGGGGGGTCAAGGGATGCATGCTAGGGTTTATAGCGCCTCGGGTGGTCCGGATCAGCCGATGAGCGTCGGTTTGGCGGTTTGGAGCAAATACGAACTATGGGCGTCGCTCGATATGCCTGGCCCCGTTCCCACGTAAAATGATTGCCTCAAACAGCTCCCGATACTGGGCGACAGTCGTCTCCAGGAATCCCTCGGCATATCCGCGGCCCTGTGAATATACCATCGAGCGGTAACGGTTCAGGCCCAGCGCAGCGCTTACAAAATCGGTCGATTTCATCTGCGACGAAAACGCTGCGATCGCTTGCTCTTTGATCTTTATCACCGCCGTAATATCCGCGATCCGGTTGGCCGGAAGTGTCGACCAGATTTCGTATCCCCGGATGACCATGTTGCGAAGCAGAAATCCGGGAAGTCGATCGAGCGCCAGTCGCAGAATACGATTGGCCGCCCAATGGTCAACATGAAAATCCGTCAGCGCCGGCGCATAAACCACCGCTGGCCGGCGTCGTTCGAGCGCTGCTGCGACCTTCTGCACCAACTCCGGCGTATCGGCCAGGGCCCCATCGGGCGCGTCGTAAAACTCAAATTCGCTGATTCCAACAATCTGCCCCGCGCGCCGGCTCTCTTCCTTGCGTAATTCGGTCAAGGCGCTCCGCCGGCGAATCATATCCTGCGGCGTCGGGTCTCCCGCGCCCATATCAGGATCACCCAGCGCGCCGTCGGTCAGCAAAAGGACGCAAACCTTTACACCCGCTTGCGCATGCAGCGCGATGGTTCCTCCAGGCCCAACGATTTCATCATCCATGTGGGGCGCCAGAACCACCGCTGGACCCGCCGAAAAGTCCGTAATAGGCGTGGCGGCCCGATCCGGCAAGTCCAACATCAACCAAAGCCGCAGCGAGTTTCTGGCCCCCGCCGGCAAAAATCGGCGTACTGCTCCGACGGCCAGACGCCTTATCTTCTTTTTCATTTCGCCATCTGTTGCGATTGCGCCGCCTCAATCTCTTGCTCTATCTCCGTGTGCAACTGCGAATATTCGCCAAGCGGCGCGATTCCGAACTTTCGGCGGATTCGGTTAACGCCCCCTTCCGCTAACCGCCTGGCAAGATCGAAATATCGAGCCGGTTTTTTGTATGGAGGGATCGGAGAGCGATGAATTGCCTTTAGATAATGCAAATAAAGACCCAATTTAGGGTGCTGGGGCGCTTTGGCGCGGGGATCGAACCATTCAGCTTCCTCTTGCAGATTCTTCCTCATGGTCCAGTTAGAGGCCGGATGCAATCTTTGAAAATAAAGTTCTTCAGGAACTTCCACAAATTCTCCCAGCATCGCCAGCTCGGCAACCAAAATGCGATCGGCGCCGGGGAACGACCCCAACAAGTGCGTTTTGCGGACCAATTCGGTGGGAAACAGCGCGAATGCGAACAGCGGAAACCATCCACCATACAGCCGCAGTACCGCCGCGAAATTGATGTTATCGAAGGATTCCAGCCGATTGATCGGCCGTCCCGGCGCTAACCCATCCTCGGTGCTGGCGCCGGCAACGGATTCCCAGGCGCTGCCGATTACTCTGCCCTGCTCCCAGGTAATATAGCGCCGCCGGGGAAATGCCAGGGAAGCGGACGGCGATTCCTCCAACGCCTGCACGCACTTTTGGAGGAACGTGGGGTCGATCAGATCATCATGGGCGTTCCAGCGGAAATACTTTCCCCCTGAAAAGAGCTCAAAGACCCGATTGAAGTTCCTGGCGGCTCCCAGGTTCTGGGAATTTCGCAAGTAACGGATGCGCCGATCACGGTTGGCGTATTGCCGGCAGATTTCTTCCGTGCGATCGGTCGAGGCGTTGTCGGAGATGATCAGCTCAAATTTCCCGTATGTTTGCGCGAGAATGGAATCCAGCGCAAAGGCAAGATGCTTTTCCCCGTTGTACACGGGCAGACCAATGCCCACGAGATGAACGTCGTTCACGGTCGCACTTCTCGCAATAGAAAATTCTCAACCCTTGGCGCCGACGGCATCGGGTCGGAAAACAAGGTCGGCCTGCTGGGGTGGCCGCTCGCCATCGAACGCCGATGCGACCTGCTCCGAAACGCGCTCCAGGTCGCGGCAGCGCATGAAATCCCGCAGCGACGTGCCGGTGCAATTGGAATCGATGTTCCTGGCGCCGCGATAGGCTTTTGTATCCTCGATGTTGATCGTGCGGAAGTCAATGCTGTAACGGGTCAGCCCCGCCGTGTTCGGAACCGTCGAGTGTAATTGGGCGGCGGCAAAAACGACTACGCCGCCCGGCGGCGGGATGAAGCGGATCTGCGGCTCCAACTCCAGCGGCTCCTCGGGCTTGGGCTGCTTGCGCGTGTCCGATTTCACATGTTGTGCGGCATTTTTGCGGCCCACGCTGTTCCACTCGTAATAGTTGAATTCATGCGATCCATTCTTGATCGCCTTGTCCCAGTACACCGGATGAAACGCCATCGACATTTCCGATTCGATCTCGTAGATCGGAATCCACCAATTGAGCTGGCCCATCGGCGCCGAATACCAGGTATCCCGGTGGGGGTGATGGGCATACCCCACGCCACTGGTGAGATACCCGTCGCTGGTGACCATCCTCAGCCGAGGAACGTCCAGGTAAGTCGCGTCCATATCGCACTTGAATTCCTCAAGGATGTTCTTCACTAACTGCTTGGTTTTAGGATGGTGAATGAAGGCGGGCTTCAGCGGAGCGCAAATCTCCACATACTTTTCCACCGGCATGTGGAATTGGGCCTGGCGGGGGTCGACGTTTCCGAACGCCCCCTCGATCATTTCCCGAGCATGGCTGATCAATGCCAGGGTGCTGGGGCGCGGCGAAAACAGAAAAATTTGACCCTCGTAAAGACGCTGACGGCGAAGCTCATCGCTCATCTTGGAATCAAAATAAACGCTATGCATTGGCATATATTCATACTCCTGGATTTCTCGCGTGGAACATCGGCAGCCCAAGCGAACACGGGCGGCCAGGTTAAAAATTGCCCAACGTGAGACCCACCTTTTGAAACCAATCAAACCGGGAGCAATTCCGGCGCCAGTCCAAATTGCCGAAGATTGTTGCCGATCTCGTTGGTGTAAATCGCATTCATAATGATGACATAATGGGGCCGGTAGTCAACCAGAAATTGCGGCGACACAATCGGATGCCCAGTGCCCGGCATGAATTTCCCGTGCCGATACGGGTTAATGTCCACCACATATTCCACTTCGCGGTCGATCCCCAGCGTCGTAAGAAACGACACGCCCTTGGAGCCCGAGCCCCACAGCACCACGCGTTTGTTGCGTGAAGCAATATCCAGGATGCAGCCACGCCATTTCTCAATTTGTTCTGACACGGTGGCCGGGAAGCGCGCCACCAGATCGGCAACCTGGGCCAAATCGTATTCCAGGGGCAGCCTGGATTGTGTCGGTGCGCCGACCGGATGCGAGCCAATCACCAGATATTGATCATCGTAGTCGCGCTCCAGATCAGTGACGTTGAGCCGTGCGGCTCTGAACAATCGCGCCAACGAGCCGGCGCTGAAATAAGAGCAATGCTCATAATATATGTCCCAGAAAGCGCCTTCCTTCAGGATCCGCAGGACATCGGGCAAATCAAATGCGACGATTACGTCAGGGCGATCGCCAATCGTGGCGCGGACAATCTGCATGAAATCTCGCGTCGGCGCGATGTGCTCGAGCGTGTGGCGACAAGTAATGAAATCGGCCGGGAGATGGGCATGAGCCTGCGAATAGAGTTCCTGGAAGAACTGCATTCTGCCAAGCGCCGGGCTATCGAGCCGGCCGGGGACATAACTGGGATCCACTCCGATGCCGGAATTGGGCCCCAGCTCGCAAAGCAGCGCGAGAAATTCTCCTTTTCCGCAACCAATTTCCAGAACCCGCTTTTCGTGCAGATCGTATCGATCAATCCAGCGGAGCGCCAGCTCGCGGGCAAACTTGTTGAACGTCGCGGAAAATCCCTGCGTTTCTTCGTATCGCGTGGAGTATTCATTGTTCGCAAGCTCAAAAAGCGTGTTGCAAATGAATCCGCATTCGCAGCAATGCCCGAGGGAAACATCGCCTTTGGGATACGTGATGGCCTCCGTGCGATGCGGCATCAAGAGACAACTGTGAACCGGCACCCGGTTCACTGAATAGAAAAGATCAAGGCCCAGGGCGCCGCAGTTTGGACAAGACTTACGCAAATCCTTCCGCGCGGGGAAGGATACAATGCTCGGCGGGGTAGATAGTTCGGACGATTCGCTGGTGGACATAACAAGCCCTTTGCAGTTTTTTGGCGGAACAAGCCGATGGCTAATAGGCACCGGCATAAGCGCTCTTAGGCAAGTAAGTATCGTGAGCGGTGGAGCTCGTCTCACTCCAGCGGCAAAAAAACTGCTTTTCTCTTGAATCTTGGGTTGACCGTCAACGTGCCGCCCCATTAGAAGTCTCTGCTTAATGTTGACGGTTGTAAAGGCATCAAGCCTTTGTGCCCCATAATAATCCGGTCGTTTGTAGCCTTGGCCGAATTATTACCCACGACGCATAAATTGCTTGGTTAAGTGTCCCGGTAACGTTGTCGAGTCAACATTAGCCAGAGCAGAAGGATATTTCGGAGAGAAACTTGAACGTCCGTTATTTGTTTGGAGGTCGCAATGCATCAGTTCAGGCGTCATTTTGGGGGATTGGGCAGAATAGAACTCGACAAGGCTGCATTCGGGGCGCTTGAGGTCCTGGAAACCAGAATCATGCTCTCCACGGTAGTGGCGGGCACACCGGTTTCGAACGTACCCAGCTCCGATTCGGGCACCGTCATCCAGTCACTTTCTGAGACGGTGAGCTCCTCATGGAGCAGCGTTGGTATTGCCACACAAAAGGGTTCTTTCCAGCTTACGTTCAGCGCAACTCCCACCCAGAACGACGAGAACGCAGTGATCGGCCTTTCCGACGGCGCCGCCGGCGCTTATACGGACTTGGCTGCCATTGTTCGATTCAATCCTACCGGCCAGCTTGATGTGCGCGACGGTTCGGACTATCAAGCCGACAATACGGTCAATTATGTCGCCGGCACGACCTATTCATTCACGATGGACGTGGACCAGGACACTCATAGTTACAGCGTGTATGTGACACCCGCAGGCGGGTCACAGATCGACCTGGCGTCGAACTATGCGTTCCGAACCGAACAGGCGACCACTTCGGTCTTGAACGATGTGTCCGGGTACGCATTAGTTGGCAGCGCCGATGTCAGTGGTATTGCCGCTTCCATGAATGTTGATGGAAATTGGGAAAACGGCGAGCTCGCCGGGCAGGATGCTCCGTTCCAGCTTTCGTTTGATGCGACGCCCAGCCAGAACGATGAGAACGTCGTGCTGGGCCTCTCTGACGGTCCCGCCGGCGCTTACACCGACCTGGCGGCGATCGTTCGATTCAATCCCAACGGGCAGATTGATGTGCGCAACGGCTCGTTCTATCAGGCTGACAGCACGGTCAACTACGTAGCCGGCACAACGTATTCGTTCACGATGGAGGTGGACCCGACCACTCAAACCTACAGCGTGTTTGTCACACCCGCCGGTGGGTCGCAGATCGAGCTGGCGTCGAATTATGCGTTCCGAACCGAACAGGCGACCTGCTCGATGTTGAATAACATGGGCGCCTTTGCGCTGGTCGGCAGCGCGGATGTCAACAACACCGCGATCTCCTCGGAAAAGACTCCCACGCCCTCTTCTCCTTCTACGCCTACACCCGTGCTGGACGCGCCCAGCAACCTGACCGCTTCGCCCGCGTCCTCGTCTGAAATCGATTTGAAGTGGACCGACAACAGCGGCGGCAGCGAGCAGGGGTTCGACATTTTCCAATCAATCAATGGCGGTAGCTATTCGCAGATCGCCACCGTGGGCTCGGGCGTTACCAGCTACAGCGATATTGGGCTCAATGCCTCCACCAGCTACTCTTATGAGGTGCTGGCGTTCGGCGGGTCTGAAACGTCGACCTACTCAAATGCCGCGGCGGCGACGACCGACAGTGCGCCTATCACGACGCCACCGCCGACAACCAGCGGCACCGCCGGGCCGACGAATACGCCCGGCGCGTCCAACACTGGCCCCGTTGCCGGAACCGTTCTAACGCCCGAGAGCGGAGGCTTGGGAACAACCGAGGATGGGCAGGTCATTCAAAACCTGGCCATTACTGGTTCGGGCGCGGATAGTAACCATGTCATCCAGGTTACTAACAACAACGTGACCATTGAGAATTGCACGATCGATGGCAATGGGATGCTCAGCGGCTGCGATATCTATATCGCACCAGGCGTCACCGGCACCACGATCATTAACTGCTCGTTTACGGGCACGGGTGATGGTTCATACGTCATTTCGGTGAACGGCGGTGCTAATAACACGACTATTTCCAACTGCAATTTCTACTATACGGCCGGTTCAGTATTTTTCTTTAACAGCAATAACACCACCGTTGAGAACAACTGGCTGCATGAGATTGGCTGGGAGACCCTGGACGAGGTGAACTACGGCCAGACCGGCGACTTCCATACCGATGACGTCTTCATTGAAGCGGGCACCGGGTATGTGTTCGATAACAACCTATTTGACACGCCAACCTCCACAACCATCAATGGAGTGAACTACTCGGCATTGCGGTGCTTCTTCGTCGACCCGTTTAATGCCGCTGACGTGGTGGGCACGATCAACATCCAGAACAATTATTTGGATGGAGGCGGCTCATACATGCTGCAATTCATGGGACAGGGGGGCGTGACCATGGCAAACAATGTGATTGGAGGAGACTCGCATTTTGGAATGATCTATCCGAACTATGTGGGTGACGCGATCAGTTGGACTAACAACGTCCTTTCCACGACCGGACAGCAGCTTGCCCCGCCGGTTGTGTCAGGTTCGTCGTTAGTGTCGCAGCCGGCATAGGCCAAGCCGCTCACAACTCTCGCAGTACTCCGTCCCCGGTTTCGCCTTTGCGAGCCGGGGACGGTTTTGCGCGCTTGACCCGTCATCCGCTGTTAAATACGATACGCGCCAATCCGCAGGAAATCAGGAAATTATGTTACGCAAGGACAACTGGGTTTTTGCCGCACTATGCGTTGTTTCGGCGGCGACTGCGATCGCCGAATCCGGGCCCCAGGGCCCAATCCCCATGAGCTTCGGCGCTGCGGGCCCTACGACAATGCCCACTCTGCAGAACACCGGTCCGACTAATCCAAACATTCTGACGCCCAGCGATGGGATGGGCACCAGCCAGGATGGTCAAATCATTCAGAATCTTGCCATCAAGGGCTCGGGCGCTAAGTCGAGCCACGTTATCCAGGTCTCTGACAACAATGTCACAATTGAGAACTGTACGATCGATGGCAATGGAATGAATTCGGGAGTGGATATTTTCATCAAAGCGGGGGTTACGGGCACCAGGATCCTCAATTGTGCGCTGACCGGCACTGGCGATGGATCATACGTGATTTCCGATCATGGCTCGGGAACGATCATTAGCAATTGTCACTTCTACAAGACCGCCGGCTCTGTCTTCTTTTTCAACGGCAACAATATAACCGTCCAGAACAACTGGCTGGAGCGCATTGGTTGGTGCACGCTGGGCACCGTGAATAACGGCCAGGCGGGTGACTTCCATACCGACGACGTATTCATAGAAGCCGGCACCGGATTTGTCTTCAAAAACAACTGTTTTCAAACGCCCTCATTTTGCACCGTCGACGGTGTAAACTATTCGGCACTGCGCGTCTTTTTCATCGATCCCTTCAACGCTGCCGATGTGGTCGGGACGGTCGACATCCAAAACAATTACCTGGACGGCGGCGGCTCGTATATGCTCCATTTGATGGGCCAAGGCGCCGTCACATTTGCCGACAATGTATTCGCGGAGGACGCAAATTATGGGATCGTTTATCCCACATACGTTGGCGATCGCGTGATTTGGACTAACAATATACTTGGATCGACGCGCAAGGCGCTATCCCCACCGGTCATATCTGGAACGAAGTTGGTCGCCCAGCCGCGCTAACGTCCAGATGCAATTTCACACATTCGTTTTGAAACCGCGGCTTGATCTCTTTGGACATCCGCGGATAATAATTCTAAGGCACGTTTAAGAATTCGCCTCTCAAGTGGGTAATGTGCAGTCAAGGACCTCTTTAACCAATAGCTCGCCCGAATTCTCTGACCAGGGAGCCATTATCGACTGCTCCGGCTCGGGGCGATGTCTGGCCAGGGTCTTTCTGGTTTTGTCGTTCATTTCGGGAATTATATTGGTATTTTTGATCCCCCCGTTCCAATCGCCCGACGAGCCCGAACATTTTTTCCGCGTTTTCCAGATTTCAGAAGGCCATATCACCAGTGAGGTGCGTCCCCAGGATCGCGGGCCCAATGCATTGGTCGTTGCCGGTGGAATGATGCCCCAGATTTTTGTCGATCAGAATACTCAATTTTATCGCCTGGCGTTTGATCCTTCGGTCAAAACTTCCTGGAATGAAATCACCGCTCAGGTACGTGCCCCCGGTGACATTAACAAGCGCGTCTTTGCGGTGTTCTCCAATACCGCCGTCTATTCGCCCCTCGCCTATGCGCCGCAGACGATCACCTTGCTATTAGGTCGCATGTTGCGATTGCCTCCGCTGATGCTGTTGTATTGCGGCCGTTTGGGCAGCGTATTGGCATGGACGTCTTTGGGATATCTCAGTTTGCGTCTGACACCGGTGTTGCGCGGCGCCTTTCTGCTCCTGCTCCTGATGCCGATGCCGCTGTTCTTGTCGGCGGTCCTGTCGGCCGACGTTATGACCAGCGCCCTGGCAATCCTGCTCGTGGCCTTTTGTCTTCATGAAGCAACGGCGGCCGGACCAATGCGGCTATCGGCCTTGCTGGCTCTTCTGATCCTGACCGTCTGCCTTTCATTGACCAAGCTGGCATATCTCCCGCTGCTGCTGTTGTTCTTTCTCATCCCGGCCCGGCGGCTGGGCAGTGCTTGGCGCTACTGGCTGTTTTTCGCCGCGACGGTATTGGTTAACGTCATCGCCGTCCGCGCCTGGCTGGGGATGACGCCTGGTCTGGGGATGACGCTGCGACCGCAAGACCACGCGCTGGCCCCGGTTCAGCAGTTGGCGTGGGTCGAACATCATCCGTTGGATTTCCTAAATCTGTATTGGCACACCATCCGGGCGAAGGCGGTTTGGTGGATGGTCGCGCTGGTGGGGGCGCTGGGTTGGTTGGATACACACTTGCCTCGAGCATTCCTGATCGGCTATCTCCTGGCAATCGTTCTATCGGCCGTTTTCGGTCGATCGTCAGCCAAAGCAATCTGGCTGTTTCGCTCGCGGTGGGCCCTGTTGGCGCTGCTGGCGGCGATCGTGTTTCCAATGGGCGCGATCGGGCTAATGGACTATGTGACGTGGACCGATCTGGGCGCTCCACGGGTCGAGGGGATTCAAGGGCGCTACTTTATGCCGTTGGTCCCGGTCGCTTTGTTGCTCGCGCCGCAATGGGGGCCTTGGCTGGATCGGACGTGGCCATCGCTCCGCCGATCGCGCTGGGCGAGGTTGACTCCTGTAGCCATCGCCGCCATCTCCTGTTTGACAACGATCCTGGTCATTTATCGCCGCTATTATGTGAAATCATTCGCGCTGCTTTGATCGCGGCATGAGATGACTACTTAGCAGCCAGATAGATTGGCTCATCAGAAAGACCAAATCGAGCGCGTTGCTCATCGTCGGCGAAATCCCTCGCTCGATGGGAAGTAACTTTAAACCCCGCCTGGGATAGCCGTTGATCAAAATCGCGGCCGTAGCATCGAACGTGGTCCACCTCCCGGGGATTAGGCGCCGGATACTCGTACGTAGCCGCGACCGTCCAATCTATGGGAACCTGAAAGACCGCCACGCCGCCGACTTTTAGGACCCGGTGAATTTCCGACAGCGCCTTTTTTTCATCGGGAATATGTTCCAGGACGTGAAAGCAGACGAAGAAATCCGCCGAGGCGTCTGCGAAATGCATTTTCGTGATATCCCCCTTTTGCATCGCATGACGTTCCAGATCAAAGCTGGTATATCGCATCGAGGGTTGCGCCAGGCACAACGACTGGAATCTTCGCATGGGCGCAACTTCGATCACGCTTTTGCCGGGTGAAAAAAAGTCGGTCTTACTCATTAGAACCACCAACAACGCTCGGTGCCGATCCAGGCAACGACATCCCGGGCACAGCGTGGCATGCTCGTTGTAGCCCGGTCCAACGTTGGGATAGAAACGACGGCCGCGCCAGCCGCAAACATTGCATTCAACTCCGTCGCGTCGAGGAAGCAGCTCGCCGATGGTCAGGGCGCATAATTTCAATTCCGCCGAAAGCGCGTATCCCGCAAAATCCCAGAAGCGGTTGCCTATCGACCTTTGAAAAAAACGTGCCCAGCGCGCAGCCAGGCGGATTCTTCCGATAATTGGCTGAGGCTCGATGCGTATTGCAGGCGAGATTGTCACAGCAGAATTTCGAATATTAATATCGCCGCCCGTCAAGAAATGGCCGCAGTAACCGTGGGCGAGGGAACCACGTCATACGCCGCGCCGGCAACTTCGTGGTAAAGCTGCGACATCCAATTGACTTTCTGGTCCCAAAGGTAGTGCTTCGCCACACGCGCCCGAGCGGCCCGCCCCATCTGCCGCACCTTAGGTGGATCAGCCGCCAAATTCCTAACCGCCGCCGCCAATTCGTCGGGGAATTGTTCCGGATCCCGCGGAGCTATGCGATATCCGCATTCGTCGCTCACCACGTAACCCGGACCGCCTGCGTCAGCGACGACCATTGCCAGACCGTGGCTCATCGCCTCCAGCACGACATTACCGCTCGCCTCCCGCAGGCTTGGAAAAACAAATACGTCCGCGCCTTCATAGAACTTGTCCACCTCTTGGCGAGGCAATCGACCGTGAAACCGAACGCGATTGGCGCCCTTGATCGCAAGCGCCTCGGCTCGACAAAAAGCCATGTCGTCACCGTCGCCGATGACGTCGAGCGAAACCTGCGGCAAATCATCAAGCCTTGCCATCATCCGGATCGCATCGCGCAATCCCTTGGAACGGACGGCCCGGCCGACGAACAATAGGCGCAGGCGGCCGGGCGTCCCATCGACGCGCGATCGCTCCGGCGGCAGCAACGCCGGACCCGTCTCGCCCATGATCGCAAACCGCCGCAACGGCACGTCGGCCAGCACCTGTTTCACATACGGCGCGACACCGATGACAACATCCGCGCTCGACAGACTTCGCCGCAAAAGCGGATCGTGCCGCAGGCGCCACTGGTCAAATGCTCTTAATCTCGTGTACCAACTCGATGTATTCAGTTCTCCGTCAAATGCCGGCGGCGCACTGACGCTGCCGCCCAATGGCCCCAATATCATTGGGATTCCCAGCGCCGCGCATGGCGACCAGTATCTGATGGCCAGGGGCGATAGCTGGTGGGCGATATCAAATCGACGTCCCCGCCGCAGGGCCGACTTGATCCATGACCTGGCGCGAAGATAAAAAGCCGGATATCCGGGCTTGAATGTGCTGTTAAACCGCTCAAATCTACCAAACAGCGACAGGTCGTTCCATTTCACGACCTCAACACCGGGCGGCTCGACGGTGGGGGGCGCATTGATCCGGTGCTGAAACGTCAGCAACGTCACGACATGGTGCTGAGCAAGCCGGCTTGCCCACTGGTAGGTGCTCCATGGTTCACCCACGTCGCCGCCGTCGCAGCCCGACGCGCAAAGCAGCACATGAAGTTTACAAGGCCCGCTCATCGGTAAGCTTCCGCTGATTTCCAGATGCTGGGAAAATTTATCAGAATTTCTTTGAATTGATCGCGTCGCCGGGCTGCTTTGTCGGAGCGGCCAAACGCCCAAATCAGCAGCCACCCGATATACCGGCTTACATTGAATATCAAAAGAAGCGCCCAGGCCAGGAATGCCGCAATCGGACCGCCATGTTTGCGATGAAAGGCAATCAGGGCATGGGTTAACAAAATACCGCGGCCCTGGTCAATCAGTTTGATGCTTGCGCCTCCGTAATGAATGATCTGGCCGACCGGGGCAAAGCGGACCGACCATCCCCGCTTTCGAAAAGACTTGCACCAATCGGTCTCCTCGGCGAAGAAAAAGAACGCTTCATCCATGAAGCCGACCTCACGCAGGGCGGCCTGCCTGATGAACATGTAGCACCCCGTCACGACGTCGACTTCGCGCTCGCTGTCGCGATTCCATCCGCTCATCAAATACTTTCCAAAGAACCGCGGCCAGGACAAGCGGGACAGACCGGAGGTTAAGAGAAAAAGGTTCAGCAGGCTGGGATATTCAAAGCAGGTCGGCTGAAGCGTCCGGTCCGGGTTCAGCACTCGACATCCAAAAACACCAACCACACTATGCTCATCCATGTATTGGACTGATTTTTGCAGCACGTCGGAGAGGATTAAGGTGTCGCTGTTAAGCAGCAGAATATACCGTCCACTGGTCAAGCCCAACGCCTGGTTATTGGCGGCCGCAAAACCGCGATTGCGATCGTTGCGGATGAGCTTCGCCGAGGGGAACTCCTCACGAATCATCTGGGCCGATCCATCATCCGACGCATTGTCGATGACGAAAAGCTCCAGCGCTAACGTCCCAGCGTTGTCCAGCACCGACCGGAGGCAGTTGCGCGTCAGCTCACGCGTGTTCCAGGTCACGACGACCACGGACAAATCCTCGGCTTTGACGGACGGGGATTGCGCCTGGGGCTGAGTTTGAAGAGCGGGCATACTCATATGGCGCGTCACTGGCGAAGGGCGGAGGTCGTGTTCTGTTCGGCAGAATCGTGCAGAGCCGGGGACACCGGGCCCAGGGTGGGCCCGGCCAAAACCCCGGAGATTTTGTCAACCACGTTCTCCCATGTGAAGACCGTCTTGGCCAGGCGCTTGGCCTCCTCCGCCATGGCTGCGCGCAATGCGGAATCACTCATGACCTGCAAGAGCGCATCGGCGATCGTCCGCGGCTGGCGGTCCGGGCATAGGACGCCGCTCTTGCCGTCGCGGATGATTTCGCCGCGGCTGCCCGAGTCGTACGCGACCACGGGCAGCCCGGCGTTATATGCTTCCACCATGACGATCCCCAGCGGCTCAAAATCGCTCATCAGGGCAAAACAGGACGATTCAAGATACAGTGTCGCCAACCGCCGCTCATCCACCGGATCTCCCGGCTTGAGAAACCCGACGACGCGCACGCCCGGGCAATTCACCTTTGGCTGGCAGCCCACCACCACCAGCTCGGCTTGCGGCAGCTGGCGGCGCAGCAGACGGAAGCCCTCGACCAACTGCGGGCCACCCTTTCGTTCCCAGTCGATCCCCACAAAAAGAATTTGATGCGGATTCCTCTTCACGTTTGGATCCGCGGAAAACTTCATATTGGCGCCCGTGTAGACCACGGTGATCTTCTGCGGCGCAATGTCATAATCTTCGATATAACTGCGTCGCGCCCATTCCGTCCAGGCAAAGATATGGTGCGCATTGCGCAGCACACACCGCTGCACCGACATCGCCTCCGCCAGTTGCCGATCGGACAGGTGCGCCACCGCGAATTGACCGGCGCGATGAGCCTGTGGAATTGTCATATCCCCGCAAACGTAATGGCGTCCAAACCGGGGCGAGGGCTCGCACAATGTGCCGAACTGAAGGAAATCGCCTCGATCTCCCTTTTGCCGGATCATCCGATCCAGGCGGCGATTCAGCAATTCCGTGCCGCGGCGCGACCACATCCACCCGCGGTTAATGACCGGCCGCGGCCGGACGCCCCTCCATTGCAGTCTAATCGCTCCGCGGAACAGATCGAGGGGACCAAGCTGTTTCAGCGAATATTCGCACCGTAGCGCGTCTCGCGCCGCGATCTGCTGCGTGACCT